>JAABUZ0100002147.1_pt1 | contig 33840 bp, 22 predicted proteins | sample 5562091 | NCBI WGS metagenome assembly JAABUZ01 (sample SAMN12813069, study PRJNA571459) | rock metagenome | isolation source: Antarctica rocks | place: Antarctica: Victoria Land, Linnaeus Terrace sud | collected 2015-12-21
TACGCCCAAATCACGCCGTCAACGGGCGTATGCAATACGCCCCTACCCCGACCCCTCTCCCTGCCGCGGGAGAGGGGGTAAGCGATACGAAAGGATTCGGACCGATGATAAGCAGACATAGGTTGTCGTGGCGGCTTGCCCTGGCGGCTCTGCCCGCCTTCGTGGCACTCACAGCGATGCCCATCCATGGAATCGCGAAGGTGGCAACGCCCGTCCACAGAACCGCGGCGGCGACGCCCGCCGTCGCTGTCGAGGGCAAGAAGACGACCTGGCAGGTTAGCCTGCTGAGCATCCGCAGCATGTATCAGGTCCCTGGCACCACTTGGCGAGGCTACAGGAGCAACTTCTATCGCTTCTTTGTGCTGACGCTGCGTCTGGCTAACACCGGCAGCCTTGCCCTCGCCCCGGCCGACGACCTGACGCTAACGCTTAAGGTGCGCCCACCGTACCTGCCCCACCAGATGGGCTACTCGGCTGGCTTTACTATCCCCGACCGCACCGACAAGGCGCTCGTCGCCATGGTGCAAACGGCGGCGCGCACCTACGGCGGGGTGGCGCCGTGGACTGTCGCGCAATCCGGCCAGTCGCTGACCTACTCCTATTTAATAGGAACGAACCGTGGCGACTCGCACTACGGCCTCTACAATTTCCGCGTGCGCAAGGCGCCCCAATATTTGTTCGACACGGGCATGTAGGCGCCGGACCTTCACCCACCCCTTCCGCAAGCGGGACTCCACCCCTCCAGGGCCATTTAGTTCTCGGGGTAAGACGGTCGGACAGGGGTAGGGGCGTATTGCATACGCCCAGGGTTCGCTGCGCTGGGCGTATGCAATACGCCCCTACCCTCAAGAACCACTTGCGAGATCGAAAACTAAATGGCCCTGCTCACTCTCTCCCGCGCACAGGAGAGGGGGTGGGGGTGAGGGGAGACACGCCATGATACGGTTGGGCCGCGCCTGGACCTTGCTGAGGGCCGCGTTCATCGCGTTGCTCGTTGGGGTGGCCGGCCTCGGTGCCGCAGCGAGTGGCCATGTCCCGTTCGGGTTGGTGCGGGTAATCGGTCTACGGGCATCGATCTACGGCGTCGCGCGCCACGCCCCCTCACTGCCGCGGGTGACAGCGACAGGGACGGTCGCGCTGCCGGTCGGCGACCCGGCGATAGCGGTCGCGGCAGGCCACGGGTACAGTCTGTCGCTCACACGTGGCGGACGCGTGTACGCCTGGGGCGCCAATGATGTCGGGCAGCTTGGTGTGGCCTGCACCAGCAGGGTTCGGTGCCTGACACCGCTACCGCTGAGGGGACTACCGTCCGGCGACCCTGTCGTTGCTATCGCGGCAGGCTATCAGCATAGCCTGGCCGTGACGCGTTCCGGGCTGGTTTTTGCCTGGGGCGACAACACGTCTGGCCAACTGGGGTACGGGAGCGCACGCGGTAGCCGCGTGCCCGTGCCGGTGGCAGAGTTGCCGAGTAATGACCCTGTGGTTGCCGTAGCAGCGGGCTACGTGCATAGCGTCGCCGTTACCCGTACCGGACGCGTCTTTGCCTGGGGTGGCAATCGGTTCGGGCAGGTAGGACGAGACGGCTCGGCCGCCACCCCGCTGCCCGTCGCCGTCTCAGGGCTGCCACCGGATGACCCGGTAGCGGCCGTTGCCGCGGGGGCGGCGCATACGTTGGCGCTGACCCGTTCTGGTCAGGTCTATGCCTGGGGTGATCAGGGCACGGGCCAGTTGGGTATCATCACAAACGGCGAGCGCGGCGCACCGGTCGCGGTCTCCGACCTGCCGCTGAGCGAACGGGTGATCGCCCTGGCCGCTGGCGGCATCGACGGTCTGGCGGCAATGGGCGGTGGAGATGTCTACGCCTGGGGTGACAATAGCTTCGGACAGCTCGGCCGCCTGGATGTCGGATACTTGAGCAGTACGCCGGTGACGGTCGAGGGCTTGCCGCGCGGCGATCGCGTGACCGCCCTCGCGGCCGGCGACTATTTTAGCCTGGCTCTTACGAGGTCCGGCCACATCTATGCCTGGGGCCAGAACGACGACGAGCAACTTGGTCGCGGGGACAACCTCGACGCCGGAACCGCCATGGCCGTGCCGGGCCAACCGTTCGGCGACCGCGTGGTCGCGGTGGCCGCCGGCGGCGCCCATAGCCTTGCCGCCACCGCCGGCGGCCGCGTCTATGCCTGGGGCCAGAACGACCAGGGGCAACTCGGCGATGGCACGACCCGCTCCAGTAACGTACCGATTCAGGTGCGCTGAAAGGTGGCCTTTGACCCAAGTCGCATGGCACGGAACGACGACGACTAAAGTCGTTAGAAAGGACGTGTGTCGAGGCACATGAGGGTCTATGCCATGATAGTTCGGTGCGCCATGGGTTCGCGAAGACACTTTAGTGTCCGGTCCCCGCCATGCGACTTTAGTCGCAGGCCATTGGATAACGGAGTGTAACCCCGATGGCAAAGGCAACAGCACCGAAGGCCACGCGGAAAGCCGGTCCACGACAAGGAAATCGCAGCCCCGCGCCACGGAGGCAAGGGGCTGACACCCGGAAGCGGACGCCGGCTCGTCCGATCAATCGCCTGGGCTTCGCCGCCGTGGTGCTGATTGCGACGCTGTTCCTGCTCGGCAATGCCGTGGCTTACCAGAGCCAATTCGATCCCATCGACGTGTTCGAGTACCAGTGCTATGCCCATGGCTTCTGGCAAGGGACAGGGGTGACGGACCTTGCCAACGGCCACTCCTGCGCGCCGATCTGGGGCGGCCTGCCCCACCAGTTCCGCTCCTTCCCCAGCGAGTATCCGGCCGCCGCCCTGACCCTGTTCTCCTTGCCGTTGCTCACGCCGTGGTGGCCCTATCAGACGGCCTACGGCCTGTGGCTGGCCTTGTTCGTGCTGGTCGTGGTCGGCGTGCTGGCCTGGCGCGGCCCGCCCGAAGCCGCCATCGCCTTTCCCCTCTATACCCTGGTGGCCGGCTGGGGCTTCCTGGTGCAGCGCTACGATCTGCTGGTGGGAGTCTGCATCCTGCTGATGGTGCTCCTGGCGCGGCGCGACCGCTGGCGCGCGGCGACCGTGCTGCTGGCCGTCGGGACGCTGCTCAAGATCGTGCCGATTGTGCTGTTGCCGTTGCTGCTGATCGCCAGCCGCGCTGGCCCCCAAAAACGCCCGCGCCTCGACCTCCTCGGCATCTTCGCCGGCGTGTGCCTGGTCGTGCTGCTGCCTACCCTGATCCTCAATCCCGACCAGGCGCTGGGGCCGCTACGATTTCTGACCACGCGTCCGTTGCAACTGGAATCGCTGCCCGGCATGCTGCTGTGGCTCACGGGCGGGATCGCCAACGCCGACAACGGCAATGGCCCGCTAGGCGGGGCGCACATCGCCCTGTCCTACAACTCGCTCAACGTCATCGGCGGCGCATCGGCGTTCTGGAGCGCGCTCTCCCTCGCGCTCGGCGGCGCGGGCCTGCTGGCCGCCTACTGGCGCGTCTGGCGCGGGCGGGACTCGCTCGGTCGCGGGGCCATCCTCGTCCTGCTGATTTTGTTGGGGGCCGGGAAGACGGCCAGCCCGCAGTACATCCTGTGGCTGCTGCCGACCGTTGCCGTGGTCGAGGGCATACGGCTGCGCTGGATCGCCGTCGCCGCCCTGGTGTGGGCGATCATGAACGGCTACTATACCGTGGCCCTGACCGCGCTGCCCTGGACCCCTACGTTCGCCGGCACCATCCTGCTGCGCAACGCGCTGCTCTGCGGCGTGGCCCTGGCCTACCTGCTGACGCCAGGCGACCTGATCGCCTCGGGCTGGCCCACGACACCCTTGTGGCGCCGCGTGTCCACGCTGGTGCGACGGTAACCACTGCCGCCGGGACATGCGACCGCAGTCGCATGGCAAACCGCGACGACTAAAGTCGCTATTGCAGTCCGTGCTTGCCAGCGTTACCAGGTGGCTTATCCATGCCGAGAGACACTTCAGTGTCCGTCGTTTGCCATGCGACTTCAGTCGCAGGCGGTCGCAGCCTGTTTGCCATGCGACGTCAGTCGCAGCCGTCGCGTCGCAGGCGTCGCGCGCAGGGCATCGCCAACATGTGTTAGCGGCCCGACCGGGGGCGGCAATCGTAGAGCCGCGGCCCATTGGGGCCGTAGCCGGTGGGCGGTTGCCATTGCCGCGCGGGGACGGCCGAGCAGTGGCCAACGACCCACGCCGCGATGTCCTGTTGGAGCGCCATGCGCGGCAGCAGCCAGAAGAAGCGCACTTGTCCGCGCTTGACCAGAGCGGCCACGGCGCCGGGGGTCAGGATATGGTCGCCGCCCAGGTACCCGCCGTAGGTCAGCGCCGCCTGCCCGGTGGCCAGCATCACGGGGGCGGTGACGCCACCGATGGGCGCGGCGAGGATGTAGCGCTCGCCGTGACGTTGGGACAGCAGGTAGAGGGTCAGCGCCGGCGGGGCCACGTAGGCGTTGGTGCTCGCCACCGCGTCGACGCCCGTTAGCAGGTCGGGTCCGGCCATGGGGAACTCGGCGTTGCCGTAGTGCCAGATCGGTACCGAGGCCCAGGCCGCGGGCAGGATCAGCAGCGTCCCGCCGCCCAGCGCCGCCGCGACGGCCGGTCCCCTGGCGCCGCCTATGCGGGCGAACGAGCGAGAGACCAGCAGCCACGCGGTGGCCAAGGCGGCCAACCCGGGCACGACGGGGATCAACCACGCGTTCCACGCCGTCGATTCCAAGGCGATCGCGGCCTGCACGCACGTTGTACCAAGGAGCGCGATGGGCAGCAGCCACCACCAATTCCGGGACCGCTGATATGTTTGCCACAGTGCGACGGCGCCGATGCCGCAGAGGGCGGCGCTGGCGGGCGCGACCATGACCAGATTGTAGGGGTGGAAGAAATCGGCAAAGCTATAGAAAAAGGCGAGGGACAGGAACCATCCTCCCCATAGCACGAGGGACTGCTGGCGCCGGCCCGCTCTGAGGCGCTCCCGCCAGGACATGTGCGCGGTCGCGCGGCGCTGTCCCCAGCCCGCCCCCTTGCCGTCAGGGGTGGAGAGAGGCGCCTGTCGCCAGGCCGCGAGGCAGGCGACGAGCAGGCCGCACGCGGCCAGGGACAGCAACCATCCGATCTGCCCCCCCAGTTGGGCGTCGAACAGGCGCAGCGGGCCGGGATCGCCCGGTATATTGCCCGGTTGCGGCGCGTAGGCGGAGGAGACGGCGCTGCCTGGCAGCAGGCGGCTGAGTCCGTTGTAGCCCAGCACGAGATCGATCTCCGTGTTGTTGCTGCTCGATCCGACGAAGGGCCGCTGGCCAGCCGCCGTGGCGTCGACCGCCAGCACCCAGGCCAGCGACACGACCACCAGGACGACGGTTGCCAGGGCCAGGAACGACACGCGCTTGCGCCAGGAGCTGGGCGCGGCCAACAAATAGAGGACGACGAAGGCCGGCAATACCAGGAATGCCTGCAGCGTCTTGACGTTGAAGCCGAGGCCCAGCGCCAGCGCGCAGAGCAGCAGCGGACGCAGGCGTCCCGTCTCGGCGGCGGTTGTGAGCGCCCACGCGCCCAGCAAGGCGCTCAGCACGACCAGACTATCCATGTTGTTGTCGCGGTTGGCGGCCACGCTGATCGGCGTGAGCGCCAGGACGAGGGCGGCCAGGACCGCGGCGGGCACGCCCCAGGCACGGCGCACCAGGTGGTAGACCAGGGCCACCGAGGCCACACCGGCCAGGGCCTGCGGCAGTAGCAGGCTGAAGCTGCCGTAGCCCAGCGATTTGGCGCTAGCGGTCTGCAGCCAGAGGGCCAGCGGGGGCTTGTCGACCGAGACAAAGCCCGCCGGATCGAACGAGACGAAGAAGAAGTTGTGCCAACTCTGCAGCATGCTCCTGACGGCGGTCGCGAAGTAGGGATCGAGATACCAATCCTGCCACAGGTTATAGAAGCCGACCAGGACGGCAAGCGCCAGCACCGCGACAAAGGCCATGCGCTGCGCCACCCCGTCGGGTATCGCCCGCCCTGACGGAAGAGAATCTGTCCCGGATAAGGATAGCGGCGCGGCTTCCACGTGTCCTTGTGGTCGTACATGAGGCTGCACAGGCACCGTCACCAGCGCCTTGCCTCGTGCTTGGAGCCGCGCCCTACTCTTCGATGCCATGAGCCTCTCTCGCCTCCGCTAGCCCCGGTCCTCGTTGGCACGTTCCTGTGTGGCCGCATGGCCCCACGTCCTCCTCTTGTTGTTGCCGCCATCGAACGCCGGCCGTTCGTGCGGCCTGGCGCGGCCCGAGGACCACGTACGCGGCGGCTACAGCCCAAGTATAGCCCGCTTCGATCCGTGCGGTTGTCGGGTGGTGGACTGTTCCCCGCCCGACCCGCTCCGACTCTTGCTGCCGGGGCGCGTGGAGATTGGCCACAATGGAAGCGCGCGTCGTCCAAAATCCTGCCCGAGAAGGGGGTTGGCCAGAAGTCCTGTGCCATGCTGGCCTTAGATTCTCTCTTGGCGCGGCCTCGCGTTGCGGCCTACCCTGGCATCAAGCGCACGACTCGTGTACTCGATGCCGCAGCCCTCATCGCACGAGGATGGCCATACCATGCCACGGATGACACGGATCGCCCACCCCACCCACGCCCGCCGCCGCGCCCACCACGCTCACCGTACCCGCCGCCCATTGCCCGTCGTCCCTCTCACGACCGCGCTGGCCCTGCCCGCGTTGGCCCTGTTCCTCCAACCAACGGCCACGGGCGATGCGAGCGCTGGGCTCCGCCCATCGCAGGCGATGCAGGGGACGCACGCGGCGGCCGCCCCGGACTCGTCCTTTATCGCCTCCGTCGACACCATGAAGGAGAGCCGCGACACGGAGACGCGCCCGCTCTCCGACGCGCAAATCGCCGACGACATCGCCGTCGCGGCCAGCCTGAACACGACCTATATCACCGTCGATACGCACTGGGACTACCCCGCCTATATGCTGCGTTGGGCGGACGCCGTGCGCGCCGCCGGCCGCCACGTGTGGTTCCGCATCCACCCCAACCAGTGGGGCAACAACAACGGCACGACCGGCATCATGACGCCGGCCCAGTACGAGGACTCCGAGCGCGCCTTTATCCTGGCCAACCCCGCCATCTTCCGGCCCGGCGACATCCTCGATCCCTGCCCCGAGCCCGAGAACGGCCGCTACTGGGTTGCCACCTATGACGACGGCTGGACCGCCGGGGCGCCCAACGCGGCCACGGAGGAGTATAACCGCTTTATCCGCGACACTACGGACGTGGCCGACGCGGCCCTGCGCCAGGACGGCATCGACGGCGTCATCACGACCGTGCGCTCGACCAACAGCTTCTTCGCCAGCCATCCCGGCGCACTGGAGGCGGCCACGGTGGCGCGCATGGGCCGCGTCACCGTCGATAGCTATCCCGAGGGGACCGCCACCGATCCCCAGACCGCGACGCGGGCGCGCATCGACGAGTTGAACACCATCCGGCAGGCCTGGGGCGTGCCCGTCGTCATCGGCGAGATGGGCTACAGCAATAAGGTCGCGGTGGATGACGCGACCCAGGAGGTCGTGCTCAAGGCGGAGTTCAACGCGCTCTCGTCGCTGCCCTACCTGGCCGGGGCCAACTATTGGGTGGGGGCCGGGACGGACAATTCGGGCGGTTACACGCATATCTTCGCCGGTTCGACCGGCAATTGGACGCCGCGGCCGGCCGCGCTCTACGCGCTCCGGACCTCCACGGACCCGCAGGCCACGGCCAGCGCCACGCTCTCAGCGACGAGCGTGGCGTTTGGAACGCCTGGTCCCACGTCGCCGACGGCCGACGCGACCGCTTCCGCGACGTCCACGCCCATGGCGACGGCAACAAGCCGCGCCACGCCGACCAACACGGCGGTGAGCGTACCGACCGCGACCAACACTCCGATGGTCGCACCAACCGCAACGAGCACGAGCACGGGCACGGCGACCGCGACCAGGGCCAGGACGAGCACGGCGACCGCAACCGCGACGAACACAAGCACGCCCACGGCGACCGCGACGAACACAAGCACGCCCACGGTCACGCCGCCGGTCATAGCCACGGTCACGCCATCCGCGTCGGCCACATCGTCGGTCTCCACGCCCTTGTCGACGATGTCGCCCACTACCGTCGCGCAACCGGCAAATCCCACGGCCGGCCCGACCGCGACGGCGACCGAGGTGTCGGCTCCGGCGGCAACCGCGACCCTTGTCACCCCGACCTCCACCCCGCCGCCACACGGGCGTCCGCCGGCACATTGCCGCCCGGGTCACGGCAAGCGACGCTGCGTGCCGGACCAGCCCCATCGCCGTTCAGGTAGTGGCTATGCGAAGACGCCGGGCTCGCGGCGCCTCGCGGCTGAGAGGGGCGCGACCGCGATGGGCGCCGGAGAGGTCAGGGCGCGCCGCGGCCGTCAGGTCGCCGCGCGCGTGCCCTCCTTCACCGGTCGGACTGGTATAGGCGCCGCTCTCAGCGCCGAAGCGGGCAGATTTTACTCTCTATTAACGTCGCCTTAACGCGGCGTTAACCAGTGGGCTCTACGGTGAGGCGAGAGGCTGGCGCGACGGCCCGTCGGCGGGATAGCCGTACGATCGTGACCGCGGCCGCCCTCGACCACAAGGAGCGACCCCGGCATGAATGCAGCCCTGGACATCCCCATCCCGGCGGACGCGTCGGCCCGACCGCTGCCGGTCGCGCGCCTCGGCCTGTCCATCGTCATCCCGACCTATAACGAGGAAGAGAGTGTCCTCGATCTCTACGCCCGTTTGCGCGCCGTGCTGGACGAGAGCCCGCTGCGCTGGGAGATCGTCTTCGATCCGGGGCTATGATGGCGCGACGCGTCGCAAGAGGTAAGCTGCCGCTACCGCACAATGTAGACGGAATTATTGCTATTTCTCGCATGGGGCACGGTTGCTCCACTATGAATAGTCACAGCACCTGTTACGAAAATTTAACATCGTCTTAATTCCGCGTTAAAGTTGCGGCCTTACAATAAAGCGGGTCGGGGGCCAAAGTTTCCCCCGAGGACTATTCCTTGCCGCCGCCGCGCGGCCTTCGCATCAGACGCCGAGGTGCGCCAACCGTTTGCTCACGATATGCCTCTTGGCAGTTGGTCCGGGCGCTCAGCAGCCTTTGTGGGGAGGGAAAGGGGGACGACACGACTGGCCGGGCAAGCCCCCAGTTGGACCCTGTGATGTTCACGACAGCCGCTCTAGCGTGGCGCTCTCCAGCGCAGGAGGCTATTCCGTGGTGACCGTCGAGCAGTCTCGCCCCGATTCCGCGTTCCACACGTACGAGAGTCCGACCGTACACACGACCAGGGCGCCGGCGCCGCAGCCCACCGACGATCTATATATGGCTGCGTTCGACGCCAGCCCCACGCCCACCCTGATGACCGACGCGGACGGCTGTATCGTCTCGTCGAACGCGGCCCTGCGCCACATGCTGCACCTCCCGTTCGTCCTCTTGATCGGGACGCCGTGGCGCCTCTTGCTGGCGCCCTGCCACGACGACCAGGGCCGGCCCGGCCGGAGGTTCTCGGATCTGGACGGCGCCCCCTACACCTTGTGGGACGGGCCGATTGCGCGGCCTGTGACGGTCCGCTTCGCGTCGCTGCACGGGCAGGACCAGGACGGCGGCACGCTGCTGCTGATCGAGCCGCAGCCGCCCGCCCCAGAGTCGCTCACCCCGGCGGTCGACGGGGCGCTGCTGCTCGACGCGGCGCACGAGTTGCGCTCGCCGCTGCTGGCGCTGTCCCTGGCGCTGTCCGGTCTCGACACGACCGATGCGGCCTCGCCAAACCGAGCCGACGACGAGCGCCTGATCCGCTCGCTCCAGCGCAGCACCGTCCACTTGCAAACGCTGGTGGAGAACCTGCTCGACACCGCGCGGATCGGCGCCAATCTCTTCACGGTCGATCCCAAGGCGACGATGCTGGGGACGATCGTGCGCGAGGCCGTCTGTGTCGTGACGCCGCTGCTGCGGGGCGATGGCCAGCGCATCGCGGTCGAGCTGCCCGAGGATGACCTCGGGGTGCTGGCCGATGCCTCGCGCGTGCGCCAGGTACTTGTCAACTTGCTACACAATGCCATCAAGTATGGGCCGTTCGGCGAGACGATCGCGGTCCGCGCAGGGACGAACCAGGGCTGCGCCACCGTCGAGGTGCGCGATGGCGGGGCCGGCATCCCTGCGGACGAGCAGACGCGCCTCTTCACGCGCTGTTACCGCGGAACGAACACCACAGCCCTGCCCGGTAGCGGCCTTGGGTTGGCTATCTGCAAGGCCATCGTCGAGGCTCACGGCGGGGAGATCGGTGTCCGCGGAGGCCACGGACAGGGTACGGTGTTTTGGTTCACCCTGCGCCGGGTGTAGCCCTGTGCCCATGCGCATCCTCCTCGCCGATGACGATCTGGAGATCCGAGAGACCCTTGAGATCGTGCTGCGCCGCGATGGCTATACGGTGATACCCGCCGCCTCCGGCGCCGAGGCCTGGATGCTTTTCCAATCCGAGCATCCGGACATGGCCATCCTCGACATCGGCATGGGTGAGCCGAACGGGATCGAACTGACCCGCCGCATCAACGAGGACCCGGAAGCGCGCGTGCCTGTGATCATCTTGACCGGACGCGAAAGCGAGAACGACAAGGTGCGGGCGCTGGATCTGGGCGCCGACGACTATCTGATCAAGCCGTTCAGCGCGCGCGAGGTGGTGGCCCGTATCCGCGCCGTGTCGCGCCGCGCGCAGGTCGCGTCGCCCGTCATCATGTTGGGCCCGTTGACCCTCGATACGCGGACGCACGTCGTCACTCGTCAGGGACAACCGGTCAACCTGACGACGTTGCAGTTCGTGTTGCTGCGTCTGCTGATGGAGCAGGCGGGCCAGGTGGTCACGGGCGACACGATTATGAGACGGGTGTGGGGCGAGCCGGTCAGCGACGATCTCTTGCGGGTGACGATTTTTCGGTTACGCCGCAAGATAGAGGGCGATCCGCAGCGTCCGCGGTACATCCACACCATTGCCGGGGTTGGCTTCACCCTGCGCATCGACCCCGACGGGCCTTGACGCGACGCTGGCCCGGCGGGGCCTTGACGCGACGCCGGGCAAGGCTCAGGCTGAGTCGCGCGTTGCCGCCACCGGCGCGTCGGCCATGGTGATGCGCGCGCGGCCAGCGGTGATGTCGGCGAGACGGGCGCGCAGCGCGGGAACGTCCTCGACGGGGACGAGCACGGCGACGGTGACGTTGGCGGCGTAGACGGTGTCGAGGGGGTGCAGGGCCGCGCGCCGCAGCTCCTGCTCGATCGCGCCGAGCAGGTCGTAGGACACGGCGATGTCCAGGCGCAGATGTGGGCGCATCACCGTGACCCCAGCGGCGCGCACGGCCGCCACGGCGGCGCCTCCGTAGGCGCGAACGAGTCCGCCGGCGCCGAGCAGCACGCCGCCGAAGACCCGCGAGACCACGACCACCGCGTCGACCAGCCCGGCGTGCAGCAGCGTGTCCATGATGGGTCGTCCCGCCGTCCCGCCCGGCTCACCGTCGTCGCTGTAGCGAGATGTCGTACCGTCGGGGCCGAGGCGGTAGGCGTAGGCGTGGTGGGTGGCCGTCGGATGCTCCGTCCGCGCCGCGTCCAGCGCCGCGCGTACCGCGTCCTCATCAGCGGCCGGCACGGCGCGCGCGTAGAAGCGCGATCCCTTTGCCTCCACCAGCCCCTGGCCGGCATGCGCCGGCACGCGGTACTCCGCCATCGTATCCATCGTCGTCATCACTCCGTGGGGTAGCGGCGTGGCCGGAGTCCTCCCCAAAGCCAGCCGCCTCTCTACTGAGCGGCGGCATAGGCGGCGGCCAGGACGGTGGCGGCGGGACGAGGGACCCAGGTTCCCTGCCGCGAGCGGCGATACAGGTTGGTGTATCCGCCGTAGCCGGGCCCCCCCGCGTCGACCCAGTAGTTCATGCCTTGCAGGTAGGGCAGCGCGGCCAGCGCGCCGAGTTCACGCGCGAGGACGCGCGCCTGCGTCGTGTCGTCGACGGCGACGTCACGGGCGTAGCCAGTCTCGCCCAGCACGACGGGGACCTGCCAGCGATCGTGAACGCGAGCGATCTGCGCCAGGAGGCGGCGCGTCGCGATCGAGGGGTCACACGTGGCGCCTTCCGGGTAGACGTCGAGCGTGATATGCCCCAGACGATCGACCGTGGGCCGGCTCAGCAGACGCAGGGCGATCGACGGGTTGACGCTGATGGCCGTGACTATGACGCCGTCCAGGCCGCGGTTCGACAGCGTGCTGCCGGCCATCTGCACGCCCGCCCGCACAAAAGTATTGAAGGCGTGTTTGGCCACGGGGTTGCGCCACGACCAGCCCGGTCCATAGGTGCGCAGCCAGTAGGCGCCGTTCTCGGGCTCGGGGCAAAAGTCGAAGATGTCACCGTTGCGCAGCAGGGCCGCATGGGTCTGCAGGAAGTGGCGCGTGGCCGCGATATAGGCGTGGGGGCTCATAGAGCCGCGCGCGTCGCGGTGGTTCTCCCAGGCGTACCAATGGGCGCGGAACCAGACGCGCAGCCCGAACGAGCGGATCACACCGACCCAGCGGGCCAGATAGTCCGGGTCGTCGTAGTAGACGTCGACCGTGACATGGGTCGGATGCAGCCGCGCGTCGAGGCGGACCAGCGCGGCGATTTGGGCCACACCGAGGGGCTTCTTGCTCGTGTCGCGGCTCACCTTCATCGTGTCGATGGACCTGATGATCCAGTGCGTCGGTCGGTCCGGCGCGCGATGCGGCGGCCGCGACACCGTTGTCCTCCCCGCCGCGACGGGACCACCCGTGCCCATGTGGCGCAATCCGAACGCGCCCGCGGCAACGAGCGCGGCCAGGATGGCCAGGGTCCTCGCCCGGCGCGGCCGTACGAGTAGGGTCCCGATTACCTGGCCCGTTCGCGCGCGCGCGACGACCTGTTGCCGTGAGTGCGGCGCGCGACGACGGGGCGCCGCGACGGGACGGAACGGCTCGGCGTGTAGACTGTTCAAGCGTGTCGCCTCCGATAGAGCGGTGGGGCCTAGCGCCCACGCGGCAAAGGCGCCGGAGCCCTGGCCGGACTCGACCCGGCCCGTGCGGCCCGTGCGGCCCGTGCGGCCCGTGCGGCCCGTGCGGCCCGTGCGGCCCGTGCGGCCCGTGCGGCCCATCGTCAGCATAACGGAGATAGAGGGATAGAGCGCGCGACGATGGGCCGCTACACGGGAATCCTAGCCCGTGTACCACGCCAGCGCTTCCTGGGAGACGGCGGGCGGGACCGTATGCGGGCCGTCGAACTCGCGGTAGGTCAGGTCGTAGCCGGCGCGCTCCAACTGGGGCGCGATGCGGCGGCTGCAACGGTCGATGGGCAGCACCTCGTCGCGCAGGCCGTGCGAGATGAAGACGCGCGGCTTGCCGCGAGGGTCCGCCGGGACCATGAAGCCCGGCGAGAAGGCCATGACGTGGGTGAAGAGGTCGCCGTTGGTGAGGCCGACCGAGAGCGCGTAGGACGCGCCGTCGGAGAAGCCCTCGATGGCGATGCGCGTGGGGTCCACGGCGTAGCGGGCAAGCGTCTGCTTCAGCGCCCGGTCGATGAAAGTGATGTCGGGGCCGTAGCCCCGGCGGATCACGTCCCAGGTCGGCCCGCGCGAGTCCGGAGCCAGCAGGATCAGGCCAGCCTTGTCGGCGTGCGCCACCAAGGGATTGAGGCCATGGTGAGCGACGCCGCCCGCGCCGTGCAGCATCAGGACTAGCGGCGCCGGGCGGTCGGGTCGATAGCCGGGCGGCACGTAGAGCAGCCCGTCGCGCGCCCCGTCGAGCCCCAAGCCCTGCAGGCCCAGCGGCGGTTGCTCGGGCGGCCCCACCGCCGGCCTCCTCGATTGCGCCTGTTCCGCCGGGCGTGCCAGCAGGCGTCCCCGCCGCGCCTCTCCGTGTGATCGTCCCTCGTCGTCCGCTACCATCGCGTCCCATCCCTCATCTGTTCTCGCCCACGCATTGCCCGATGGCTCACCTCCACCCGCTAGCGGGTTGCAAGGTAGTAGTCCGTCAAGCGAATGATGAACAGTTGGCGCATCATGGAGTTAGCCTCATGAGGCGACCTGAGAGTCGGCCCTTCGACCACTACATATGGTACCCAAATTTGTTGTGAAGATGAACTACTGGCTACTGGCAGCATGATACACCGAGCAACCTCTACGGTGAGGCGCTTGTTCCGCGCGAGACGGGCAGGAACACGGCGTCCATGGTCTGGTCTAGCCAGCCGAGCAGCGGCGCCCGCGCCAGCGGGAAGACGGCGACCGCCTGGTGGCCCGCAAACGCGGTGGCGATGTAGTCGCCGACGAACGCCCCACCGGTGGTCAGCGGCAACCACGAGAGCTGCATCGGTCCGCCCAGCAAGCGAGGCGCGCTCCAGGTCGCGCCTCCATCACTCGATGCCACGAAATGGGCTTCTAACGCGCAGGTCTGGCGCGTGCAGACCGCGCGGGGATAGCCGTAGTAGGTCAAGCCCAGCCGGGCGGACCGGCCACCGGTCGTCTGGTCCGCGCCCAGTCCGGGGATGAAGTGATCGCCGCCGCTGCCGACCGATTCGGTCGGGATGCGCGACACAGGTGACCAGGCGCGGCCATCGGTCGAGTTGCTCAGCACGATGCTGTTTGCGCCGCACCGCGGCCGGAAGCGGCAGTCCTGCCAGGCGACGTAGACCCGCCCGGCCCCGTCGACAGCGGCCGAGGGCAGGGGCTCCGTGCGCAGTCCGCCCGCGGCCTCGTGGACATGCGCCGTCGCGACCGTCACCGCCGCGCTCCACGTGGCGCCGCCGTTGGTCGAGGCAAAGGCGATGATGGCGCCGCCCTTCCTGTGCTCACCATAGGCCGGCACGATGACCGTCCCGTCCGGCCGCACCACCGGCTGCCCGCCCAGGCCGGTCGGCTCGCCGTCAGGGGCCACGGGCGGGCCCCAGGTGGCGCCGCCGTCGCTCGACACGCTCATCAGCAGGCGATCGAGGCGCCCGGCGCGGTCCCAGGTGGCGTAGCAGTGCCCATAGTAACGGCTGCGCGGCGCGTTGTCGCAGGTGATCCAGTCCTTGTCGTAGAAGCCTCGTCCACTGTCGGAGGCCAGGACGTAGGCGCGGCCGTTCGGCGTCCCGCTCCAATGGACGCCGTCGCGAGAGCGACTGACCACCACGCTGGTATGCCTGGACCGGCCAGCCCCTCCGGTCGATACGGCAAGCGAACTGACTAACCACAGGCCATGGGCGGCGTCGTAGGTCACGCTCGGATCGCTGACGAACGCATAGGGGCCGGGCGGCGTCTCGGCCATGGTCAGGCCGGGCAGCAGCCCGTGGCGCCAGACGCCGGCGCGCCAGGTGGCCCAGCCGTTGGCCGCGCTGCCGCCGGTGCGCAGGCGACCCACCTGGAAGGCGGCCACGACAACACCGTGGTAGCCATACGCCGAGGGCTCCGCCTCGCTGGCGTGCTGGCCGGGCGCCAGGAAAGAGAACGGATCGGCGCTGATCGCGCCCGGCGTACCGGGCGCGTGGGACGGACGGGCTGTGCTCACGATACGCGTCGGGGTATGGGACGGCGCGTCCGGTTGTGGTCCGCCATGCGTGGGCGTGAGCCATGCGGTCAGCGCCGCCAGTCCGCCGATGGCGCCACGGACCGCCATGCTCGATGTGTGCAGGAAGTGTCTCTTAATTGGCATATGGATGGATGCTCGCTTGTCCAGGCCGATGGCCGTTCATTTGCACGTATGTTCTATGGCCAGGATAGCACATGCTCCGCGCCGACTATACTGTACAAACCCTGATGTCCCCCGCTCATGCCACACGGCGTATGAACAGGTGTCACGTGCTTGTGACGCCGAGGATGTGAGGAGGCAAGGCATGGAGACCGTCCGTGATAGGGATATGAAGGCGCAAGTCCGATGTATGACGTAGCGGCGCCGCCTCGGTTGGGGCGGCGCGCGTCCCCCGCCGCCGAGGCGGACGCCGCATCGGTCGATGCCGAGGCGGACGCCGCATCGGTCGATGCCGAGGCGGACGCCGCATCGGTCGATGCCGAGGCGGACGCCGCATCGGTCGATGCCGCGCTGGTCGATGCCGCGCGCCTGGACCCGACGGCCTTCGAGCCGCTCTACGCCCGCTACCGTGACCGCATCTACGCTTACTTGCGCACGCGCACGCGCACGCGCACGCGCGGCGCGGACGATGCCGCCGACCTCACGCAGCAGGTGTTCCTGCAGGTGCTCGACGCGCTGCCCCGCTACCGCGCCGACCGCGGGTCGTTCGCCGCCTGGCTGTTCCGCATTGCCCACAACGCGGCGAGCAGCCAGACGCGCCGGCGCCGGAATACAATCGCCTGGGACGCCGTCCCCGAGGCGTTGCAGCCGCTCGCCCCGGACGATCCGGAAACGGCCGCCCTCCAGCAGGAAACGAGCGATCGTCTGCGAATGATTCTCCTGGGCTATGCGCCGGCGACGCGCGAGATGCTGGCGCTGCGTTTCGCCGGCGGCCTGACCAGCGCGGAAATCGGCGCCGTCGTCGGGAAGAGCGAGGCCGCCGTCAAGAAGCACCTGACCCGCACCCTACACTCGTTGAAGGAGCACTATCGTGAGTAACCTCGCCGACCGCTACCCCGACCTCCTCGCCGGTGAGGAGGATGCCGCCCTGGAGCGCACGGTTGCCGCGCTCGACCGGACCTATCGCGCGTCGCCCCCTCCGCGCATCGGCGCGTCGATGGATTGGGTCCTGCACGCCCGCATGGCCCTGACGCCCGCGGCCGGACCACCGTCCCGACCACGCGCCGCCAGGGCGCGTCGCTCGCTCGGATTGGCCGCTGCCCTCGTGGCCGCGGTCGCGGTGGTCGGCGCCTACGCGGCCATCGCGTCGCTGGGCGATCAGGCCCTCCAGCAGAATCCCGGCACGCGGCAGATCGCCGCCGGCGGCCTCGCCCAACCGCTGAACCTGTCGCGGGGCGCGTGCGGTTTCACCGTCACGCTCAACCAGGTCTATGCCGACGCGCAGCGCATCGTGCTTGCCTACACCGTAACGGGGCCGGCTGGCCGGTCGCTCATGGAGGGTACATCGCCCGACCTGCCCGATGCCTATCCAGCCCTCAACACGGAGTGGGGGGAGAAGTTTTTTGAGGGTGGGGTCAACGTGCTTGGCGATAACGTCGAGGTGGTTATGGGCCACGTCACGGGTCAGGTCATCTCGTACGATGCGCGCCGGGTCGGCGTCCTCGGCGCGATTCATCCGTATCACGTGGGACCGGGATCTCTGGCGCTGCGCTTTACAATCTCTGCCCTCAATTTATTCGAGACGGGTCACGGCGCCTGGCCGCCGACGCCGACGTGTGAGATGCACAGCCCGACGACGGGGTATCGAGGTACAATCTACCGTGGCGTTGAGGTCAAGGGGCCATTCACCTTCGCCATCACGGCCTCCGTCGCGCCGTCGCGCGAGGTTGCCCTGCATCAGGTCGCGCGGGTCGGGGCGGCGTCCATCACGCTGACCGGTCTGGAACTCACTCCCAGCAACACGCGCTTCTACTTGCGGGTGAGCGGCCGGGCGCTCCCCAGCGTGCCACTGCAGCCGGCCGACCTATTGCTAATCGCCTCCAGGGCGGGACCCTGCCCGGCCCTCGGCAAGGTCATCTATGGAGGACACGCAGCCTGTCGGGAGTTCCTGGCGCCCGTCTCCTCTATCGTGCCGCCGCACGCCGCGGCGTATGCGTACACGGTCGATTTTCCCTTCCCCATCGGTAGCAGGGGCGGCAGGGCGACGCTGGCCGTCTACACGCGCCTGCGTCACGGGCGGCCTGCGGACCCCGTGACGTTCCAGGTTTCCATCCCGCGGCTTGCGAAGTGACGAGGTGATTGTTGATGGCGCTGATGCCGGGCAGGAGGGGCAACACGTCCAATGGCGCACGCGCCAGCCGCCGTCCCGCTACACTGAAAGGGTAGGCAGCGCGCGGCGCAACCGGAGCGACCACGAGGGAAACGGGGGCAAGCACGATGGACAGCGACAAGAGCACGACCGCAACGTATCGCCTGGGCAAGTGGCTGCCCTCCGACCAGGACGCCCTGGAGGCCGAGCTGGACAGGCACGCCCGGCGGGTGAAGGACACTCCAGGGCCGGTCACGCTCCATCCGGTCATCGCGGAGTTCCATGACCTCATCGAGCGGGACCCCGTGGTGCGCATGTACCTCACCGACATGATCGCCCAGGTCCCCAAGGGCAAGCCGTATGGCGCCAATCACCTGGAGAGCGTCGATCATCTCCTCTTGTTGCTCAACGACGTGCTGACGCGGGCGCCCGACTTCAACGAGACGGACCTGGTGGGTGCGCCCCTCAACGCCATCATCGACCGGGCCATGGGCACGCCGGCCGGGCGCGCCGCGTTTCGCCACGACGCGATCAATACAATGTTCAGGAAAATCTTGACGGCGTGGAGCCGCTTCCTGAGCAGCCGGAAGTCGCTCTATGTGCTGAACGACTCGCCGACGGGCTGGATGTGCGCCGCGGCCCAGCAGGCGGTCGGTATCCAGGAGTATCAGTACGATCCGCGGGACGAGTATTGGGGGTTCGCGTCGTGGAACGACTTCTTCACCAGGCGGTTCAAGGACGGCGCGCGCCCCATCGCCGAACCGGACAACGACAAGGTGATCGTGAGCGCCTGCGAAGCCACCCCCTACCGCATCAGCGCCCGCGTGAAGAAACAGGACACGTTCTGGCTGAAGTCCCAGCCCTACTCCCTGCGAGACATGCTGGCCAACGACGAGACGGTGGACGGGTTCGTGGGCGGGACGGTCTACCAGGCCTACCTGAGCGCCCTCAACTATCACCGCTGGCACAGTCCCGTCGCGGGGACGATCAGGAAAGCGTTCGTGCAGGGGGGCACGTACTATTCCGAGGCCGACTCGGTAGGCGAGGACCCCTCCGGCCCACAAGAGTCGCAGGCCTATCTCACGCACGTGGCGACGCGGGCCATTATCCTCATCGACTGCGACGATCCGGCCGTCGGGCTGGTGGGCGTGCTGTTCGTGGGCATGGTGGAAGTATCCTCGTGCGTCATCCATCCCGAGATGACGCCGGGGCGTCGGGTGGGGAAAGGCGACGAGTTGGGCCATTTCCAGTACGGCGGCTCGACCTATTGCCTCGTCTTCCAACCGGGCGTCATCGCCGACGTCAGCCTCGGGGCCATCCCCGAGCCCGACAATCCGGACGCCCCGCTCGTTCTCATGGGCGCCAGGGTCGCCACCGCGAACTAGTACACGTTGGCGCAAAAAGCCTCGTGGTCGGCACGGCCTGCGACTAAAGTCGCATGGCAGGGACCAGACACTGAAGTGTCTCACCGGACTGCCAAGGGACGTGAGCCAACGTGTACTAGTGGGTCAACCCGCAATTAGTGCGGCCTTCGTGGGAGCCCGATCACGCCCAACAGGCCGGCAAAGCATCCCCGGCTTATTTGAAGCATGACCCACTAGGGCCATCGTGTGCGCTTGAGCGCATCGGTGAGGACCTTCCAGTTGGCGCGGGCGCGCGCGGCGCGGGCAGGCTCGACAGGGTGGGGACCGTAGCGCGCCGCCAGGAAGTCGGCGGTGAGATCGTCGAAGGCGGCGCGGTCCGCGTCGCCCAGGCGCTCGCCCACCTCCCTGGCATACTCGCCCGGCGCCTGGCCCGATCGACGTGGGGGTATGCGGCGCGCCAGGGCCGCCAACGCCCGGCCGTAGACGAGGATGACCAGCGCGCGCGGCGCCAGCCGCCTCTCGTCCACCCGCCCTCGCAGCCGCGCCTGGAGACGCCGCCGCGCCGTGGCCGGCGCGACGCGCTGTAGCAGGGCGGCGGCCGCCGCGCGGGTCGGCGCCAGCACGGCGCGCCGCAGCCGCCGCAGCTCGGCCACCACCGCGGCCAGGAAGCGCGGCCACCAGGGCTGGCCTGGCGCATAGCTCTTGCGATACGCGCGGTACGAGCGCAGCAGCACGACGGCCACCACGGCCGCCACTATCCAGGGGCCGGCGTGGGTCAGCCACCACCAGAGCGCGCTGGATCCCTCGTGGTGGGGCGGAGGCGGGGGTGGCACGGTCGGCGGCCGGGGCGGCCGGCCCAGCAGACGGTCGATCTGTTGCCCGCTCATACCGCCCAGCCCGTGGCCGAAGAAACCGAGCAAGCCCGCCACGATGGGCGCCAGGATGATCTCCCATAACCACCCCAGCGCGGCGTGCGCGACGCCTAGGACCCCGGCCGCCAGGGCCAGGAGGATCAGCGCGAGTCCGGCGATAACTGTCCTGGCCGCCGTCGGCAGCCAGGAGCGGGTGACCTCGGCGGACAGGGGCAAACCATCAAGGCTGCTCTCGGCCACCAGGCGCCGCCGCGCCGCGCCGCCTCCAAACAGCAGCCCGGTCAGGATGTACCCGATCACCAGCAGCGCCGCCACCGCCGGCGGGGGTGCGGCGGACGGGTTGACGACCGTGGCGCCGGCCAGCGCCAGGGCCAGCAGAACGCCGCCCGCGACGATGGTGCGCCACAGCCGCTCCAAGGTCCCCGTCCGGTCGATGCGCCCGGATCGTAAGATGGCGGCGTCTCCCGGTTGCCGCACGGCGCCGTCCTCCCAGTCCTGCACGCGCATGGCGTGCCAGAGGTCGAACAAAGCGACGGCGTGGCTCCAGGACAGTTGAGCCGCGATCACCGCCGCCAGCGCCGTCAGGATGAACCCGCGGTCGGTCAGGCTGGCGCCCCCGGAGATGACGATCCGCTCCAGCAGCGGCGCGCCGACCAGGAGCAAGGCAAAGAGGACCAGACGCGCCACCAGTGCCCACAGGGCGAAGCGCGCGGACGCGGTCCGCCCGAGCGATGACTGATAGCGGCGGGCAAAGACGGCGGCCAGGGGGACGGCGTAGCACAGCGCCAGCAAGACGGGGAGCCCCGCGGGAGGCCACGCCAGCGACACGGCGGCCGTGGTTGCCAGGAGCAGCCCCCCGGCCAGGCAACAGGCCAGCAGCGCGATGGCGTACGGAACCAGCGCCTCCTCATCGCGAGGGTCCGACTGCGCCGCGCGTGCCATGGCCATCACATTGTCCTTTCCGGGCTTCCAGGCTGTCTCACCCGAATGCGCTGTCATCAAGGCGCGCCAGCGCGGCCAGTGTCTCGTCGGGACGGACCATGTGCAGATGCACGCCCAACGCCCGCGCTCGCGCCGCCATCTCCGGCCCATCGGGCCGCTGCTCGATATCCAACACGACGACGCTCAGCCCGGCCTCGCGCAGACGGTGCAGGACGCCGAACAACTCCGCCGAGAGCGCGCCGCCGATCGTCACCACGGTGGAGCCCCAGGGCAGGCGCAGGCCCTCCTGTTCCAGCAAGGCCACGAAGCCGGCCTGGCCGGCGCTATCCTCGCGCAGCTTGAGGCGGCCCAGCACCTCCAGGATACCCATCAGGCGCCCGTACCCGCTGCCCGCACGAATGGGCGCCGCATCGACGCGCGGCTCGCGCTTGCCCGTGTCCCACGCCGCCCGCGACCGGTCGGGCTCGTCCAGGACGGCGGCGGGGATGCCCGCGAGGACGGACGCGGCGGGTTCCCGCGAATCCTGCTCCGGCAACAAGGCGACCTGTCCGTTGGTGACCAGCCCGACCTCCTGGCGTCGCCCGATCAGATGGCTGGCCAGCGAGGCCGCCACGGTGATAGCTAGCTCACTGGCCGAGAGCGGGTCGCGCAGCGTATAGCCGGCGCGCTCCATGTCCAGGAAGACGGTGGTGCGCAACGTGGTGGTGGGCTCGAATTGCTTGACCTGCAGGCGGCCCGTGCTGGCGGTGGCGCGCCAATTGACGTGGTGCAGCGGGTCGCCGGGCGCATAGTCGCGCACGCCGGCCACGCGCGCGGGGTCGCCCAGGATCTTGCGCCGGCTGCGCGCGTCGCCCAGCAGGGCCAGCGTGGGCAGGCCCAGCTGCTCCAGCGGGACCACGCGGGGGTAGACGATCAGCGACCGCGCGTCGTCGAAGCGCAGCGTGCGCCGCGCCTGCCCGAACACGTCGCCCACGGTGAGGGTCAACGGCCCGACGGTGTGGAAGCCGCGCTGCCGTCCGGTTAGCGTGTAGGATGCCTGACGCGTCTGGCCCGCGGCCAGCGCGAAGACCTCGCAATAGGCGCCCGGCCCGGCCAGTTCGAAGGGGCGTTGGTCGCTCAGGCGGACCCAGGGCGCGGGCAGCGCGCCGCTATTGGTGACGCTGAGCGTGACCGTGACCCTTTCGCCGTGGAAGACGCGGCCCTCCACCTGACGTTGCGCGCGCAGGCCGGCGCCGAGGCGCCGCACCCACAGGCCGGCGCCGACGTACAGCGCCAGCACTGCCGTTGCAAAGAGGAACAGCACGGCGTTGTTCAGCGCGACGGCCAACACCAGCAAGCCGCCGATCAGCCCCCTCATGACGCGTCCGGCGCCCCGTCGGGCGCGTCGATGGGCACGGCGCAACCCTCCAGTATCCCCCCGATCAGCGCGGCGGCGTTGCGCCCGCGCATCTCCGCCTCCGGTCGGACAGTGACGCGGTGGGGCAGCGTCACCGGGGCCAGTCTCTTGACGTCGTCCGGGGTCACGAAGTCGCGGCCCTCCAGCGCGGCCAGGGCCTGCGCGGTCTTGAACAGGGCCAGGCTGCCGCGCGTGCTGGCGCCGACGGACAGGTCGGGGTGGGTGCGCGTCGCCTCGACGATGCGCGCGATGTAATCGAGCAGCGAGTCGTCGACGTAGACGTCCCACACCGCCGTCTGCAGCTCCACCAACTCCGCGCCGCCAGCCACGGCGCTGAGCCCCTCGATGGGGTGCTCGCGCTGCAGGTTGCGCAGGATGCGCTTCTCCTCGTCGAGCGAGGGATGGCCCAGGTTCAGGCGCATCAGGAAGCGGTCCAGCTGCGCCTCGGGCAGCGGGAAGGTGCCCTCGTACTCGATGGGGTTCTGCGTAGCCAGCACAAAGAAGGGGCGCGGCAGGGGGAGCGTCTCACCGTCTGCGCTGACCTGGCGCTCGCCCATGGCCTCGAGCAGGGCCGACTGCGTGCGCGGCGTGGCGCGGTTGATCTCGTCGGCCAGCAGGATATTGGCGAAGATGGGGCCCTGGCGGAACGAGAACTCGGCCGTGCGCTGGTTAAAGACGCTGACGCCGGTCACGTCGTTGGGCAGCAAGTCGGGCGTGAACTGCAACCGCTTGAAGGAGAGGTCGAGCGAGAGGCTGAGGGCGCGGGCCAGCATCGTCTTGCCCGTCCCCGGCACGTCCTCCAGCAGCACGTGTCCGTCGCACAGCAGGGCCACCAGCAGCAGCCGCGTCACGTCGTCCTTGCCCACGATCACGCGCGCCACGTTCTCCCGCACGCGCCGCCCGAACTCCGCGACCCGTCCTACCGCTACGGCCGCCATCCGCCCTCCCTACCCTCCTGAATGCTTGCATCCCATATGCTCAACCCTGATGCTTGCATCCCGTGACGTTTTCCATTGGCATCGCTTCTTTATGGTCGCATATTTCCCCGTTAGACACGGTTCGGCGACGCGTGTCTCCCTCCGAGATTGTGGTTGCGCCTGTGATCGCAGGCGCCGGCCCTGCCTTACAATGAGGCGCGCCCCACGCAAGTCTCCCGCCCCGCGCCGATTATACTGTGGGCGTATGAGCGTCGCCTGAGACGACGACAAGATGAGGACTACTTTCCGGCATGATCCTGGAGGCAGGTTGGCGTTCCCGGCAGTCCCGGTCCCACGTTCCCGGCCTCCCTGGCGTCGTCAAAAGAAAGGGGAGACTATGGCGCCCTCTACTGTTTTGCTAGTGTCATCGGGGCACTTCTTTTGGTTGGGGCTCAACGCGATGCTGGGCGAGGTGCGCGAGGTGCGCGTCCTCGGCCTCGTGCGGGAGCAGGAGGCCGCGGCGATCGTGCGCGCCGCGGAGGCCGGTCAGCCCGCTTTCATCGTGGTCGCCGCCGATCTGCCAGGTGTGCCGCTCGTGGCGCTGCTAGAGGCGCTACAGGCCCGCTGCCCGGCAGCCCGGCTCATTGTGATCGGGCAGGCGCTGGAGTACGAGGAGGAGCAGTGGCTGTTGACGTCGACGGTCGCCTGCCACGTGCGTTGGGAGGTGGTCAGCGCGGAGCGGATGCGCCATATCTTCGCGTTGGTGAGCGAGGGCGCCATGTGGGTGGCGAGCGCGGCGATCACCGCGCAACTCGTGCCGCCGGACCGGCGGCGCCGGCAACGGGCGCCAGGCATCGTCCTTACCGAGCGCGAGCGGGAGGTGATGGCGGGGCTGGCGGCGGGGCTCACGCGCGAAGAAATCGCCGCGCGGACGCACCTGGGATCGGAGACCGTCAAGCGGACGATTGCCGCGTTGCGCGCGAAGTTCGACGCGCCGACAACCTTCGTGCTGGGCATGAAAGCCGCGTGGCACGGCTTCTCTCCCATCGTGCCGGCGACCCCAACGGGTCGTGCTCGTTGACCCCAATGGGTCGGAACGAGACTATTTTTGAGCCCGATGGGTCAGAAAATTGACCCAACAGTCCCTTCACAGCCGGACGCCGGCGGTGTATCGTTGACCCATGCCGGCCCGATCGGGGCAGGGTACGCACGCCGTGCCGCTCTTGATCGCGCGGAGTGTGCGCGCGAGAGACACATCCGTGGGCCGGGCGCGACGAGGGCGCGACGAGGGAAAGGGGCGAGACCGATGCGTATGCGTATGGGAGCCGGTGAATTGGCGCGGCTATGTGTCCTGACCGGGTTGATCGCGGAGTTGGTGCTGACGCCGGGCGTCGCGCGAGTGCAACCTCTCGTGACCGCAGGCGCCAATACAATAGGCGCATCGACGCCGCCCGTTACGACGACGCCGCCCGTTACGACGACGCCGCCCGTGGTAACCGCGGTGGGGGGCGGTGGAGGAACGTCCTTACCAGGCGCACCAGTCAGCGCCACGGTCACGGCCGCGACCAGTTTCACGACCTCCCTGGTGACCACCACGGCGACAGGGGCGGCGACCCCAACGCCGTCGGCCATTGCGCCGAGCCTGACGCCCCTCGCGATCGACACCACGGCCGCGACAGTGGCCCCGACGCCGACGATCACGGACACGGCGATCACCACCACGGTCGCGGCCCTCAACGCCGCGCCGGCCGTGACGGACACCGGGCTGACCCAGGGCTACGGCCGCCTCCCGCTCAGTTTTGTGCCCAACCAGGGGCAGGTCGATCCCGCCGTGCGGTTCGTGTCCCGCGCCCCCGGCCTCGCCCTCTACCTGACGGCGGGCGACGCCACCCTGGTGCTGGTCAACCAGCACGCCCACGGACACCGCCACCCGCTCTCTCACGGGTCGGCCCTGCTCGCGACCGCGGGCCTCAGCGCCACGGTTCCGATCAGCGCGGCAGCGGTGCGCCTGCACTATGTGGGCGCTAACCCCGCGGCGCGGGCGATGGGGCAGGATCAACTGCCCGGCGTGGCCAACTACCTCATCGGCAGCGACCCCGCCAGCTGGCGCACCGGGCTGCCCACCTACGCCCAGGTCTCCTATAAGGACGTTTACCCCGGCGTGGACCTGGTCTACTACGGCAACCAGGCGCAACTGGAGTACGACTGGCGCGTCGCGCCGGGCGCCGACCCCCAGGCCATTGCCTTCCAGGTGCAGGGCGCGCGGGGGCTGCGCGTCGACGGGGACGGCTCCCTCGTGGTGGCCACGGACGTGGGCGCGCTCGTACAGCGCGCGCCGACCGTCTACCAGCAGGACGCCGACGGGACCCGCCACGCCGTCGCGGCGCGCTACACCCTGAGCGCGACGGGGGCACAGAGCGCCACGGTCGGCTTCGACGTGGGCGCGTACGATCCCGGCAAGCCGCTGGTGATCGACCCGGTGCTGGGCTACAGCACCTACCTGGGCGGCAACGACGGCGACCAGGGCACGGCCATCGCCGTGGACCGCACGGGCGCCGCCTACCTCACCGGCGATACCTACTCCACCAACTTCCCCACCACGCCCGGCGTGATCCAGCGCACCGGCACTAACGGCGGGCTCAACGACGACGCCATCGTGACCAAGCTCAACCCGTCCGGGACGGCGCTGGTCTACAGCACCTACCTGGGCGGCGCCACCGGAGGCGACCTTGGCTACGGCATCGCCGTGGACCGCGCCGGCGACGCCTACGTTGCAGGGCGCACCAGTTGGTCGACGCCTTTCCACCGACTTCCCGACCACGCCCGGCGCCTTCCAGCGGACCAATCTCGGCGCCCCCAACCTCTACGACGCCGCGTTCGTGAGCAAGCTCAACCCGACGGGCAGCGCGCTGCTCTACTCCACCTACCTCACCGCCGCGACCGGCGATGTCGATGCCCACGGTCTGGCCATTGATGGCGCGGGGGACGCCTACGTGACCGGCTCGACTACCGCGACCGACTTCCCCACCACGCCCGGCGCGCCGCAGACCAGCAACGGTGGACCCACCACCACGGCCGACGCCTTCGTGACCAAGGTCAACCCGACGGGCGGCGCGCTGCTGTTCAGCACCTACCTGGGTGGGAGCAGCGACGACGTGGGCAACGCTATCGCCGTGGACGGCGCGGGCAATGCCTCCGTGGTCGGTCAGAGCTACTCCACCAACTTCCCCACCACGGCCAACGCCTATCAGAAGACCTTCGGCGGCGGGACCAGCGGGAGCAACACCTTCCCGGAAGACGCGTTCGCGGCCCGCTACACGGCGGCAGGCAGCCTGATCTACGCCACCTACCTCGGCGGCAGCGGCAACGACGAGGGCTTTGGCGTCGCGGCGGACGCGGCGGGCGACACCTTCGTCACCGGCGACACCTCCTCGGCGAACTTCCCCACCACGGCGGGCGCGTACCAGACGAGCCTGGGCGCCAGCGGGAACATCAAAGCCTTCGTGAGCAAGCTCAACCCGGCGGGGAGCAGCCTGGTCTACAGCACCTACCTGGGCGGCGGCGCCGGCGACGACGGCCAGGCGCTGGCCGTGGACGGCGTGGGCAACGCCTATGTCGCCGGCGTAACTTACTCCACCAACTTCCCGACCACGCCGGGCGCGCCGCAGACGCACAGCGGCGGCGGCTCCTGCAGCGGGGGCTGCTCCGACGCCTTCGTGACCAAGCTGACCGCCACGGGCAGCGCGCTGGCCTACAGCACCTACCTCGGCGGCGGCAACAACGACAACGGCCAGGGCATCACCGTGGACCGGGCCGGCAACGCCTACGTCACCGGCTACACCCTCTCCACCAACTTCCCCACCGTCAATCCCGTGCAGGGCACCAACGGCGGCAACACCGCGGGCGGGACCGGCGACGCCTTCGTGGCCAAGATCGGCGCCAACCGGCTGCCGCCCACCACCCCGCCCGGCGGGAGCGGCGCCGTGGCCTGGCACCCGCACCAGGGGGGCGGCGGCTCCATCGGCGGGGGCGTGGGGCTCAGCGTGGACCTCGCCGACGGCCACGTCGATGTGAGCATGCCCGGCCTCGCGCTGCCCGGACGCGGCCGCGTCAACCTCGCGTTCACGCGCACCTGGGACAGCGCGTTGGCCCAGACCGGCCTGGACGGGACGGGCTGGCAGAGCAGCCTGACCTCGCGCATGGGCGGAGACCTCACCGGCGTGGTCTACTACAGCGACGAGAGCGGCGCCACGTGGCCCTTCACCTACACCGGATCGGCGACTGACCCCGGCCCCTACACCGCGTACCAGACCACGCCGGGCAAGCCCTGGCAGCTCGCCACGTCCACCGCCGGCTACACCCTGACCAACATCCTGACCAGTGAGACGATGACCTTCGACGGCCAGGGCCGCCTGCTCGCGGACACTGATGCCTACGGCAATCAGAACACGATGACCTATGGGGCCAACGGAGCGACGGGCGAGGCCAACAGCGGTGGTCGCGCGCTCAGCTTCGGCTACAGCAACGGCCAGCTCGGCGACGCCACGAGCCCCCTGTGGCAGAGCAGCGGCGGGGCGCAGGGCCAGCACGTCCACGACGGCTACAACGGCGCGGGCCAGCTGACGACGAGCACGCTCGGGGCGGGCACGAGCGATGCGGTCACCACGACCTTCGGCTACAGCGGTACGCAGTTGACCAGCATCACGACCGGGATGGGCCGTACCTGGAGCCTGGGCTACGACGGGCAGGGCCGCGTCAGGGGTGTCACCAGCCCCGTCTCGGGCACGGTCGGCCAACTCAGCTACACTCCTTCCTATACTACACAATACAACTACGGCGTCGGGCAAACCCAGATCGTGGCGGGTTATGGTACCAGCGCCGCACTGGCCGTCACCTATACCCTCGACACGCAAGGCGAGGCGACGAACGCCAAGAATGGCCTTGGATATGGTGATAGCGTGGTGTACGATATCGACCACGACATTCTGAGCACGACGGATGCCAATGGTAATGTGACAACCGATGCATACAGCTATGTTGGCCCTAATGGCTGCATGGGACTGATCACCCAGACGGTGCAACCAAAGATTCAGGCTTACAGCCCGCTTAACCCGAACATGGACCCGGTCATCACTACCCGCGTCTATGACCCCGTCACGCACGATCTGATCGAGACGGATCTCCCTGAAGGTGGGATTAGACGATTTGGATTCGACGGCCATCACTCCGTCATCACGACCACCGAATTGCTTGACCCTAGCACATCGACCTGGCGAGGTAGCATTGCAACCTACGACCAGTACGGTGAGCCAAGTACGACTGTTGACGGGCGCGGTGTAAGCGTCAGCGCCGGTGGCATGGCAACTCTCAATGCCTCCGCACCTTTGTATACCCAGCACGTCAGCTACAACGCTCAAGGCGACGAGAACAGCTTGAGCACGCCACCGATCACAACGACACTCTCCGGCGGGGCCACGCAGGTAAGCACTCCCGTCACAACCACGTACACGTACAATGGCGATGGAAGCCGCACGATTATCTCGACAGCGAATGGTCAAGGTAATGTTATAACCTCCGCTTACGACCATCTGGGACGACTCGTACAAGCAGGCGACGCGGCTATCACGCTTTACAACGGCACGACGATCACACCCACGCAGACGATTGCCTACGACAAAGACGGCAACGTGGCGCGGCAGGTTGATGGGGTTGGTGACGCGACCGTGGACAGCTATGACCCCAGGGGGTTCCTCACAACTGCGACGAACTCGGTGAGTGGGACATCGGTGATAACGTACTCGGCTACCGAGAAGGTATCCCAGCAGGATGCCCGAGGGAATGTGACGACGTACAGCTACGATGCGGCGGGGCATCTCCTGCAGACCAGCGACCCCCTTACCGGAACTCTTCAATACCAGTACGATCCCGTTGACAACATTGTCGCCGTTACCACGAGCACGCACGGGTCGATGATACCGGCCCAGGTGGAGAGTAGCGCATACGATGCCCTGAATCGGGTCATCTCTGCCACAGTGACGGGTCCGGGCAGCCCCACGCTTACGACGCAGATACGCTACGACCACGACGGCAACGTCTATCAAACGCAGCAGCCCAGCGGCGATGTGACACTCAACACGTACGACAAAGCCGACCAACGGCTCACGGTCGAAGTCGACCCGGCGCCCGTAGCCACCGCCACCCACACAACCCAGGAATCCTATGCGTACGACGCTGCGGGCCATATGATCTCCCATACCGATTTCGATGGGCGACGCAGTGCGCTAACCTACGACGGCGCTGGCCGCACCGTGCAGGGCGTCGACGTCACGATGGCGCCAACTGGGACTACCACCATGACAACCACGATAAACTACGACCCGAACGGCAATACGATTGCGCAGGTGACGCAGACGCAGGTCGGGACGGGTGCGGTCCAGACGCACACGACGACCCACGCGTACAATGCCAATGACTGGCCCATCACGACGACCAACGATGGTCTCATGACAGCTTATGGCTACGATGCCGCTGGGCAGCCACGCACGCAGACGATCATCGACGGCATCACCCCTGTCACCATGACGCTGGATTCAGGCGGGCGAGCTTTGATGATCTCGGAGGGCGCGGGCGGCGCGGGGCCGTTCAGCGCAACCTTCGGTTACAACGCGAACGACCAGATGGTTTCGATCACCACACCCGGAGGGGTTCGGCAGACCGCGGGGTTCGATGGGGACAATCGTGTGACGAGCGTGAACGCCACGGGTCCGGCGACGGGATCGCCCGCCACGACGTTGAGTAGCAGCTACGCCTATGGCTACGACGGGTTAGGACTGACGAGCAGCACGACCACCCTCTCCGGGACCGACACCATCTTGCACGACGCTGAGGGACGCCTCACCAACGACACGGGGCCGCAGGTCGTCGCATCCGGCGGCGTGTACCATTGGGCCTACGACCAGAACGGCAATATCCTATCGCAGGTCGGGGACGATGGAGCGCCCGTGACCTACACCTACAGTCCCAATGTGCCGAACGAGGTACAAACAATGGTTATGGGCAACGGCCAGCCCACCTCCTTCTATCACTATGACGTACATGGAGATACCACCAGCATTACGGACGGGGCAAAGATCAACACCCAGATCGCGTACGATGCCGAGGCGCGACCGGTACAGATTGCGTATCTGGATCGGGGGATTCCCACAACAGTTACGCTGGCTTATGATGCTGACGGTCAACGATCTCGCTATACGGTCAGCGTGGCGAACCAGCCTACATTAGATGAACAGTTTCAGTACAGGGACGACCAACTTGGCCAGATAACCGTCATGACCGGCGGCGTGACGCTCTATACTGACACGTACATCTACAACCAGGATGCGACGCCGCTCGAGTTCCTACGCCAGCAGGGTGGTACGACCAATCGCTACTGGTACGTGCTCGACGGCCGCGACAATGTCGTGGCGGTGACCGATGCGACCGGGAAAGTTGTGGATCGCTACGCCTACGATCCCTGGGGCGAGTTGGTATCGAACGATGGGACCAATGAGACGGTGCCGCAGCAGTTGCGCTACGCCGGCTACTGGTACGACGAGAAGCTGTCCTGGTATTGGCTGAGCGTGCGTTACTACGATCCCGAGATCGAGCGCTGGCTCCAGCCCGATCCCAGCGAGACGGACGGAGTGCGCACATACGCCTACGCCGGCGACAGTCCGCTCGACGCAACCGACCCCACCGGGTTCAGCACCCAAGGCTACACAAACATCCCCGCCGGCCAATGGATCGCACACTCCGTCGACAAGTCTCAGAACGGCGCTGACCCAATCAATGTGGTACTCACTGCCGGCTCGATCCTCGACGCCCCAGGCTTGTTTTCGCTGATGCAAAGCAGGGGCGCGACATGGTCTCAAGTCGATATAGGGTTCAATCCACTGGTCGATATAGTGACACAGCATGTGCCGAACGAGCCGGTCAGCAGCTTCCAGGCTAACGTCTATCCGCCGGGGTCTTCCGGGTTTTCGCGAGGAACGGCGCCCCAACAAGAGGCATGGCGGAACGGAGGCCGTCATGATTTCCTCGGTCTGAATACCCACGTTCGGGGTTGGACTCAGATCCAGCCAAACGGCTCCGTGGCCTGGTTTCTCGCGGCAAGCCGCGAGCACTTCGTCGATTTATGGCACTATATTCTCACGGAGCATCCAGGCGGCTACGACATCGGCCGTGATAACCTCGTGAGTGATGTGAAGCTCTACAGTACTATCCCAGGCTGGAAGACCACGCCGCCCGGAGATGGGCCACCATTGCATGAGCCCACGTCGTTCAGGGAGTATACTCTTACAGTAGGACAGGATCATCCTTATCACAGTGGTGTCGGTACGAACCGGCGGGCACACGTGGGTTATTCCGGGGTTGTTTACACCTTAACCCTAAATCACTAACGGATCACTCGGCGTCGTTTTGCTATCGCGCGCCTGCGGATGGCCGAGGAAAAGCATCATTCCCTGGACATCCGCGGTCGTACGACGACACGAGACATGAGAGTCTAGGTGGCGCGGTGACGCAAAGCCGTAGCGTTGCTGCTGTAGACTGGGGTTGAGGTAAGCCGTGACAGATAGTCGCATCTCGAGCCCTATCGGATTGAGTCGAGGTTGAGAGCGGCCAGCTCGAACGCCCTTGGAAAGGTTGAAGGCCACTTTGGCAGTTGCTGGACCGCCTACTCCCTCACGGAATTATTGGGCCCTGTTCGCCTTGTGGCTTATAGCGACGGCGCTCGGTAGCCTCGGCATGATGCCGTTATGGCAATGGTCTAGTGTATCTTCAGACACGAGCAATGCGGTCTTGTTGTTCATCTTCGTGGTGCCGGCCATGATGGGTGCGGCGATCGGACTGGGCCAGTGGGTGGTGCTCCGCCGCGTCCTACGGCTCCGTGGCTGGGGCTGGTGGGTGGCGGGCGGAGCGGTCAACGCGCTGGCCTTTGTCGAGATCGTCGGTCTTGGCAGCAGCCTCGGGTTCACTCCCCATGTGATCGCGGCGACGGGTCCGGTCACGGGCCTCACTGCGGCCTGCGCCAGCGCCGTGCAGTGGCCCACGCTGCGCGGGGCCATGCCGGCATCGTGGCTCTGGATACTCTTGAGTACCGTGGCGGGCGGGGTAGGCTGGCCCGCCGGGGTCATCGTCGGGGTGGCGCTCTTCGGCGTCAACAACGGGCTGGCCACCGGGTGGTTTGGGCTGGGAATCTGCAATGGTATCGCGATGCTGTGGCTTGTCTCCTCAGCCCATCAATAAGGTGAGCCTGCCCGGCCTGTCCTGGTGGTGAGCAACGCACGGCGCGGCAGTCGTGCCGTGCGACAATAGGCTATATGGACGACAATCGACCACAACCGGGATATCGCGAGACAGACTCTAACCGTCATGTGCAGCTATGGTGGATAGCGGCCGGTGCCCTGGGCAGCACTATGCTTGGATTCCTGGAAGTGCTTGATCGGCTATATCCGGATCTTTTCTCCATGTATGTCGGACCGCTAGGTCTGATGCTGATCCCGCTCTTTGGTCCCGGTCTCCTTGTTGGCGCGGCTCAGTGGGTGGTCCTGCGGCGGTGGCTGCGCGTGCCCCATCCATTTGTTCTTGTATGGATGCTTGGCAGCGCGATGGGCTTTGTCGTCGAACTCGGCAGCGCATTCATCTGGGAGAGCAATCCGTGGGACCCGGCAATAGTCTATGCCGGCCAGGGAGAGCTTGCCGCGATCGTGGGACTGATCATGGGGCTCGTGCAATACGTGGCGCTACGCGGTCGACTCAGACGAGCGCCGCTATGGATACTTATCAGTGCGGTCGGCTGGGGCGTCGGCTGGCCATTGGCCAGCCTGATCGGAGACTCCATGTGGGGGACCAGATACGGCGAGGCCCTGGGCTTCCTCGGCATAGGGATGGTGACGAGCGTGCCCTTGCCCTGGTTGGCTCGCTAGACACGACGGAGCCGCGGCGCAAGACCCGCGCCGATTGGAGTAACTATCCACGACATCAACCGCGCCTACCAGGACGACGAGATCCTTATGACGAGTTCCTTATATTGAGCGGGACAGGATGAGATGATGAGGGCGCAATGGACTGGTCGCTCCGCCATTCTGGTATTCACCTCATTCACGATTCTTCTGATCGGGTTGGGCACTTACATCATCTTTGGCGCATGGTTCGTTGGCGCGGGCACGGAAGCGCCGGGTGACGCCTGGTTGCTCGTCTGGCCGCTTGTGTGGTTGCTCTCCGGCGTCACCGTCACTATCGCCTTATCGATAGCGCGACGACTCAAGGTCGCGATGCAGTTGGTTGCGTGGGTCTGGGGCAGTGACATCCTGCTCTGGATCATAGGGGTGCCGCTCGCCAATCTCCTGGGAGATACGCGCGATTCGTCCATGCTCGCCTTTGTCAGCGCCTTCGATGTCGCCGCACTCTATACTATCGGGCGCTTTCTCCTTCG
>JAABUZ0100002149.1_pt1 | contig 33811 bp, 29 predicted proteins | sample 5562091 | NCBI WGS metagenome assembly JAABUZ01 (sample SAMN12813069, study PRJNA571459) | rock metagenome | isolation source: Antarctica rocks | place: Antarctica: Victoria Land, Linnaeus Terrace sud | collected 2015-12-21
ATCTACTTGGCATGTTCGCAGAAACTCATCTCTCGTCGTCTGGGTGGACGCGAGAGAGGATCGTGACAGAAACTGCGTTCGCGAGGAACACCGTCTTCTGTTCTGCTTTCCACTCTTCAATTGTCAAGGTGCTTGATCGTGGCACGATCTCTATCTCAGGGACAGGAACACATCACTTTGTGAAGTGTGTGGTTGTCTGACTGGGACTTGCATAGTATGCCACAGGTTCTTTAAGTTGTCAATAGGTTTTTAATGAATTTTTACAAAATTATAAAATCCGTTTTTTGGATATTAGAGGCTCAACTAGAGATAGTATTGGCATAGTTTCCAGGCAGAGCACAACCACTATAGAGCCTTGCTAGCAGTTGCTCCTGGTCAGCAATAGAGACTTTTCCATTCGCGCAGGAGAGGACAAGGTTGCGCGTACCCATTGCCAGGTCCTGACGAATTGGTTTAGATCTCCCATTCACATCAAGCACACCAATAGGCCAGTGATAGCCTGCCGAGTCGAAGTCTTTACCACTAAAGTAGAAGAAAGGGATACCGTATTTCAATGCCGTTTGTACATCTATAATCAACGTCAGAGTATGCGAGACTGCGACTTGAGCAGGGTCGTTTATGTCAATGCCACAATCTTTGAAACAGCCCGTTCCCTCGACGACCCACAGATGCTTACCAAGAGCCCCACTAGTAAGATTCACATGAAATTGCTGCGCCCAGAAATTGAAGAGATGAGAGAGGCTATTGATGCTATCATCAGGCGAACCATTATTCCACCCATTGTGCCAGCTATCAATCAGGCCAAGCGTCTGTGTATGCCAATCCCAGTGTCCTCCTGGATGGACCTTTGTATTCATCGCTTGTTGCATCTGGTCGAGGTAATGCACCTGATCGACGAGTGGTTGCTGATCGACTCCACCCACATGAGGGTCAAGCGAACCAAGCAGGACGGGAATGTCTGGACGTACTGCATGCACTTCATACACACACAGATCGTAGAACCTGGCAAAATTTTCCGGCGAGACATGCAGAAAAGCGACGGTTGGATCGTTTTTCATCTCTTCATTACCACATTGCACCGCGTCAGGCTCACCATGTGCCGCGTCAAAAAGAGATTCTGAGTTAAAGAGGCGCGAAAGGTTCGCCTCCTGGCAGAGAGTGAGTAGGACGCGAATACCTTGACGATGATACGTTTCTAAAGTGGTTTTGAGCACATTACCATAAAGGTTTCCCCATCCACAGCTCGGATAACCAATACGTACCCAGGAAATACCAGGATAGGATGTATCAGGCTTTGCATCTATTCCCAGGATTTTTGCGGGATTTTGCACCGACGGTAGCGTTGGGGCCGGACCAACTGGTACTGTTGCCTTAGGAGTTGCGGTTACTGTTGTCTTAGGAGTAGAGATACCTGTGGCTGCTTGCGACGGGGATGTCATCACCACCAGCCGATAAGCAAGAATTGTAAGTAGAATACTGCCAATAAGCACAACAGCAAGTATAACAGATGATGGCTTTTTTAGCATACGTAATAAGTCCACTAGTCTTATTTCCTTGTCATAGTACTATATGCTAGCATCGAGCTATATTGTACCATTGTTCCACGGATAGAGAAGCACTACTTTTCTTCTAATTCTCTTCATCCTTAGAGGAAAGTAGGGAGACCTCTTATGGGTCTCCCTTCAGACATAATAGAATCAAATGTTAGGAATACACGATACTTGCATAGTTGTCCGGCAAAGCGCAGCCACTGTACATCCTGGCTAGCAGGTCTTCCTGATTGACCACTGTAACACTTCTGGAACCACAGGACAGCGTGAGCGAACGACTGCCCATACCCAGGTCTTGCCGCAGTGGCTTGGCATGTCCATTGATGTCGAGGACGCCGATGGGCCAGTAGAAGCCTGCGGAGATGAAGTCCTTGCCGCTGAAGTAGAAGATGGGAACGCCATACTGCATTGCTGTTTGCACATCAGTGATGAGGGCCAACAGGTGCGAGACCGCGACTTGATAGCCGCTATAGGGGTCTACGCCGCAGCCTTTGAAACAACCTGTGCCCTCGACGACCCAGAGATGCTTACCCAGCCCTTTGCTATTAAGATCGACTCCGAACTGCTGCGCCCAGAAACCAAAGAGGTGGGAAAGGCTGTTCGTGCTGCTATCAGGATAACCATTATGCCAGCTATCAATCAGACCAAGCGTCTGCGTATGCCAATCCCAGTGTCCCCCTGGATGCACAGAGCTATTCATAGCATACTGCATCTGGTTAAGATAACCTACCTGGTTGAGCAATGGCTGGTAATCTATTCCACCTACATGAGGGTCAAGCGAACCGAGGAGTACAGGAATGTCTGAACGTACCGCGTGAACAGCATGCTCACACGCATCAAAAAACTTGGCAAAGTTTTGCGGCTGGATATACAGAAAGGCTACAGAGGCATCATACTTCATCTCCTCATTGCCACACTGCACCGCGTCAGGCTCACCTTGCGCCGCATCCGCGAGTTGTTTTGGATCATAGAGATGTTCATTCGAACCCTGACAAACCGTCAGCAAGACGCGCACACCTTGCTTATGATAGTTCTGCGCAGTACTCAGTAACGCCTTTCCAGTCAGACTACCCCAGCCACACGTTGGATAACCCAGGCGAATCCATGAAACTCCTGGATAGCTATCTCCTGGATAGCCGTCCACACCTAAAACCTTTGTAGGGCTCACGGTGGGCAACGTCGGTATAGGAGTTGGGGTTGGTGGAAGAGTTGGAGTTGGCGATGGAGTTGGTGTAAAGGTCGGGGTGGGAGTTGGCTTTACTACATGAGCCGTTGACTTCTGCGATGCTGCTGCGGATACCAGATGATAAATCAACACTGATAACAGAATACCAAGAATAAGGACGGATGTCACAATAATGACAAGTCTCCGCCTCAAGAGATTTTGCATATACCTTGCACGCCTTTCTCTTTACCATAAATATGCATAATAACTACCATCGAATTTTATACCCCCACTACCTGGCCCCTACGGTCGCCATGCCCTATTGGATTACTCCTCCTCCACTACTTCCCGATACAAAACTCGCTAAAGATAGTATCGAGCAAATCATCACTCGCAGTCTCCCCCGTCACCTCACCGAGCGCATCATATGCAGCACGTAGATCAATCGAGACGAAATCTAGGGGCTGTCCCTGTTCGAGCGATGTCAGCGACGCACGTAGATGTTCAGATGCACGCGACAACGCCTCCTGGTGACGCGCACTCGTGACAAGCACACTCTCACTAGAAACGGTTTTGCCAGCCAGTACGATTTCAGAAAGTGTCTCCTCCAGTTCGGCTATACCAACACCAGTAAGCGTCGAGGTCTTCACAAAAGCAGAGGAAGGCCATAAGCGGTATAACGCATCAAGCTCTATATGTAACGGGCAATCAGCCTTATTCACTACCACCACCACTGGCCTTATCCGACTATAAGAATTACTGCTGTTGCTGCCACCAAATCCCATTGCTTGTAGTTCGTCGCACACCCGCCTATCTTGCTCTGTCAGCCGTTCTGAACCGTCAAAGACGAGAAGCACTACATCGGCATCCTCGGCAGCAATGCGGCTGCGCTGCACTCCAATTTGCTCAATAGGGTCTGTAGTCGCAGTAATACCTGCCGTATCGATCAGATGCAGAGGAACACCTCGCAGATTGGCTATCTCCTCCACCGTGTCTCGAGTCGTGCCCGCTACCGACGTAACAATGGCACGTTCTGTTCGCAATAACGAGTTGAGCAAACTCGATTTTCCGACATTAGGACGACCAATAATCGCGGTTCGTAATCCCTGCCGATAAAGACGCCCCTGCTCAGCACCTGCGAGAAGGACCTCAATTTGACACTGTGCGACACTAATAAGAGGACATAACTCTTCAGGTTGCGGAGTCGGCACATCCTCTTCAGGAAAATCAATGCTTACCTCGATACGCGCTATCACATCGAGTACCGAATGCCGCGCCTCCTGTAACTGCTCTGAAAGGCGTCCACGCAGCTGCTGCACCGCTAGGCGTTGTCCCGCCTCGGTCTGTGCCCCGATCAGATCCATAACCGCCTCGGCCTGCGCCAGGTCAAGCCGCCCATTGAGGAAGGCTCGCAGCGTAAACTCCCCTGGCTTCGCCATTCGCGCTCCCTGCGTCAGCACAGCGCGAAGAATCCGACGCATAACTAATGGCCCTCCATGACCCTGTACCTCCACCACATCTTCTCGTGTATAAGTATGAGGAGCACGCATGAACACGACCAATACATCGTCTAAGACCTCTCCTGTTTCTGGGTCGATAATATGTGCATAGGTAAGTTGATGCGAGGGAGGCAGGTCTGCACGCCCTTCGGGTCGTCGTACAAGAGGCAATACAGTGCGAAATGATTCCGTTCCGCTCACGCGAATCACACCAACACCACCAACTCCTGGTGGCGTGGCAATCGCGGCAATTGTATCGGTCGTGTTTGTAATAGCGTTCTGCATGGGACGATTATAGCGTATTCAGGGATCATTGGCAATCGAGAAGAGCTATTGTTCAATCCTTTCAGGATGAGTATACACGTTCATCGAGGAATCGCGCAGGAAACCCACAAGCGTGATGCCGCTCTTATCCGCCAGTTCGACGGCGAGGCTAGAGGGAGCCGAGATTGCCACGATGCAGGGAATACGAACCAGCAACGCCTTTTGGATAATCTCGAAGGAGGTGCGTCCACTCACCATCAAAATGCGTTCTCGATAGGGATACATCCCATTCAGCAAACCATGCCCAATGATTTTATCAACGGCGTTATGGCGTCCTACGTCCTCACGTGAAAGAAGCAGTTCGCCATTGTGAGTAAACAGACCAGACGCGTGTAAGCCACCGGTATGACGGAAAACAGCCTGTTTGGAGCGCAGTCGTGAGGCCAGTTCATAAAGCGTTGCCACCGAAAAACGCAGGGTATCAGGCTCTAATGGTGGAGTTGAGGTCATTAAGTCGTCGATACTGTTCTTGCCGCACAAACCACAACTCGCGGAGACCGCGAAGTGACGCTCGAAGGCCACTGGCTGCGACTGTATCGCCTCCTGATGATTTTGATTGCGCAAGACGACATTTACGACATTGGCAAGTGGCAGACCGTCAGAATCAAGCTCATCTTCTATAGTAGCGATCTCGTCGGGATGAGTAACAACTCCTTCTGTAAAGAGGAAGCCCATCGCCAACTCGCGGTCATGCCCCGGCGTTCGCATAATCACAGCAAGACTGCGATGATTTATTCGCACCTCGAATGGTTCCTCGACAGTCAGGAAATCTTCGCGCTGCTGCTGCTCATCACCCTGCCAATGTGTTACATTGACCTGCATCACGCGTTCAGGGTCAAGCGCTGAACGCCAAAAACCAGAAAGTGTCATATATCTTACATTCTATTGTACTAGAACACTCCTACAGCAGTCCAGTACTGTAGCAGTACGCGCTGGAGGGCGGTGGCGGTGCAGTTGTTTTCATAACAGTCGTAAAGATGTCATTATACATGGCGGCGATCATTGGCCCATTGTCGGCCCCTCCTTCACCACCATTCTCTCTCATTCCAACGATAGTAAGAAGTGGCTTTTGAGAGGGATTCGTGATGGAATAGGGAGCCTGCGTAATCAACCACGCATCCGCAGGAACAGTCAGATCATTACTCAACTGGGCCGTTCCCGTCTTACCTATAATTCCCCATGGAGAAGCTACCCATGGTCTGACAATAGAGCCTGACCCACATCGTGCAACACCATACATGGCCTGGCGCACCTGATTAGCAGTGTCACCGGACATCGGCTGACCGAGTGACTGTGGATCAAACTTGTCTATCTGTGTCTTATTTGGATCAGTAACCTTCTGCACCAACGTTGGGCGCATCAAATTTCCGTCATTCGCAACAGCGTTATCGATCAGCGACATCTGCATAGGTGTCATCACGTCAGCACCTTGCCCAAACGCATCAGCGGCAAGCTGATTATCGGTGAGCGGCTGGCCGTTTTTAAGCACCTGGCTAGGGAGTACAGGCAAATCAAAAGGAATTTGCTGACCTACATAGAAACGTTTATTGTAATCAAGCCACGTAGCCTGACCCGTTTTTACACCAATTTGAGCGAAGATGATGTTATCCGAATGACTAAAGCCAAAATCGGTCGTAACAGGAAAACCTCCTGTATACCACTCTATGTTATTTCCAATAGGGCCAAATTTCTCCCCATTGTAAAAGATGGGTCCCCGAGCCTGCTTTTCATCAAACTTGTCGGTTAAGCTCGTACTTCGAGAGTCGAGGCCAGCGATGAGCGTCATTGTTTTATATGTCGAGCCAGGTGGGTAAAACTCCTGAATAGGTTTTTCTATTAACGGGCGGTCTTTGTCAGCGCTCTCCTGGTTATAATAGGAGAGATCATGCCTGGAGAGGGTTTGGACCATCTGATTAGGGTCATAGTATGGCCTGCTCACCATAGCAAGAATTTCTCCTGTATGTGGATCTGTAATGATTGCGGAGCCACGATTCGTCGGAAACACATTGCCCGGATCACTTGGAATAGGCGTATCAAAATCTCGGTCAGCGATCTTTTGAATACGCTCGTCAATTGTCAGGTAGATATCGTCGCCAACCGGCGGGCGATGCAGCGTCTTATTAATAGTATTATCGAGAGCCGTTAAACCCCTTCTACCCGAGAGATAATCGTCATATTTGGCCTCAATCCCCGTTGGAAGGAAACCAGGCACATAGTAGCCGATCAAACCAGCCAGCGAGGGATCAGAGTAGTGACGCATATAGCCGCCTGTCCCATCAGGCACCCAATCAGCAAGCAAGACACCGTTGCGATCAAAAATCTTTCCACGAACAGCTATGTTACTGTTGAGGTAAACACGACTATTGTGTGGATTTGACGTGACCTGCTGCGCGACTACCACCTGCCAATAGACGAGGCCAGCACTCAGCGCAATAAAAAGTGCGACAAAGATTAAGGTTAATTTACGTATACTCGCACTGATATTCATAAAGCAAATCCTCTAATTTGATACACTATGATATATATTTTCAGCGCAAGTGTATCATTGATGATCTTCATTGACAAGTGATGTAGGTAACATATCTGGTTTTTCAGTATGTGAGTAGCCTCTATAGTTCCGCATCGTCTCTTCGAGACTATCACCGCCAAATTTCTCGATGATGGCCTCCGTAAGCACTATCGCCATCATTGCTTCGCCGACAACGCCTGCAGCAGGAACAACACAGACATCGCTGCGTTCATAGCGACTCTGGCCGATGTTCTCGCCCGTTGATAGATCAACCGAGGGCAACGGATGCGCCAGGGTTGGAATAGGCTTGACACCGACACGCACAACCACCGGTTCGCCATTTGTGATACCACCTTCAATACCGCCTGCATTATTGGTAAGATGCGACCATCGACCTTCATCACCATGACGTAACACGTCATGGACATGTGACCCCGTGGTGCGTGTGGCAGCAAATCCTGAACCAATCTCCATCGCCTTGACCGAAGGAATGCTCATCATCGCCATGCCGAGCCGGGCGCTCAGGCGTCGGTCCCACTGGCTGAAGCTACCAAGGCCAATCGGTACACCAAAAGCAACTACCTCAAAGACGCCTCCGCAGGTATCTCCATCGCGTTTGGCCTCCAGGATACGCTCGATCATCTTCTCGGTCAAAGCGGCATCGGCACAACGCATAGGAGACTCTTCGACCGCCTCCCACATATCAACGGGATAAGCATCGCGCGTCATAGCACGAGGCGTCTCATAGCCAACCTCAACAATGGAGAGCACATGGCTATGAATGTCGATGCCAAATTGTGCCAGGAGTTGGCGACACAGGCCACCAACCGCGACACGCGAAGCGGTTTCGCGTGAACTGGAACGCTCGATCACGTTGCGAATATCGCTTTGCCCATACTTCATTGCCCCGGTAAAATCGGCATGACCTGGGCGAATCCGTGTCACAGCCTCAATAGTCGCATCTACGGGTCCAGCACTCATACGCTCTTCCCAGTTTACCCAATCGCGGTTCTCAACCTGCATAGTAATTGGTGAGCCAAGCGTCTTGCCGTGACGCACACCCGAGAGGAAAGAAATCGCATCCTTCTCGATCTTCATGCGCCCACCACGCCCATAACCGCCTTGTCGTCGTCGTAGGTCGGCATCGACAATCGCCTTTTCGACCGCTAATCCCGCTGGCAACCCCTCAACTATTATTGTCAAACAGGGTCCGTGCGACTCCCCTGCCGTCAGAAAACGAAACATTTTCATCTACTCTTCTGCTTGGACGTACGTAAACGAACGCCTTTTAAACTACATCAAGCATCGCTTGGGGCAATGTCAACATGCAATATTCTACGTTTCTCTTCTTTTTGTGTTGCGAATCATTATAACACGCTCTTTAGAAATCTGATTATTGGTGCGTCCACCAGCTAAACAGGATTTCGTAGGGGCCCGATTTATCGCGCCCCGCTATCCGTTCCCTCGTTCTTGGAGCGGATGCATCAATTATGCTATTTTGAAAAAATCTGGATATGACGAACGCATGTAGGAACTATAATTCATTACACCCTGGTCCCGCTCGACTAAGTCACTGTAAAAATTTTATAAATATTGCTTATTATATATTGTAAGAACATATTGACAAAAAACACATCTATATTTTACAATATGGTTAACCTATAGTTTGCGTATTTATTGATTTTCTTTTTTGACTTCTTTTTACAAATTTTTATATAGGAGGCAACTATGGCCCCTGAACAATCTTCTGGCAAGATTGGAAAATCTGTAGGGGAGAGGTTGCGTGCCGCGCGTGTCGCTCAACATTATACCCAGAGCCAGCTTGCCGCGCCCGACTTCTCCGTTAGCTACATCTCAGCCATTGAACGTGGTCAGATTCATCCATCGCTGCGAGCCCTGGAGATCTTAGCTGGCCGACTAGGACTCACCTCTACCGACCTGTTGCCAAAACACACCCAGCAAAATGGTCAACAAACCTCCCCTACTCAGCCCGAACGTGAAGATGACGAGGGCGAAATGGCTCTTTTGGAGACACAGATACTCATTAGACAAGGGAATGCAGAGCAAGCTATAGCAAGGTTAGCCAAGATGTCAGCAAAGCGACTGAAACGCGATCAACAGGTGCAGTATCGCTACCTACTGGGCCGGGCCTACTTCTTAATCAAACGATTACAAGAGAGCGAACAGGTCCTTTCAGGAGCTATACAGCTTGCACAAGAGACGAATAATCACTACTTGCACATACAAATACTCAATATGCTCGGAATAATCTATGCTGCAATGCAGGACTATCCACAAGCTCTTTTGCATCACCAGCGCTGTCTTAACATGTTAGAAGAGAGCGAGCCACGAGATGCATTTCTCATCACCGAAGTGCGTACGCATCTAGGGCAGCATCACATGCACCTTCAAAACCTGTATGAGGCACTGACAATGTTCAACAAAGCACTCTCAACAGCAGAAGAGTTTAACACGGCGCGGAAAGCACAGGCCATTTATAGAGAGATCAGCCAGTACTACATCGACACCAACGATTTCTTCGTCTCGACCATCTATGCCTATCAGTCGTTACAACTATCTCAACAAGAAGCCTGGAAGCATCTGAAAGGTGATCTCTATCATTATCTAGGCAAGGCAGTCATTAGAGGAGACCAGCAAGAGGCATACACCTACCTGACGAGTGCCGAAGAAAAGGAGAGCCAGGATCAACTTATCAAGGCAAGTATTACAACACGCATGGGCGAGTGGTATTTCGCGCGTCAACAGATAGAACAGGCCGAACAATGTACCTTGGAAGCATATAGATTAGCCCGTCCCTTTGGGGACACCATTATTGCAGCCGATGCACTTGTTACGCTCGGACGCATCGAGTACGTACTTGAGAATTTTACTCATGCCGATGAACACTTTACAACTGGCTTGGACATGTTAGAGCGTCTTGATAGCCAGGAAGAGTTAGCAGATCAGTCGATACGATATGCACAACTTCTCGAAGAGCGAGGCAAAGACCGGGAAGCATTTACCTATTTTAGACGTGCGTATCAAAGCGGTAATCCATTCAGCTAGATGAGCGAAAGGGCTTGACAGGCCGTATGGATGAAAGCAAGCAATCGGCAGTTTCTCCGGCCTGTCAAGCCCTTGTCTCGTCCTGTGATACAATAGAAATACACATCGGCCCTCTATCAAAAAGACACAAAACATGAAGATATATATACGAACGCAACAGCTACCCCTTCTCTTAACAGCCATTCTAGTGCTTCTTTGTGCTGCATGCAGTTCGGGCGCAACGACAAACACAGTACCTAAGCCCACACCCACTCCGGCACAACCAGTCTCAAGTCAGCAAATTCTTGCTGGACCCGTCACCTATGTCGCCTTGGGAGCATCCGACGCTGTTGGTGTAGGCAGTAATCAACCCGGATCACAGGGATATGTCCCCCTATTAGCAGCCCATCTACCAAAGGGATCGCATTCCGTGAATCTTGGTATCAGCGGTATTCGCCTTCACGAGGCCCTGACTCAAGAACTCCCTCTCGCACTCAACACGTCACCCAATCTCATTACGGTCTGGCTCGTCGCTAACGATTTTGTAGAAGGAGTTCCATACGATAGATACATGCAGGACCTTAATACCCTATTAAAACAACTGCGCACGAGCACGAAAGCTCATATCGTCATGGCAAATCTCCCCGACTTGACACACTTACCAGCCTTCGCGAATCTATCCTCAGACCAGAAAGCGAAAATGTTGACGCAGATTAAGCGCTGGAACGCGAGCATCGCAACTCTAACAACACGCTACAACATAACACAGGTGGACCTGTTCAGCCGACAGAGCCAGCTTACTACACATCCCGAATATATCAGTGGCGATGGTTTTCATCCTAGCCCAGCTGGATATGTGCAGCTCTCGAACTACTTCTGGCAGGCTATAACAGGAGCATAGACAAAGACACCATGTGGCACCCATATGAGCGCCACATGGTGTCTTTGTCTACGTTTGGCGAATAACTACTCTACTTGAGAGCGTTCTATAGAGGTTTCACCTTCGATAATAAAGACAACACGTTCGCAGATATTGGTACAGTGGTCTGCGACACGCTCTAGCTTGTGACCGATCCAAAGCAGATACGTGGCACGTTGTAGAACAAGCGAGTCGTTTTGCAGTGCGGGAATGGCACGTGCCCCCGCCATCATCGCCATCAGATCATGACGTACCAGGTGATAACGTACATCGACAACGTCGTCTTCTTCCCAGATATAACGCGCGGCATTGACATCACGGTTCTCGAAAGCCTTCATAGTGCCTTGTAAAACACGCCGCGCCTCCTTACCTAAATCAAGAAGTCCGTGCATAACCGAGGACTCTGTAATTTCTGTCGCCCCGTCATGAGCAGCAATATCCGCTGTTCCATCTACCTTGACATGAGGCATCGCATTGCCATGCAGGGGAGCCATGCGCAAAATGATCTGCGCGATACCCGCTGCTCCATCACCTGTACGCTCTAAATCACCTGCTATCGACAACGCCGAGGTGAGATAGCGCAAATCGCGTCCGCCCAGGGGCTGCTGCATCGTCAGCAATCGAATAGTATGCTCCTCAACAGCAGCACGAAGGCTATCAATGATCGCATCGGCCTCAATTACCATGCCCGCTTTTGCCAGGTCGCCTGTCTCCAATGAATCGAGAGCCTTTGCAAGCGCGTCGTCAACCAAAAATCCTAGATGTATAATTTGCCCATCTAACTCTTGTAATTCTCTATCTAATATAGTTCTTGCCATGAGTTCACTCCTTCATCTCCTGTCAGTACAGTAGAAAGTACAGGTCGCTCCAACACGTTACCTCCCTGTACCAATGGGCTTCCTTACCCAATCTATCAAGTATACTGTAACACATTTATGATAGAAAAGATAGAGAAATGTGTTAAATACTCGTTCTATTCTTTAAGGATAAGAGAGTAGGGCGCCCACGAAGGTCTACCCCTACTATACTACATCGCCTTCCGTGAAACCGTATAGTGAAACCGTCTATAGTAGGGGCGATCCCTTGTGGTCGCCCTGCTCCCTCCCCATCCCTCGTTGTCCTTCGCTATCAACGCAGGAAATGTATCAAATTGACAGCCCTTCACCATACATGTTACAGTAGTGTAGAGGTTACACTTACTTATCTGGGATAACACAAAGGAACGGGAAGAATGTCAATAAAACGACTACTCGGTGTTTTCGCCCATCCCGACGATGAGGGACTTATAGGTGGCGCACTTCTTCAATATGGCGCGTCCGGCGTTGAAACAGGTCTCGTCTACGCAACGCGAGGTGAGGTAGGAGAGATATCTGACCCCACCCTCGCCACACCAGAGAACCTGGGACAGGTACGCGAACAAGAGATGCATGCAGCAGCAGAGTTGCTAGGGGTGTGCAACCTCTGGTTCCTGGGTTATCGCGACTCCGGGATGATGGGAACACCCCAAAACGAGGACGCGCATGCGCTTGCACGAGCTAGTGTCGCCGATGTAGTAGGTAAGCTTGTCAAGATTATTCGCCAGTTCCGCCCTCAAGTGATGGTAACATTCGATGAGACAGGTGCCTATGGACACCCCGATCATATCGCCATCTATCAGTATACCACAGGAGCCTTCCACGCTGCTGCTGATAGCGCGCTCTACCCCGAATTGGGACCAGCACACGCCATCTCCAAACTCTATTACAGCTCGTTTTCGCGCAGCGCAATGCAGACAATGACCGAGTGGCTGGGAGCGCAGGAAGACTACGGTCGCCTCTTCAAAGAGATTGACCCAACCACGATGGGACTCTCCGACGAGCAGATCGACGTTCGCCTCAACGTCGAAGAATGGCAAGAGACCAAAGCACGCTCCTGGAACATGCATCGCACTCAAATGAACTCCAATACTCTGATGGCACGCATACCCGAAGAGTTGCAGCGCAAGTGGCGCAGCATAGAATGCTACCAACTCGCCACATCCCGCGTAGGCCCCGATGTGGTAGGAGAGAACGACCTGTTTGCAAGAGTGGTGTAGCTGAGGCAGTCATTTTATTTTCGCTCATCCTGATATACCCGAACTCGTCAATCTACAAGAGAGAAAGGGACAGGCTAAACCTTATCAAGTTCGTGAGTTCTTACAACTGGTTGAACAATACGATCTCGAACTAGGAGAATAGATATGAAAGACTACCACATCAACATCTTTTACAGTGAAGAAGACGAAGGATATATCGCGGACATTCCCGACTTGAAGTTTTGTTCGGCTTTCGGAGACACACCAGAAGAAGCACTCAAAGAGGTGTTAATCGCCAAGGCAGCTTGGCTTGAGGCTGCTCTTGCTGAAGGCAAGCCCGTACCATCGGCACGATATAAACCAGCGATCTATCAAGTTGCATCTTAACCAGAGGCAGTATGAGGGCGCAGTTTATTGCGCCTCTATTTTTTCCCCAATTTCGCCAATACCACACCCTTTAGCAATCCAATCTCCTCCACCTTCAACACCATCACCATCCCAACATACGTGACTACCGCCAGACCACCCGCTGCCACGACGGTCAGCAACACTCCTAAAGTACTGCCGAGCGAGAACAAACTCACGTACGACAACAATACCTGCGCACCCCATGCTACCGCAACCATCGCGGCAGTCGCCACTACTATCTTCAGCACAGCAGGAATCATCTGACGCACATGAATCGATCCCATCACCATTCTTAGCAATACGAGCAGAATAATACCGTGCGACGAGTTCTGCACAGTGTTGGCTAACGCGAGAGCAGGCATGCCAATCGTTGTTTGTGAGAATGGAAGGGCGACGGCAAGATAGCCCAAGATGCTGACAACTCCCACAGCAACAGGGATAAGCGTGTTCTTGCGCGCATAAAAGGCCGCCATCAAGAGCTGATCTATCGCCACAAAGGGCAACTGATAGGCATAATTTTGCAAAGCCACAGCAGTCAGGTGAGCATTTTCTGCTGAATAATTGTGATGGCGAAACAGGAGATCAACAATAGGAGTTTGCAGTACGATCAAACCAGCGGCGGCGGGTATCATCAAGAGCAACCCCAGGCGGAAGCCGAGTAGCAGCGTTTCCTTGAAGCGCTCAGTATTCCCTTCCCTAACATGCGTCGAGAGCGTAGGCAGGATGGCAAAAGAGAGTGCGGCAGCTACTAACCCTATAGGAAATTGTATTAATGGTACTGCGGAACGCAATGCGGCAGAATTTGCCTCGCCACATGCTGTCTTATGGACTATAAATGCCATACAATGTGTGACAGAGGCGAGATGCTGATCAAAAAAGACAAGCCACATACTCAACAGAAAGCTAAACGCGACAGGCGCATACAACTTCAAAATACGCCGAAGCGCGGGATGCTTCAAATCAAGCACAAACATATAGCCAAACTGCTGGTTGCGTATCCCTGGAATGAGCAAGGCAATTTCACCCGCGGCCCCAAGCAGTACACCAAAGGCAATACCGAGATATCCAAAGTAGAATTTACCCAAAAAAGCGCTCACAATAGCCCCTATAATAATGCCAACGTGATAAGAGGCAGTGGCAAACGCAGGCCAACCGAACTCCTTCAAGGAATAGAGAGCCGCTAATAATACCGCGAAGGGTCCCAATGCAATTAGGGAAAAGAAGATAATTTGTGCGTATTGTAAGGTAAGCGCTTTACCAGAAGCTGTATACCCTGTCACCAGGAAGGTGTTAATAAACCAGGGAGAGACAAAGAGAAATACGATGGCAGCAAAAATCGCGATTAGAGCGACTAAATTAACTATCGTGAAAACAATTCGGCGTAACTCATCGCGCTTCTCCGGTGCTGAGTAGTCGTTAAACGTGGGAATGAGTGCACCAGAAACGGAACCGTTGACGAGAAAATCATTAAAGGTCTGAGCAGGCAATATTGCAGCGCTAAAAGATGCCGCCACTGCTGGACCAAGCGATGTGACAACAACCTGGCGCACCATCCCCATCACACTGCTGCCCAGATTGCCCAGCATGACCAACGTCGCGGACTTGACAATCTCGCGTCGCTCGCTTGGTTGGGACTGAGGAGTTGTCACCTCTACGAGAGATTCAGGTGTCATCTCCTCAGCCACAGGCGTCCCCACCGTTGCAACAGGAATAGCTTCAACGGTAGATGCCGTATTTTCAGATTGTGATTTTTTTATAGCGTCTTTTGCCATTATATTTTTGTTCTCCCATATATTGTCTCCCTCAGACGGATAATATACCACCTCGATAACACACTTTGACAAAATCACCCGAGAAGGGAACCTCCCCCTGTAGGGGCGCAATTGATTGCGCCCCATCTGCCCCAACGATTCTTGTCGCCAGAACAGGGCGCAATTGATTGCGCCCCTACAGGATAGATCACGCAGACCGTTCCGGCAACTGCCGTATCTTCGCAATCAATTCAGTTGTCGAATGCCCTGGCAGATACGAGACAAGTCGCACCGTCCCACCATATTCCTGCACAACCTTCGCCTCTGGCAAACGGCTCATATCCGCTGCGTCGCTCTGCGCTCCGGCATAGTCTCCACCTTTGACATAGATTGCGGGCCGCAGCAGGCTCACAAGAGAACTTGCGGTCGTCTCGCCGAAAATGGTCACATAGTCAATACACGTCAGCGCGGCGAGAATTTCGGCTCGCTCCATCTGTGGAACTAATGGACGACCCTCTCCCTTGAGGCGGCGTGTGCTCTCGTCGCTATTAAGACCAAGGATAAGAAAATCGCCCAGTGCGCGTGTCGCCTGTAAGTAGCGCACGTGTCCCAGGTGTAAGAGATCGAAGCAGCCATTGGTAAAGACCGCACGCTCACCCGCCTCCTGTCTGCGCCGCACCTCTTCGGCAAGTTCGTCTTGCTGCCAATACTTCAAAGTCATTTGCCCTATAAAATCAATCATCACAATATACTCATCAATTCTTCCGGTGTGTTACTGGCGCAGCCGAGACGACGCACAACAAGGGCTGCAGCCGCATTTGCCAGATACGCAGACTCCACCATATTCGCACCCGCGGTAAGTGCTAGCGTAAAGGTTGCCGCCACCGTGTCACCTGCCCCATTAGTATCAACGATCTCACTGGCATTGGGGAGACGGTAAATAGGAAAATGGGCAGAAGGCTTGTCCTCTTCAAAGAGACTCATCCCTTCGCTACCACGCGTGATAAGCACACCTTGAGCATTGCTGCCACTTAATAGACGTTGACCAGCATCGTCTAGCTCTTCCTGCGTCGTAATTGTCATCCCCAGTGACAATTCCGCCTCTGGTTGATTCGGTGTAAGTGCCGTTACACCCTGGAAGCGAAGGAGCGACCCGTGCGAGTCCACGACGATGACCTTGTTCAAGGCACGCGCCGCTGGAATGCAGGTCTCAATGATGTCGGGACTAATAACACCATTTTCATAATCCGAGAGCACAATCGCATCAACCGAAGGAAGCATAGACTTGATGTAACTCATCATCTCTCTCTCGCACTGTTCGCTTATCTCGGAGGTATCCACGCGGTCGATACGCACAATATGCTGTTGTACAATCTGCGAACTCCCCGCGAGGACACGCGTCTTGGTAGATGTGGGACGCTTCACATCGGTTAATAATCCCTCGTGATGCATACCCCGCTCAGCAACAGCGCGACGTAAGTTTTGCCCAGGCAAGTCGTTTCCAACAACACCTGCCAGAAAGACCTCAGCCCCTAACGACCGCGCATTGACGCCAACATTAGTGGCTCCACCAGGGATAGTGCGCTCCTCGTCCAATTCCAGGATAAGGACGGGAGCCTCACGCGAGATACGAGTGGGACGCCCAATCAAATATTGGTCCGCCACCATATCGCCGATCACCAGTATACGCTTTCCCTTGAAAGAGTCGATAAGTGAGCGAAAGCCCGTCGTGATGGCAGTAGATGTAGAAGCAGTATAGGAAATAGGAGAAATTTCAAACGTCATAGTATTTTTGCCCTTTGCGCCCATGAAGAGCTACCTGTAATATAAATTGAGGTATCGCCAGCATGCGCCGCCAGCGCCAGGGTTCACGGTAAAGGCGGTATAGCCATTCCAGCCCCATACGCTGCATAACACGTGGTGCCCGTATCTGCCGCCCAGAAAGAAAATCGTACGCACCACCAACACCTATAGCTACAGCAACCGGAAGACGCGAGAGGTTACGGTTTATCCATAATTCTTGTGCAGGAGCGCCATAAGCAACGCATAATATGTCCGCCTGAGCTGTTCTCATACGCTCGATGATCGCCTCTTCCTCGTCAAGAGCAGGAGAACCAGCATAAGTTCCTGCAATCTGCAAGCCTGGAGCAAACTGCTGCAAACGCTTCCCTGCCTCTTCCGCAACGCCGGGAGCAGCACCAAGTAGGTAGAGACGATAGCCTCCAATAGCACAATGTTTGGCTAACTCAATAAGCGTATCTGTACCTGTTACCCGCTCAGGAACAGGCTTGTGCAGATACCACGTCGCCCACACAATTCCAATGCCGTCCGCTACAACTATAGCCGCTTGATTGATACACTGGCGAAACACGGCATTGTGCTGCGCGGCCATCACGAATTCTGTATTGACAGTGACAACCTGTTGGCATAACAAATCATTATTGCTAGCGCTGTACTGCACAATCATCTGATCGATCCTATCAAGTGCCTGTTGCTGCGATAGGCGATCCACGCGCACACCTAATATGTAGACTGTCTCAGAATTTTGAGGCGTAGTTATCATTTGCAAAACACATATTTACCAGGTAATTAATTCTGTTTCGAGATGAGAGATAACGATATCTGGACGCGTCTCTTCAATATAACGTTGCACATGTCCCAATATCTCGTCGGCATGTTGCCTGCTGTTGCTAACGCAGCTCACCCCAATTTTAGCAATCTGCCAGATATCCTGATCCTCAACCTCAGCGATTGCCACCTCAAACTGGTTGCGCACCCGCGCCATAACGGATTTAATGACCTGTCGCTTCTCTTTCAAAGAATGACATTCCGGCAGATGCAGCGTGATCTCACAGGCTCCTATAATCATGGCTCTAGTATAGCATACCTACCCCTCGACGCATATGCATATCTCTGATACAATTTCTAGTAAGCAGATGAAAAATAAGGAGCATTCTTATGCCCGATACCAGTGTTCATAAAAACCAACCTGAACAACCAATGCAGGGCGTTACACAGCCTACGCGGGATGAGGTACTCAAATTATCGCGCGTTCATCTCTCTACACATCCCGTTATGGCATACAAGGTAACAGCCCTACGCAATAAAAATACGCCGCCACCGGAGTTCTATCGCCTCGTCAAAGAGATCGGTGCGCTCCTGGCCTATGAAGCAACATCTTCATTAGCCCTCGAAGAATGCCATATCGAGACGCCTCTCGTACCAACAACGGGCTACTGTCTGGCAGGAGGCATTGGAATCATGCCCGTACTGCGGGCAGGTCTCGGTCTGGCAGAGGGATTTCGTGAAGTGCTACCAGATGCCCAAATCTGGCATTTGGGACTGCGCCGTGATGAACGTACCCTGGAAGCAATGGAATACTATAATCAGCTTCCATACAGAGTCGATCTCCAGGTATGTTACGCCGTCGACCCCATGCTCGCCACAGGTGGTTCAGCCATCGACGCGATAAATATACTCAAGCGACGCAACATTCCCCGCCTCTGCTACATGGGCATTATCGCGGCACCTTACGGCGTCTACAAATTATCTCAGGCTCATCCCGATATCGACATCTACATCGCAGCGCTTGATGAAAAACTCAACGATGTAGGCTATATTGTGCCAGGCTTAGGTGACGCAGGCGACCGTCAATTTGGCACGTTTTAACAAAGAGAATATATTATGTCATCTATGTATCCTAACCCTTCTTTTCCAGGAGAGATGCAACCAACATCATCTACTCAAGAGGAACTTTCCACATTTCCCGCTCTAGAAGAGAACGAGGCACCTTCTCTTGTTGAGAAGCAGCCACCGGTTCCTACACCCGAGGAGGCAGCATTACCACCAGAGGCACAGGGTGAGGCTAACGGCGGTCCCCTGGGCTGCTGTCTCGGTACCGTTGTAGGACTGTTACTCACTTTTCTGCTTATAACCAGCACCTCTGTGTTTCTGGCAAATGGAGGCTTCCTCGGCTTCGCCACCATACCTGGTACAATCATAGGCGCTTGTGTTGGCGGCTACTTAGGTTGGAAAATTGGCAAAAGAGTTTACAAAGAATATGATCCACCCGTTGTGAAACAAAGAGGTCGCAAGGCCAAAGGGACAAAATCGAGTACTCGAAAAGTTTAAAAGCATACTATCAAAAAGCACGAATAGTAATCTATATGCAAGAATGTAACGCACATGCGTACATATTAAAGTATAAATATTTCTTAATGGGAGCGCGAATCCATAGTCGTACAGATAATGAGCGTAGACATGACCGATAAAGAAATCAACAAAGCTCTTCACCTCGATCCAAATCGCGCCTCGACTTACTACAACGAGGCTAATGCTCTACACGACCTGAATCTCAAGGAGGAGACGCTCGCGGCATATGAGCAGGCCATTCAACTGGCACCGCGAGAGGCAACTCTTTATTACCAAAAAGGGCAAGTACTCGAACAATTAGGTCGATTAGCAGAGGCCCGTCGCGCCTACGACAAAGCACAGGACCTCGGGTATGAAGGGTAGCTCTCGTAAATAGCAAAGTCCCAAAGGGGATTGCCCGTCAGCAGGGCAAGGACAAGTCATCGCCCTGAAGCTACTCTGCTCTGTTGACGCATATAGTAGGGGCGACGGCTTGTCCTCGCCCTGGAGCACTTCCCGATCTTGCAACAGCCCTGCCCTATTATACTACCACTGCTTCGCAGCGAAATCGTGTATAGTAGGGACGTACCCTTGTGATCACCCTGCCCCTTGTCTTACCATCGCTCTGTATACTAAGTTACATTTGGAACACCGACATACGCGAACGCAGCGAGTCGGCCAACTCCAAAAGATGAGACATAGATTGACGCATCTCGTGCATATGGACATTGATCTCACCCGTCACGCGAAGAATCTCACCCACAGCATGAACAACCAACCGTGAGCCTTGAGCCTGGTTGTCAGCCATCGAGCAAATACCCTGAACAAGATTTGCCATCTGCTCAGTGACGACACTAATGGCATCCAGGGTAATCCCTGTTTGCGTCACAAGTTCTGTCTGCATTACCACCTGTTGTGTATTCTGCTCGACGCTCTGTGAAACAGCGCCGGTCTCGTTTTGAATGCTACGGACATATCCTCCAACCTTACGTGAAGCCTCTGCAGAACTCATTGCAAGCGTACGTATCTCTTGCGCGACGACCGCAAAGCCTTGTCCATGTTCACCTGCGCGGGCTGCCTCGATAGCCGCATTGAGGGCAAGCAGGTGCATGCGCGTCGTTAAATCTGTCACAACCAGCATCGTCTCATTGATCTCCTGCCCGCTCTCACCCAGGCGTTTCATAGTACGAGCAGATTGCATCGTCGCCTCTCGAACCTTCCCCATACCCTCTACAGCGCGATCAACGGCTCCCTGACCCTCTAGCGTGATATCCATCGCCTCGGTTGCCATCTTTGAAAGCGTGGAGGCTCCATCCGAGACCTGATGCATCATCGTTGCAATATTGTCGATGACTTGTGAAATACGATTGACCTGCTGCTCCTGTTGACCAGTGTCACGCACCAACAATTCGGAGTTATATTGCACATTGCGTGTATGCTCATCCACAGCCCGCGTCACCATTTGCATACTGCCCAGAATGTTGCTGAACTCTTTCATCATGTTGTTGACAGCGTCGCCTATTGGCTGCAATTTCTGATGATTGGAGCGTACTCGCGTGCGTAAATCACCGCGCTGTATCTGCTCCATATCCTCACGCAACAGTGCAATACCTTTGTCGAGGGCGATACGCTCGCCCTCTCGCTCCTGAAAAATACGCGCATTGTCGATAGCAGTCGCAGCCTGATTCGCAAACAGTTCGACCATCTCGATGGTCTCCAGCGTCGGAATCCTGTCATTTTCGGGATCATCGAGCGAGAGAAAGCCAAGTAACTTCTGTTCGCGAGGACTTACCAAAGGAGTAAGTAACATATCCTCCGGGTGCCACTGTCCCTCTACATGATCTGTCATCGTCCTGCTTGCGATAACAGTTATACCAGCAAAAACATCTTTCTGCTCATGGGAAATAAAATAACTCTGACTCACACGAAACTCAGGACGCATCAGCCGATGCATTTGCTCAATCGTGACAGGATTTTCACATATCAAATGTTCATCCTCTGCCGATATGCCTGAGAAGGCAACCGGAAGGACATAGCTGTTGCCTTCCTCAATCAGATTGACGATAAGCACGCGAAAGCCCGTGCAGGTGCTCATGGAAGCAACAATCCGTTGTAAAACCTCGCTCAGTCCCAAATCGGCACGCAGCAGGTTGCCCAAACGCAGTAGCTCTTTGATCTGCTGCGCATGTTGTTGCGACTCAGATAGTGCTAGGAGAGGTGGCACAGGTAATTGTACACTCTGCCCTTGCAGAACATCCTCAGTAACAACATTTCCCTGTTTCGGTTGTTCGCGCTCTGCCATTCCAGGCGCTGAGCGAAAACGAACACGTAGGGGCACATACTTACTTTGCATCTTCTGTTCTGACATCCGCTGCTCTCACTTACTATTCCGTGCCACATATTTTAGGAACGTTTAGTATACTGGTACCCGTCCAGCCAACATACCATACAGTACCCCTTGTGTACAATAAAATAGCAGTTTTGGGGCAAAGAAAATCAAGAGATAGCTCGTAGGGGTCTAATTATGCACTTTATGAAAATAATGCCGGAATGATCCCCCCGTAGGGGCGCAATTGATTGCGCCCCTACGGGGGGATACGGGCGCGATCAATTGCGCCCTGCCTGGGCGAATACGGGCGCGATCAATTGCGCCCTGCCTGGGCGAATACGGGCGCGATCAATTGCGCCCTGCCTGGGCGAATACGGGCGCGATCAATTGCGCCCTGCCTGGGCGAATACGGGCGCGATCAATTGCGCCCCTACAGGAGCATTTCCATGACCGAATTATTTTGTAAAACGGCATTGTTACACTCCTACGAGCGACGTGTCATCAACGTATACGGCGCATAATAGCCGCGCAGTGAGCGCGCGATGCGCCCCGCGAGAAATGTTCCTTCGAGCCGATGCTCCTCGCGTTCCACGTAGCCGCGACGGTGGAAAAGTTCGACAAGTTCGCCCTTGGCAAAGGGAAGAAGCACCTGCACAACGTCCATATTCTCCGCAACCACCTGGGCTATCTGTTCGCGAAGGACATCCAGTCCGATTCCTTTCAAGGCAGACACGGGCACAGCGTTCGGATAGAGACTTGTGTCGATCTCTGCTGGATCATCCAGCAGGTCAATCTTATTCATCGCGGTCACACGCGGCTTCTCTTCGGCCCCAAGCTCATTTAATATCTCGTTGACCGTCTCACTCTGCTCTATGGCATTTTCGTGCTTGATATCGACAACCTCCAGGAGCAGGTCGGCGTCGATGACCTCTTCGAGTGTGGCGCGGAAAGCAGCGACCAGCTTTGTGGGCAGCTTTTGAATGAAGCCTACCGTATCAGTAAGCAATGCCTCTTGATTACCGGGAAGAACAACGTGGCGAGTGACTGGGTCGAGCGTAGCGAACAACTTGTTTTCTGCCAGCACCTGAGACTCCGTGAGCGCGTTGAAGAGGGTAGATTTCCCTGCGTTTGTGTAGCCAACAACAGCGACAACTGGAATAGCCTGGGCCATGCGCTGCTGTCGATGAAGAAGGCGTTGTTCGCGCACCTCTTCTATCGCCTCTTTAAGTTCCGAGATGCGCCCGCGAATACGCCGTCGGTCAATCTCTAGTTTCGTTTCGCCAGGGCCGCGTACACCAATTGCTCCCCCTGCTCCTCCGGTTCCACCTGCACCACCCGCGCTTGCGCTGCGCGAACCACCACTCTGTCGAGAAAATTCAACACCGCGTCCGGTCAGGCGAGGTAAGCGATATTCTAATTGTGCCAGTTCTACCTGTAAACGCCCCTCTCTCGTACGTGCGTGTTGCGCGAAGACGTCGAGAATGAGGGCGGTTCGGTCTACAATGCGTGCATCAAGCATCTTCTCTAAGGCTCGCTGTTGCGAGGGGGTTAATTCATCGTCGAAAATGACGAGATCAAAACCTGGCTCTTTTTCTAAATCACTGAGTTCCTGTGCGCGCCCTTTTCCAACGTAAGTCAATCCATCGGGATGTGAAAGCCGCTGAATCATCGTGCCGACCACCTCGGCACCAGCCGTACGAGCCAGTATTCCCAACTCGCTTACCGAATCCTCAACACTCCAGATGCTATCCTTGTCGTTGGACTCGACCGCAACAAGGTAGGCCCGCTCAGGCCCACGCTTCACTCCTGTGTCAATGAGACGATCTTGCTTTGCCGTAGTTCCCTCCATATCTCTTCTAATGAAACACACAAAGGTATAACTCTATGTGTATCATACAACAGGGCGCAAGAATACATCATGGCTCGAAACAACAAGAATGCAGATCGCTTTGGCTGAGCCAATAGCGATCTGCATTCTTGTTGTTTCGAGCCACAAACACTTACTGTGGCGGCTGTGGTACGTTTGGCAATGTTCTTATGAACAACCCATTTACTCTGGCAAAAAGACTGCTTGTTATCGCCTGATTATACAGGTCGTGCCATTGCCTGAGTTGATCTATCTGGACGTTCGCGCCAAGAATAAGGTTCGCGCCAGGTTGAATTGTGCTCACGGTTCCCTGTAGACCATTCAAAAAACTTCCTAATACGATCAATAAGAACAGCCATAGTAGCCATGCCTCGGCAAACCCGATCACCGCACCAAGCAATGCATCACCTGTACTAATAACTGGTATACTCCTGACGATCCCCCGTACAACGTTACCGAGAGCATGTAGCACCAGCACAGTAGCAAAGAAGAGCACAATATATGAGATGAGTGGAGTCACGGGCAGATTATTGGAAGCCAGGAACTCAGTAAACTGCGGCCCAAAGAAGTACGCTACGCCCAGCGCCAGTGGAATACTGAGCAAGTTGATGAAACTGAAAACGGCTCCATTGCGCAGCCCACTCAAAACCAGCAGGACAACCGTCACCAGAAACAGAATATCTATCACACTCAATGACATCAAATTTTCCCTTCATATAACAGCATCGTTACAGCCGCACATGAGTCTATTATCTTAGACGCAGAAACGATACTGCTATGAAACTTGTCACAACAGAAGCACAAGATAGGTCACACATCAAACAAGTCATTTCCAGGGCATCCCCTTGTGTGGCAAAAATGTCTGGGAGACATGTGCCCTTGCTCCCAATAGTTGGTAGAACCATCTCTTCCTGTACTCTTGCTATCCATCCTTCCACTTGGTACAATGCCATCACTTCTCATCAGTGAGGAATACAGCAAAAGGACGCCCGATGGACGCAACAGTAACCAGCAGCGATACATTTCAAGGACACTACAATCAATATGGAGACCTGCAACTTCCTCACGGTCAACTCCATCAGCCCTTCTTCATGCCGGATGCCACACTGGGTGTTGTACGCTCCGTCGATGCCGCCGACCTGCTACAATGCAACATACAAGCTCTCGTCATGAACACCTTTCACCTGATGCAGCGTCCCGGCTCCTCGACCATTCAAGCACTCGGCGGTCTCCACAAAATGAGCGCGTGGCAGAAGCCTATCATCACCGACTCCGGCGGCTTTCAAGCCTACTCGCTTATTCAACAGAACGCGAAGTTTGGCACCCTGGACGACGAGGGCATTACCTTCAAGCCGGAAGGCTCCGACCGCAAGTTTCACCTCACACCGGAGAAGACTGTGCAACTTCAGATTGGTTACGGTGCCGATATCGTCATCTGTCTCGATGATTGTACTCATGTTGATGCATCACCACAGGTACAAGAAATTTCAGTAAAGCGCACCATCGCCTGGGCCAAACGTTGCAAACGCGAGTTTCAACGCCTCATGCAACAAAAGCGTCTCCCCAAAAAGCAGCAGCCTCTCCTATTTGCCGTTATTCAAGGTGGGGGTTCACAAGAACTACGCAAATGTTGTACCGAGGCGTTGTTGGTGATCGGCTTCGACGGTTACGGCTATGGCGGCTGGCCCCTGGACAATCAGGGCAAACTGCTCATCGACATTATCACCTACACGCGTGAGCTTGTGCCTCCACAGTTTCCCATGCATGCATTAGGCATTGGACATCCACAGAACATCGTAGATTGCACACGCATTGGCTACGGTCTCTTCGACAGTGCCATGCCCACACGAGATGCCAGGCATGCCCGGCTCTACACGTTCAATGGCTCAGTGGGCCTGACAGATAAATGGCTCTCCTATGTTTACATTAACGATGACAAATACATCAAGAGCGACAAACCCGTTTCCGCCTACTGCGATTGTCTCTGCTGCACTCATTACTCGCTTGGCTACCTGCATCACCTCTTCAAAATCAACGATACCCTTTTCTTCCGTCTAGCCACTATCCACAATCTACGCTTCATGACGATGCTTACTCAACGGTTAAGAGAGAGTCATTATGCTCAAAGCGAGTAACCAATCACAACTCGACGACCTTGTTACTGCCGTGCTTACAAGCGCGAACTACAAGCACGTCTCTCCAGACCTGGTGAGAAACATCGCATCGCAGGAGCTTATGAAGCGGCGTAACCTCAAAGATGCCTTAAAAGCTACCAAAAACAAGCTTCACCAGGTCGGGGGAGCCTACCTTGATGGTCGAGACGACTACAGTCAGTGGCTGAACGAGCTAAAAAGAGTTGTGCAAGTAGGAAATCAAAACGATACACGGCAGGTATGCAAAAAGATCATGAGCCATCACGCGTCCACCAGAGAACGTCTCCCCATCCTCGACCAGTTCTACACCTCCATCCTGGCCGACCTCACTCCCGTCCATAGCATCCTCGACCTCGCCTGTGGCCTCAACCCACTCACTCTTCCCTGGATACCTCTTGCCGCAGGTGGGCACTATTACGCCTACGATATCTACCAGCATATCATAGATTTCCTACAGAAGTGGTTGCTCATGATACAAACAGAAGGCCATGCTCAGGTATGTGACCTCACTCAATCGTACCCAACGCACCCGGTTGACGTTGCACTTGTACTCAAAACGATTCCCTGTCTCGAACAGGTCGATAAACAAGCAGGAAGTAGGCTCTTGCGCTCAATCAATGCCAGGCACCTTGTGGTCTCGTTCCCCATACATAGCCTGGGCGGGAAAAGCAAGGGGATGGCGATGTATTATGAAGCACATTTTCAAGAACTCGTGGAAGGAGAAAAATGGAATATCAAAAAGATCGAATTCGCCACGGAACTGGTGTTTGTGGTGACGAAGTAGCCGATAACACTCTCTACCATCCCTTGATGTACGTCAGTCATTCCGCATTATCCTGCCTTCCTCTACTTGTCCCCACATACCATACACCCCACCAGCAGAATAACAGCAGACTTGCTGAAAGCAACACCACCAGTTGGTTGAAGCCGATGAACTGCGCGAAGACGCCCGCGAATAGAAGCACTGGAATAGAGCCAGCATTATAAAGCATGAACTGGAAAGCCAGGACACGCGCACGACCCTGCTCCGGCGCACGCTCCTGCATCATCGTCTGCGTCGGAATGTTAACTCCCGCCATCGCGCCACCAAGCACAAGCACAATCACGATTATCGTCCATAGTAAAAAAGGTGACTCCGCACCATGCTTAGGATCAAGGAGTGATGCAACCCATTCAGCCAACGGCAGAGCGAGGAAGCCTATCGCAAGAACAATAAACCCAATCGTCGTCAGGCGTATCTTTCCCACGCGCTCGGTTATACGTGGCATAAGCGCCGAGGCTCCTACCAGTCCAATAGCGGCAGGAGCAAGAATGATTGCCATGTCGGCTGCAGGTCGGTGCAGCACTTGTTGGACAAAAGCTCCCGCGAGTTCACCGATCAGCAGCATGATAATACCTACTATCGAAAGCTGTATTACCGAGAAGAAGAGCAGTGGATCAGTACGTACAATATTCCATCCTTCAGCCATATCATGCCAGAGCGTCCTCAGAGCATTGCCAACATCAACATGTGATCCCTCCCTTTTATGCTTATCAATATGTAGCTCATGAAAGGCACGCGGAGGAATGCACAGAATCAGCACGGCACAAACGAGGTAAAGGACGGCTACGACCACGAACAACATGTCTATCGACTGAACATGAAGTACAAGGAACCCTAAATTAAGCTCGAAGGGCGGGAAGAGCGTTGCCACAATACGTCCTAGTAGCAGAAAACCGAGAGCCTGTGAAAGGGTAATCGAGATATTAAACAGCGACAAGGCAGGCATCAGGTCACGCTCACCTACGATTAACGGAATAGAAGATCCTTCAGCCGGAATAAAGAACTGCCCGATAAGCGAGGCCAAAAAGGTAAGAGCGTAGAGCGGCCAGAGATTTGAGCGGTTCGCCAACAGCGACACTACCACGAGTATCATCGTCAGCATACGCAGAATGTTGCTCACCCATAACACTGTGCGTTTATCCATCCGATCAACAATGACACCAGCCACCGCGCTGAACGGAATTGCGGGCAACGTGAAAGCAATAATTGCCAGTCCCGCCATAAATACCGAGTGCGTCAAATCGTTCACCAACACCACAATCCCAAAGTTAGCCGCATTGAGAATGGTGAGCGAAATCAGTTGTGCAAGCCACAGTAAAACAAAGTTGCGGTTTTTGAGGACACGTCGAAAGCTAGCCACATTTGCTCGCTGCTCCGCGCCAGACGCTACAACATCTTCCGGTCGTTCTGTTTGCGTCGACATGTAGCGTTCATCCTCTCTTGATAGATGCATCTCTTTGAAGGCTAAGAAAATGTCAAAATAATTCGTTATTGTCTACTACGTATAAGGATAGCCCAAAGTAAGACAATTTTCATGTGTCACTTGACCTGTTTTTTAAACCCTTTCATTTTTCATAACCCATATGTTATACTTTACATCAGCGTCAGTTTGTCATAAGGCAAATCAGGCGTGAAGAGGCCCCGTTGACTCCCCTCTGACACTGCAATCAGATGCAACGAGGCACTAAGCGATAGCTTCTTCTATTCAGTGAAGGGTAACAGGGATGATCCTGTTACAGAAGCGAAAGGGGTATTCCTTCATGGCACGTGTACAATTTGAGCACGTCTACAAGTTTTTTAACAAGACAGAGGTTGTCCATGATGTTAGTATCGACATCAAGGACAAAGAATTCCTGGTCCTGGTCGGTCCTTCCGGTTGTGGCAAAAGCACCTGTCTCCGTATGGTGGCCGGGCTAGATGAGCCTAGCCAGGGCGACATCTACATCGGTGATCGCGTCGTCAACGGCGTTGACCCCAAAGACCGCGACATCGCGATGGTCTTTCAGAACTACGCACTCTATCCACACATGACCGTTTTCGACAACATGGCTTTTGGTCTCAAGCTGCGCCACTTCCCCAAAAATGAAATTGACAAGCGTGTAGAAGAGGCCGCGGGCATACTCGGCCTGGAGCAGTTACTCAAGCGCAAACCAAAAGAACTCTCTGGCGGACAACGCCAGCGCGTCGCTCTCGGGCGAGCTATCGTGCGTGAGGCACAAGTCTTCTTGATGGACGAGCCGCTCTCGAACCTCGATGCCAAGCTGCGTGTCGCCACACGCGCTGAGATTATTAAGCTCCATCAGCGCATTCAGACAACCGTTGTCTACGTGACTCACGACCAGGTTGAGGCCATGACGATGGGCGACCGTATCGCTGTCCTCAATGGTGGCATCATTCAACAGCTCGGCTCACCGCAGGAACTCTACGATCATCCCGCGAACCTGTTCGTCGCGGGTTTCATCGGCTCACCAGCGATGAACTTCTTCCCCAACGCGAAGATAGCCACCGACAACGGCGTGAAGGTCGTGCTCGAAGGCGTCGGGCAGGTACCCGTTCTGCCGCTCCACGCTGACAGCGCAAAGGCCGCCGCTGGCAGGAACCTGACCTTCGGTGTGCGCCCGTCGCACCTGGAAGATGCAGCGATTGTAAGTGAGAGCGGTGCCGACGGCGTCGTTCACTCTGCTATCGAAGGCACCGTAGACGTAGTCGAGAACCTGGGCAACGAGCTACAGGTTTACCTCACTGCTGGCGGCAGGAATGTCGTCGCCACTCTCAACCCGCGCTCTCGCGTCAGTTCAGGCAACAAGGTGAAATTATACGTCGATAACGAACAATCCCACCTGTTCGACACCGATACTGGCGAATCCATATTCTAATACTAATTCCTCTGAGGCATGAGGAGTGATGCCTCAGAGGAATTAGAACACGAAGAAGCACCTGCCGCAACCGAATGGTTGCGGCAGGTGCTTCTTCGTGTTCTAATTCCTCAACGGCTTACCCGACATCAGAATAGACTCCATACGCGCCTGCGTCTTCTCCATTCCGCACAAACTGAGAAAAGCCTCTCGCTCCAAATCAAGCACCTGCTGCTCTGACAAAGGAGCCACAGGCGAGGTATCGCCCCCTGTGAGAACACGCGCGAGATGACTGGCGATAACCGCGTCATGCTCGCTTACCTTGCCGACTAACAACAGATTTTCTACCTGCTGTTCCAGAACCAGGGCCGCTCCTGGTCCTGGCAAAATCAGCATCTGTGGCTTTGCAGGTTGCCATTTGCCAGCGTCCTTTGCCTCAGCCAGCTTAATGGCATCAGCTTTCGCATCGCGCAGCAGCACTTCGCGATTGACCGTGATCGCATCCGTCTTGCGCAGGAAACGTAGCTCTTGCGCCTCGGCAGCACTTGTTGAGACCGTGGCAAAGGCAATGGTCTCAAAGGCAGTACGCGCTGGCGTGAATGGTCCACCAGTCTTCTTTGCTAGTTGAGACTCTAAGCTCGCTCCATGTCGCAGCAGGAGTTCTTTGCAGCCCCCACCAGCAGGAACCAACCCGACGCCCGTCTCTACCAGACCAATATACGACTCCGCATAAGCACGCGCATGATTGCAGTGCATGAGAATCTCACAACCACCGCCCAATGCCCGACCAGCGGGAGCGGCAACGACCGGAATAGGACTATATTTGAGCATTTGATGCGCCTGTTGTAACCCATTGATTGCACCTTCAAGCATCTTCCACTCACCCTGACGCGCACCCATCAGCACCAGCAGCAGATTGGCACCAGCCGAGAAATCAGCCGCCTCGTTGCCAATGACAATGGCGCGGAACTGCTTCTGCCCCTCCTCGACCGCGTAACGCAGCATCTCGATAATGCCCTCGTCAATCGAGTTGAGCTTGGTATGGAACTCAACACAGCCAACTCCATCGCCCAGATCAAGCAGAAAAGCCGAGCCATTATCACGCACCACGTTAGCACTTGTCGCTTTGACCGCCTCCAGCGAGATCGTTCCCTGTGGCACAGGTACAGGCTTATACGTATCAGTGTGGAAGTCGTAGTAGCGGCCCGATTTATCGCGCCCGAACTGGCCCGATTTATCGCGCCCGAACTGACCTGCACCTCCCGTATAGAACGTGCCCTGCCCCTTGCTCTTGACACGCTGAACCAGTTCTGGCTCAGCATCACTTCGCCCCTCGAACACCTTCTGCATCGCTTCGGGATTCCGCAACAGCATATCCCAGCCCTCGAAGCTGCCCATGTCAAAGTTGAAGCCCCAGCGCATCGCCTCGTCAACGGCAACAATGCTATCGACAATCTGTGGAGCAAGATTAGCGGCATATACCAGTGAGTCCGCGGTTGTCTCTCGCGCCAACTGCCCTGCACGGTCGTCCGCTTGCAGAATAGTCAATATGCATTGCGCTGGATCGCTGATAGTGCGTGCCGCCCCAATTGACGGGAAGCGTACCTTCTGCTGTGGCTCATACTCCAGCGTCTTGAGGTTCAGTTCAAGAATAGTTGATTCGCCGTCAGGATTCTTGATACGCTTGTAAAAACCTTGACCGCTCTTCTCGCCGAGCATGCCGCGTTTGAGCATCTCACGCATCACCTCCGGTACACGAAATATCTCGCGCTGTGGGTCCTCTGGCGCGTTCTTATACAGGTTGTCGGCAACATTTATCAGCGTATCCAGACCCGAAAGGTCGGCCGTGCGGAAGACAGCCGACTTGGGACGACCCATGTTTGACCCCAGGATTGTGTCTACCTCGCCAACCGTGTAGCCCTCGTTCAATGCTCGATGTATCGTCGATAAGAAGCCATAAACGCCGATGCGATTCGCGATGAAGTTTGGCGTGTCCTTACACAGCACAACACCCTTGCCCAGCACCTCCGTTGCGAACTGCTGCATGAACTGCAACAACTTAGGATTTGTGTCCACATCAGGGACGATCTCCAACAGGCGCATGTAACGCACAGGATTGAAGAAGTGCGTAATCAAGAAGTTGCGTCGGAAATCTTCGCTGCGCCCCTCTGTCAGCAGATGCGCAGGCAGACCCGACGTGTTGGAACTGATGATGGTGCCAGGAGCCAACACCGCCTCCAACCTGCCATACAAATTGTGTTTTATGTCAAGCCTCTCGATAACGGCCTCGATAATCCAATCAACATCGGCAAGCTCTTCCAGGTCGTCTTCGATGTTGCCAACGGTGACAAGTGAAGCATTGCGTTTGCTGTAGAACGCGGCTGGCCTTGCCTTGAGTGCCTTGTCCAGGCCCGTGCGCGCCACCACGTCGCGATCTTTAGTCGCGTTGGGCGGCACAATGTCGAGCAACAAAGAGGGAATGCCGACATTGGCAAGATGGGCAGCAATCGCTGCCCCCATCACACCGGCACCGAGTACGGCGGCTCTACGAATTTGATATGCCATGATCAGGCCATCCTCTCAATAATCGTTGCCACGCCCTGCCCTCCACCGACGCAGAGCGTTGCAAGACCCATCGTCTTGTCATGCATCTGCAGAGCATTGAGGAGCGTCACAACGATGCGCGAACCGCTGCATCCCTGTGGATGTCCAAGTGCAATCGCGCCACCATGCACGTTCAGTCTCTCTTCGTCGATACCCAAATCTCTGACAACGGCAAGGGACTGTGCGGCAAACGCCTCGTTCAGTTCGATCAGATCAATATCGCTCAATTGCATACCTGCGCGTTGCAAAGCCTTCTTGACTGCTGGCACAGGACCAATACCCATGATATCAGGGCGCACGCCCGTGACCGCCATCGTGTGTACCTTGGCTAACGGCTTGATACCTAGCTCCCGCGCCTTCTCAGCAGACATAAGAACGATTGCCGCTGCTCCATCGTTCAATGGGCTTGAGTTGCCTGCCGTAACAGTTCCCCCCTTCAGAAAGGCGGGTTCAAGAGAGGCAAGCCTTTCAAGTGTGGTATCGCGGCGTGGCCCCTCGTCGATCTCCATCTTGCTTCCATTAGGTAGCGGAACAGAAACAATCTCACGCTTGAAGGTACCATTTTCGGTCGCGGCAACAGCTCGTTGATGACTGCGCAGCGCGAAGGCGTCCTGCTCCTCGCGGCTGATATGATGGTCACGTGCCAGGTTCTCCGCCGTAATGCCCATCGGCATATAGCTGGAATATCCGTACTCCTCTACAGCAGGAGAAGCGGGCGAGATATCCCCTTTATCGTCAGGTTTGACAAGTCGGGGATTAAAAGAGGGGTTGAAGCCACCCATCGGCACGCGCGACATGTTCTCAATGCCGCCAGCGATAAAAGCATCTCCAAATCCCAGCATAATATTCTGCGCCGCCATGTTGAATGCCTGTAAGCTTGAAGCGCAGAAGCGGTTAACAGTGGTGCCTGCGACAGTTTCAGGCAAACCGGACAAGGCAACGATGAGACGCGCTACGTTCATACCCTGCTCACCTTCCGGGAAGGCGCAGCCAAAGATAAGGTCTTCTATAATAGAGTAGTCTAACTGTGGTACGCGTTCAAGTGCGCCGCGCACAGCAACAGACGCCAGGTCATCGGCGCGTACATCCTTGAGTACGCCTTTATTGGCTCGACCGATAGGTGTGCGTACCGCACTGACAATTACTGCTTCTGCCATTGTTATGTATCCCCTTTGATGTTGACAACATGGTTCGGATAATGCGGTACATACTGTTTCTCTGCCGCACGTTTGAGACGTTGCAACGAATCTTCTATACTCGCCTCGAACGACTTTGAGCCAACTTTTTCAAGAAACCATCCCCACCAGCCTGGTGGAAAGGTGAGGTCTCAGCCATATTGCACACGACAAGATGTAGCGTCTATAGGTGTGCACATGAGGCGTTCATGTAGGGTCATTCCCAGCGGCAATGCCACATTCATTTGAAGAATATGCTCATCGGGAATGACCTCTTCGACCGCAAAGGCAACGTGCCAGGATTTCCCAAATGCACTAGTCTTTATGTAAAATTTCTGCCCAGGAGTTGTGGGACCTTCTGGTTCAACACGCTCAACCCTCCCATCAGCCCATTCATCCAACCTTTCAGGATTGTCAAGTAAGCCCCACACAATTTCAACAGGTGCCGCGACAATTGCCGCGGGACAAACACTTAGACCCATTGGGATCACCCCGCTTCCTTGCGTTATAGCACATCGGACATCCCGTACGGGCGCGATTGATCGCGCCCGCGTTTTCTTGCGTTATAGCACATCAGACATCCCGTACGGGCGCGATTGATCGCGCCCGCGTTTCCTTGCGTTATAGCACATCGGACATCCCGTACGGGCG
>JAABUZ0100002151.1_pt1 | contig 33803 bp, 33 predicted proteins | sample 5562091 | NCBI WGS metagenome assembly JAABUZ01 (sample SAMN12813069, study PRJNA571459) | rock metagenome | isolation source: Antarctica rocks | place: Antarctica: Victoria Land, Linnaeus Terrace sud | collected 2015-12-21
CCCACTTCGACGGCGAGGACCTCGACGTGCACTTCAGCTCCGGCGGCCCCCGCCACCTCCAAGCACACCTCGCCGAAGCGATCGCCGACGAGCACTCACCCCGCCGACGGCGCTAACGCATTACACCCGTCCTTGTTGTGATCGAACTCGGAGTTCTCCACGAGCAGAGCGCCGCCGGAGTTGGAGCCCGAGTAGCCGAGCGCGCTGTACTGCGCGTGGGCGTGGTCGACGTCTGGTCGCAGATCTGCTGGCAGGCGCCGATGTAGAAGCCAGAGTCGTTGAAGTTGCTGGCGTAGACCCGATCCCACCTGCCCCCGCGTAGCTGCCATCGCCCCCGTTCCACCAGATCTGGTTGCCGACGTTGCCGCCGCCGCCGAGGAAGTAGGCCGGAGGGGGTCCTACACGTCGGGATCGAGCTCAAACTGAACTCCGGCGATCTCGACGTCGTCCCCCGTCTGGAACCCCTCGGCCTGCAGGGCACCGATCACCCCCATCCCGCGCAGCCGCCGCTCCAGGTGCGCCAGTGCGTCCTCGTTGTCTAGGTCATAGCGGGCTACGAGGCGCTCGACCGCCGCGCCGGTGACCCTGAAGCCGCCCTCCGCCAGCCGCTGCACGCGCACGGAGCTCCGGGCGGCGGGCCGGAACACGCGGTGCGCGGCCAGTTCCTGCACCGGCGCACCAGCCGCCACCGGCTCCTGCAACCCGGTCGCCTCCAGCGGCACCCGGCGCACGAGCTCGACGGCCAGCCGCTCCAGGCCGGTGCGAGTCACCGAGGAGGTCAGGATCACCGGAACTCGCTCTCCGAGGCGCTGCTGCCAGCTCGACTGGGCTGCTGCAGCCGCGCCGGGGTCGACCAGATCGGCCTTGGACAACGCCAGGACCCGGGGCAGCCCCGCCAGGCGCGGGTTGTGAAGCTCCAGCTCCAGCTCCACGGTCGCGTGATTGTCCTGCGGATCGGTGCCGTCCAGGGGCTGTAGGTCCACCACGTGCACCAGCAGACGCGTGCGCTCGACGTGGGCCAGGAACGCGTGCCCGAGGCCAGCGCCGGCGCTGGCCCCCTCGATCAGACCGGGAATGTCGGCGATCACCAGCTGGCGATCGTCGAGCTGCAGCGTGCCGAGCGCCGGCTCCAGCGTCGTGAACGGGTAGCCGGCGACCTTCGGTCGGGCCCGGGTCAGGCGCGCCAGCAGCGAAGACTTGCCGGCGTTGGGGAGGCCGACCAGACCGATGTCCGCCAGCAGCTTCAGCTGCAGGGTCACCCAGCTCTCCTCCCCGGGCAGGCCGCGCTCGGCGAACCTCGGGGTCTGGTGGGTCGGCCCCGCGAAGCGCTTGTTCCCGCGGCCGCCCGCCCCTCCACGGGCGATTACCGCCCGCTGGCCGGGCCGGATCAGGTCGTGCTCGGTGCCGTTGCCCTCGACGAGCACCTCGGTACCCGGCGGGACGGCGATCTCCAACGCCTGGCCGTCGGCGCCGTGGCGGAGCGCTCCCTGTCCATGCCCGCCGCGGCGGGACTTGAAGTGCGCGCTGCGGCGAAACGGCTCCAGGTCACGCAGCGAGTCGCTGCAGATCAGCACCACGTCGCCGCCACGGCCGCCGTCGCCGCCGTCGGGGCCGCCCTTGGGCACATGCGCCTCGCGGCGGAAGCTGAGGCAGCCGTCGCCACCGCCGCCGGCTTGAACATGGATGCGAGCACGGTCTTGCACGATCGACCTAAGATCGTGTCATGTCTGATCCCGTCTTCCTCATCACCGGCGCGTCGAGCGGTATCGGCGCCGCCACCGCCCGCCACGCCACGCAGGCCAGTTACCGGCTCGTGCTGGCCGCGCGCTCAGCCGATCGCCTCTCCGAGCTCGCCGAGGAGCTCGGCGGACCCGAGCGCGCACTGGCCCTCACCTGCGATGTGACCGAGTTCGACCAGCAGGAGGAGATGGTGCGCCAGTGCCTCGAGCACTACGGGCGTTTGGACGTCGTCTTTGCCAACGCCGGCTTCGGTGCCGCGCGCGGCTTCCTGGAGGAGTCGCCGGAGCAGTGGCGGGCGATGGTCTTGACCAACGTCCTGGGGGCGGCGCTGACGATACGTGCCACGCTGAGCGCGCTCAAGGAGTCCAGGGGACACCTGCTGCTCACCGGCTCGGTCGCCGGTCGCCGCGCGATGCCCGGGTCGCTCTACTCCGCGACGAAGTGGGCGGTGACGGGGCTGGGCGAGTCGGCCCGCCTCGAGTGCAACGGAACCGGGGTCCGGGTGACGCTGATCGAGCCCGGAAAGGTCGACACGCCGTTCTTCGATAGCCCTGTCAGCGATGCCCTGGAGCCGGAGGACATCGCCCGCGCGGTGATCTACGCCGTCTCTCAGCCGCCGCACGTCGACGTCAACGAGATCCTGATCCGCCCCACGGCACAGGAGGGCTGATCTCAGACAGCGCGTTCGGCGCGGCGAGGCGCGGCGCCGGCACCCGCAGGAATCCCGCCGCGGGAGGCGAATCCTCGAGGGTCAGGTGTTCTTCTCCGGGACCGGGAGGTCGACCATGCTCAAGGACTTCAAGGCATTTCTGCTGCGCGGGAACGTCGTCGACCTGGCCGTGGCCGTTGTCATCGGCGCCGCCTTCGGCGCCGTGGTCACGGCGCTGGTGCGCGACCTGATCACACCCATAATCGCGCTGATCTTCGGCAAGCCGGACTTCTCCGCGCTGTCGTTCACCATCAACTCCAGCCGCTTCCTCTACGGCGACTTCATCAACTTCCTGATCGCGTTCATCTCCATCGCGGCCGCGGTGTTCTTCTTCGTCGTGCAGCCGGTCAACGCGCTGATGCGCAAGCGCAAGACCCAGCCCGACGTCGAGTCAGAGACGCGGCCGTGCCCCGAGTGCCTGAGCGAGATCCCGATGCTGGCGCGCCGGTGCGCGTTCTGCACCGCAGTGCAGGAACCCGCCGCCTGAGCCTATGCCCCGTCGCCCGGGGCGACGGAGATCACGCGCCCGCGGCGGCCGCGGGTGAACTGCACCGTTCCCACCGCCCGCGCGTAGATCGTGTGGTCCCTGCCGATCCCAACGCCGTCGCCGGGCTTGAAGCGGGTGCCGCGCTGGCGAACGATGATCTCGCCGCCGGTCACCTGCTGACCGGCGAACATCTTCACACCGAGGCGCTTGGCGTTGGAGTCACGGCCGTTGCGGGAGGATCCCAGTCCCTTCTTATGCGCCATTGCTGCCCTCCGAGGTGTTGGTGGTCTGGCCGCTGCGCAGGGCGATCTCGGTGACCTCGATCCGTGTCAGCTCCTGGCGGTGGCCCGTGCGGCGCTTGTAGCCGCGCTTGGGCTTGAACTTCACGATCCGGAGCTTCGGTCCCCGCTCGTGGGTGAGCACCCGGGCCTGGACGTTGACCCGCGCCAGGGCATCGCCGTCGAGCACGTCCGAGCCGTCCACGTACAGCAGCGGCTGAAGCGTGAGCGTCTCCCCGTCGCCGACGGGAAGCCGCTCGACGAGCAGGGACTGTCCCCGCTCGACGCGATATTGCTTTCCGCCTGTCTTGACGATTGCGTACATGGTCTATTCCGGGGAGGATGCCACCGAGGTCGATTCAGACTTGGTGGCCGAACGGCGCCGACCGCCTCTGCGTCCGCGGCGCCGGGACTTGGATTCTAGGGCATCCCCGGAATCGTCCGCCGCCGAGCCGGTCCCGGAGTCATCCGAAGGTCCGCCGGGAGCGTCTACGAGCGTAGCCCATGCTGAGGTCCGGCCCACCTCCTCGATCCGCACCACCCGCTTCTGGCCTACGTGGCGGGTGGCGCCGCGCACGGCGATGATGTAGCCGTCGATCTTCGCCACCGCGTCTCCCGGGCTGTACATGTGCGGCTCGACGATCTCCACGTGCACCTCCTCGCCCTCGCGGAATGGCAGCGCGCGCTCCAGCACCTGCTCACGGTCCCCCTCCAGCAGCACCGAGAAATGCTCCAGGGGCAGCCCCTCGGACCCCTGAAAGTGGAACCACTTGCCCGACTCCCCCTCGATGGCGTGTAGCACGCGGGCGCCGTCGCGGGTGAACTCCGCGCTCACGCGCGGGTTCATCTGGATCAGGAGCGCCTGCGCCTGAGTCTCCTTGGCCAGGTCAAGCAGTCGGCGCTCGAACTCGATCGCGATCGTCTCCTCGGACTTGATCACGCCCTCGCCCGAGCACGTAGGACAGGGGCGGGTCATGATCTCCCGCACGCCGTCGGTGACGTTCTGGCGGGTCATCTCCACGAGCCCCAAGGGCGATATCTCCACCACGAAGGTCTTGGTCCGGTCCTCGTCGAGCGCCTTGCGCAGCGTCTTGAGCACCGCGTCGCGGTTGCGCGACTTGGCCATGTCGATGAAGTCGATGACGATGATCCCGCCGATATCACGCAGTCGCAGCTGGCGCACCACCTCGTCGGCCGCCTCCAGGTTGGTCTTGGTGATCGTGTCCTCCAGCCGAGCGCCCTTGCCGCGCCCGATGAAGCTCCCGGAGTTGACGTCGATCACCGTCAAAGCCTCCGCGTAATCGATCATCAGATAGCCGCCGCTGGGCAGGTCCACGCGCCGGGAGAGCGTCGAGGCGAGTACCTGCTCGACCCCGAAGGCCTGCAGCAGCGGCTCCTCCTCCTCCCACAGCTCCACGTGCTCGACCAGCTCCGGGGACGTGCGGGAGAAGAACGACAGCAGCCGGTGGTGCTGCTTGGGGTCATCGACGATCGCGCGCTCGAACTCCGAGGAGTAGATGTCGCGCACGACCCGGACCGAGAGGTCGGCCTCCTGGAACACCAGTGCAGGCGCCGGCGTCTCCTCCACCCGCTTCTGGAGCACCTCGTTCAGCTTGAAGAGGTACAGCAGCTCGCGCTCCAGGTCCGCCCGCCGGGCGCCCTGAGCAGCGGTGCGGATGATCGCCCCCGCCCCCCGGAGGTCCAGCTTGGCGGCCTCCTTGCGCAGCTGCTCCCGCTCCTTGTCCTCCAGGCGCCGGGACACTCCCACGCCTTCGCCGAAGGGCGCCAGCACCATGTAGCGCCCGGCGATGGTCAGGTCCATCGACAGCCGCGCGCCCTTGGTCTTGAGCGGATCCTTGACCACCTGGACGACGATCTCCTGGGCGGGCCCCAGCAGATCGGTGATCTGCCGGGCGTCGCGGCCGCTGCCACGACCGCGGCGCGGCGCCTCCACTCCCGGGAGCACGATCTCATCGACGTGCAGAAAGCCGTTCTTCTCCAGGCCGATGTCGACGAAGGCGGCCTCCAGGCCACCCAGCACGTTGTCGACGCGCCCCTTGTAGATGTTGCCGACGATCGAGCGGGCGCCGCGGCGCTCCAGATAGAGCTCGGCAACGCTGTAGCCGGCGCTCGGCTTGGTGCTCTTACGCCGCCGCCGGGATCCTCCGGAGCCGGTATTGCGTGCCCCCAGGGTGCCCGAGGCCTCCAGCAGCGCCACGCGCGTCTCGCCACGATCGACGCTCACCAGTACTTGCTTCTTCAATTTTGTTCAGTCCTTTGAGTGTTGGCGCTTGCGGGCGCGGCGGCCGCGCGGGCGGTGAGGCATGCCCTGGCGGCGCGGGTGGCGCGACGGAAGCGGAGTGAATGCATGGCGCGCAGCGCGCCTGTCGGACCCGGTCGGCCATCAGGCCAGCACCGTCCGACTCTTTGCCGCGGAGGTCATCCGAGCCTGGATATGGATCGACTCCAGCAATCCAAGGGCCAGGAACGTGACCAGCACCGAGGAGCCGCCGTAGCTCATTAGCGGCAACGGCACTCCGGTGATCGGCATGATGCCGATCGTCATTCCGACGTTTACGAACACCTGGAACATGAGCATGGCAAGGATGCCGGCGGCAATCAGCGTGCCATAGAGGTTCTTGGCCAGGGTCAGGATGCGCAGGTTTCGCCAGATCAACAGTGCGTACAGCGATAGCACGAGCGCGGCCCCGGCGAAGCCGTAGGTCTCTCCGACCACCGCGAAGATGAAGTCGGTCTGGTTCTCGGGCAGGAATTTGAGACTGGTCTGGGTGGCGTGGGCCACGCCGCGGCCGGACTTCTGCCCGGAGCCGATCGCGATCAGCGACTCGGTGATGTTGTAGGTCTGGCTGCGCGGATCGTGGGACGGGTTCAGAAAGCCGGTGAGGCGCTGCACCTGGTAGGGCTTGAGCACGTGGACGCCGGCGGCCGGCGCTCCCGCCAGCACGATCGCCACCGATACCCCGAACATCGCCAGCAGGCCGACCAGCTGCTTCCACGTGGTGCCAGCGAAGAACAGGATCGCGAAGGCCACGGCCACGTACACCAGGCCGGTGCCGAGGTCCGGCTGGGGTATCACGATCAGCGCCGGCACCAGTGCCAGGAGCATGATCCGCGCGGTCGTGCGCCGCTCGTGCAGGCGCCGGGAGCGGTCCACGGCAAAGGCCGCCAGCGCGGTGATGAGCAGCAGCTTGCCGAACTCCGAGGACTGGACCTCGAAGAACGGCAACGGGATCCACCGGTGCGAGCCGCGGATCGCCGGCATGCCGAAGACGACGATGTTCAGCACGACGATCAGCCCGAAGAGGCCGTACTTGTACTCGCGCAGCCGCGAGTAGTCGATCCGGGAGATGAGCAGCGCCAGCGCGAGGCCGAGCACGGCGTAGATCGCCTGCCGCTCGACGTAGTGGAGCGGTTGGCCCTGTATCGAGTTGTGCGTGGCTCCCTTCAGTGTCACCAGCGAGCACGCGATCAGCCCGAGCGCCGCCAGCATCAGCAGCGGATCGAACCGCAACAGCCTTCTCGGTGCGGCGACCGAGTCCTCGGGAACCTGGATCGGGTTCAGGCTCATAGGGTCTTGGAGGATCCCACCACGAAATTCCCCCGCTTGCCGAAGAACCACTGCGAGAGGATCTGGCGCGCCGCGGGGGCCGCGGCCTGGGCCCCGAAACCGCCCTGCTCCACCGTGACCGCCACCAGGATCGGCCGCTGGGGATCGGGCACAAAGCATACGTACCAGGACTGGTCGGCCTGGCCGGTGTGCTGGGCGGTGCCGGTCTTGCCGTAGACGGGGTAGCGCCCCTGCGGCCACCCGCTGAACACGTCGACCGAGGTGCCCCCGGCCTCCGAGGCGGCGGCGTGGAGCCCGGCGCGGATGGCCTGCAGGTTCTGCGAGGCGATGCCGATGCGGCGGCTGGGAGCCGGATCGATCCGTTGCAGCACCGTTCCGTCGTCGGCATCGACCTCCAGGCCCACGTGGGGCCGCACGACTGCGCCGCCGTTGGCGATCGCCGAGTAGGCCACGGCGAGCTGCAGCGGAGTGGCCTCCAGATCGCCCTGCCCCACAGCCAGGTTCTCGTTGTCGCCCACCGACCACGGCCTTCCGTCGGCGATCCCGCAACTGGGGATGTGGCGCTTGTGCTCGCACGCGATCTCCAGCCGGTCACGCGCGGCACGCCACCGCGGGGAGGGCAAGATGCCGGCGTTCTCGCCCCCGAGGTCGACACCGGTGGGGCGCCCGATCCCGAATGCCCGGGCCCACTGCTGCAGGGGGCCGCCCCGCGGTTGGTCCGAGTTGAGCAGCCGCCCGAGGTTGTAGAAGAAGTTATCGGAGGACACCCGGATCGCCGAGACGATGTCCACCGAGCCGTAGGCGGCGTTGCCGGCGTTGTGTCGTGTGTCGCCGGGGCCGTTCTGGTAGACGCCGGTGTCGTCGTAGGACTGGCCGAGGCTCCAGGCGCCGCTCTGCAGCGCTGCGGTGGCGGTGATCCCCTTGAAGGTCGACCCGGTGGGGTAGGAGCTCTGGATGGCCCGGTTGAACAGGGGGTAGCCGGCGCTGGGGCCGAACAGCTGGTCGTAGCGCCGCTGGGAGATGGCCTTGGTGAAGACGTTGGGGTCGAACGTCGGGAAGGAGCCCATCGCCAGCACCTCCCCGTTGACCGGGTTCAGCGCCACGAAGGCGCCCGCAGGCGCCGGCGGATTGGAGCCGATCGCCTGCGCCAGTGCCTGCTGGCCGGCCTTCTGTAGCCCCAGGTCGATCGAGAGCTTGAGCGCGTGGCCCTGGGTCGGCTTGGTCTGGAGGAGGTCGCCGCTCGGTCGGCCCAAAGCATCGACCTGGACACGCTTGGCGCCGTCGTGGCCGCGCAGGTAGCGGTCGTAGTAGTACTCCAGGCCCGACTGGCCGACGATCGCCTGGCGCGAGACCCCGCGGAAGCGCCGCTGGTGGAGCTCGGAGGCGTTGATCGGACCGACCGTGCCGAACAGCTGCGCGGCGGTGTCCCCCAGCGGATAGGAGCGCAGCCACACCTGCTGGGCGCTGACCCCGGGGAACTGGTCCTGGCGCTCGGAGAGGTACCAGAGGATCTGCAGGGGGACGTCGGTCTTCAGCGTCACGTTGGCGTAGGGCAGCAACGCCTGCTGCTGTGCCACCCGGCAGGGGATCGGCGCCAGCCGCTGCATGACGTGCAGGACCCGGCAGGGCTGCGCGCGCGTAGAGACGCCCAGGACGCCGGCCAGGCGGGTGTACATGCGTCGCACGCGGACCGGGTTCTTGGGCAGGTCGGTCGGGCTCACCTGGACCGCGATCGTCTCCTTGGAGTCGACCAGGAGGTTGCCGTTGCGGTCGACGATCGGGCCGCGCTGGGCCGGCACGGCGATGTCCCGCACGCGGTTGACGCTCGCCTGGGCCAGGTACCGGTCGCCGGAGAGCACCTGCAGGAACCACAGGCGGAAGAAGACGATCGCGAACAGGCCCAGCGCGATGCTGCCTACGACGGCCACGCGCAGGGCCAGCTGGGGGGTCAGCGGCGGACGTCGATCGTCGGGCAGCTGAATCATCGCGACGCCGAGCGGGGGATCTGGCCCAGGCGCGCTGAGGGGCGCTGGAGCGGGCTGAGGCCACCGGTGGTGTAGGCGCGGCGGCGGCGGCGGCGGGGATCGTCGGGGAGCACTGGCCGGATGATCCGGCGCACCACCGCGTACACCGGCAGCGCCAGCAGCGTGTTGACCAGCACGGTGATGAAGATCTGCTGGACCAGCAGCAGGCTGACCGGTGCGTCAACTCCCAGGAGGAACTGGATCAGGGTCATGCCGATGCCGGCAAAGGCCGTGGCGGCCCCCCCCAGCGCCAGCGGCACGAGGCCGTGGGACGGGTCACGGAGCTCGTGCAATCGCCCGCACCAGTAGCCGATCGTGATGTACAGCAGCGAGGTGACGCCCAGCGTCTGGAAGAGGAGCAGGTCGACGAACAGGCCGATGCCGAAGCCCGTCGCGGCTCCGAGCATCGAGCCGGCCAGCAATCCCACCGACATCACCACCAGGGGCGTCAGGTCGGCGCTCACCCCGAAGATCGAGATCTGCGATATGCCCGCCACCTGGATCACGACGGTGGCGAAGGACAGCAGCACGATCCTCAGTGGCAGCCGCATCTCGCTCATGGCAGCCCGGCCCGCTGGGAGCTCGAATGTGCCCGGGTCAGGACCTGCACGACATCGAGGTGGCGCAGGTCGGCGGCGACGTTGACCTGCACCTGCCCGTTCTCCAGCAGCCCCGCCTGGCTGAAGTTCGTGACCTGCCCGATCGGGATGCCCGGCGGGAACAGGGAATCGAGCGAACCGGATCTGAAGCCTGCCGTGACCACCTGCTGGCCGGTCTGGATCGGGGCGCGGCGGTTGATCACGTACTGGAGCAGCAGCGCGTTGGGGTTACCCACCGCCGGCACCAGCACGCCGGTGTCGCCGTTCTGATCCTGCACCTGAGCGGTGACCGCGGAGGAGTGGTCGGTGATCAAGGTCACAAAGGAGACTGTGGCCGCGACGTTGGACACGCGGCCCACGAGGGCGCCGTCCCCGATCACCGGATCGTCGACATGGACGCCGTCGGCGGAGCCCTTGTCCACCTCGACGGAGGCGTACCACAGGGTGGGATCGCGCGATATCACGTGCCCGGCCACCGGCTGGTAGCGGCTGACGCCGATGCTGTTGTCCAGCCCGACCTGCTTGGTCAGCTGGTTGTTCAGGATCTTGGCGCCCTGGGCACTGGCGAGCTCTTGGCGGAGCTTCTGGTTCTCCCTCACCAGCTGGTCACGCTGGGACTTGGCGCGGAAGGTGTCCGAGAACCAGCCGGCGACGTCCCGTACCGGCTTGAGTGCCTTGCTGGCCCCCTCCTGAACCGGCGAGAGCACCTCGACGATGCCGCGCTGAACGCCGTGCAGCGGGCTTTGGGGCGACTCCCCGAAGTAGGCGGTCAGCAGGATCAGGGACACGACGACGAGCAGCAGGAGCACTGCCCGTCGCCGTCGGACTTGCTTGTCATGCATCGGTGGGTCTGTCCCCAGGTCTCAGCTCCGCGCCGTTGGCACTCAGGGTTCGAACCTAGTACCGGCGGCGGCGGTTGCGTGAATTCTTGCTTGAACGGTGAATCGCCTCGAACTCCTCCAGCGACCTCCCCGATCCCACCGCCACGCATGTCAGCGGGGATTCGGCGAGGTGCGCTGGCATCTGCGTCTCGTGACGCAGGCGCTCCTCGATTCCTTGCAGCAGCGACCCGCCTCCGGCCAGCATGATGCCACGGTCCATGATGTCCGAGGCCAGCTCGGGCGGCGTGCGGTCCAGGGTCTCCTTGACCGCGTCGATGATCTGGGAGACGGGCTCCTCCAGGGCCCCGCGGATCTCCTCGCTGGTCAGCACCACCGTCTTGGGCAGCCCGGAGACCATGTCGCGTCCGCGGATCTCCGCCTGCACCTCGTCGCTCATCTTGTGGGCGGAGCCGATCTCGAGCTTGACCTCCTCGGCGGTCTGCTGGCCGATGAGGAGCTTGTACTCCCGCTTGACGTAGTTGATGATCGCCTCGTCGAGCTCGTCGCCGCCCACCCGAATCGACTGCGAGACCACGATCCCGCCGAGCGAGATCACGGCCACCTCACTGGTGCCCCCGCCGATGTCCACGACCATCGAGCCGGTCGGCTCGCCGACCGGCAGCCCGGCGCCGATCGCCGCCGCCATCGGCTCCTCGATCAGGTAGGCCTGGCGCGCCCCGGCCGACAGGCAGGCCTCCTCCACGGCGCGCTTCTCCACTCCGGTGACACCGCTGGGAACGCAGACGACGACCCGCGGGTGGGCCCAGCGGTTCTGGTGGACCTTCTGGATGAAGTGCCGCAGCATCTCCTCGGTGACCTCGAAGTCGGCGATCACGCCGTCCTTCAGCGGGCGGATGGCCGAGATCGTGCCCGGCGTGCGGCCGAGCATGCGCTTGGCCTCGATCCCCACGGCGTGGACCTCGCCCGTGCGCGAGTCGACGGCCACGACGCTCGGCTCGGAGAGGACGATCCCCCGCCCGCGGACGTAGACCAGCGTGTTGGCGGTGCCGAGGTCGACCGCCATGTCGCGGCCACCGAAGCCGGTTAGGTACGTGAAGAAGCCCATAGATAGAGAGTCGCAGGAGCGATGAACGGGGTGACGAAGAAGCGGAGGCCACGCCAAGCTGCCAGTCCCGTTCGCCACGAAGTGTAACGAAACCCCTCCCGCCCCGGGCAGCGCCGAGACCGGCGAAAGTGCGGGAAAATCCTGGAAAATGCCTAAGCCGCAGGTAAACCTGTGACCTCAGACCGATAGCGCCGGCTGAACCTCGTCCCATGGCGGGAGACCACCCGCCGCCCGGACGGCGGCGTTCTGATGCTTGGTGATGTACCAGTAGTGAACGAACGCCGGGATTACAAGCAGCCCGCCGGGAAATGCCAGCAGCAGCGCCAGCACCGGGTTGATGGTGCGACCGCGGTCGATCCCGGCCAGCCTCTGGGCCCGCTTGATCCGGTTGCCGGTGTTGTAGATCGAGATGAACGGCGGGACGATGACCATGCCACCGACCAGCACCGCGAAGACCGACATCGCCGGGCTCGACTGGGCGAGGCTCTGATCATCCTTGGTGATGCCGATGTCCTTGAGCTCGTCATTGATCAGGTAGTACCACACGTAGTAATAGATTCCCAGCGTGACAACACTGAGCCCGAGACCCACCCAGAAGCTCCGGACCTTGCCTTCTCCCGCGCCACCTCCGATGAACTCGACCTCCTGTGCCATCGATCCCCCTTTGTCGGACCAGGTTGCAACCTTTCGAAGGTCGCCATCGTAGTGGAGGCCTCCCCCGGGGGCACGAGGCAAACCGGCTGCATAACGCGCCAACGACCGGCGGCGGGCGCCATGACTGGGCGCATAAGCAGCCACCACATGCTTATGCGACCGAGGCCGTACGTGGCCACCGTTCCTGCGACGTTTCGCAGGTTGGCGGGCGCGTCCGAGCCGAGCGAGGCAGGCCGAGCCGACGGACCGGCCCGGGCCGAAGCGGTGGCCTCACGCCGAGATCAGCCCCGGCTCCAGTCCCAGCAGCGTGGCCAGCGGCAAGCCGACGACGTTCAGGTAGTCGCCCTCGATTGCCTGCACCAGCGCGGCCCCACGGCCCTGAATGGCGTAGCCACCGGCACGCTCGCGCCACTCCCCGGCGGCGAGGTACCAGTCCAGCAGCGGGCGATCGAGCGCTCGGAACCACACCGTGGTCCGTGCCACAGCGGTGCGGACGCGCGCCGAGCCGATCAGGCAGAGGCCGCTCAACACGGTGTGCCGGCCGCCGGAGAGCGCCGTCAGCGCCGCGCGCGCCGCCTGCTCGTCGGCGGGCTTCCCGTAGATCCTCCCGGCGGCCCAGACGACGGTGTCGATCCCCAGCACGAGTGCCTGCGGCGCCTCCGCAGCCACCGCCGCGGCCTTGCGCCGGGCGTTCTCGACGGTTACCACCTCGGGGTCCCCCTCCCCCAGCTCCTGCACATCAGCGACCCGGACAGAGAACGCGATCCCCACCTGCTCCAGGATCGCCCGGCGCTGGGGCGAGCGGGAGGCGAGGATCAGCGGCACCCCGCCACCTGAAGTCGCCCTAGAGCTCGGGGAAGAACAGCCGTGTCTCGCGCTTGGCCGACTCGTCTGAATCGGAGCCGTGCACCATGTTCTGGCCCACCGCCACCGCGTAATCGCCGCGGATCGAGCCGGGGTTGGCCTTGAGCGGGTCGGTGGCGCCGATCACCTGGCGGGCGGCATCCACGACCGACTCGCCCTCCAGCACCATCGCCACCAGCGGTCCGGAGGTGATGAAGCTCACCAGCTCTTCGAAGAACGGCTTCCCCTCGTGCTCGGCGTAGTGCTCCTGCGCCAGGTCCCGGGTCATCGTCATCTGCTTGAGCGCCGCCAGGCTAAGGCCCTTGCGCTCGAAGCGGGCGATGATCTGGCCGCTCAGGTTGCGGGCGAAGGCGTCGGGCTTGACGAGGATGAGCGTTCGCTCCATGTGAAGCGGGTCTCCTGTTCGATGGTGGGCTGGGGCCGCGCTTACGGGGCCGACGGGCGGCTGCTGGCCTCGCCGGCGGCGCCGGCGATCGTCTGCTCGGGGGCGGTCTCGCGACGCCTGCGGGCTCGCCGCGGCGGCGGCGAGGTACCGATCTCCGCCTCGCAGTACGGGCAGATCTTCCAGCTCGGTTCGAGTGGGCGGCCACAGGTACGGCACGGATCCTTGAGCTTGCGCATGCAGCTCGGACAGCGCAGGAAGTCCTTCTCCACCTCGGCGTCGCAGTGGGGGCAGAGGTGGTAGCCGACCTCGGCCAGCCGCGCCTCTGCCGCCTGCATCTCCAGCTCGCGCTCCCGCACGTCCTCGATGAACTCGGGTGGACGCACGATCAGGTAGACGATCGTCCCGACGAAGGGGAAGAACGAGGCCGCGGTGGCGCAGCCGACCAGCATCAGGTCGGCGATCCGCCGCCGGGCATCGGCGTAGGTCCAGTACACGAGGGCCAGCCAGATCACCACCAGGAACAGCACGACCAGCGACACCACGAGGTTGATCGTGCCGTTCTTGATCCCGAAGACGCCGAAGAGCAGGAACATGACGCGGCGAGTGTAGTGGTCGGGGAGGTCGGATCGCTCTGACGGCGGCTTACAGGCGAACCGCGCCCGGGCTACAGGAATAGGCGGCCGAACATGTAGCCGAGGCCGAAGAATGCGAGGATCACGATCGCGACTCCCAGTGCCACGACACCGACCATCTTCAGGAAGCCGGGGTGCTCGTCGTGGTCGTTCACAGCATCGAGGCCCGCCGAGCCCCCGGGCGGGCGAGGAGATCGGCGACCAGGTAGATCGAGCCGGTGACCAGCACGATGCCCCCGGCTCCGGCGAGCTCACGCGCGCGCGCCACCGCAGCGCGGGGCGCCGGCACCACCTCCGCGGGGGGTCCGTCGAGCTGCCGGATCAGCGACTTCAGGGTGGGCGGCGGCAAGGCGCGGAGATTCTGACTGCTCGTGAGGATCAGCGCGTCGCAGATCCCGCTCAGCCTGGCGAGCATCGCCGCGGCGTCCTTGTCGTCGAGGATCGACACCACGCCCACGAGCGGCTCACGGCCCTGACGCAACTCGGCCGCCGACTCGGCCAGCGCATCGATCCCATCGGGGTTGTGGGCCCCGTCGAGCAACGTCAGCGGCCGGTCGTCGATCTGCTGCAGACGCCCGGGAACCCTGACCTCGCGTGCGGCGGCGCGCACCGCTTCAGGTTTCAGCCGGCCGAGGTAGGCCTCGGCCGCGGCGCAGGCCAGCGCGAAGTTGCGCCGCTGGAAGAGACCGGGCGCCCCCACGGCCACCCCCGGATCGTTCCCGGCCCGCACGATCCGCGCGCCCCGCTGCGCCGCCACCCGCTCGGCCTGGACGGCCGCATCGGGGTGCAGCCTCGCGGCCAGCACCAGCGTGCCCTGTGGCTTCACCACATCGAGCTTCTCGGTGGCGATGTCCTCGATCGTGGGGCCGAGCCAGCGGGTGTGCTCGAGTCCGATGCCCGTCAGCACCTGGACCCGGGAGGGGATCACGTTGGTGGCGTCATAGCGCCCCCCCAGGCCGGCCTCGATCACCGCCACCTCCACCTCTGCACGGGCCAGCTCCCAATAGGCGGCTGCAGTCAGCGCCTCGAACTGTGTCACCCGGTCCTCGGGGCCGAGCGAGCGATCGACCAGCTCCGCCGCGCGGGCGGCGCGGGTGACCGCGCCGGCGAAGGCGCGCGGCTCCAGGTCGGCGTCGGCGATCCGGATCCGCTCGGTGAAGGAGACCAGATGCGGCGAGAGGTAGGCCCCGGTGCGCAGGCCGTGGTGGGCGAGGATGGCCGCGATCATGCGCACCGTGGAGGACTTGCCGTTGGTGCCGACGACGTGAATCGAGTCAAAGGCGCGCTCGGGATGACCCAGGGCGGTCATCAACCGGCGCATCCGGTCAAGGCCGAAGCGCATGCCGAAGAGCTCCAGCGAGAGCAGATAGCGCTCGGCTTCCTCCGGGCTCACAGCCCGTCGCGCTCCGCCCGCAGGCGGGCGAGCTTCTCCCGCTCGGCCTGCACCACCGCCGCCGGGGCCTTGGCCACGAAGCCCTGGTTGGCCAGCTTGCGCTCGCAGCGCTCGATCTCGGTGTCCAGCTTGGCGCGCCCGGCCACCAGCCGGCGCTGCGCAGCGCCGAGATCGAGGCCGTCGCCCGCGAAGATCTCCATCACGCCCCCGGGGATGACGACGCTGGCGGCTGGATCCGCATCGACGGCTCGATCCGCACGGTCGCCCGGTGCGCTCAGGGACAACCGTGCCAACCGCGCGATCTGGCCGGCAAGCTCCCCGTAGCCCTCGGCCGCCAGGTGCGCCGGCAGGGTGGCGCCGGCTCTGACCCCGGCGGCGTCCCGCCACGCCCGCAGCGCCTGCACCGCCTCGATCGCCCGCGCCACCGTCCACTCGGCCTCCTCGTCGGGCGCGAACGCGGGTGAGCTCCCGAGCCCGGCCGCCAGCAGGCCCTCGGCGCCCGGCACGTGGGCGTAGATCTCCTCCGAGACGAACGGGATCATCGGGTGCGCCAGCGCCAGCGTCTCGGTGAGCACATGCAGCAGGGTCGCCTCTAGCTCGGGATCTCCGGCTCGCAGGCGCGGCTTGACCAGCTCCAGGTACCAGTCGCACAGTTCTCCGTAGACGAAGTCGTAGAGCGTCAGGGCCGCTCGGGAGAACTCGTAGCCGTCGAGCCGCCGGTTGATCTCCTCACGCGCGCGCGTCAGGCGACTGAGGATCCAGCGATCCTCGACTGCGGCGGGCCTGAGCGCGGCTGTCGCCTGCGGGCCCACCCCCAGCAGGATCAGCCGCGACGCGTTCCAGAGCTTGTTCGTCAGCCCCTGGCCCTGGGCCACCTTGTCCTCGCTGAAGCGCACGTCCTGGCCTGAGGCCATCGCCAGCAAGCCCCAGCGCACGGCATCGGCGCCGTAGGCCGGGAACTCACCCCCCTCGCGAAACACCGGCGGGCGCGGCCCTCCGTCCATAAGGTCCATGGGATCGATGCCGGTGCCCAGCGACTTCGACATGCGCCGGCCGTCGGGGGCCTGGATGATGGCGTGCACGTAGACGTCGCTGAACGGAACCTGGCCGGTGAACTCGAGTCCCAACATCACCATCCGCGCCACCCACAGGAAGACGATGTCCCGGGCGGTGGAGAGAGCATCGGTGGGATAGAAGGCGCGCAGCTGCGCGGTATCCTCTGGCCAGCCCAGCGTGGCGAACGGCCACAGGGCACTGGAGAACCAGGTGTCGAGCACGTCGGGATCGCGCTCCCACCCCCGCCCTTCGGGAGGCTCGGTGCCGACATGGGTCTCTCCCCCGCGGTAGTACACCGGGAGGCGATGGCCCCACCACAGCTGACGCGAGATGCACCACGGGCGGATGTTCTCCAGCCAGTCGAGGTACCGACGGCGCTCGGAGTCGGGAAAGATCCGCAGCCGGCCGTCGCGGACGGCCTCGATCGCCGGTGGCGCCAACCTGTCCATGGCCATGAACCACTGCAGCGACACCAGCGGCTCGATCCGCTGGCCGGAGCGGTGGGAGAAGGGCACGGTGTGCACGAGCTCCTCGGTGCGCACGATCAGGCCGCGCTCGCGGAGCTCCTCGACCACCGCCTCGCGCGCCTGCGGGACGGTCATCCCGACGAAGCGCTCCGGGGCAGGATCGATCAGGCGCCCGTCCTCGCCGATCACGCTGGGCTGGGCCAGGTCGTGCCGGCGGCCGATCTCGAAGTCGTTGGGGTCGTGGCCCGGCGTGATCTTCAGCGCACCGGTGCCGAACTCGGGCTTGACGTAGTCGTCGGCGATGATCTTCAGCCGGCGCTGCACGAGCGGCAGGATCGCGGTCTCGCCGATGAGCCGCTGGTACCGGGGGTCCTGCGGATGTACGGCGATGGCGGTGTCGGCGAGCATCGTCTCGGGCCGGACCGTGGCCACCGTGAGCGCGCCCGACCCCGACACCAGCGGGTAGTCGATGTAGAAGAGCGTGTCGGTGACCTCACGATCCTCCACCTCCAGGTCGGAGATGGCCGAGCCGGAGCCGGGGTCCCAGTTGACCATATAGCGGTCGCGATAGATGTAGCCCTTGTCGTAGAGCGAGACGAACACGCGCCCCACCGCCTCGGCGTAGCCCGCGTCGAGCGTGAAGCGCTCCTCCTCGTAGTCGCAGGAGTCCCCCAGGCGCTTGAGCTGGTCGACGATCTGGCCGCCGTACTGCTCGCGCCAGCGCCACACGCGCTCGACGAAGGCTTCGCGTCCGAGCTCGTCGCGGTTGCGCCCCTCACTGGCCAGCAACCGCTCCACCTGCGTCTGGGTGGCGATCCCGGCGTGGTCGGTGCCGAGGATCCACTTCGTCCGCCGCCCTCGCATCCGCTGGCGACGGATCAGGCAGTCCTGCACCGTGTTGTTGAGCGCGTGGCCCATGTGCAGCACGCCGGTGACGTTCGGCGGGGGAATCGCGATGGAGTAGTTCTCCTGCGCGCTTCCCTGCGGCTCGGGGTGAAACAGCCCGGACTCCAGCCACCTCCGCGCGATTCGCGGCTCCACCTCGGTGGGGTCGTACCGCGTCCTGTCCTGGAGGTCTGACACGGGGGCGGAGTGTAGGAGGCGCACGCCGGCGCGCCCCGATGCCCCGCCCCGGCGCTAGGCCGCCGCTTCGCCCTCTTCCTCGGGCGCCGCGACCGTGACAAGCGTGGGCGGCTTGCCCTTCTCGATCGTCTCGCGCGTGACCACGCACTTGCGCACGTCCCGGCGGGAGGGAAGCTCGAACTGGACCTCCAGGAGGACTTCCTCGATGATCGATCGCAGGCCGCGGGCCCCGGTTTCACGCTCCAGGGCCTTGTCGGCGATGGAGGAGAGGCCCTCGTCGGCGAACACCAGCTCGATCCCGTCAAACTGGAAGAAGCGCTGAAACTGCTTGACCAGGGCGTTGCGGGGCTCGGTCAGGATCTGCATGAGCTCGTCGCGCGACAGTTGGTGGATCGCCGACATCACCGGGAGGCGCCCGATGAACTCGGGAATGAGGCCGTACTCGATCAGGTCCTCGGGCAGGCAGTGCTTGAAGATCTCCCCGGCGTCGCGCTGCTCCTTGTTCTGGATGGTGGCGGCAAAGCCAACGCCTTGATGGCCGATGCGGCGCTCGATCACGCGGTCGAGGTTGGCGAACGCGCCGCCGCAGATGAACAGCACATTCGTGGTGTCGATCGACAGGAACTCCTGGTGGGGATGCTTGCGCCCGCCCTGGGGCGGCACCGAAGCCGTGGAGCCCTCCAGAATCTTCAGCAGCGCCTGCTGGACACCTTCGCCGGAGACGTCGCGCGTGATCGAGGGGTTATCGGCCTTGCGGGCGATCTTGTCGACCTCGTCGATGTAGATGATCCCGGTCTCGGCCTTCTTGACGTCATAGTCGGCGGCCTGGATCAGCTTCAGCAGGATGTTCTCCACGTCCTCGCCGACATAGCCCGCCTCGGTCAGGGCGGTGGCGTCGGCGATCGCGAAGGGCACGTTGAGGATCTTCGCCAGCGTCTGGGCCAGCAGCGTCTTGCCACAGCCGGTCGGCCCCAGCAGCAGGATGTTCGACTTTTGCAGCTCGATGTCGGTGTCCTCGGACTGCATCATCTGCACGCGCTTGTAGTGGTTGTAGACCGCCACCGACAGAGATCGCTTGGCCTGCTCCTGGCCGACGACGTACTCGCCCAGGACGTCGTAGATCTCCCGCGGCTTGGGGAGGTTCTCGATGTCGAAGCTCGGCGGGGTGGTGAGCTCCTCGTCGATGATCTCGTTGCAGAGATCGATGCACTCGTCGCAGATGTAGACCCCGGGGCCGGCGATCAGCTTCTTGACCTGCCGCTGCGACTTCCCGCAGAAGCTGCAGAGAAGCTGCTCGTTGGAGTCGGTCGGCCGTGCCATGCGATTCCTCTCTCTCCCCCGGGGTGGGTGCTGAACCCGAACTCGAACCGAAGGTTAGACCTCAGTGCTGCGAGATCACCCGGTCGATGATCCCGTACTCCGTGGCCTGCTCGGAGCTCATGAAGTAATCGCGCTCGGTGTCACGGCGAACCTTCTCCAGATCCTGGCCGCTGTGCTGGGCGATGATCTCGTCCAGCCGGCGCCGGACGTCGATGATCTCGTTGGCGTGGATCTCGATATCGGTGGCCTGCCCCTGAAAGCTCGAGGACACCTGATGGATCAGGATCTTGGCATTGGGCAGCGCCATCCGCTTGCCGTGTGCGCCGCCGGCCAGCAGCAGCGCCCCCATCGACATCGCGATCCCGACGCACATCGTCTGGACATCGGGCTTGATGAACTGCATCGTGTCGTAGATCGCCAGGCCCGCGTACACCGACCCACCCGGCGAGTTGATGTACACCGAGATGTCCTTGTCGGGATCCTCGGACTCCAGGTGCAGCAGCTGAGCGACGATCAGGTTGGCGATCTGGTCGTCGATCGGGGTGCCGAGGAAGATGATCCGCTCATTGAGGAGGCGGCTGTAGATGTCGAACGCGCGCTCCCCGCGGGAAGTCTGCTCCACGACCATGGGTACGAGTGGGCTCATGTTCCTCTTCTCTTGCTTTCAGATCCCGGATTCCTGCCGAATGTAGCAATCGCCCGGCGCGCGCCCGAGGGCTTTCAGGAACGGCCGGAGCCTATGGATCCGGCGTCCAGAGCGACCCGGCGGCCTGCGCTTCGGAGCCCTGCGCTTCGGGGTCCCGCCCCGGGGTCCACAGCTTCTGACGCGTCTGGGCCTGCTCGACCGTCACGGTCTCGGCCTCACGCACCAAGAGCCCCACGGCCTGCCGGGCCGCCACGTCCTCGCGCAGACCGTCGAGCCGGCCCGCCGAGCGCAGCTGCTCCATCAGCTTCTCCGCCGGCGTTCCCGTCCGCTCCGCCGAGGGGCCCAGGGCCTCAAGGAGATCCTCCTCTGAGGGCTCGATGCCCTCCGCCTGCACGATCGCCGCCAGCACCGCCTCACGCCGCAGCGCGCCGGCAGCCTCGGGCTCGGCCTCGTGGGCCAGCGACTCCTCGTCCTTGCCCACGATCTGCAGGTAGGACTCCTTGGAGATCCCCTGTCGCGTCAGCGCCGAGAGCGTCTGCTCCAGCAGTTCGTGCGCGCGCGCGTGGACGAGCTGCTCGGGAAGCTCGATCTCGGCCTCGGCCACCGCGGCCTCCAGCACCGCCTCCTCGAACTCGCGCTGCACCGCTTGCTCATCCCCATCCCGAAGGCGCGCCTCGATGTCCGCTCGCAGCTCTGCGAGGGTATCGAAGCCCGCCGCCTCGGAGGCGAGCTCGTCATCGAGCTCCGGCAACTGCTTGGCCTTGACCTCCTTCACGGTGACGGCGAAGGTCGCCTCCCGACCGGCCAGCTCGTTGGGGTATTCATCCGGGAACTTCACCTCCACTTCACGCTCCTCGCCGGCGCTGGCACCGGTGAGCTGCTCCTCGAAGCCGGGGAGCAGGCGCCCGGAGCCGAGCTCCAGCAGCTGGTCGCGCCCCTCTCCACCCTCAAAGGGCTCGCCGTCGACGCGGCCGAGGTAGTCGATCACCACGTGGTCGCCGTTGCCGGCCGCGCGCTCCACCGTCTCCAGCGTGGCCACCCGGTCGCGCAGGCCCTCGAGCTCCGCCTGGACCGCCTGCTCGTCGACCTCGGGCTCACGGCGACCGACCTCGAGGCCTCGATACTGGCCGAGCTTCGCCTCGGGCCTGACCCCGATCTCGATCGAGAACTGCAGCGGCTTCCCCTCCTCGGGCAGATCGCCGACGTCCAGCTGTGGCTCGCCGATGGGTGCGACGCCCGCTTCGTCGATCGCCGCCACGTACCAGCTCCCGAGCGCGCTGCGCAGCGCCTCGTCGAGCACCGCCTCCCGCCCGAGCCGGCGGATCACGACGGTGGGCGGGACCTTGCCCTTGCGAAAGCCGGGAATACGCATCTGCCGGCCGAGCTCCCGAGCGGCCTGCTGGAGGCGACGCTCGACCTCTTCGGCAGCGACCTCAGCCTGCACCCGCACCCGCGATTCGGGCAGCTCGGTGACGCTTGTCTTCAGGGAGGCGGCGGCGGCCATCGCCGCAGACGATAGCTTGGGGCTGTGATCGGGAGGCTCGCTGGAGCGCTTCTCACCTCCCCGCCGGCGTTCCTGCTCGCCGGGCTGGTGGATCTCGCCGCCCTGGGGTTCTCTACCATCTGGGCGCAATGAGCCCCCGGCAAAGGATCCTGGCGGCGGCGCTAGTCGCGCTGTGCGCGCTGTGCGCGCTCGTGGGCATGCGCGCGCCGGCAGCGCGGGCCTCCGCCACCCAGCAGTCGATCCTGTTGGACGACGACGAGCTGATCTACTCGTCCCCCGAGCACATGGCCCGGCGGCTGGGCCAGCTCCACGCGCTGGGCGTCGACGTCGTCAAGGCGTCCATGGTGTGGAGCCTGGTGGCGCCCGATGCCGCCTCCTCCAGGCGCCCCAGGTTCCGCGCCACCGATCCCGCCGCGTATCCCCCCGGAGCCTGGGACCGTTACGACACGCTCGTGCGGTTGGCGCGCGCCGCCGGGATGAGGGTCTACTTTCAGCTCAACCCTCCCACGCCGGTCTGGGCGCTGGCCAGGAACCAGCCGATCCAGGGTCCACCGCTGGGCCGCGTGCCGATTCCCTCACTGCTGCGCCAGTTCGTTGAGGCGGTCGGCCGCCGCTACAGCGGCACCTACGCAGCCCCGGTGCCCGCCACCGAGCCCTCTCCCGCCGTCCTGGGCCTGCCGCTCACGCAGGCTTCGGTCACGAACTCCACCGCGCCCGGGACGCCGATCCCCAAGGTCGACATCTGGGGCATCTGGAACGAGCCCAACGAGCGCTCCTGGCTGAGCCCCTGGCACCGCAGGCTGGCCCACGGCCTGACGGAGCTGCTCCAGCCCCGCCTCTACCGCAGCCTCGTCGACGGCGCCTGGAGCGGTCTGCGAGCCTCCGGGCACGCACGCGACACGGTCCTGATCGGTGAGACCGCCAACAAGGGGATCATTGAGCCGATCCCCTTCGTTCGTGCGCTGTACTGCGTGTCGTCCGCGCTGCGCCCGCTCCACGGCCAGGCGGCGGCCGTGGTCGGCTGCCCGGTCGGTGGCGGTGCCGCGGCGTTCGCCCGTGCCCATCCGGGGCTGTTCTCGATGGCGGGCTACGCCCACCACCCGTACACCTTCGCCGCCCCCCCGAACGTGGGCACCGCTGATCCCAACGTGATCGCGCTGTCGAACCTCGGACACTTCGAGCGCACGATCAACCGGATCCTGGCGGCCTACGGGGCGCGCCGGGCCGGCGGCTTGCCGCTCTACCTCACCGAGTGGGGCTACAAGACCAGGCCCCCCAACCCCTACGTGCACACGACGCTGGCCCAGCAGGCGGCGTGGCTGAACGAGGGCGAGTACATGACCTGGCGCGACCCGCACGTGAACGCGCTGGCGCAGTTCGAGCTGGTCGACAGCCCCCCCAAGCCGGATGAGCCACGCGGCAGCTTCCTGTACTGGTCCACGTTCCAGACCGGCCTGATCCTCCGCGGGGGGACCCTCAAGCCCTCCTACGCCGCCTTCCGCCTCCCGATATGGGTGCCCGCGGCTCGCCACGGAGCCAGCGTGACGGTGTGGGGACAGCTGCGCCCGGCCGACCACTCGACGCTCCAGAACGGCGCGATCGAGTTCCGAGCACCCGGGGACAAGTGGGTCACGCTGCGTACCGTGCAGACCGCCAGCCGCGAGGGCTTTCTGCTGGCCCACGTGGCGATCCCCTCGGCCGGCAGGCTGAGGCTGACCTGGTTCGATCCGCAGACGAACACGGTGCTCACCAGCCGCACCGTGGCCATCAGCTGAGCCCCGCCGCTAATCGCGTCGGGTCCCTATGCGAACATATGTTCGTGACGAGCGAGGGCAACCCGTACTCCCGCTTCCGCCGCGCACTCGCCACCGGTAACGAGGCCCTGGTGACCGCCGCTGCCCTCGAGCTTCCGCGGATCGGCCTCGACGATGCCCTGCGGATCTGCCTGGTGCTGCGCGACGGTGATCCGCTGCGCTACGAGCGCGCCGCCGTGCGCTGGCTCGGGCGGTTCGCGCTGGAGGCGGCGGGGGCCACGATCGACGACCTTCGGCGCGCCGCCGAGGCGCTCGACGTGCTGCCGGCGCGGCCCGCCGAGGGGATGGAGCGGCTTCAGCGGTTGTGTGCGGCTCGAGGTGTGGTGTGAGTACCACGAGCGTCCCATCCGCCACTTTGGAGACTCGACGCACTATGCTCGCGCAGTGAGAGGGCATGCGGCTGGTGCGCCTTCGAATCCGTCATACCTCGTACTCGGAGTCGCGCCATGACCACCACCGTGACCAGAGCATCGAACCGCCCCCCCTGGCAGGAGGCGCTCAGCTCCTACGCCCAACCGACGCTGCGCCAGGGCTTGATCGCCCTCGGGACCTCCGTGGCTCCCTACCTGGCGCTGTCGGTGGCGATGTACTTCGCGCTCCGGGTCTCGGTGCTTCTGACCCTGGTGCTGGCCATCCCCGCCGGGGGGTTCCTGGTCCGCGTCTTCATCATGTTCCACGACTGCACGCACGGGTCGCTGCTGCCCTCCCGGCGTGCCAACGCGCGGTTGGGCTCGGTGCTGGGGCTGTTCGTGCTGGCGCCCTTCCAGCGCTGGCGCCACGACCACGCCGTGCATCACGCCACCGCCGGCGACCTCGACCGCCGCGGGGTCGGCGATGTCCCCACCCTCACGATCGAGGAATACCGGGCCCGCCCGTGGCGCGGGCGCCTGGGCTACCGGTTGTTCCGCAACCCCCTGGTTATGTTCGGCCTCGGACCGGTGTTCGCGATGATCGTGGGCCCCCGCCTCACCTCACGGACGGCACGGCCGCGGATGCGCAACAGCGTGCTCGCCACCGACGTGGTACTGGTCGTGATCGTCGGGGCCCTCATCTGGCTGATGGGAGCGGGCGACTTCCTGCTCGTGTGGGCTCCTCCGGCCCTGCTGGCCGGCTCGGCCGGCATCTGGCTGTTCTACGTCCAGCACCAGTTCGAGGACGCCTACTGGGAGAACAGCGGCGCCTGGACCTACGCCGATGCGGCGCTGCGCGGCAGCTCCTACCTGAAGCTGCCCAAGGTGCTCCAGTTCCTGAGCGGCAACATCGGCCTGCACCACGTGCATCACCTCAATGCGCGGATTCCGAACTACAACCTCCAGCGCGCCCACGACTCCAACCCGATCTTCCACGAGGTGCCGACCCTGACGCTCTGGGACGGCCTCCGGGCCACGCGGCTCAAGCTCTACGACGACCGGAGTCGCAGGCTCGTGACGTTCGCCCAGGCGCGCCGCAGCTGACGCCGAAATGAGGTGACGGGCGGGCGACCTGCTAGCTTCGTCACCGCGGTCGACTCCCGTCGGCCGCGAGGCAGCTCGCTTGGGTCCCGCGTTCTCAGCGGTTCGGGTCAGCCGTCGCCTCCCGAACCTCGCGACCGTTGCGGTCGCCATCTGCGGCGCTCAGCGCCGCCCAAGGAGCAAGCATGTCAACACAGTCGTTCTCTGAGCTGGGGGTCTCGCGCGCCGTAGCCAGCTCCCTATCCGAACAGGGGATCACCGAGCCCTTTCCGATTCAGCAAGCCGTCATCGGTGACGCCCTGGCGGGGCTCGACGTCATCGTCCGCTCCCCCACCGGCTCCGGCAAGACGCTCGCCTTTGGGATTCCGCTCGTGGAGCGGATCGCCGCGGAGGCCAGGCGGCCCGCCGGGCTGGTGCTGGCGCCGACCCGCGAGCTGGCCACCCAGATCGTGGAGGACATCCGCGGGGTCGCTCACTCCCGCGCGTTGCGGGTCACCGCGGTCTACGGCGGCGTCGGCCTGATCAAGCAGACCAAGGAGGCCGCGGTCTCCCAGATCATCGTCGCCACCCCCGGGCGGCTCGAGGACCTGCTGGCCCGCGGGGCCTTCAGGCTCGACGCGATCCAGGTCCTGATCCTCGACGAGGCCGACAGGATGCTCGACATGGGCTTCCGCCCGGCGATCGACCGGATCGTCGGCGCCTGTCCGCGGGTGCGCCAGACGCTGTTCTTCTCGGCCACGCTGGCGGGGGAGGCCGGAAAGCTCGCCCGCGGCTACGCACATGATCCCCAGGTACACGAGCAGGGACCCGCGGCCCTGCGGCCGGGCGAGCTGATCGAGCACCGCTTCGTCGAGGTCTCCCACGAGCACCGGGTGCAGGCGCTGGTGGGCGAGCTCTCCGCCGAGCGCGATCTCACGCTCGTGTTCGTCCGCACCAAGCACGGCGCCGACCGGCTCGTCAAGCGCCTGCGCGCCGGGGGCGTGGAGGCGTTGGCGATGCACGGCAACAAGTCACAGCGCCAGCGCGAGCAGGCCCTGGCCCGGTTCGAGTCTGGTACCGTCGACACGCTGGTGGCAACCGATGTCGCCGCCCGGGGGATCGACATCGACGGGATCTCGCACGTGATTAACTTCGATCCGCCTGCGGACTCCGATACCTACATCCACCGCGTGGGCCGCACCGGCCGCGCCGGTCGCACCGGCATCGGGATCACCCTCGTCGGACCCGGCGAGCACCGGGATGTCCTCCAGCTCGCCGGCCGGCTCGGGATCAAGCACAGTCTCGGCGGCCCGGCGGCCGCGGGTCACGCTGAGACACCGGCTCCGCACCGGGCGGCCGGACTGTCCTCGCGGGGCGGTGCCTCCGGACCGTCCGCTCGGGGTGGGGCGTCCGGGAGCCGGCCCCCACGTCGCCGGTCGGGGCGCGGCCGAGGCGGTCCACGGGCGGGGCGGCCGGCTGCGTAGAAGGCGTCTCAGGAGGCTACTGACGACGAGGTTGGTCGCCCTACTGCTCTTGGCCGGGCTCGCGGGGGCCGCGTCGGGCTGCGGCGGCTCCGCCCTTAGGGCCCCGAAGTCCGGCGCCGCGGTCTTCCAGGCCAGCTGCAGCTCGTGCCATTCGCTGAGCGGCCACGCGAACGAGCACCAGCAGGGCGGGGATCTGCTGGGCTATGCCATGAGCCGGGCGCAGCTGCGCCAGCTCACCGCCGAGATGCCGGCACGCCACCCGCTGAGCCCGGACCAGCTGCAGGCCGTCACCGACTACGTGCTGGCGGCACAGCGGCGCGCAGGACCGGCACCGTCGCGCCCAGCCCGAGCTACGCCCTTAAGCGGAGTGCTCAACCCGCCGGAACCAGCTCGCCGACGGCGGACTGGGTGCCGGCCGAGGTGCGACCCCCCGCGATAACGATCCCGCCGTTGATCGGAATCACCGTGGCATCGGAGAGGGGGTGGGGCAATCGCCCCGCTTCACGAACCACCCCCGTGAGGGGATCGAACGACCAGATCTCGGAAGTCTGCGCGCTACTGGAGTCCCCGCGTCCGCCGATCACGTACGCCAGCCCGCCCAGCACGCCGGCACCGGCATGGGTCACCGCGCCGGGAAGGTGCCCGAGCGTCGTCACCGCTCCGGAGCGCGGATCGAAGCGATAGATCGAGCGGCTCAAACCCGTCTGGGTGGTTCCGCCGGCAATCAGCACGTAGCCTCCGGCCGCGGTCACGGCCGCGTAGCGCAACGCCACCGGCAGGTGCCCCACCACCTGCGTCGGCGCACCAGGACGCCAAGCCACGATCGTGTTCAGCCAGTGGACGCCGTCGTAGCCCCCGACGACGAAGGCACGGTCGCCGACGGCCGCCACCGCCGCATCGGAGGACGCCGCCGGCAGCGTTCCGGCCTGCTGCACGGAGTTGGCGGCGGGATCGTAAGCCAGGATGTGGTCGTACTGGTTGAACTGCCCGCCGCCGAAGAGGTACGCGCGGCCGCCCAGCGTTGCGGCCTGGGCGTCATGCTGGGCATTGGGCAGCGCCGCGGTGCGCAGCTGCCCGTGGAGGCTGGCCTGGATCACGCTCGCCGTGGAGGTGTCCGCGGATCCCAGGCCACCCATTAGGACGAAGCTCTGCCCGTTCAGCGCAGCGCCGCCGGCGTCCTGCACCGCCGAACCGAGCGTGAACAGCGGCCGGTAGGCGAGCTTCGCAGGCGGCCGATGCGCGGGCGAAGTCGTCGGCGTCGCCGCTCTCCGGTGGGTGGGGGCAGCCGTGTGGGACGAGCTGTTACCGCCGCACGCGGCCAGGCCCAGTGCGCATCCCAGCGCGCACATCAAGACCCCCCTGCGGGCGGTCCGGCGTGACGGCGGCGAGCTGATGGGGGCGGCGGAGGCGATGCGGGCGAGCGTAGCCGAGTGGACTCGGGTTGGGTGCGTCACCGGCGCTTTATTTCTTGCTCATGACGCCTTTAGCGTTGGTTCAGCGGGCGCAGCGGAGGATGGCGGCGTGAAACGGCTCATGCTCCTGCTCGCAGCGGTGGCGCTGCTAATCGGCGGATGCGGCAACTCGCATTCGAGCACCTCGGCGCCGAGCCCACTGCCGTCGGCCTCCGTCTCGACGCTGGGTGGGTTCCACGGTGCGACGCGGTCCGGCGGCGCGGCGAGCACTGGGAACGTCTACCTCGCCGACCGAGCGGGGAACATATCGCCGACGGCGGCGCACGATCCGGCGCTGGTCTACGTGCCCAACAGCATGAGCGCAACCGTCGACGTGATCAGCCAGCGCACCTTCAAGATCGTGGGGCACTTCCCCACGGGCGAGCTGCCCCAGCACGTGACGCCGTCCTGGGACCTGCGCACCCTTTACGTCGACAACGACATCGGTAACAGCCTGACCCCGGTGGACCCTCGCACCGCGCGCCCCGGAACGCCGATCCCGGTCGAGGATCCCTACAACCTGTACTTCACCCCCGATGGGCGTTATGCGATCGTCGTCGCCGAGCGCCTCCAGCACCTGGACTTCAGGGACCCGCACACGATGCGGCTCATCCACTCCCTGAGCGTGCCCGACTGCCGCGGAGTGGACCACATGGACTTCTCCGCCGATGGCAACTATGCCTTTGCCAGCTGCGAGTTCTCCGGGCGCATGATCAAGGTCGACTTGCGTACACAGCGCCAGGTGGGCTTGCTCACCCTGGGGGATGGCGCCACCTCACCGCAGGACGTCAAGCTGTCCCCCGACGGCAGCGTCCTCTACTCGGCCGACCAGCAGAGCGGCGGGCTCTGGGAGATCGACCCGGTGAGCTTTCGCACGATCGGATTCCTGCGCACCGGAGCCGGCGCCCACGGCCTGTACCCCAGTCGCGATGCCAGGCTGATGTACGTCAGCAACCGCGCCGCGGGAACGGTCTCGGTGGTCAGCTTCAGCACCCGAAGGGTCGTCACCCGGTGGGTCATCCCGGCACCCGCCAGTCCCGACATGGGCGGTGTCTCTGCCGACGGGCGGGTCCTGTGGCTCACCGGCCGCTACAACGCCGAGGTATACGCCATCGACACGGCCACCGGCGCGCTGCGGGCTCGCATCCCCGTCGGCGACGGGCCCCACGGACTCAGTGTCTGGCCCCAGCCAGGCCGGTACTCCCTGGGGCATACGGGGATCATGCGCTGAGGCTCGAGCTAGCTGCGCGGCGCCCTCACCATGGGGCGATGGTGCCGTTCCATGAGAAGAACCGGCCGGTGGGCCCGTCGTCGGGCAGTAGCGCCAGCCGCACGGCGCCGGCTGCCGCCTCAGCAGGATCGCCGCCGCTGGCGGCGGCACGAGCGTTCAGGCTCGTCGCTCTCAATCCGGGAGCGAGCGCGTTGACTTTGAAGCCCTCCGAGGCCAGCGCTTGTGCGTAATACACGGTCAGCGCGTTCAGCGCCGTCTTCGATGAGCGGTAGGCGACGCCGAACACGTTCGTCTCGTAGGAAGCGCGGAAGCTATCGACATCCGCCTCGATCGCCGCCCTGCCGTCGATCATGACACCGGCGTTGTTGACCAGGACATCCAGGTCCTCCACTTGCCCAGCGGCACCGGCGACAGACGCGGCATCGGTGACCTCGACCACGAGCAAGCGGACGTTGCCGGCGATCTCCTCGACAGCGCGCTGGCCGCGCTCAACCGTGCGTGAACCAACGTAGACGGTGAGCCCGGCGGCCGCGAGTTGGCGGGCGATCTCCTTGCCGATGCCGCTGCTGGCGCCGGTGACCAGTGCCGTTGCATTGGCCATGGGGACTGGGATGCCCAGAACGCTACCGGGAAGGCCGGGCACTCAGCCGGTGGGGGGAATGCGGAGCGGCTCGCGCTAAAGGGGTGAGCTGTGGTGCCGCTGAGTAGTCGGTGAGGGTGCTTCAGAGGATCCAGTTGGGGCTATCGCCCCGGCGGGGGGGCGTCGTCAGCAGGCGCTCTGGCGAGGCGAGCTGGGACGTCGATCCTCGTCTAGCCTCTCGCGCGCTGGCATCCCTATTTGTTGCTGGGGCGATGATCGGGTTGGTGTCGCTGCTGTTGCCCCATCCCCGGCATGCTGACGTGAACGGGCTGTACTCGAATGTCGCTCTGGCCGAGCTGGGGGTGTGGGGCTGCTGCTCTGTGCTTCTAGGGCCCGCGGGTGGATGCTTCATGTCGCAGTGGCGATCGGAGCGCTGCTGATCACCCGAGCGGTGGTCCTGAGCGGGGAGGCGGTGAGCTTCTACTCGGCGTGGTTCATCTGGATTGGGTTGTACACGTTCTACTTCTTCGGGCGGCGCGCCGCGGCTTGTCACGTGACGCTTGTCGCTGCGCTGTACGCGGCGACGCTGGCGCACGACCCCCCTAGTTCGCCGATAGCTCGCTGGCTCACGACGGTCGCGACGCTGATCGTGGCAGGCGTGTTCATCGCCACGCTCGTCCGTCATGCCCGCCGGCAAGCCGATGCCGCCGCGGCGAGCGCCCAGAGCATGGCCCGGGTAGCGCAGGTCGCGCACGAGCTTGCTGGACTCTCTGACAGCGGGGCGGCCCGCCTGACCCTCTGCCGGGGCGCCGTCCGCGTCACGCAGGCACACGCCGGGGGTCTGTGGGAGCCAGACCACGACGCGGTGAGGCTGCGCTTGACCCGCAAGCACCTGCACCGCACCCGCTCAGGACACGGTCTCGGCCGGGGACACCTCAAGCGGTGTCTCTCGGGCGTTCGCTACCGGCAAACCCGTCATGGCGAATGAGCCAGCCGGAGCTGCCGGCGTCCGGCTGTGGCAGCCGGTGGTGCGCGATCAGTTGACGGTGGCGATTCTCGAACTTGACTTCGACGATGCCACCGCACTCAAGGACCCATCGGTGATCGCGCTCACCGACCTGCTGGCCGTCGAGGTCGCGGTGACGCTGCAACGTGTCGCACTGCTTGCCGAGCTTGAGACGATCGCCCGTACCGACGAGCTGACTGGACTGCCTAATCGTCGCGCCTGGCGCGAGCAGTTGCCAGGTCGCCTGACGCAGTCGACACACTCTGGCGCACCGCTATCGGTCGCGATGCTCGACCTCGATCATTTCAAGCGCTTCAACGACACCCGCGGCCATCAGACCGGCGACCGGCTGCTCAAGGAGGTCGCGGTCGCCTGGAACGATGAGCTGCGGCCATCGGACATCCTCGCCCGCTATGGAGGGGAGGAGTTCGCCCTCGCGCTGCCCGCATGCCCGCTCGCGCAAGCCCAGACCATCGTCGAACGGCTCAGGTCCAGGGTCCCGTACGAGTGCTCGCGCGACCGAGATCCGATCTACTGGCGCCGCCTCGTAGCGCGGAGCAGCAGTCCGCGTCCACATGAGAGCCGAGGCGTAACTCCTCTCGCCCCAGCCCGGGCCGGTACTCCCTGGGGCACACGGTGATCATGCGCCGAGGCGCCGGCGCGTCGCGAGGGGGGATCACACCGGCGACAGGTGCGCAGCCGTTGAGCGCGGGGGGACGAGGCAGCCGATCAGCAGCACGGCCGTGCCGGATCGGCCTAGGCCGGCGGCGCCCATCGCCAACCCGACAATCCTGGGCGCGGCTCCCACGAGCGGGCGCGGATGCCGGGCGGCGCGCACGGCCGAGGACCGCGACGGCTGCCAGCGCTACCCCGGCTGCGTGACGCGCCGCGTACAGCTGCGCCGCCCCGCGTCGGCTCGGCGTTCCGCTGCTCCGGGTACCCGCTCCGCGTAGGCTGTCGGCGTGCGTCGGATCGCCGCGCTGCTTCCCGCGATCGTCGCCCCGGCTGGCGCGTACATGCTCGTCGTCCGCGGCGCGCTCACCCTCGACCTCAACCTGGGACGGCGGATCCGGCCTCTGGGGCCTATCAGACGCACGATCGCGGCTCCCCCGGAGACCGTCTTCGACATCATCGCGGGACCGTACCTCGGTCGCACGCCACGCGCCATGCAGGACAAGCTACGAGTGCTCGAGCGCGGGCGGCGACATGGTGCTGGCGGCGCACTTCACGACGGCGGGCGACTGACCACCACCACGGTGGAGACCGTGCGCTTCGAGCGTCCCCACCGCGTCTCCTTTCGCCTTCTCCGTGGACCGGTGCCCCACGTCGTGGAGACCTACGAGCTGCGGGAGAGGGCCGGAGGAACGGACTTCACCTACGAGGGCGAGCTCGGCACCGACCTCTGGCGGCTCGGACAGGGTGGGGCGACCGCGTAGCAGAACCCTGGGAGCGGACGGCGGCGGACTCGCTGGAAGCGATCCAGGCCGAAGCGGAGCGACAGGCTCGCCGCTCCGCACCAGCCTGACCGGCTCAGCGGATGGTGATCGCAGTGGTGTGGGTGACCGGACGTCCAGCTCGCCGGCCGCTCAGCCTCAGGGTGTAGCGGCCGGCGGTCAGGCGATGCAGCTCACTCAGGCTGAGCTGCATCCGCCGGAGCGGGCGTGGATCGCCGAGCCCGGGGCGTATACCCTGGCACCAGGCGACAGGGTGGCGCGCGCCTGCGTGATGGTAAGCAGCGCGACCGGGCTGGTGAGGAGCTTGACCCGGCACGACTGCCGGCGCACGACGAACTTGCGTCGGTGGTGGGCCACCGTCCGGGTGACCGTCCGGCTTGTGATCTTGCAGGTCACGAGCTCGACCCTCCCGGCCGGCCCCTGCGCTCCCTGGGGACCGCGGGCTCCCTGTGGACCGCGGACCCCGGGTGAGCCGGCCGGGCCGGTTGCTCCCGTCGCGCCGGTCCTACCGGTGACACCCATCGCTCCCTGCGGGACCGCGCCACCGGCCCCGCTCAACATCACCAGGCCGCGACCCCTCCGAAGCACGTTGTCGATCCCACGAAGAAGTCGTCGGGATCGACCCCACCGACCGTCATCCCGTTCACCTCCAGCGGCGCCGATCCGTTGTTGGTCACGGTGATCGTCTGCGCCGGGCTGACCGTTGCCTGCGGCTGGGTGGCGGAGAAGGTCACGCCGCCGGGGCTGGGGTCGCTGTAGGGCACGCCGTAGGTGATGGCCACCGAGGGCACACCCGTGAAATCGGGGTTCGTCACCGTGTTGCTGGCGCTCGAGAAGTCCGAGCCGCCGCCACCACCGCCACCGCCGGGTGACTCACCGGCGCCCCCGCCGCCGCCGCCATAGAGGCCTCCGCCGCCACCGCCACCACCGCTACTGGACCGGTTGGCGGTGCCGCTGCCACCAGTGCCGAGCTGGCCCGCTCTGCCGTCCGCGTCTCCGCAGACGACCGCACCGCCGGCGCCTCCCGCCGTGGCGGTTCCCGCCCGTCCGCCACCACCGGCGCAGTTGCCCGAGCTCGTCCCGCCGGCCCGTTCGACGTTTCCACCCGCCGCGCCCGAGCCGGCCCCACCGCCGCCGGCGGCGACGAGCACCCGTGAGCCCAGCGAGCCCGACGCCGAGCTCGGCTGCAGTCTGACGTCCGAGGCCCCGCCCCCAGCCGCCGGCGTAGCCGTTGGCGGGGGCGCCGCCGTTAAACCCGCCGGGTTCGGCGTTGTTCGTGTTGGTGGCGGCGCCCGGACCCCCCACCTCGACGTAGAGCACCTCTCCGAGGGTGACGGCGTCCGGGCATATATGACGAGCACACGCGCATAAATCGGCGAGCCCATCGTGATCGAGAAGCCCAAGCCGGCGGGCCGAGAGCAGGATGCCACTCGATAGGCGCGACACAAGCGGCGTAGCGTAAGGTCGCCCGGCGACGCGACTAGAGCCCTTGGATTCGTGGTGACGCCGAGCTGCCAACGACATTTCGAAACGCCAGGACTAAGCCCCGGGTGCCGAGCGAGTCCTCGGCGCGGGAGTGGCCGCCGGACGATTGCATACGCGGCTGAACGATTCTGCACGTCGGAACGCCGCCCTGCTATCGGCGAGATGAGGGTCTGCGGAACGCCGAATCCGTCGCCGTGGGTGGGACGTCAGTCCGCGCACGATCACGGGAGCCTGCGATGATCGATTCATGTTGCGTGCAGTGCTGCTCGATGTGAACGGCACGCTGACCGATCCCTCGGCCATCGGCGCACTATGGGCGCGCCCGGACCTCGGTGAGCGTGTCCTTCACCAGGCGATCTCCACCGCGATGGTGGCCGCCCTGTTGCACGACGTCGAGCGGACGTTCCGTGACCACCTAAGCGCGGCAATCGACGTCGTCGCCGCCGCAGCCGGTCTCGATCCCGGCGTCAGCGCGCAAGCGCTTGACAGCG
>JAABUZ0100002152.1_pt1 | contig 33792 bp, 36 predicted proteins | sample 5562091 | NCBI WGS metagenome assembly JAABUZ01 (sample SAMN12813069, study PRJNA571459) | rock metagenome | isolation source: Antarctica rocks | place: Antarctica: Victoria Land, Linnaeus Terrace sud | collected 2015-12-21
CCGCTCATCTGCGGTCCAGCGGCGATCACGCACAACGGCGTGAGTGGTCAGCTGCTCGCGAGCACGGCGAACATGATCGTGACGACGTGGCAGGAGGCCGCCAGCACCGTCGCCAGGTGGAAGACCTCGTGGTAACCGAAGGTGCCCGGCCACGGGTTCGGTCGCCGCGCGGCGTAGGCCACCGCCCCCAGGGTGTAGATGAGACCGCCCACCAGCAGCAGCACCAGCGCGGCGACACCGGCCCCGTGCAGGACCGGGGGGACCACCGCGACGGCGGCCCAGCCCAGCGCGATGTAGAGCGGGATCGTCGCCCAGCGCGGCGCGGCGAGCCACACCATCCGCAGGGTCACCCCGAGCAGCGCCCCGCCCCACACACCGGCGAGGACCGCGGTCCGCTCCGTCCCGTGCAGCACGGTCAGCGCGATCGGGGTGTAGGTCGCCGCGATGAAGATGAAGATCATCGCGTGGTCGGCCCGCTTCATCAACATGCGCGCACGCGCGCTGCGCCACGTCACGCGGTGGTAGGTCGCGCTCACGCCGAAGAGGCCGACCGTGCACACCGCGTAGACCACGCTGCCGAGCCGGGGCAGCCCGGCCGGCGCGAGCGGCACCAGGACGGCGCCGACGGCAAAGGCGAAGACGATGGCATACTGGTGGATCACCCCGCGCAGCCGCGGCTTGACCAGATCTCGGACGTGGCCCTTGGCCCGGTCCGCCGTACGTCCCGCGGCCAGCGAAGCCGCAGCGGCGCCGTCGCGCACCGTTCCGTAGGCCGTCTCCAGCCCCGGGTCGGACGGTCGAGCGGCGACGTCCACGCCCGGCACCGTAAGGCGCCGGCCTGTGCCGCGGCAATGCCCGCCGACGCCGACACCGTGTGACGGGAGCAACACCGCCCGCGGCCCCCGGGACCGGCTGTCGCCGCGGCGTTACCCTTCTCGGATCAAAGTCGGGCCTCGAGGTGGGTGGACACCGCCGTCCCCCTGTGCCCGCCAGGAGAGGACACGATGACGACAGCGTCCGCGACCCCCGGCCTCGATGCCGCCCCGACCCAGCACCGCGCCCTCATCGAGTGGGTGACGGGTATCGCGGAGCTCACCCAGCCGGACCGGGTCGAGTGGTGTGACGGCTCGGCGCAGGAGAGCGAGCGGCTGTGCCGGCTGCTCGAGGAGCGCGGCACCTTCACCAAGCTCGACGAGGTCAAGCGCCCCAACAGCTGGTACGCCGCCTCCGACCCCACCGACGTCGCCCGCGTCGAGGACCGCACCTTCATCTGCTCCGAGCGCGAGGCCGATGCCGGGCCCACCAACAACTGGGCCGCCCCCGCGGAGATGCGGCAGACGCTCGAGCCGCTCTTCACCGGCTCGATGCGCGGCCGCACGATGTACGTCGTCCCTTTCTGCATGGGCCCGCTCGGCAGCGCGATCTCCGCACTCGGCGTCGAGATCACCGACTCGCCCTACGTCGTGGTGTCGATGGGCGTGATGACCCGCATGGGCAAGCCGGCGCTCGACCAGCTCGGGAGCGACGGCTTCTTCGTACCCGCGGTGCACACCCTCGGCGCCCCGCTGGAGCCCGGCCAGGCCGACGTGCCGTGGCCGTGCAACGACACCAAGTACATCGTCCACTACCCGGAGACGCGCGAGATCTGGTCCTACGGCTCCGGGTACGGCGGCAACGCCCTGCTCGGCAAGAAGTGCTACGCCCTGCGGATCGCGAGCGTGATGGCGCGGGACGAGGGCTGGCTGGCCGAGCACATGCTCATCCTCAAGCTCACCTCGCCCGAGGGCGCGGCGAAGTACATCGCCGCCGCTTTCCCCAGCGCCTGCGGCAAGACCAACCTCGCCATGCTCATCCCCACCATCCCTGGGTGGAAGGCCGAGACCGTCGGCGACGACATCGCCTGGATGCGGTTCGGCGCCGACGGCCGCCTCTACGCGGTCAACCCCGAGGCGGGGTTCTTCGGCGTCGCGCCGGGCACCGGCGTCGAGACCAACCCCAACGCCATCGAGACCATGACGGAGAACACCGTCTTCACCAACGTCGCGCGCACGGATGACGGTGACGTGTGGTGGGAGGGCCTGACCGAGGACGAGCCCGCGCACCTCATCGACTGGCAGGGCCGCGACTGGACCCCCGCGTCGCCCGAGCCGGCGGCCCACCCCAACGCCCGCTTCACCGTGCCGGCCGGGCAGTGCCCGACCATCGCGCCGGAGTGGGAGGACCCGCGGGGCGTACCGATCGACGCGATCCTCTTCGGCGGACGCCGGGCCACCGCCGTACCCCTCGTGACGGAGGCCCCCACCTGGCAGCGCGGCGTCTTCTTCGGCTCGATCGTGGCCTCGGAGACGACCGCCGCGCAGGCCGGTGCCATCGGCAAGCTGCGCCGCGACCCCTTCGCGATGCTGCCCTTCTGCGGGTACAACATGGGCGACTACTTCGCGCACTGGATCAAGACGGGCCAGCGCGAGGGTGCCGTCCTGCCGACCATCTTCTACGTCAACTGGTTCCGCAAGGGCGAGGACGGCTCCTTCCTCTGGCCGGGGTACGGGGAGAACAGCCGTGTGCTGGCCTGGATCGCGGGCCGCCTCGACGGCACCGCCGATGGGGTGGAGAGCGCGCTGGGCGTGCACCCCACGCCGGCCGCGCTCGACACCCACGGCCTCGACATGGACCCCGCCGCCCTGGCCGGCATCCTCACCGCCGACCCCACGGTCTGGCGGGACGAGGCCGCCCTCATCCCCGACCACTTCAAGGCCTTCGGTGACCACCTGCCGCAGCAGCTCTGGGACGAGTACGAGGGCCTCGTGGCCCGCCTGCAGGCCTGAGCGCTCCGTCCGGCACGTCTGCCTGCTCCCGGCCGGGACAGCGGGGGTGTCCTGACGGCGGGGTACTGACTCCGGAGCGCGGCTGCTGTCGGCCTGGGACAGGCGCGGGTAGCCCGTGCTCACCGGGACCCTGCACGACCCCTGCACCGGCGTGAGCATCGACTTCACGCGGGGAGCGCACCAGCGCGACCGTGCGAGCCCGAGCGGCTGGGTGGCGCGAGCCGACACCGAGCGGCCGGGCGCACCCGCTGCCGGGCCGCTCCTCAGCGCGGCATGACGCTCGAGCAGGCCTCGCCGGGCGGTCCGGCAGCCGGCCGCCTGCCCGCGGACCGCACCGGCCAGGGCGGCCAGCGCAGCCGGTGTGGTCTCGGTGGCGCTCACCTGGCGCAGCCTGCCCCCGGCCCGGCCGGGGCACGGGAGCCGTCCACCGGGCTGGGGACGGTGGCGGCGTACGGTCAGTCGGGTGGGGCTGGGAGAGGTGCTCTACACCGCGTACGAGCAGCGCCTGGCCCGCCAGCTGCGCGCCGGCGGAGGTGCGCCGGTGCCCCGCCACGTCGGCGTCATCATGGACGGCAACCGTCGCTGGGCCAAGGGCGTCGGCGTCGAGGCGAGCCACGGGCACCGCCGCGGTGGGGACAAGGTCGCCGACCTGGTGCGCTGGTGCTCCGACGCCGGCGTCGAGGTGGTCACCCTGTACCTCCTCTCCACCGACAACCTCGACCGGGACAGCGCGGAGGTCGGCCCGCTGCTGCAGGTCATCGAGCGGGTCGTGCGCGACCTCGCCGCGCCCGGGCTGGACTGGCAGGTGCGCCCGGTCGGCGCGCTGGACCTCCTCCCCGAGCAGCTGGTCACCGTGCTCAAGGAGGTGGAGGGCTCGACGGCGACGCGGGAGGGGATCACGGTCAACGTCGCGGTCGGGTACGGCGGGCGCCGCGAGATCACCGATGCGGTCCGCTCGCTGCTCACCGAGAGCGCCCGACGCGGGGAGACGTTGGAGGACGTCGCCGCGAGCCTCGACATCGAGCACATCGAGGAGCACCTCTACACCCGCGGCCAGCCCGACCCCGACCTCGTCATCCGCACCAGCGGCGAGCAGCGGCTGTCGGGTTTCCTGCTGTGGCAGAGCGCCAACAGCGAGTTCTACTTCTGCGACGCGCTGTGGCCCGACTTCCGCCACGTGGACTTCCTGCGCGCGCTGCGCTCCTACGCCGGGCGCCAGCGCCGCTTCGGCGGGTGAGCGCGCCGGCGCCGCTGGACGTCGCCCGACTGCACGCCTGGGTCGCCGCTGAGCTCGGCGCACCGGTCGTGGACGAGAGCGTCATCATCGGTGGGCTCGACGCGCGCACCTCCCGCCTGCAGCTCGCCGACGGCCGCACCGTCGTGCTGCGGGTCGTCAGCGGCAAGGCCCTCAGCTGGACCTCACTGACCCGTGATGTCGCTGTGCTGCAGACCGTCGGCGGCAAGGGTCTGCCGCTGCCGCAGCTGCTGGCCGCAGACGTCGACGGCACGCGGGCCGGTGCGTCGGCGCTGGTGATGTCCCACCTCCCCGGGACGACGCGGGCCGACATCGCACCCGCCACCTGGGACGCCGCCGTGTCACCGGTCCTCGCGGCGCTGGCCGGCACACCGCTCGAGGGCGCGCTGCTCGACCTGCCCGACCTGGTCACCGAGGCCGTGGACCTCTGCGAGCCGTACGGCACCCTGCTGCGCGTCGCCGAGGGGGCGGCGCTGTGGGCGGCCTTCACCGCGCTGCCGCGGCCCGACCCGGCCGGCCCGCGGGTGCTGTGCCACGGCGATGTGTGGTGCGGCAACGTGCTGTGGACCGGGCCGCCCGAGGCGCCCGTGCTCGGCGGCGTCGTCGACCTCGGCGACGCCGGCCTCGGCGTCCCCGAGATCGATCCATCGGTGCTGCGCGGCGACCTCGTGGTCGGACACGGGCCCGACGCCGCCGACGCGCTGGGCGGACCCCGAGGGCGGTGGTGGGACGCCCGCGCCGCGCTGGTCTACCTCGGCATGCTGCCGAGCTGGTGGTCCGGTTACGACCCCGCGGGCATCGCCTTGCCGATCGAGCAGGCCGAGCGCCACCTCGTCGGGTACGCCTCCCGGCTGCTCGCCGCTTAGGAATGCTCCTGCTCGCCCCGGTGGCGGGTGCGTGTGGCAGCGGTGGCGCAGCCGAGGCCGGCGACGAGCAGGGCGCGACACCCAACGTGCCGAGACCGGCCGGAGCCCCGGTCGCGGCCAGCGCAGGCCCAGCGCAGCACGAAGTCCGCCAACTGGTCCTGCGGCAGGCTGCTCGGCGGTGCGGTCGGGTTGATGACCGCACAGCCGGGCCGTCGGCTCCTGCCGGCGAGCGCGTGTCGCGGCAGGGACGCCGCCCGCCCGGGCCTACCGTCCGGGGCATCGGGCCGGCGCACCGCCGGGCCGACCGGGAGGCCGCTGCGTGCACCTGCGCGAGAGGGGCCGGAGCTCGGCCCTCGTGGCCCGGCCCGGCCGCTGACAGCACCCGGGGAGCGCCATGAGCGTCGACCAGCACGCCGAGCCCGAGCACCAGTCCCTCGTGAAGACCTACGTCCTGGACACCAGCGTCCTGCTCTCGGACCCCGGGGCGCCCCTGCGCTTCGACGAGCACGACGTGGTGCTGCCGCTCACCGTGGTCAGCGAGCTGGAGGGCAAGCGCGACCACCCCGAGCTCGGGTGGTTCGCCCGGCAGGCGCTGCGGCTGCTGGACGACCTGCGGGTGCGCCACGGCCGACTGGACACCCCGCTGCCGCTCGGTGCCGGCGGCACGCTGCGGGTGGAGCTCAACCACAGCGACCAGGCGGCGCTGCCCTCGGCGCTGCGGGACGGCAGCGGCGACTCCCGCATCCTCGCCGTCGCACTGAACCTCGCCGCCGAGGGGCACGACGTCACGCTGGTCACCAAGGACCTGCCCCTGCGCGTCAAGGCCGCCGCCGTGGGCCTGGTCGCCGACGAGTACCGGGCCGAGCTCGCTTCTCGTACCGGTCATGCGGGGGTGGTCGAGCTGGAGGTCAGCACGCCCGAGCTGGACGAGCTCTTCGCCACCGGCACGCTCGGGCTGCCGGAGGCCGCGGAGCACCCGGTGCACACCGGGCTGGTGCTGCTCGCGGGCACGTCCAGCGGGCTCGGCCGGGTCGCCGCGGACAAGAGCGTGCGGCTGGTCCGCGGCGACCGGGAGGCCTTCGGGTTGCGCGGGCGCTCGGCGGAGCAGCGGCTCGCGCTGGACCTGCTGCTCGACCCCGACGTGGGCATCGTCAGCCTCGGGGGCCGGGCGGGTACGGGCAAGAGCGCGCTCGCGCTGGCCGCCGGCCTCGAGTGGGTGCTGGAGCGCCGCGCCCACCGCAAGATCGTCGTCTTCCGGCCGCTCTACGCGGTCGGCGGCCAGGACCTCGGCTACCTCCCCGGCGGCGAGGGCGAGAAGATGGCGCCCTGGGGGCAGGCCGTCTTCGACACGCTCGGCTCCATGGTCAGCCCCGCGGTGCTCGAGGAGATCATGAGCCGCGAGCTGCTGGAGGTGCTGCCGCTCACCCACATCCGCGGGCGCTCCCTGCACGACAGCTGGGTCATCGTCGACGAGGCGCAGTCGCTCGAGCGCGGCGTGCTGCTCACCGTGCTCTCCCGGCTGGGCACCGGCTCCCGCGTCGTGCTCACCCACGACGTCGCGCAGCGCGACAACCTGCGGGTGGGGCGCCACGACGGGGTGGCCGCGGTCATCGAGGCGCTCACCGGGCACCCGCTCTTCGCCCACGTCACGCTCACCCGCAGCGAGCGCTCACCCATCGCCGCCCTCGTCACCGAGATGCTGGAGGACCTGCCGCAGTGACCGGCGTACCCGCGCGCCCCACCGAGGCCGTTGTGCGTGATCCACCGCTGACCTGCGTCGATGCGCGGATCACGCACAACGGATCGTGCGGCCGGGGACCTCAACACGGCCAGCCGTGGGCTCGGGCGACCTCGACGGCCTCGCGCTGCACGCGACGGGGCTGCCGACGGATCTCCGAGGTGCGGAAGCGCGGCGCGGTCCAGCCCACCGCGGCCAGGCGGCGGTCCCGTCGGGCGTCGTGCTCGAGCTGAGCGGGAGTGCTGTGGAAGGCCGCCGAGTCGGCCTCGAACCCGATGCGGCAGGTGGGGAGCGCGGCGTCGGCGACGGCGGCGCCGCCATGCAGGAGCGGGACGGTCCACCCGGGTTCGACCGGCAGGCCGGCAGCCCGCAGCAGCGACACCAGCTCGGCTCCGAGCACGGACTCCACTGCGGGGTCGAGGTCGGCGAGGACCCGGTCGAGCCGGGCCCGGCCCGGGCGGACCCCGGTGCGGTCCCGCGCCCGCACCAGCTGACCGAGCGTGACGCTGCCGCGTTGCAGCAAGGTCAGGGCGTGCGCTGCCAGGTCGCGGTCGCTGACATGGGCGGCGAGGTCGGCGATGGTGCGGGCCGACGGGGTGACCCGACGGCCATCGTCCCCGCTGCTGCCTTCCACCACCCGGGCCCTTCGTACGTGGACCCCGTGCTCCAGCGCGCGCCGCACCACCCGCCCGGAGGGGACCGTGACCCAGACGAGGTCAGGCGCGCTGCGGAGCAGCCCGTGGGCGTGCGCGGCGGACAGGTCGGACAGGACGGCATCCGGCCCTAGCCAGCGCAGCGCGGCGTGCTCACGCAGCTGTAGGTCGAGGACGTCGCTGCGTGCGACGTAGACGCCGGGGTGCACCGGGCTCAGGAGCTCGTGGTGCCGGAGCCGGTACGCCGCCTGCTCGCTGAGGCCGAGTGCCCGCGGCCGGGTCAGGTCGATCACGCCGCCGCGCTCCCGCGCGAGTGCAGCCAGGTCTGCGTCGTCCACGGGGCAGGAGGGTGCCGTCCCGAGGCAGCAAGCGCACGGCTGCATCCACAGGGTGGGCCGTGGTGCGGGCACGCGCGCTCTGCGGTTGTGCGTGATCCACCGCGGACCTGCGTGGATGGGCGGATCACGCACAACCGATCGTGCTGCAGGGGCGAGGAGGAGGCTGTGTGCATGACGCCTGGCGGCCCGCGCCTGACTGCGACGGTCCTCGACACACCTCATCCCGCTGTGCTGGCTGGCTTCTACCGACGGTTGCTCGGGTGGGTGCAGCGCGGGGAGGCGGACGAGACGTGGGTCATGCTGGGCGCGCCGGACGGGGGTGCGGGGCTGTCCTTCCAGCTCGAGCCCGACTACGTGCCGCCGGTCTGGCCCTCGACACCCGGCGAGCAGCAGATGTCTGTGCACCTCGACATCGGCGTCGAGGACTTGGCGACCGCGGTGACGCACGCGCTCGACGTCGGCGCGCTCCTGTCCGTGCACCAGCCGCAGGATGACGTCCGGGTCCTCCTCGACCCCGACGGCCACCCCTTCTGCCTGTTCGAGGTCACTGCAGCGTGATCGTTGTGCGTGATCGCCGCGTCACCGCAGGTGGGCGGTGGATCACGCACAACGGCGGTCAAGGCTTGGGGCGGGTCATCGCGAGCACGTCGAGGGCCTCGTCGAGCTGGGCCTCGGTGAGCGTGCCGGGTACGAGGCCGCGGGCGATCACGACCTCGCGGATGCTGCGGTCCTCCTCGAGCGCCTGCTTGGCGACCCGCGCGGCCTCGTCGTACCCGATGAAGTGGTTGAGCGGCGTGACGATCGACGGGCTGCCCTCGGCGTAACCCCGCATCCGCTCGACGTCGGGGGTGATGCCGTCGATGCACCGGTCGGCGAGCAGCCGGCTCACGTTGGCGAGCAGGTGGATGCTCTCGATGAGGTCGCGGCCCATCACCGGCAGCATCACGTTCAGCTCGAAAGCGCCTGCGCTGCCGGCGAAGGCGACTGCGGCATCGTTGCCGATGACCTGCGCGACGACCTGGCAGACCGCCTCGGGGATCACCGGGTTGACCTTGCCCGGCATGATCGAGCTCCCCGGCTGCAGGTCGGGCAGGTGCAGCTCGGCGAGGCCGGCGCGCGGCCCGGAGCCCATCCAGCGCAGGTCGTTGGCGATCTTGTAGAGGCCGAGCGCGATGGTGCGCAGCGCACCACTGCACTCGACCAGCGCATCCCGGGAGCCCTGCGCCTCGAAGTGGTCGCGGGCCTCGGTGAGCGGCAGCCCCATCGTCTCCGCGAGGTGGGCGGTCACCTCGCCGCCGAAGCCCGCCGGCGCGTTGATGCCGGTGCCGACCGCGGTGCCGCCGAGGGGCAGCTCCCCCACGCGGGGCAGCACCGAGCCGATCCGCTCGACGCCGTACCGCACCGCGGCCGCGTACCCGCCGAACTCCTGCCCGAGCGTCACCGGGGTGGCGTCCATCAGATGGGTACGGCCGCTCTTGACGAGGTCTGCCCACGCATCGCGTTTGCGCTCGAGCGAGCTCGCGAGGTGCTCGAGTGACGGGACCAGGTCGACGACCAGCGCCCGCACCGCAGCGATGTGGATGGCGCTCGGGAACTGGTCGTTGCTCGACAGCGGGTCGTTGACGCCGTCGTTGGGGTGCACCGGGCGGCCGCCGAGGCGCTCGCTCGCGAGTGAGGCGATGACCTCGTTCATGTTCATGTTGCTGCTGGTGCCGCTCCCGGTCTGGAAGACGTCGACGGGGAACTCGTCGTCCCACGCACCCGTGGCCACCTCGGTCGCGGCGGCGTGCACGGCCTCGGCCACCTCGGGGTCGAGCAGGCCGCGCCGTCGGCGTACCAGCGCGCTGGCGCTCTTGATGTTGGCTAGCGCACCGATGAGGTCGCGGCTGATCCGCAGGCCGCTCACCGGGAAGTTCTCCACGGCGCGCTGCGTCTGCGCCCGCCACCTCGCGTGCAGGGGGACGAGGACCTCGCCCATGGAGTCGCGCTCGGTGCGGTGCTCCTGCTCGGTGGTCATGCGGCCCTGTCTACCCGGCGGCGACGGTGGGCAGCCACGGGTGGCCGGCCGGGAGCGCTGCGGCGAGCCAGCGCCGGGCGTCCCCGGACAGCAGGGGCAGCGTCGCGGCGAGGTCGGCCTCGTCGCGCTCCCGCCGCAGCTCAGCCTTGAAGAGCAGGGCCACCTCGGGACGCAGGTACGGCAACCCGTCCGCCCGGGTGACCCCGAGCTCCTCGATCGTGAGGCGCAGGTGCTGGTCCCGCGGGTAGGCCCACCCCGCCCAGTCGGGGGCCATCGGTGTGCTGATCACCTCGAGCAGCCAGGGCTGGTCACCACCGCGGCGCAGCCAGACGTCGTGCGCACCGAGCGGCAGGGCGGCTCCGGGCGGCAGCGGGTGCAGCGCCCCGTCGTGGGCAGCCCAGGGGTGCAGGCCCTTGGCGCGCAGGTGGTCGAGCAGCGGTGGCAGATCGACGCCGAGCACGATGATGTCGACGTCGGCGTGCGGGCGCGCCGCCATGCCCGCGGCCTCGAGCGCCCACCCGCCGCCGATCCACCACGGCACGCCGGCGCCGCGGAGCAGGTCGGAGGAAGCGCTGCGCGACAGCGGGTTCCAAGGACCGAGCCACGCCACGAGCTCCTCGGCGGTGAGCCGGCGCAGGTCGGTCACGAGGCGTCGGTGAGCTGCACCACCTCGTAGGCCCAGATCTCGCTGCCGCTGGCGGCGGGCCCCCGCGGGGCCGAGTCCGCGGACCCGCCGGCATGTCCCCTGGCGAAGTCCTGCGAGGACTGCCACGCCTCGAAGGCCGCCTGGTCGCGCCACCGCGTGTAGACGAGGTAGCGGTCGGTGCCCTCCACGGGCCGGAGCAGCTCGAAGTGCTCGAAGCCGTCGGCGCCCTCGACCGCGCCGGCCCGCCCCGCGAAGCGCTGCTCCAGCGTCTCGCGCATCGCCGGCGGCACGGTCAGGACGTTGATGACGACGTGGCTCATGCCGACAGTCTCAGGTCAGCAGCGCGTCCACGCCGACGGTGACCGGGAAGGGACGCTGCACGGTGACCGGCGCGCCAGGCTCCGCGGTCGCGACCTCGACGTAGCTGCACCCGGGCCCCAGCTCGAGGACGGCCACCGTCTGGGCGTCGAGGTCGACGACCCAGTACGCGCCGATGCCGTGCATCCGGTCACCGGGGGAGGCCGTCTGCGTGCGTCCTAGGATCGTGCTCACGCCCTCCGCCTCCTGACGCCGCACGGCCGGAGGGTGATCCCGCGGGTCGCTCGCTGTCGATCAGCCGTCCACAGCCGTGCTCGTGTTGCGGCGCAGCACCCCGAGGATCTCCCGGTAGGGACCGGTCAGGTAGGCGCGGTCACCACCGCCGAGCCGGTCTCCGCGCCGGGGCGTGTGCTCGACGGCGGACCCCTCGCCCGCGCGCTCGATCGCCAGCACCCGGGTGTCGCCGGAGAGGTCGCGCAACGCGACGCCGTCCAGGCCGCCACCGGCGAGGACGTCGACCCGGACGACCATGAAGGCCCTGTCCTGCACATAGAAAGTGGTGATAACCTGGAAACCGGCTGCGGCGCCGACGAAGTACGGTGCCGCCAGCGCGCTGACGGAGCGGACGAGGTGCAGCCCGAAGGCGCGTTCGAGCCGGCCAGCGAGGGGGCTGTCGAAGACCCGGAGCACCACGGGTACGCCGGACCCACCCAGCTCCGAGGTCGCCGCCAGCGCGGCGTTGACGTTGACGTCGTCGTCGCTGGTCATCACCGCGACGGCGCTCGCGCGCATGAGCCCGGCCCGCCGCAGCACGTCGGGGCTGGTGCAGTCACCGACCAGCACGGGGACCCGCATCCGCCGTGCCACGTCGAGGTACCGGTTGTCCTCGTCCCTCTCGATGACGATGACCTCGCGTCCCTCCTGCTGCAGCGACCGCGCGACCCGCACGCCGACCGAGCCGAGGCCGCAGACGATGACGTGCGCGCTCAACCCCCTGGCGTCAGCCCGGCCGAGGCTGCGCCCGAGCCGCCGGCTGACCAGGAGGTTGGTGATGAAGGCGTACAGCGTCGCGACGGCGATCGCCCCGGTGATGATCACGATGGTGCCGAAGACGCGGAGCAGGGTCGACTGCGACGCGTACGAGTAGTCGCCGTACCCCACCGTGGCCATCGTCTCGACCGAGAAGTAGGCCGCGTCGAGCAGGCCGAACTGCTGTCCCGGCGACGGGTTGTACGCGAGCCGCAGCACCACCGTGCTGGTGACGGCCACGGCCACCACCGCGGCCAGCACCAGCCGGAAACCCCGGTCGAGCTCACCGGCCACCGTCGCCAGCGTCCGGCGGAGGGCACGCACCGGGCGCCCGCGTCGCCGGGCCCGGGTGGCTGCGGCGTCCTGGCGCTGGGGGGTGAGGCCGCGCGCGGCGAGGTCCTCGGGGAAGGCGACGAGGGCGACCTTGTCGCCGGGGAGGACGGCGGTGTCGCGTCCGGGGCAGACCTGCATCGACCCGTCGGGGCGCACCAGGGCGACCGGGGTGAGGTCGCCGTAGACCTCGCGCAGGGTGCTCGGCTCCGTCAGCGGGGGCGTGAGCTCCCCGACGACCACCGTCTCCCCGTCCACGGTGAAGGTGTGCAGCGCCCGGCTCCCGAGGCAGGCACCGACGAAGCTCGAGGCGGCCAGGCTGGAGAGGTCGAGCACCGTCGCGCTGGGCAGAGCGGTGCTCATCCGGCGGCCGAGGCCGTCGCGGTGCATCCGGAGCACGAGGCGCACGCCCGGGTTCAGCTCCTCGGCGAGCAGGCCGGCCGAGAGGTTGGCGATGTCATCGTCGTGGACGGCGACGACCGCTGCGGCAGAGGGGATCCCGGCCTGCTGCAGGCCGGTCACACTTCCACTGGACTCGTGGATGATGGCCGTCCCGTGGCGCCGGAGCTGGCGCACGAGGCCCGGGTCAGGGTGCTCGGTGAGGACGACGGCGGTGACGCCGGCCTCGCTCAGCTGCTCGACGACGCGCACCCCGAGGGTGGTGAGGCCCGCGACGATGACGTGACCGGCCTGGCCGTCGGGCATGCGCGGCTAGAAGACCGCGGTCGCGTACCGGTTGAGCTTGTCGAGGTGGTGGCGGCTCTCGACGCGGCGCACGGTGCCGCTCTTGGAGCGCATCACCAGCGAGTGCGTGGTCGCTCCTGACGCGGCGTACCGCACACCGCCGAGCAGCTCACCGTCGGTGATGCCGGTCGCCACGAAGAAGACGTTGTCGCTGCTCACCAGGTCGTCGCAGTGCAGCACCCGGCCCAGGTCGTGACCTGCGTCGAGCACCTTGGTGCGCTCGGCGTCGTCGCGCGGCCAGAGGCGCCCCTGGATGCTGCCGCCCAGGCACTTCACCGCACAAGCGCTGATGATGCCCTCCGGGGTGCCGCCGATGCCCAGCAGGATGTCGACGCCGGCCATGTCGCTCGCGGCCATCACCGCGCCAGCCACGTCGCCGTCGCTGATGAACTTGATGCGGGCGCCGGTCGCGCGGATCTCCGCTACCAGCCGGGCGTGCCGCGGCCGGTCGAGCACGACGACGGTGACGTCCTCGGGGCGGGTGCCCTTGGCCTTCGCGACGGCGGCGATGTTGACGGCGACGGGCGCGTCGATGTCGACGCTCGAGGCCGCCTCGGGGCCGACGACGAGCTTGTCCATGTAGAAGCAGGCGCTGGCGTCGTACATCGAGTGGCGTTCGGCGACGGCCAGCACGGAGATCGCGTCGGGCATCCCCTTGGCGGTGAGCGTGGTGCCGTCGACCGGGTCCACCGCGACGTCGCACTCGGGGCCGCGCCCGTCACCGACCTCCTCGCCGTTGTAGAGCATGGGGGCCTCGTCCTTCTCACCCTCGCCGATGACCACGACGCCCCTCATCGACACGGTGCTGATGAGCGAGCGCATCGCGTCGACCGCGGCGGCGTCGGCGCCGTTCTTGTCCCCGCGCCCGACCCAGCGCGCGGCGGAGAGCGAGCCGGCCTCGGTGACGCGGACGAGCTCGAGCGCGAGGTTGCGGTCCGGCGCCTCGGGGCGGGTCGCAGGTCCTGCGGGCGAGGTCACGCCCCGCATGCTCCCAGACCCGGTGTCCGCGGGCACCCGCCTACGGTGCCGCCATGACCCGCGTGGAGCTCGACGTCGCCGCTCTGCAGCCCGGCGAGGTCTACCCGCTGCTGACGGCGAGCGTCGTACCCCGCCCGATCGCGTGGGTCAGCACCCGATCAGCGGCCGGGGTCGACAACCTCGCGCCGCACTCCTTCTTCAGCGTGGCGGGGGTCGACCCGCCGGTGCTCATGTGGACCTCGGTCGGGGAGAAGGACTCCTTGCGCAACTGCCGTGACACGGGCGAGTTCGTGGTCTGCGTAGCGACGGAGGCACTGCAGCGCAGCATCAACCACACGGGTACGGGGATGCCGCCGCATCTCAGCGAGTTCACCGAGGCGGGGCTGGAGCGCGAGCCGTCGGTGGCCGTCGCACCCCCACGGGTGGCCGGCTCGCCGGTCGCGCTGGAGTGCCGGGTCGTGGGGGAGCGGGCCTTCGGCAGCTCGGTCGTCGTCTTCGGCCAGGTGGTGCACATCGCCATCGACGAGGCGGTCCTGGACGGTCCGGTCGCCGCCGGTGGTCTGCCGGACATCTTCAAGATGGCCCCGGTCAGCCGGCTGGGCCGCAACCTCTGGGGTGGTCTCGGCCCGGTGGCCCGGCTGGACCGGATCAGCTGGGACGGCTGGCGCGACGGCGAGCGATAGCGCGTACGATATCTCGTATGCCCAGCGATCCGGTCGAGCCCGTCGCCGACGACGAGGCGGTGCGGCTGCTGCTCACGGCGGTGGATGCGCTGCCCGCGGCGGAGCGCACGCTCGTCCTCAGCTGGCTGGTGCGCCGCGGCCTCGGGCCGACGCCACCCGCGCTGCTCAGCCTCGGCTCCGCGCTCGGCGGCCCGCCCTGGCCAGGCTCTTCGCTGGGGGTCGGCTTCGCCTCCGTCGCCCGCCGCGGCGGTGAGCAGCAGATGGTCCCGGTGCGCTTCCCCGTCGAGCAGCACGCGGCGCTGCGCGGCTGGTGCGAGGCCAACGGGTGGTCCATGGCGACCGTGGTCCGGGGGCTCGTCGAGCACTTCCTGAGCGAGCAGCAGCAGGGCGCGCGCTGACACTGTGGCGGCGCTGACACCATGACGTCGTGCACGAGGAGCTGCTGACCCGCCGCGCCGACTACCCCGTGCTGGCACGCGGCACCTACCTGGCCAACCACACCCTCGGCGCCATGCACGCGGGCAGCCGGCGGCGGCTGACCGATTTCACCGACCTGTGGGCCGAGCGCGGCGTCACCGCCTGGGAGACCTGGGCGACCGAGACCCAGCAGGCTGCCGACCTGGTCGGCTCGCTCGTCGGCGCGCAGCCGGGCACGACGGTCATGCGCGCCTCCGTCGCCGACGCGCTCGCCAGCGTCGCCTCCTGCCTGGACCCGGGCTCGTCCCGTACCCGTGTGGTCATCGGTGACGTGGAGTGGCCCGGCTCGCTGCACCTGTGGCGCGCGCACGCGCGGTGGGGGGTCGAGCCGGTCGTCGTGGCGATGGGCGACGATGGTGTCCCGCCGGCCGATGTGGTCGCGCCGCACGTCGAGCGGCTGGTCGAGGCGATCGACGAGCGGACCGCGCTGGTGCACCTGAGCGCAGTGCAGTTCCGCACCGGCACGTGGGTCGACCCGACGCCGGTGGTCGAGCGGGCGCACGCGGTGGGGGCGCTCGTCGTGCTCGACGCCTACCAGGCCGCGGGCATCGTGCCGCTCGACGTCACGGCGCTCGGGGTGGACATCGTGCTCGGCGGCAGCGTGAAGTACCTCTGCGGTGGGCCGGGCGCGGGGTGGCTCGTCGTACGCGCTGGCCTGCAGCTGGAACCGGCTGACGTCGGCTGGTGGGGGCACGCGCAGCCCTTCGCCTTCGACCCCGAGCCCGCGTACGCGGCGGGGGTGCGCCGCTTCTCCGGCGGCACACCACCCGTCCCGAGCGCGTACGCGGCCGAACCCGGTTACCGCGCGCTCGCCGAGGTCGGCCTGCAGCGCATCCGCGAGCGCAGCGTGAGCCTCACCCAGCCACTGGTCGAGGCGGTCATCGAGCACGGCTGGACGCTGCGCTCACCTGTCGACCCGACCTGCCGAGGGGGGTCGGTGACCTTCGACCCCGGTGACGGCGAGCGGGTCACCGAGCAGCTCATCGCCCGGGGCATCATCGTCGACCACCGGCCCGGTGCGGGCATCCGGGTGGGCCCGCACTTCTTCACCACGAGCGACGAGGTCGCGGCCTGCGTCGAGGCGGTCGCCGAGCTCGTCACCTGACCTCCCGGACGGGCTGAGCAACGTGAAGTGTCGTACGCCGCTCCTAGCGTGCTGGTCATGGAGGCCGGGTGCGTGCGCGCGTGGTCGGTGCCGCGCGTCGCGGAGCTCGTGGCCCGCCTCGGGGCACAGCAGCGGGCCATCTCCGGGCTGCAGGCGGAGCACCTCGAGACGTTGGCCGAGCTGCGGCGGGTCGCGCCGCTGACCGATGTCCCCTACGGCGGCCAGAGCGACGAGGCAGCCGAGCTGCTGGCGCTGGAGCTCGTCATCAGCCCGGGTCGGCCATGGACCGGTTGCACGTCGCCGAGGAGGTCGTCCGACGCTTCCCCGGACGCTCACGAGCTGGCGGACGGGTGCGGGAACGCAGGGTCATCTGCGGGCGCTGGTCGCCGAGGCAGCCGGGCTTGCGGACAGTACGGCGCGGCAGGTGGACGAGCACCTGGCCGACCGGCTCGGCCGGCTGGCGCACGGCCGGTGGGTGCGCGAGGTCCGCCGGGCGGTGGCCACCGCCGACCCGGGTCTGCTCGAGCGGCGTCGGGCGTCTGCGGCGGAGCGACGCAGGATCGACCTCCGGGAGGAGGGAGACGGCAGCACGACCCTGGCCGCGAGCGGGCCGAGCGCGACGGTGCACGCGGTCTACGGCGCCCTGGATGCGCTGGTCGGCCGCTGCCGCGACACCGGCGACAGCAGGACCCTCGCCCAGCGGCGCTTCGATGCCCTCGCCGCGCTGGTGGAGCTCCCGCCAGCACTCACCGGCGCCACGACCGAGCGCGCGGCGGACAGACTGCGCCGCCGGCCGCTGCTGCAGGTGACCGTCGGTCTCGACACGCTGCTCGGTCTCGGCGACGCACCGGGCGAGACCGACACCGGTGTCGCGGTGACCGCGCAGGCGGTGCGTGAGCTCGCCGAGGTCAGCGTCCTGCGCCGGCTGGTCCTCGACCCGCTGACGGGAGCGCTGCTCGACATCAGCCCCGACCGCCGGCCGACCGCCCGGCTGCACCGCGCGGTCCTGGCCCGCGACCCGCGCTGCGGTCACCCGACCTGCGCGGCCGGTCCCGGGCATCGCGACTTCGAGCACACCGTCGCCCGACAGGACGGCGGCGCGACCAGCGCGGCCAACGGCGGCGGCGACTGCCGGGGCCACAACAACCTCAAAGAGCTCCCCGGCTGGCGGGTCACCCCGCCCACCGCCACCGAGCCGATGAGCTGGGTGACGCCGACCGGCCGCCGATACCGGGTCGAGCCGCACGATCTCCGGCCGCCCGGGCTGCCCCCACCTGAGCCGCCCTTCTGACCGGGCCAGCGGTTGATCCGCCTACCGGTTGATCCGCATGATCGTGCCGACCGGGATGGCGCTGCCGAGCGAGGCGACGTCGGCGTTGTACATGCGGATGCACCCGTGGCTGGCGTCGTGCCCGACCGTCGCCGGCTCGTTGGTGCCGTGCAGCGCGATCGCGGCGTCGCCGGCCTGGCCAGCGTTGGTGAAGGTCGTGAAGACGTCGCTGAACCCGCTGCTGGCCAGGATGACCGGGCCGAAGTCACCGAAGCTGCGCTGCTTGGTCTCCACGTAGAAGACGCCCACCGGCGTCGGGGTACGGGGCTTCCCGACCGCGACGGGGAAGGCCCCCATCAGTGTCGCGCCGCGCCAGGCCAGCAGCGTGTGGCGGGTCTTGTAGATGTCCAGCCGCCACGGGTCGGCGGTCACCCTCACCTGGTCGCAGCGGACCCAGCCGACGGTGTTGTTGGGCCGTACGGGCAACGAGACCCTGATCATGTGGTAAGTCACGCCGCCGACCTTGGCCGTCCCGCCGTACTGCGCCAGCACCAGGGGCACGCCCGGCACGAGCGGGTTGCGCAGGGTGATGAGGCCTGCGCTGCGCGGGCTCGGGCCGCTGTAGATCTTGAGCGCGGAGCGCCCTGCGGTCGGGACGATGATCGCGCTGGCGGGCGGCACGGCCGCCCACCGGGGCGCGGTCATCGGCCGCAGCGTCGTCCGGCCCGGCTGCGCGCCGGCGTGCCCTGCACCGCCGGTCACGAGGGTCGCGGCGAGCAGTCCGGCGGCGGGCAGCCGCCAGCGCCTGGAGCGGGCAGCGGGTCGAGCAGCGGGGTGCGAGGCGACGGTGCTCACGCGATGATCCTCATCTGGGTGCCCAGCGGGACGAGTCCCGCCAGGAGTGCGGCGTCGGGGTCGGCCAGGCGGACGCACCCGTGCGTGACAGAGTGCCCGATCGCTCCTTGTTCGTCGTTCCCGTGCAGCCCGATGAGCGCGTCGCCGTCACCGAAGGTGGTGTAGGCGTCGCTGAAGCCGCTCGTCCCGAGGATCCACCGCCCGTACGGGCCGCTCGGGTCGCTCGTGTCGAGCAGCACGTCGATGAAGAAGATCCCGTCGGGCGTCGGGGTCGCCGCCGTGCCGATCGCGACCGGCATGCTCGCGACCAGGGTGTCGTCGTACCAGACGAGGAGGCGGTGCTGCGCCTGGTGCACGTCCAGGCGCCACGGGTCAGCGTGCTCGACCACGCTCGCCGCCGGCACCCAGCCGACGCTGCCGTTGGGCCGCTCGGGGATCGACACCTCGACCCAGCGCCCGTCGGGGGAGTGACCGAGGACCAGCAGGGTGAGCGGCGCGCGCTTCGGTGTCGGGCTGGCGTAGGAGTGCACGACCGGCCCTCCCGGCTGCGCGCTGACGGGTACGGGGGCCCTCCCCGCTGGCACCACGTACGAGGCCGCGGCCGGCTCCTGCGCCCACGACGGCGGAGAGATCCGGTGCAGGTGGGTGACGGTCGGGCCGGCCGCCGAGGCGAGCTGGTAGGCCCCGCTGAGCACGTCACCCGCGGGCAGCTGGACGGCCGGCGGCGGAGCGGCCGACGTCGGGGGCGCGGCGGACGTCGGGGGGGCGGCGGACGTGGCCGCGGGGTCGGGGGTGGCCGTGTCGGTGGGCGGCGCGGCGGCCGTCGTCGTCGGGCTCGGGACCGGCGTCCGGGCGACGGTGTGCGACGGGTGACCGGCGCCGCACCCGGCGAGCGCGAGGCCGGCCAGGGCCGCGGCGAGCGCTGGGGCTAGCCGTCGATCCCGCGGCGAGCGCACGTGGGGTCTGCCTGCGCGAGGGCGGGTCACGCGTCGGCCGAGCCGGGCCGGGCAGGGGTGGCAGCCCGCGGCCACACTGGGGGGGTGACCCAGCCAGCCGAGCCCACCGGGGTGCGCGAGCGGGCGCCGGCGGTCCCGGCGGCGCCCGACGGGCTGCCGGTCGCGCCGCCGAGGCGCAAGGGCAACGTGGGCGACATGGTGCGCTCCCTGGTGGTGACGGTCGTGGGCGGTGCCCTGGTCTTCGGCGGGGTCTTCTTCGCGCTGTACCGCGACAGGCACACGGCACCCGTACGCCGTGTCGATGACCAGCTGGCGGGCGTGGTCAGCGGCTTCCAGGGTGCCGGTGCGCCCTTCCCGCTGCTGGCCCCGACCGGCCTGCCCACCGCCTGGGCGCCGACGAGCGTGCAGAGCACGGTGGGCATGGGTCAGCCGAAGACGCCCTCCCCGAGCTTCCGCGTCGGGTACCTCACGCCAGGGGGTCGCTTCGCCGACCTCGAGGAGGCGGCCGAGCCGGTCGACCGCGCGCTCGCGGCCTTCGGCGCCACGGACCCGGTCCCCGCCGGGACGGTGACCGTCGGCACGGCATCGTATGTGCTGGCGCACAACGCGAACGGCGTGCTGTCGCTGTCGGGCCGGGTCGGGTCGACCTACGTCGGCGTCACCGGCGGGACCAGCGGGGGAGCCACCCAGGCCGAGCTGGTGCAGCTGCTCGCCAGCCTGCGCTGACCCTCGTGGTGCGGTGCGACGCCGTACCGTCCCGGCCGTGGTGCGCACCGTGGCAGCGGCCCTCGGCGTTGTCGCGTCGACCGCCTGCTCCTCCTCGGGCGCCCTGCACGCGGTGCGCATCAAGCCCTGAGGGGTCACCGGCTCAGCCCTCGGGCGCCCCACCCGCCTCGAGGCGCGCGCGGGCCCCGTCGAGGTGCGCCGCGCAGACCGTGGCCAGTGCCTCGCCCTGCTCCCACAGCCCCAGCGACTCCTCCAGCGTCGTGCCGCCCGCCTCGAGCCGCCGCACGACCTCCTCGAGCTGAGACCGGGCCTCTTCGTACGAGGGGCCGGCCCCCGGCGCGGTGGGCGCCTGTGACGGGACGGGCTCAGGCGCCGTCATGCCGCCGCGCCGGTGCTCGTGGCGCCCAGCCGCCCGGCGTCGAGGCGGACGGCGAGGACGGTGCCCGGCGGCGCGTCGGCGGGGTCGCGCAGCACCGTGCCGTCGGGCAGCTGCAGCACGGCGTAACCGCGAGCCAGCGTGCCGGCGGGTGAGAGCGCGCGCAGCCGGGCCGTGGCCGTACCCGTGTCGTGGGTCGCGTGCTCGACCGCGGCGGTCGCGCAGCGCCGGGCCCGCGCGCGCAGCTGCGTCACGCCCTCGGCGCGCCGGGCGACCTCGCGGGTCGGGGCAGCGAGCGACGGGCGCCCGCGCAGGTCGGCGAGCCCGGCCGCCGCACGCTCCACCCGGGTGGTCAGGCTGAGGGTCGCCCGGCTGCGGAGCTGGGCGACGCGGGCGCGCTCCTCGCCGACGTCGGGCACGACCCGGCGCCCGGCATCGGTCGGGGTGGCGGCCCGCACGTCGGCGACCAGGTCGAGCAGCGGGGTGTCGACCTCATGACCGATCGCGCTGACGACGGGGGTACGGCAGGCCGCGACCGCCCGGCACAGCGACTCGTCGCTGAAGGGCAACAGGTCCTCCAGGCTGCCGCCGCCGCGCGCCAGGACGATGACCGAGACCTCCGGATCTCGGTCGAGGCCGTGCAGTGCTTCCGTCACCTGCGCGACCGCGAGGCTGCCCTGCACGGCGACCTCCCTGGTGGTGAAGCGCACCCCCGGCCACCGGCGCCGAGCGGTCTCCACGACGTCGCGCTCGGCGGCGCTGGCCCGGCCGGTCACCAGCCCGACGCAGGCGGGCAGGAAGGGCAGTGCGCGCTTGCGCTCCGCGGCGAAGAGCCCCTCGGCGGCCAGCTGTGCCTTGAGCCGCTCGAGACGGGCGAGCAGCTCACCGACGCCGACCGGCCGGATCTCGAACGCCGTCAGCGACAGCGTCCCGCGCAGGAGGTAGACGTCGGGCTTGGCGTGCACCACCACCCGCGCACCCTCGGCGAGCGCGGGCCGGACCGCGTCGCAGACCGCGCGGGAGCAGGTAACCCGCAGGCTCACGTCGGCCACCGGGTCCCGCAGCACCAGGAAGACGGTGCTGCTCCCTGGCCGCCGGGTGACCTCGGTGACCTGTCCCTCGACCCAGACGCGACCGAGCCGCCCGATCCAGTCGCCGATCATGCGGGCGACGGTGCGGAGTGGCAGCGGTGTCTGAGCCGTGGTCGCCGCGGGTCTGTGCTCCATGATCCGCGCTAGGCGCGCGGCGTGCGGCCGGGCTCCTCGCCGGGCGCCGCCACGGCCGGCGCCGGAGCGTCGGTCTCCCCGGGAGCGGGGGCCGTGGCCAACCGGCTCGGCAGCGGTACGACCGGCGTCGGGGTGTGCGAGGGCATGGCCGCCGGGGTGGGCGTAGGGGTGGGCGAGGGCATGGCGGCCGGGGTGGGCGTCGGCGGGTGTGTGGGGGAGGGCGTCGGGGTCCGAGCGGTCTTCGCGGCCTTGGCCGCCTTCTTGCCGGGCGCCTTCGTGGGCGTGCGGGCCGGGGCCGACGGCGCACCAGGGCCCTCGGGGGTCGGCCTCGAGACGGGCGGCGGAGTGGGGGCGGGCTGCGGAGTGGGGGCGGGCGGCGGAGTGGGCGCGGCCGGCGGAGTGGGCGCCGCGTCCTTGGCCGGGGTCGGGGTGGGGGCGGCCTTAGCGGGAGTGGCGGGAGTGGCGGCTTTGGCGGGAGTGGCGACCTTGACGGGAGTGGCGGCTTTGGCGGGCGTGGCGGCCTTCGTGCCGACGACCTTCGTGGGGGGCGCCTTCTTGGCCGGCGCGCCAGCGGCGCGGGCGTCGCTGCGGGCGGGCGGGTTCACGGCGGTGCCGGGCAGGTCGGCCGTGTCGACGGTGGCCTGGACGTACTCGGCCGGTGAGGCCGACGGTGTCACCGCGGCCGACTGACCGCGGGTGCGCAGCTTGTACAAGCCGACGAGGGCGCTGGTGGCGGCCTTGGTCGGCAGCTGCTTGAGCTCGCCGGGCAGCTCGACGGCCGCGCGGCGGGTCGTCCCGACCGGGTCGGTCGCCAAGGCGAAGACGCGCCCCAGGCCGGTGAAGACCCCTCGGGTCACCACCGCGCGGATCTTGTCCGTCGTTGCCACGCAGACCTCCTCGTACCCGGCGGCGCAGCGTGTTCCACGTCGCTCGTGCGGCAGTCTGCCCGAGAGTGCTTGCTACTGCAAGCGCGCTGCCGGGCGGGTCGGACCGTACCCTCGAGGAGTGACCCCGCCGAGCTCTGCGCCCGCCGACCGCCAGGTGCTGCTGGCCGCGCCCAGGGGTTACTGCGCCGGCGTCGATCGAGCGGTCCAGACGGTCGAGCGAGCGTTGGAGCAGTACGGCGCGCCGGTCTACGTCCGCAAGCAGATCGTGCACAACCTGCATGTCGTCCGGTCGCTGGAGGCGAAGGGCGCGGTCTTCGTCGAGGAGACCGACGAGGTGCCCGAGGGTTCCCATGTCGTCTTCAGCGCCCACGGGGTCGCGCCGGTGGTGCACCAGGAGGCGGCCGCGCGGTCGCTGCACACCATCGATGCCACCTGCCCGCTGGTGACCAAGGTGCACGCCGAGGCGCGGCGCTTCGCCGCGAGCGATCTCGAGATCCTGCTGATCGGCCACGACGGGCACGAAGAGGTCGTCGGGACCACCGGCGAGGCTCCGGCGCACATGCACCTCGTCGACGGGGCGGCCGGCGCCCGCAGCGTGGTCGTCCGCGACCCGACCCGCGTGGCGTGGCTCTCGCAGACGACGCTGTCCGTGGACGAGACGCTCGAGACGGTGGCGGTGCTGCGCGAGCGCTTCCCCGCACTCATCGACCCGCCGAGCGACGACATCTGCTACGCGACGCAGAACCGCCAGCTCGCGGTCAAAGCGTTGGCCCCGCGGTGCGACGTCGTGATCGTGGTCGGCTCCACGAACAGCTCCAACAGTGTGCGCCTCGTCGAGGTGGCGCTCGAGGCGGGCGCCCGGGCGTCGCACCTCGTCGACGACGCCGGCGAGGTGGACGAGGCGTGGCTGACCGGGGTGCGCACCGTGGGGGTCACCAGCGGGGCGAGCGTGCCGGAGGTGCTGGTGCGCGATCTGCTGGGCTGGCTCGCCGACCGCGGCTGGGGCGCGGTCGAGGAGGTCACGGCAGCGCGGGAGCGGCTGGTCTTCGCTCTGCCGCACGAGCTGCGTCGTCGGCTCACGCCGGCCGAGCCCGCCCCCGTATGAGCCCGCCACCCGTCGGGAGCCCGCCACCCGTCTGGAGCGTGTCCACCCCGCGACCTCGGAGTGGCGCGGTGCGCGCGTGGGATCAGCTGCGGCGCAGCGTGCCCCGCAGGAGCGCGATGACCAGGGCGACGCCGAAGCCCACCCAGAGGTAGGGCACCTCGAAGATGACCGTGCTGAGCATCGCGATGCCCACGGCGCGGCTGCCCACCACCGTCTGCTGCGCCACCGACGAGACCCCGACGGCCAACGCGAGCAGCAGGAAGAGCAGCGGCACCGCCACGAGGTAGGCACGGCTGCGGTGCCGGCGGACGGCGAGCGCACCGAGCACCACGGCAGCCACCCAGACCCGCAGTGCGGTACGGCCGACCAGCTCGCCCCCCAGCGCCCCGGCAGCCACGCCGGCTGCGCTCAGCACGATGACGGCGGCGGCGGCGGCGCGCAGCGACAGCCCGACGCGGCGCTCGACCCCCGGTCGGCGGTCGGCGCGCTCGACGACGGGAACCGCGAGGGGCGCCTGCGCCGCCGCGGGGCTGACCCCTGCGGGCGGGCCCGGCCGGCCGGGCGGCCGCGCATCCCCATGGTCCGGCAGCTGCTCGAGGTGGCGCAGCCGGTGGGGGCGGCGCACGGTGGTCGTCGCGGCGGCCGCCTGCGCCGTCACCGGACCCGCCTCCGGACTGCGAGGCGGCGACCACCGGGTGAGACGCGCGGCAGCACCGCTCACCTCGCGGCGCCCCGGGCGGCGCGTGTCGACGACGGGCATCCGGACACGGTAGCCGCGAGGCCTCTGACGGGGCCTCGCGCGGCGTGGCGCGACAGCGTGCCCAGCGGCCGCCGACCGAGCGGGCAGCCCGGGGGCGGGCACGCTGTCGGCAGGGCACGCTCAGGCTGCGGAGCCGCCGGTGGGTGCACGACGAGTGCCGTCGGCCCCCCGCTCGGCCCCAGGGTCGGCCCCTGCGGCGGCCCGGGCGGCGACCTCGCGCAGGTGCTCGGCGACGGGGTCGGGGGGCTCACCCAGCGCAGCCAGCTCGGTGCTGGTGAAGGACCGCGGCAGCTCCTCGACGGGGTCGGGGGGCGAGAGCTCGACCGCGGCCACCTGCAGCCGGTGGAAGCGGCGGGCCTGGGGGAGCACGCTGCGCTCGAGGGATCCGGCGGCGCCGTTGAAGGCCACCACCGCCTTGGTGAGCGCGCGCCCGAGCCCGTCGAGGTGAGCCCCCAGCGTCGCGAGCCGGCCGTGCAGCTCGCGCCCCGCGGCGAGCACCTCCTGCGCGTCCTCGGCGAAGGCGTGCTGGTGCCAGGCCAGTGCGACGGTGCGCAGCAGCGCGATGAGCGTTACGGGGGTCGCGAGCAGCACACCGCGGGCGGCGGCGTCGTCGAGCAGGGCCGGGTCCCGCTCGAGCGCAGGGCCGAGGAAGGACTCCGCGGGCACGAAGAGGACGACGAAGCCAGGGCCGGGGCCCACCGCCTCGGTGTAGGACTTGGCCGCCAGGCTGCGCACGTGCGCGCGCAGCGCCGCGGCGTGCTCGCCGAGCAACGCCCCCGCCCGGGCCTCGTCGGGGGTGCCGGCGGCGGCGAGGAAGGCGGTCATCGGCGCCTTGGCGTCGACGGCGATGCGGCCGCCGCCGGGCAGCGAGACCACGAGGTCGGGGCGCTGCACCGAGCCGTCGGCGCGGGTGACCGTGACCTGGCTGGCGAAGTCACAGCGCTCGACCAGACCGGCCAGCTCCACCGCCCGCCGCAGGTGAAGCTCGCCCCAGGCGCCGCGCACCTGCGGGCGGGCGAGCGCTGTGGCCAACGCGGAGGTCTCCCGCTGCAGCGTCGCCGCGGCCGCCGCCACGTCACCGAGCTGCAGCCGCGTGGCCGCGTCGGTCTCGTGGCCCCGGGCCACCTGCGCTTCGAGCCGGGCCAGCGCCTCGGCGACCGGCGCGGTCAGCACTCGGGCGCCGGCGTACGCCGCCGTGGCGTGGTGCTGGGCGAGCGCCCACCCGGCCGCGACGCCGAGGGCGGCGGTGGGCAGGCACAGCAGCAGCGCGGTGATGAGCACGGCACGACGGTGCCCTACGGGTGTGACAGGTCTGACCGACCGGCAGCTCAGCCAGCGGCGAGCCCCCGCCGGCGGCGGCGCAGCACGACGCCGAGCAGGCCGAGGCCGGCCAACGGCAGGAGCAGGGGCAGGGGCGCCTCGGGCAGGGCGGCGGTCGGGCCGGAGCCACCGGTCGCGACACCGCCGGCGCTTACCAGCGGCAGCGTGAGCGTGCCGACCGCGGTCGGACCGTCCGCGATGGTGACCGTCGCCGGCGCGACGTTGCCGCGGTAGGCGGAGTCACCGGCGGCGAGCACGAGCCGCAGCTGGTGGCCGGCTGCGTACCGGTGCACGACGCCGGGGAGCTCGATGTGCACCGGCTTGGTGACGTCGGTGATCCGTACCGGGCTGATCAGGCCGTGCACCAGCGCCTGACGGCCGGAGGGGTCCACGTCGTAGAGCTTGGCGAAGAGGACGAGCTGCCCGGCGGGTCCGGTCGCCGGGCTGACGGCTGCGGCCGGGGCCTGCAGCGCGACGTCGAGGGTGGCCACGCCGGCGAGGTCGACGTCGTGGGCGAGCGGGCCGGTGGACCAGCTGGCGAAGGTGCCGGCCCCCTCGGTCTGCGGCGCCACCGGGCCCACGGCAGAGGTCTCGGAGTACCCCGGCTGGGCGTTGCCCCCGGGCTGCGCGAAGGTCTGCGACCCGGTGACGACCGTGCTCCCGGCGGGGACCAGGTTGGTGCCGCCGGACAGCCGCAGCGCCGTCGGCGCCCCCACCGGGTAGGCCGCCGAGCTCGCGTACGCGGCGGTCGCGGCGGCGAGCTTGTCCGCCGGGCTGGCCGACGCGGGCGGGGTCACGTACGCGTAGTCGCGGAAGTAGCGCACGTCGGGGCCGAGGTCGGTCGGCTGGTCCTTGAGCCAGTGCGCGAACCAGTCGATGAAGACCTTGCCCTGGTAGGTGTCGGCGAGCGTGCCGGTCCCCGCGACGGTCGTCCCTGGGTCGAGCTCACCGGCGACCGGCGTGCCGCCGCTGTGCCCCCAGGACTGCCAGACCATCCGCACCGGCGTCCCTTGGGTCCTGAGCTGGCGGAAGGTCGTGATCGCCTCCTGCAGGTCGAAGAGCGTGTCGTTCTGCCCCTGGCTCAGGAGGACCGGGATCTTGATCTTGTCGATGTACGAGGAGAGGCTGACGCTGCGGGTGAAGGTCGTCGTCGCGGCCGAGGGGTAACCCTGGCTCAGCGCCTCGGCGTTGGCCTGACAGACCTCGGCCCGCGTCTCGGGGCAGGTGCTCGTCGACGGGGGATTGGGGTTGGTGACCAGCTGCACCTCGCCCAGGCCGAAGAACAGCGCCTGCCACTCGTACTTCGCGTCCCCTGCCGTGGGCGCACGGACGCCGGTCTGGTCGGCGTTGTTGGGGGCGAGGGAGTAGCCGAGGTCGTTCCAGGTGTAGATGGGCGCCAGCGCGTCGATCCGTGGGTCGATGCCCGCGACGGCGAACTGGATCTCCCCGCCGTACGACCCGCCGATCATGCCCACCCGCGGGTCGTAGGTCTGCGCGACCCCGTCGTGGTCGTGCGCGTCGTGCTCGACCAGCCCGGGGATGGCGTACGGCGTACCACCCATCGTCGCGATGCCGGGGGCCCCGCCGAGGAAGCTGACCAGCTGGCTCGCGGCCTCGCCGTCGATGAGCGGGTCGTCGATGGTGATGTCGCAGCCGCTGTTGCCGAAGCCGAGGCCCGAGTAGGACAGCGTCACGTACCCGAGCTCGGCGAAGCGCGCCGCGTAGGCGCCGTTGCCGTTGGCCCCACCGTCGGTCTTGCTCCCACCGAAGCCGTTGGTCATCAACAGCGCGGGGGCCGGGCTGGTGCCCGCGACCGCGGTCGAGGGCACCCGCAGGTCGCCGTCGATGACGCAGGGGTGCGTCGCACCCGCGGGGCCGACCTGCACGGTGAAGGACAGCGTCGTCACGGTGAAGGCTTGCGCTGTCGCGGCTGGGGCTGCGGCCGCTGGGGCCGCGAGCGCGGCGGTCGCGCTGAGCACGACCGGCAGCACGGTGAGCGCCGCTCCGACGGAGGACCGGCGCAGGGCGGTGGTGAGACGCATGTCATGGTGTTTCGACGTTGTTGCGCGCACTCCTCCCCCGGGGGAGCCATGACTTCCGGTGGCCTCAGGGGGTGGGCGGGGCGTCGGAGCGGCCGGGGCTGGTCGTCGTACCCGGACCGGTCTTTAGGCTGGTGCGGTGAGCCTGTCCCTGGGGATCGTCGGCCTGCCCAACGTCGGCAAGAGCACGCTCTTCAACGCCCTGACCAAGAACGACGTGCTCGCGGCCAACTACCCCTTCGCCACCATCGAGCCCAACGTCGGCGTCGTGCCGCTGCCGGACGCGCGGCTCGACCGGCTCGCACAGATCAGCGGCAGCGCCAAGATCCTCCCCGCGGTGGTGTCCTTCACCGACATCGCCGGGATCGTCCGCGGGGCGAGCGAGGGCCAGGGGCTGGGCAACCAGTTCCTGGCGCACATCCGCGAGGCGGGCGCGATCGTGCAGGTGGTACGGGAGTTCACCGACCCCGACGTCGTGCACGTCGAGGGCCGCATCGACCCCAAGGACGACGTCGAGACCATCAACACCGAGCTCGTGCTCGCCGACCTGCAGACGCTCGACAAGGCGATCCCGCGGATCGAGCGGGAGGTCAAGGGCAACCCGTCCCGTCGTACGACGCTGGAGGCGGCCGTCGCGGCGCGTGCGGTGCTCGACTCCGGTCGCCCGCTGTCAGCGGCGCCCGGGCTCGACCTCACCGAGCTGCGCGAGCTGACCCTGCTGACGACGAAGCCCTTCCTCTACGTCTTCAACGTGGACGAGGACGCACTGGGCGACACCGAGCTGCAGGCGCGGCTGCGCGCGATCGTCGACCCCGCGCCGGCCGTCTTCCTCTGCGCGACGCTCGAGACCTCGCTCGTCGACCTCGAGCCCGCCGACGCCGCCGAGCTCCTGGAGTCGCTTGGCCAGACGGAGTCCGGGCTGGACCAGCTCGCGCATGCGGGTTTCCGGCTGCTCGGTCTGCAGACCTACCTCACCACCGGGCCCAAGGAGTCACGCGCCTGGACCATCAACGTCGGCGACACCGCCCCGCAGGCCGCGGGCGTGATCCACACCGACTTCGAGCGTGGCTTCATCAAAGCAGAGATCGTGTCGTACGAGGACCTCGACGCGTACGGGACGATGGCCGCCGCCAAGGCTGCGGGCAAGGTGCGGCTGGAGGGCAAGGACTACGTGATGGCGGACGGGGATGTCGTGGAGTTCCGCTTCAACGTCTGAGGTCGTGCCCTCCCGCGCCGCCCTTCCCCCGCCGCCCCCGCCGCCCCTGCACCGCTGCACCCCTGCACCCCTGCACCGCTGCCCCGCCTTGCCCTCGGTGATCCACACAATGGCGGGCCCCGGAACGTGACACGCTGGCGTGTCACCCCCCACGGCCCCCCCACGGCGTCCCAATGTGTGGATCACCGGCTCCGGGGGCGCAGCGCACGCGCCCCCGCCGTCGCCCTGCCCTCGCCGGCCGGCTCGGCGCCCGGGTCACCGGCAGTCGGCCCAGACCTTGCGCTCGATGCCGTCGACGGTCACCTCCCCGCCGTACGGGATGATCCACTGAGGGCGTGTGTGCCCGAAGGGCACTCCGACGCAGACGACCGCCTCCGGGTTGTACCGCCCGATCACCTCGAGAGCGGTGTCCCGCTGCTCGGCCCGGTACGCCGCCCGCTCGGCCACGGACGGCTGGTGTCGGAAGCTCATCGCGGGTGCCCGCGCGACGAGCACAGCCGTGACGGCGGCGAGCAGTCCCCGCTCGCCCAGCGAGCGCACGGTCCGGCCGAGCTCACGTGCGGGCACGAGCTCCTCGCTGCTCTACAGCAGCAGCACACCACCGTCGAGCACCCCCGGGTCTGCGGGGAAGCGGCCGGAGGTGAGGATCCACTGGAGCACTTCGATGCAGCCGCCCCACGTGCGCCCGTTCACGGTGCGCGCCGGGCCGCCCCAGCTCCAGGCCTCGGTCGGTTCGCGGTCGCCGTACTCGTGCAACGCCGCGGGATCGGCCCACTCCTTTGCCGATGTCCTCGGACTCGCCGGGATCAGTGAGCTCGAGCCGTTCACCGGTCAGCAGCGCAGCCCACAGCGCCGCACGATGGCACGGGTCGACGGCCGGGCCCGGGCCGAGGTGCACCTGCGTCGAGCCGCCGTAGAAGCCGGCGACACCGTGGGTCCACAACCACGAGAGCGCGTTGGTGTTGTCGCTGTAACCCAGGAACGGCTTCGGATCGGCCTCGATCAGGGCCGCGTCCAGATGCCTGATGACCGTGATCTGGTCCTCGCCGACGATCGTGGCCAGCACGGCACGGACCTCCGGGTCGCCGATGGCGAGCGCCCTAGGCAACATGATCCTCATGACGGACCCCGAGGCGGCGGCCAAGCGTGACGAGGTCCTGCGCTCCGGGCGCCAGCCGCAGCGCGAGTCCCCCGGCTCACCGCGGGCATCGTGCGCCCGGTCGGTGCGCCGGGTGCCGTGGCGCTGCCGCTGGCCGATGGGCGGCCGGGCCTGCAGGCCCGCGTTGCCCTGGGCGACCGCGTCGACCGCCTGGACAACCTGCTCGCGCCACGGTCCTGGCGGATCGTGTCGCGCCACCCGGTCTCGCTCGAGATCTTCGACGAGCGTCAGCGCCGGCTGCTGGAGTCGCTGGACGTGCAGCTCGCGCACGTCAGCCGAGGGTGCCCACGGGCCTAGGTCGTGCTACGACATCGACGGCGAGTACGACCGGTGGTACCGCGCGACGGGCCAGCAGGCCTTCATCGAGCGACCCGACCGCTACGTGTACGGCACCGCCCCGACGTTGGCGGACCTGCCGGAACTGGTGGACGAGCTCGGTGCATCCCTCGCGCGGTACGACTGGCGCGCCGCGGCTGAGCTCGTGGCAGCCGCGTGACGGGGTCCGAGCTGCCGAGCAGCTGGGGTCGCTGGGGCGACGACGACCAGCTGGGCACCTTGCACTTCATCACCGACGAGAGGTACGCGCCCGCGCGGTCGCGGAGGCGTCGGTCGGCCGGGTCGTCTCGCTGGCCCGGGCGATCACGCCGGTGCCGCTCGGAGGCCCCGTACCGCGCGTAGGCGGCGAAGGTCAGTCGGCCGAGCGCCGGGTCGACGGCCCACTCACCACGGAGCTGGGCGGTCGCGGTGACCGCGAGGAAGCGCTCGGCGTCGACCTTCCGGTCGAACACCTTGGAGCGCTCCCGGCCGTCTGGGTCGATGACGCGGGCGCGTCAGCGGGCGCCGCAGCCGTACCGCTCGGTGCGGGTCGTGCGGCCGACGACGGTGGCGTGCCAGCGGTCCGCGACGTGGCTCACGACATGTCCCCCGTCAAGTGCTCCTGCCCCACGGTCAGCCGCCCTACAGTCGAGTGCGTGGCCGCCATCCCCGTTCCTGTCCGGTCGCGCGACCGCAACCGCCGCCGGGCGCGCCGATCGACGTTCTGGGTGGGCGCCGCGTCGATCAGCTTCGACGGCGGCGCGGACCTTCGCCGACTCGCCCGCAGCCTCGCCGCCCGGCCTCGCGGCGGCGTGTACGGCGTGCGGGTCGTCATCACCGCGGTCGAGCACAGCGCCCAGCAGGTCGCGGAAGAGGCCCGGCTCATCCCAGTCCATTGAGCGACGGCATCACCGGTGGGGATGATGTCCGTCCCCGCGAGCGCTCCCCTCGGGGGCGTCCCGCTGCCCGGCATGGGAGGCCATCAGCATCGAGGCGACGGCCTACGGGTACCAAGGCCAGACACCACTGCACATCCTCATGGCCGAGTGCGAGCGGGTGCTCCCCGGCAGCGCCGAGCGGCTGCTCACGCTGGCCGAGGAGAGCGCGCGTGCCGCGGTGGCGATGCAGCAGAAGGCGGTCGACGCCTCGATCGACGTCACGAAGAGCGGGCAGCAGAGCGCGTCCGCCGTCGCCTTCATCAGCGTCATCGGCGCGATCGTCCTCATGGCGACCGGCCACGTCGCCGGTGCTGCACTGATCGGCGTGCCGGTCGTATTGCTCGTGAGGGCGTTCCTGCAGCGCAACGACCCCCCGCCGGACGTGCCCTCCAGCTGAGGGCCAGCGGTCCTCGATGTGGGCCATCAGAAGCTGCAGGTAGGACACCACCGACCCGTCCCGGTTCGTTCGGCGCGTCTCCCGCAGATACATGCCCACCACTCGAGCGCGCAAGACCCGCTCCGTCGAGCGGCACGCCCCAAGTCGTGCCTGCACGAGAATGCGTTCCGGAGAGATCACACAGGCCCTGACCTGCGACGATGCAGATCATCAAGCCCAGTGCCTACCAACTGCGGAAGTCCGGTCTGCGGCCCCACGTCGCAGCGTCCACTTCGAGCGAATGGTATGGGCGCACTGGTAGACCGCCCCCGGACCTTCCGGTCGAAGGATGTGCAGGATCAGGCCGGCTGGCCGCGCGCCGGGGCCACCCATGAGTTGCCGTTCAGGCCAGGTGCGCAGGTCGAGGAGTCGGACGCGACCTGCGAGGAGTTCGGCCAGCACCTGCTCGGGCGGCAATGACGTCCGCGTCATGGAACCGCCTCGAGGAGCGCGAGCGCGGCTGCCTTGCCACTGCTGCCGGCGATGCCGCCGACTGGTGCCGTCGACGCGCCGCAGGTGAACATGCCGGTCACCCCGGGCACGGTGTGGCCGGACAGCCGGCGGGTCGGTCGCATGAAGGCGAGCTGGTCCAGGCTGACGTCGAGGTACATCGGGTGTGCCCCTGCTGGGCGGCAGCCTCGAGGTTGCCGTCACCGATCAGGGCCGTCGTCGCCAGGTCGGCGCGTTGCGTCACCGCCACCTCGGCCTGTGCCCGGTCGACCTCCGCACCCGGACCACCGTTCGGATCCGGTCGGCCAGGGGTTGGGGTCAGGGCTGGTCATGGATGGTGATGGCATAGCCGTCCGGGTCGATGAAGGTGAAGGCCCGTCCGAAGGGGGAGTCGAACGGGGCGACGGTGATCTGGACGCCATCGGCGGCCAGGCTGTCGTGCAGGGCCTGGGCATCGTCGGCGTGCAGCCACAGTGCGACGCCGACCCCGGGGTTCGGCCGAGCGGCGTCGAGGTCGACGCCCGGAAGCGGTTCGCGCACCCCGAACGGAACCGGCTTGGTGTCGAACACGACAGCGCCGGGCGGGGCTGCGGGGGTGCGCTTCAGCCCTAGTCGGGCCTCGTAGAACTGGGCCGCGCGTCCGACGCCGCGCACCTGCAGGGCGATGAAGGTCGGTCCGGTGACGGTCATGGTCGGCTCTCCTGCCGCTCGTGTGTCAATAGGTTGACATGACCAGTATGTGTCAGGATGCTGACATGAGTCAAGTCGATGAGGTCGTCGGCGCCGTCGACGAGGCGGTGGGCTACGTGCTCAAGCGGGCCGCCACCGTCCTGCGTACCGCGATGGACGGGGCGTTGCGTCCCCTGGGGCTGACGGTCCCGCAGTACTCCTGCCTCGAAGTGCTCGACCAGCAACCGGGACTGTCCAGCTCCGAGCTAGCCCGGGCCACGTTCGTCACCCGACAGTCCATGACCCTCGTCCTGCGTGGACTGGAGCAACGTCGCCTACTCGCCCGGGCCGTTGTGGCGGAGTACGGCAAAGCACGTCCGACCGAGCTCACCGACCTCGGTCGGGTGAGGTTGCATGCGGCGAGCGTGGCGGTCCGTGCGGTCGAGAAACAGATGGTGGCCCCACTGACGGTGGAGGCTCAACGACGGCTGCTTGCCGACCTGACCGCCTGCGCCGAGGCGATCACAGGTCAGCCTCGCACCCGCCCGCACGAGCGCGTGGCCGATGACTGACCGAAGATCTCGGCCGCCATGCGCCGGCGGATGCCCTCGTAGACCTGAGAGGCTGAGCCATGGCCGCCGTAGCGGGGCGCGACCTGCAGGGGGGGTGCGACCCGCGGTTCTCACTGGTCGCAGAGGCGCTGCAGGACAGTCTGAACACGGGTGAGGAGCTCGGCGCAGCCATCGCGGTGGACCTCGACGGGGAGCTCGTCGTCGACGTGTGGGGCGGGCACCGCGACGAGGCACGGACCGAGCTCTGGAAGCACGACACGCTCGTCAACATCTGGTCGGCCACCAAGCTGGTCACCGCGCTGGCCGTGCTGGTCCTGGTCGAGCGCAGGGAGCTCGACCTCGACGCACCGGTCGCGCGCTACTGGCCTGACTTCGCCGCAGCCGGCAAGCAGGACGTGCTCGTGCGCCAGGTCATGGGGCACACGTCCGGCGTCTCCGGCTGGGAGCAGCCGGTGCGGCTGCGCGACATGTACGACCTCGAGGCCTCGACCGCGCGGCTCGCAGCGCAGGCGCCG
>JAABUZ0100002154.1_pt1 | contig 33774 bp, 38 predicted proteins | sample 5562091 | NCBI WGS metagenome assembly JAABUZ01 (sample SAMN12813069, study PRJNA571459) | rock metagenome | isolation source: Antarctica rocks | place: Antarctica: Victoria Land, Linnaeus Terrace sud | collected 2015-12-21
GCGAATCAGGAGAACATCGCCCGGACCGATTTTGTACTTACTTGAATCCACCGGTGCTCCTGGGCTCGAAACAGCAGACGACGCGCCCGGAGCAGTGGATGAATTGGGCGACGGGCTAGTTTGAGCAGCGGGAGCGCCCGGCGGTGTCGATGGCGGAGAAGGCGTCTGCGCCGACAAAGTAAGGGCAAAACTGCTAAGCACACCTATGCTGACAGCTTTCAGCGCTTGCCGGAAAAGAAATCGATTCATCAGAGTAAGTGGAGAAAGTACCAGGAATATATCTACAATTTTACACGTTTTTAAGGCGTATTGATTTTACAATCAATTACTTCCCGTCCCCGTGCCGGTCCGAATTACCGCCAAACACTGCCGGGGGGTATCCTTCGGAGCGGGCAACCGGAATCCAGACTTCCATGGGAGTGAGCTCACGATTGCCAATCGCATAATAGGGGATCAGCGTCAGTGTGACAGGGCGTTTCGCATGTCCGAAAAAACTTCCTAATGGCTGATACAAAGGTTCATCCACATAAGATCTTTCGGCCGCCAGTCCAGAGAACTTTAATAGAGTTACATTGCCCAAAAGGTCTTTTCTTACCTCAACCGCGCCGGAACCAGCCGGACGAATAAAGAGGTCGCCCAGGGAGATGCCGCCTTGATCCATTTGCTCCATGGCATAGACGAGAGGCCCACGTTGCAGGGCCACCTTGCCGTAAGTGTCTGGTACGCGGGGGTTCGACGCCATCGGAACGGTTTGCAAACCCAATGTCAGAACCACGCTGTCTCCTTGCTTCCAATTGCGCGACAGGGCCAGATACGATCCGCGTTTGGCGTTGGTAGGCTGAACAATCTGGCCGTTCACCAGGACATCCGCCGAAGAGGCCCAAGCCGGCCAACGCAAGTACAATGTAAAATCCGAGGGGCGTTCCGGTTCCACGGTGAAACGGATGTCGCCCGCCCAAGGATAAGCGGTGTTTTGCGTCAATTTCAAGCCGGAGCCGTCTTCCAAATGCCAGTTCAGTTGTGAATTCCCATAAAGATTTACGTAAACGCCGTCCCGGCTAGTTCCATAAAAATAGCCCGGCAGGGACTCGAATAAACGTTCGATATTCGGGGGACAGCAGGTGGTGTCGTACCAAGGGTTGCGGAGTTTCTCGCCGTTGGAAGCCAGCGGGTTCCGGTAACAATACAGCGTTCCGGCGAGAGAAAGGCCCGAGTTCACTCCGTTGTAAAGCGCGCGCTCCAGCACATCCGTATAGCGAGCGTCGCCCGTAAGGGCAAGCATCCGGAAGTTCCACATGACATTGGCGACGGCAGCGCAAGTTTCGGCATAGGCCTGTTCACTGGGAAGCTCGTATGGATCACCAAAGCTTTCTCCTCCCGCGCGGGAGCCGACTCCGCCCGTGATGTACATCTTGCGGGTCGTCAGGTCGGTCCATAGGAGATCAAGAGTTTTCTTGAAGGCCGGATCACCAGCTTCAGCAAAGTAGTCCGCGGCCCCGGAAGCGGCATAGAGCGCGCGCACGGCGTGGCCCTCGAATTCCGTGCGGGATGTAAAAGGTTTGCCGCTGAACATGTACTTGGTATCCGAATCTTTGAGCTTGAGACGGTCCCGCTCGACGCCGCTGTAAAGGTAGCGGACAAAATTCAGGTACTTGGCTTCGCCGGTAGCGCGGTACAGTTCAACCAAGGCCATTTCCAGTTCGGGATGGCCGGTGAGGAACGGGCGTTTGGGAGCAGGGCCGAAGTTCTCGACGATATAATCCGCGAAGCGCAGGGCCGGGTCGAGCAGAGTGCGGGAGCCGGTAGCCCGGTAATAGGCGAGGGCCGCTTGAATCAGATGCCCCAGGCAGTAATCTTCGTGGGAGCGGGTCAGCTCGGTAAAACGCAAGCGGGCCTTGTCGCCTACATAATAAGTATTCAGGTAGCCGCTTGGTTCCTGGGCGGCGACAATGTCGGAGGCGAGCGCCTCGATCTCGGCGCGGAACTTCTGTTTGTCCCCTTCGGCGGTTTCGTTTGAGGCGACAGCCCAGGAAGCGGCTTCAATCCATTTATAAAGGTCGGAGTCCGTGTAAAGGGGGCCTTTGCGCGGAACGTTCTTGCGGCCTGATAAGCGGCGGAAGTTGTCCACAACGCCGTGTTCCTCGAGCAGAGCCAGCATGGTGGGCAGGCTGCGCTCGGTTGTAACTTTCCGGCGGCTGCTCCAGAAGCCTTCGCCCATATGGACGGCTTGGACAGGAACAGGATGCAGGCGGGCGTTCAGGGAATGGTTGAGGTCCAGAACTCCCTCGCTTCGCCAGTCGGCTTTCGGCTGGGCTGCGGCACCAAGGGTAGAAACTCCGGCGAGCGCGATGGACGCGAAGAACCAAACTCTCATAGGAAGAACCAAACTCTCATAGGTAATTGAAAGATTTTAAGTGCGAGTAAACCAGCGAAACCGGCAAACCGACGACGTTCTGATAGCTGCCGCGAATACCGCGCACGAATTTTGAGGCAAGACCCTGACAGGCGTAAGCCCCGGCCTTGTCTCTTCCCTCCCCGCTCCGAGTGTAACGCCCGACTTCTTCTTCTGTCAGGTTTGTGAATTCAACTTCCGTGGTGGCGAGATCCGTCACGCTGCCGGCGCGGGAGCGGAGATGAATGCCGGTGTGGACGAAGTGGAGGCGGCCCGAGAGCAGGCGGAGCATCCGGGCGGCGTCGGCGTCATTGCCGGGTTTGCCGAGCACTTCACCGTCCAGGCAAACAATCGTGTCGGCGGCAAGGACGATGTCGCCTGGTCCGGGCAGAATCGGCGCGGCTTTTTCCTCGGCAAGACGCCGGACAAAATCCGTAGGGGACTCATGGGAACGGCGGAGTTCGGGGACATCCGTGGGTTGGACGATATGATCAATGCCGGCCGCCAACAGAAGCTCGTGGCGGCGCGGGGAAGCGGAAGCAAGAATGAGCACGCATCCCTAGGGTAACGGGCGGGAGAGCGTTCTCCGCCGGCCGACTCCCGCTCTGCTTCCTTCAAAGCAGCTTGGGCGACAAGGGAAGCAGTATTAGCACAACACTCACCAGAAAAGCAAAGGCTAAGAGCGAGAGCAGCGAACATTGTGTCAGCGTTCGCTGCTGTTCCACGGCGTCACAGTTATGCGTAGTACTTTTTTCCCATAGTACTAGGGCTACAAAGCTATCGCTTGCTCCTTTGAGGCTATGTTGCGCCTAGGCGATGGCGTGTTACAAGGAGATGTAGGAAGTTTGTCGAGCCTTATTGGGCCTATGCTTCAACAGGAATACTCTCTCGTTACGGCTGCACCAGAAGAGTTCTCTCTTCTTATCCGATGCCCAAAGTGCAAGCGGCAAACAGTTCAGGTTCGGTTTAGAACAGAGCTTCAACAAGAACTGGCCGACGATCATCTAGCTCTGTATTGCGGACACTGCGATCTTACTTGGCAAGGCACTTATATCGAGAAGGATCAGGCCCGCTATGCTTTATCGGGCAAGCCACATGAGCCTTTTTAGCTTATGGTTTCCTGTCACGAATAATTAAAATGTAAGCTTCCGCTTCCTGACGAGATGCGTACGACCGCACAATGGAGTAGCCGGGATGGGTACGGAGCAACTCCGTTAAATCGGCTTCACGCGCTTCCCAAACACCAAGCAACATGTTGTTTGTGACCACATAGAAGCGTATGAGCGCGGAATCATCCATGGAGTATGGATGTCACCCAAACGGTTGTGCGCTGGAAAAACTATCTTTTGTTGATTAAAGCCAAAGCTAAAGGAAGGGCTACTTATCGCTAACAAGCGTAGCTTGGCTTTATAAGCAGCCCTTCACGGTTCAAAAGTTACCGGGCCAGTGAACGCAATTTACCAGCGTGGGCCGCGTGAACGACCGCCGCCGCCGCTACCGCCGCGATTGCCACCGCCGCCGCTACCGCCGCGGTTGCCGCCGTAGCCGCCCCCATTACCGCCACCACCACCGCCGCCGCCCGTCGGCTTGGGCCGAGCTTCATTCACGTTCATGGCACGACCGCGCAGTTCAGCGCCATTCAGTTGAGAGATGGCCGTCTGAGCGGCTTGTGAGTCTGACATTTCAATAAAAGCAAAACCACGAGGCTGACCGGTAGCACGGTCAGTGACGATGTTGACGCGGTCCACGGCACCGTAAGCCTCGAACGCGGCTTGCAAGTCTTCCGACGTCACTTGATAACTGAGATTTCCGACGAAAATGTTGGTCACAGTAATAAATCCTTTTTGTTCAATAGCGAATTAATCTTTGTCAGACTGCTCTGAAACCAACTGGGCGGAAGGGGAAGTAGCGACCGGAAGGAACTCGGAGGTAAACACGGATACGGACAAAGACATAATCAGGGTAACAGCATTCGCTGGAAAAAACCATATTTTTCTTGGGCTCCGCCGTAGTTTGACCATTAAAGCAGGTGATCAGACACTCTTCTACCCTGGTTGTTCTCACAGTGCTCCCGATTGGCCGCGTTCCGCCCGACGCCGGATCGCGGGAATTTTGTGAAAGGAAGACCGCTGTTCACAGAAGGGTGCCGCGAAGGATGAAGGCGGCGAGGTTGAAATAGATGACCAAGCCCGTGACGTCAACCAGAGTCGCGACAAAAGGCGCGGAGGCGCTGGCGGGATCGAGGCCAAAGCGACGGAGAATGAAGGGGAGCATGGAACCGGCAATCGTGCCGAAAGTAACCACGCCGATCAGGCTACCGGCAATCGTGAGGGCAATGAGCCCGTAATGCGGGCCGTATGTGCCGCGCACCTGCTGCCAGATGAGAATACGGGCAAGGCCGATCGTGGCCAGAACACTGCCCAAAGCAATACCGGCCAGAATCTCACGGCGGACCACACGAAACCAGTCACGGAGCCGCACTTCACCGAGCGCGATGGCGCGCACAATCAAGGTGCTGGCCTGGGAGCCGGAATTGCCGCCGCTGCTGATAATCAGGGGCAGAAAGAGCGCAAGGACGACAGCTTTTGCTATTTCGTCCTCGAAATAGCCCATGGCGGAGGCAGTAAGCATTTCGCCGACAAACAGGATGGCGAGCCAACCAGCGCGTTTTTGCACCATTTGCCGGAAGCTGACTTCCAGGTAAGGACGGTCGAGAAACTCGGAGCCGCCCAGCCGCTGGATATCTTCGCTGGCTTCCTGCTGCAGGACGGACACCATGTCGTCCACGGTAATAATGCCGTGAATCCGCTCTTGGTCGTCAACTACCGGAATGGCCAGCAGGTGATGCTGACGAAAAAGCCGGGCCACATGCTCCTGGTCGGTCGAATCGTGGACGCTGATGAAGCGGGTGCGCATGATGTCGCGAACATGCTGGCCGGGAGCGGCGGCAAAAAGGTCCCGAAAGGAAAGGACGCCGACGAGGCGTCCTGCATCGTCCACGGCATACACGTAGTTAATCGTTTCCACCTCGCGGGCTTGGTGGCGCAAGTAGGCAATCGCCTCGTCCACGGTGGAATCGGGACGGACGCGCGCATAGCGGGGGCTCATGCGTCCGCCCGCCGCGTCTTCTTTATAAGCCAGCAGGGCGCACACTTCGTTGCGGGAAGTGTCGTCGAGGTGGTTCAGAAGGCTGTCGCGAGAACCGGGAGGAGAGGCCTGGACCAAATCGGCGGCATCATCAGGCGCGAGAAGCCGAAGCCAGAGGCGGCGCTCTCCATCCGGCATGGAGGCGAGAAGACTGGCCTGGTCACGCGAGGAGAGATCCAGAAAGAAATCGTCAGCTTCGTGACGGGGCAGTTCGGCGAAAGTAGCGAGACGCTTACCCAGATCGAGATCGGGCCAAAGGTCGAGAAGTTCTCGATGAGTTGTAACAACAGGCAATAGGGGAAGTCCTTTCGTACCGGCAAACGTCTCAATCCTTCGAAGTGATGGAGTTTTGCCGCGAATCGTTTCGCGCGGCGGCGCAGGCCGAAACAACAGTTTGGTTACAGAATGGCGGTTGGCCTCGTCCTCGCGCCTGCTTAACCCTCTGCTCCTACTCTAGGGAGTGTGAGGCGACTTTTATTTATCGGCGCTCATCCGGATGATGAGACTTTTTTTGCCGCCGGAACCATGGCTAAGTATGCGGAGGCGGGCGCGCGGGTCAGCGTGGTATGCGCGACGCGGGGTGAGCGCGGGAAAACGGGTGAGCTTTGCCGCGCCGAGGAGTTGCCGCAAGTGCGTGAACGCGAGTTGGTGGACGCCATGAAGGAACTGAGCGTGACGGATGTGCAATTTCTGCCCTACCAAGACCAACGCCTGGGTGATGCGCCCGTCGAAGAGATACGGTGTTTGCTGGTTGGGGCAATTCGGCGAACGAAGCCGCAAGTGGTGATTACCTTTGACACGCATGGGGCGAATCAGCACGCGGATCACCTGGCGATCAGCCGGTTTGCGCTGGACGCCGCGGCCGCCGCTGCCGATGCGCGCTGGTATCCCGAAACGGGAAGTGCCCATCAGATTGACAGGCTGTTGTGGACGCCGCCCACCATTCTGTTCAAGCTGCCGGAAGAGGCGGATATACCGGCTTTACCGGGATCTGACTTCGTGATTGACACGACACGGTGGACCGAACGGAAAACCGCCGCGTTTCAGGCGCACCGGACGCAGTTTCCAGGCTTGAAAAAGCTGTTCTTTGACGATCCGAACGGGAGACGGACGTTTGGGATGGAGGTTTTCCGGTTGGCTTGGGGGAAACGGCCCGCGAATGTTCCGGCGAATGATTTATTCGCGGAGTGACCCTGATTGCGCCTGCGACGCGCGATGGGATTGCCGGTTCCAGGCGTAAAGCAAGAGCAGCGCAATGACAATGAGAGCCAAGGTTAAGCCGGTCCATAAGCCATAAACGCCGTAGCCGAAGCGGAAGCACAGGACATAGCCGACTGGGAGACCAAAGAACCAGTAACCGCCCAGGTTGACGAGCATGGGAATTCGCGTGCTGCCGAGACCGCGCAGCGCTCCGGTGGCCACGGTCTGGACGGCGTCAAAGAGCTGAAAACCGGCGGCAATGATTAGCAGGATTGCGCCCGTTTGCAGAACACCCTTGTCCTCGGTATAGATTTGCAGAATCCGGCGCGGCATGACCAGGAACAAGGCAGCCGCGCAAAGGGCAAAGACGCTGGCGATGCCGAGCGCGATAAAGCCGTGCTGGCGGGCAATCCAGGGTTCCCGGCGGCCCACCGACTGCCCTACGGTAACCGCAGCCGCCGATCCAATGCCGAGCGGAACCATAAAACTGACGGAGGCCACATTGATGGCAATCTGATGAGCAGCTAAAGCGACAGGGGCAAGCCGACCGGCAAGAAGCGCGGCGGCGCCGAACGCGCCAATTTCAAGCAGAATCTGCGTGGCGGCGGGTAAGCCCAGCCGGAGAAGCAACCGGAGCCGCTCCCCATCGGGCTTTCGAAAGAACCTGGTCCTTGCGAATCCGCCGCGCCGCTCAAACCACCAGATGCAGAAAGCGAGAACAGCCGCCATATAGACGCGGGCCATCACGGTGGAGAGCGCTGATCCGGTAACGCCCAGGGCGGGCAAACCCCAATGGCCTTCGATCAGGAGCCAGTTGAACAGCCAGTTGACCAAGTTGGCGCTGACCAGCGTGAACATGACGGGCCGGACATGCCCTATGGCTTGCAGATACCGGCGGAACGCGCCATAGAGCAGGAGCGGCAAGGTGCTCAGGCTGAGAGCGCGGATAAAGTTTCCGGCTAAAGCGCTGACATCCGCGTTGATGCCGATGGCTTGAAAGAAGAAGGGCGTCACATAGAAGAACAGCATCAGTACCGGCGTGAGAAGCAGCGCGAGGGAGATGCCGGTCGCTAAGGAGCGGTGGCAATCTTCGCGATCTCCCGCGCCGAAAGCCTGCGCGACCAGGGTATCCAGTCCGAGCAGAAGCCCCGTGCCGAAAATGGCAAAGGCATAAAAAGCGCTGCCGCCGATAGCAATGGCGCCGATCGCGGACGGTCCCAGGCCGCCGACCATGATCGTGTCAACAACATTCATCGAGACCCAGCCGAGTTCGGCCAGAGCCACGGGAATCGCCAGCGCGAGAACATGCCGGACATTGCCCCAAAGCCCTTGGGGAGCAGAAATCAGGGAAGCGGTATTCGCCAAGCGGTTCTACAAAGCTCCTGGCGAGGCGACAATCGTTTGCAGTTGCCGAAGGTGGTTCAAGTCGTGACCGGCGATGGTTTGGACGATAGTTTCAAAAGTCATTTCGCCGCGCTCGGGATGAGTGACCGGCTTGGCGTAGTCCTCCGGCGAGACCGTTTCGAGAAGAGCAAGGTTCCAGCCGCGCACGCCCGAGAACACGTGGAGCGCTGTTTGGGCGTCGAGCGCGGCGTAGCGCCGAGCCCAAAGTTCCTGATCGAAAGGCTGGATGGTGTGGTGGGGTTCGGCGAGCGCCTGGCGTAGCCGGAAGGCAAAAGCAATTTCACAATCGGCCAAATGGCAAAGGATCTCGCGCGCGGACCATTTGCCGGGAGCGTAGGAACGTTCCAAGCTACCCGGCCCTAACTGTTGAACCGCGGCGGCTACCTGCTCCGGAGTAGTGGCGACAACCTGCCGAGGGTTGCGGTTCGCTAAGAATTCTCGATATGGGTTGGGGGAAGGCATTCTCCCTCCAGGGTGACATGCTCTTCGTCTTTTTCCGAAGAGAAAAGTTTGCGAAGGCGTCCACGGGTGAGGAGACAGGATTTTATGTCTTTCATGCGGCTTCTTCCTCACAGCTTTCTTCTCCCCTTCTGTATCTTGGGGCTGGGCGTTTCCTCTTCCCAGGCACAGAGTGTCGCGAATTTCGTGAGCATGACTCCCTGCCGCGTGATTGAAACACGAGACGCGACCTTTGGAGCATTTGGGCCGCCTGGTCTTACGGCTAACACGTCACGGGATTTCCCGATTCCCGCCAGCGCCTGCAATGTTCCGGCGGGAGCGCTGGGGTATTCGTTCAACGTGACGGTGATCCCGCACGGGTCGCTTCCGTATCTAACGATGTGGCCGACCGGACAAGCACAGCCGGGCGTATCGACGCTGAACTCTTACGGCGGGTCCGTGGTCGCGAACGCGGCGATTGTTCCGGCGGGAACGAACGGATCGATTTCGGTGTATGTGGCGGGAGACACGGAGCTGATTGTCGATATCAATGGATATTTCGTGGCGTACACGCCGCCTGTTATACTGCCGATTCCGCCCGCGCCCGTGACTCCGGTCACGATTGCTCAAAGCAGCACCGCCATACAGAGCACGGCATTAGGCGCGGGGGCTTCAAGCAAGGCAGCTCAGAACACGGCGGTCGGTTTCAACTCGCTTTCCGCTAATTACGACGGCAACTCCAACACGGCGGCGGGCGCGAATGCGCTGGGCGCGAATGTGAGCGGCAGCAACAATGTCGGAGTAGGCGCAGGGGCTCTAAGCAATAATGCCGCGGGATCTTCGAACACGGCGGTGGGCACGCAAGCGCTGCTCAATAACGGAACAGGCAACAACAACACGGCTGTCGGTTTTCAAGCGTTGTGGAGCCATAGCGGCGGAGCATGCTGCAACACGGCGATTGGCTTCGGCGCGATGGCCGACGATACGGGCGGGCAGAATAACGTAGCGGTTGGGAACGGCGCGCTTTCCGCCAATCTGATCGGCGGAAACAATATCGCGATTGGGGTAAACGCCGGAAACGCTGTCACCGGCTACAGCAACATTGATATTGGAAACGCGGGTGTAGCCGGGGAATCCAACGCGATTCGAATCGGCGCGGCAGGACAGCAGATGAGCGCGTATATTGCCGGGATTACGGGAGTCTGGGTTGGCTCCGGTTCCGCTGTCTATGTCAATGCAAACGGGCAGTTGGGAACCATTCAGTCCTCACAGCGGTACAAAGAGGATATCCAGGATATGGGTGGGGCGAGTGACGCCCTTATGCAGTTGCGGCCCGTGCAGTTTCGTTACAAGCAGGCGGCTCCGGATGGGAGCAAGCCATGGCAGTTTGGCTTGATTGCGGAAGAAGTAGCCGGAGTGTATCCCGAACTGGTACTGCGCGACAGCAAAGGGCAAATCGAGTCGGTGCAGTATCAGCAATTGCCGGCGATGCTGCTCAATGAGTTGCAGAAGCAGCATCAGACAATTGAGCGCCAGGAGCGGGAGATTGGAGCCTTGCTGTCACGCTTGGCGGCGCTGGAGAGCGCGGGAGCCAGGGTGAAATAATTTGGAATTCAGATGATGAGCATGCAATCTCCGTAGGAGAAGAAGCGATAGTGTTCGGTGACAGCGTAGTTGTAGGCGGCAAGCGTGAGTTCACGGCCGGCAAAGGCGGAGACAAGCATTAAAAGGCTGGATTGGGGCAGATGGAAGTTGGTCAGCATGGCTCCGGTGGCGCGAAAGCGGAAACCGGGGTGAATAAAAAGATTCGTTTCGCCCTGCATGGCTCCTATTTCTCCTCGTAGGCAGGCGGTTTCGAGTGTACGGACGCTGGTGGTGCCGACGGCAAGAAGGCGACGGGCGCTTAACATGATGGCGGCGTTCGGCGGCGAGATTTCGAAATATTCTTCGTGAAGCTGGATCTTTGATAGATGCTGCTCACGTAAAGGCGCGAAGGTGCCCAGGCCGACATGGAGCGTGACGTGGGCGATTCCAGTTCCTACGGCGCGGCAGCGTTCCAGCATTTCTTCCGTGAAGTGCAGACCGGCGGTGGGGGCCGCGACTGATCCGCGTTTCGCGGCAAACACGGTTTGATAGCGCTCGCGGTCTTTGGTATCCGGTGTTCTGTGGATATAGGGAGGCAGCGGGGTTTGGCCGAGTTGTTCCAGTAATTCGGCGATGGAGCGGTTTGCTCCGAAGCGAATGGTGCGTTCTCCGTAGTCGCCGTGAGTCAAGATTTCGGCTCGGAGGTCTTCGGTGAAAAGGATAGTGTCTCCGGTACGGACGCGCTTGCCGGGTTTCACGAGAACTTTCCAGGTCGTCTCTTCCGCGTCGAGCGCGCGAATCAGGAAAACCTCTATTTCCGCTCCGGCTGGATTGTTTCGGCGTCCGTGCAGGCGCGCCGGAAAAACGCGAGTGTCGTTCAGCACCAAGCAATCACCGGGACGGATGTAGTTTGGAAAGTTTACGAAAGCATCGTCATGAAATGATTGCTTCTCGCGGGAGACGACCAGCATGCGCGAGGCGGTCCGCTCCGGCAACGGTTCCTGGGCGATCAGTTCTTCCGGAAGATCATAATAAAAATCAGAAACTTGGCTCAAACACTTATTTTAGGAATAGAAAGCTCGTGCGTTGTTTCGCAACGATCCTCCGAAATAAAGACTGTATTTGCACGTGATGTCCGATGCCCTGGTCAACAGCTTTTCGATCTCGCCGTTCGGGAGCAGCAGGTTCGCAATCGTAACACAATGACCCTTATGTTGTAGTAAAATCCTGAACGCGTAACCAGTACGCCGCTACTCCTTTACACTCAAAAGATAGCCGGGAATCCAAAGCATGACTCTCACGATTCAACTTCCTGATGAACTGGGCGTTGCTCTGCAGGCACAGGCCCAAGCGCAAGGCGTTTCGACGGACCATTACGTCAGTCACGTCCTGGAGCGTACTCTGACTTCCACCAGTCAGTGTCGAGACGCCGAGAAGTCGTTCGAAACGGGATACGGCATGTGGGCGCAATACGGACCAGCTCCGTCGGCTGAAGAAATCGACGAGAACAGGCGAGATATGTTTCATCACTTCGCACAAGACTTCTGATGATCGCCGGTGTTGCGGATACGCATGCCGCATTATGGTATCTGTACGGCGACCCTCGCCTTTCCACACTGGCGAAAGAGTTTATCGACAAAGCCGCCGCCGCACGGCGTACGATTGAGCTTGCGCCCATTAGTCTAGCCGAAGTTGTTTATCTGATCGAGAAGAGCCGTCTTCCTCCATCGGCGTATAGCGAATTGAGAAACGCTCTTGCCAATCCCAATCATGTTCTTAACGAGGCTCCTTTTACGGTTGAGGTCGTGGAAGCCATGCGCCAAGTTCCGCGTGGCACCGTACCGGATCTGCCGGATAGGATCATAGCCGCCACGGCGGTTTATCTGGAAGTACCGCTCATCAGTCGTGACGGCCGCATTCGTGCATCGCAAATTCAGACTATTTGGTAGCGGTTGCCGGGCTGTTGGGCGATCAGTTCTTCCGGAAGATCATAATAAAAATCAGAAACTTGGCTCAAACACTTATTTTAGGAATAGAAAGCTCGTGCGACGAGACGGCGGCTGCGGTGGTCGAAAATGGCAGGCTCGTGCGGTCGAGCGTGGTGGCTTCACAACTGGATGTGCATGCGAAGTATGGGGGCGTGGTTCCCGAACTGGCGTCGCGGGAACATTTGCGGGCCATTGTTCCGGTAGTGCGGCAGGCTTTGGAGCAGGCGGGAATCGAGTTAGGAGCAGTGAGCGCCGTGGCGGTAACGGCGGGACCAGGATTAGTGGGATCTTTGCTGGTCGGCGTGACGTATGCGAAGGCTCTCTGCTATGCGCGTGGTATCCCGCTGATCGCGGTCCATCATGCCGAGGGGCATATTCATTCCGTTCTTCTGGAGAACCCGCAATTGACTTTTCCGGCTCTGGCGCTAGTGGTCAGCGGCGGGCATACGCATCTATATGAAGTGCGCGAGTTTCAGCAGTACCGGCTGCTCGGGAAAACGCGGGATGACGCGGCGGGCGAAGCGTATGACAAAGTGGCGAAGTTGCTTGGATTTCCGTATCCGGGCGGACCCGTCATCGATCAGCTTGCTCCCTATGGGAATGGGAAAGCGGTGAAGTTCACGCCCGTAAGGATGAAAGGCAATGAGCTTGATTTTTCGTTCAGCGGCTTGAAGACGGCGGTGCTGCGGTGGACGGAAAAACAGGTGGACATGGCCGAGGAGGTAGAGCGTCGCAAGGGGAATACGGATCAATCACTGAAAGGCTGGCTGGCGGTGACTCCGCAACGGACGCTCGATTTGTTGGCGAGCTTTCAACAAATGGTGATTGAGGAACTGCTGCGGCGGACAATAGCCTCGGCGGAGGGGATCGGGGCGGAGTCGGTGATCGTGGCGGGCGGCGTGGCTTGCAATGCCGGTCTGCGGCAACGAGCGCAAAGCACCAATGGACCGGACTTTTACTTTCCTTCTCCGGGTTTATCGACAGACAATGCAGCGATGATTGCGGCGGCGGCGTTTCCGAAATATGAACGCGGCCTGTTCGCCGGGTTTGATTTGAAGGCGCAAGCGAACTTGATGTTAGCTTGAGGTATGGGTCCTCAAGCTCCTGGCGAGCAACCGAAACTGCCGATTCCCGGCGTTGAAAATATTATCGCGGTCGGTTCCGGAAAAGGCGGCGTCGGTAAAAGCACGGTCGCGGTTAATCTGGCGATTAGTTTCGCGAAGTTAGGTTTTAAAGTCGGTTTATTGGATGCGGATGTGTATGGTCCGAATGTCCCTCTCATGATGGGCGTGCAGGAAACGCCGCACGCGATGGGGCAACGCATACGACCCATTGAAGCGCACGGCATCAAACTGATGTCCATGGGTTTCTTGAACCCTGGAGACAAACCGCTGGTGTGGCGCGGGCCGATGCTGAACAGCGTGATTCAGCAGTTTCTGCGCAATGTGGACTGGGGGGAACTCGATTATTTAGTAATTGATCTGCCGCCCGGCACCGGCGATGTGCAGCTCACTTTGATTCAGACGACGCCGATCACGGGCGCGGTGGTCGTGACAACGCCGTCCGATGTGTCGCTTGAAGACGCACGCAAGGCTGTCCATATGTTTGAGCAGGTGCGCGAGCCGGTGCTCGGCATTGTCGAGAACATGAGCTATCTGGAGCACAACGGCGAGAAGCTATACGTATTCGGGAAAGGCGGCGGAGCCCGGACAGCGGAGCGGATGAAGGTGCCGCTGCTCGGGGAGATTCCGCTCGATCCGCAAACCCGCGAAGGCGGGGATACGGGACGGCCCATTACGACGCAGACCGCTTCGAAGCAGTCGCAGTTGTTTGAGGCGCTGGCGCGCACGGTGATTGAACGCGCGAACGCAGGCAAGCAGCGGGCAAGGCCGACGATTACGATTGCGGATTAGGGCTTACAGGGAGTTGGCGGGATAGCGGCACTTCTTTAGAGTCCAACCCACCCATGCCCACCATCAGCAACTTTTTCGGCATCTTGATTCAGATGTTCTGGAAAGATCATCCGCCGCCGCATTTTCACGTACGGTATACCAACTATCGGGCGAGAGTGAGTATAGACGAACGGAAAATTCTTTCGGGAACCCTGCCGCGAACGGCGGAACGCCTCGTGCTGGAATGGGCGCAAATCCATCAAACCGAGCTTATGGAAAACTGGTTATTATGCGAAAGCCAACAAGCCCCGGCAAAGATCGATCCGCTACCATGACTTCCGCGATCGTTCTCCCTATAGTTTGCCGTCAGCCGGACGACGTAGCCGAGGTTACGGCGCTCGACGGCTTTCGTTTGCAGGTTCGTTTCCACGGTGGAGTTGAAGGACAAGTAGACATGAGCGCTTTCATTCATTCCCCACATGCCGGCGTGTTCGCTCCGCTCGCCGACCCCGTCCGTTTTGCCGAAGTGTATGTGCAGTATGGGGCAGTAACCTGGCCGGGCGAGTTGGATCTAGCGCCGGATGCCATGTACGCAGAAATCCAGCAATACGGGGAATGGAAATTGGAATAGGTAACGGGCCGTTTGCCTCGTGGCGCGGTATAGAGCGTATTAACGGTTTGGGCGTTGAATGGTCGCGGATGACCCTCACGGCAGTGGACGGGTCAACCAGTAAAAATCCCTTAGCGTGCGGCACGCCACTGAAAACATAATCCATATCCATCAGGATCGCGAAGGGACATCTGCTTCATGCCGTAGCCGGTAATTACCGGCTCCTTGACCATTGCACCCTTGCTCCGCAATTCTTTGTAGGCTGCATCCACATCCGGGCACCCGAAAAACAGCCCTGTATCTTCGTGAGCGGACGTACGAGCACCATCCGGTTCAGTAGGACGCTCATCATCGAATTCATAAGCGGTGTTCAGCATCAGCTCAGCATTACCCAACCGAAGCAAGGCCCAGTGAAAACGATCCTCGCCCAGCACAGGAGAGGTGCTTACTACCTCGAACCCTAGCACGTCGCGATAGAACCGTATTGACTTTGGCATGTCGTAGACCTGTAGCAGCGGAGTTACTCCGCTCACATGGAGAGCCATCTTTCACCTCGCGGTTACACTAACGAGCAGTTTAAGCCAGAGGGCCTACTGCTGATTCGCGGGGGCTGGGCGGTTGTCGGCCTGGAGTTTGGAGCCGGTGCTCCATTCGGTGAAGGGCTTCATCGCGATCACAACATTGTCGCGCTCGCGCCAACTGCCGCGCAGGTAGTCGCGGTTCATGGCGGCGATCACTTCCAAAGGGATTTCTTTCGGACAGACGCCCGTGCATTCGCCGATGTTGGTGCAACCGCCGAAGCCTTCCGCGTTCATCTGCGTCACCATGCGCAGGGCACGGATGTCCTGCTCCGGCTTGCCTTGCGGCATGATGCCGAGATGGGTGATCTTTGCTCCCGTGAAGAGAGCGGCGGAAGCGTTCGGACAAGCGGCCACGCAAGCGCCGCAACCGATACAAGCGGCGGCGTCCATGGCCCGGTCCGATGATTCCTTGGCTACGGGAATGGCGTTGCCGTCGGGAGCACTGCCGGTTGAAACGGAGATGTAGCCGCCCGAAGAGATGATGCGGTCGAACGAGCGTCGGTCGACTACAAGATCCTTGATAACAGGAAACGGCAGGGCGCGCCATGGTTCCAGAATCAGTTCCTGGCCGTCCTTGAAGTGACGCATTGTTAACTGGCAAACCGTAGTAGCAGGCAGGGGCCCGTGCGCCACTCCGTTGATCATGAACCCGCAGGAGCCGCAGATTCCTTCACGGCAATCGTGTTCGAAGGAGATCGGCTCCTGGCCGCGCTCAATCAGTTCTTCATTGAGGACATCCAGGCATTCCAGCATCGACATGTCTGGGTTGACATTGTCCATGGGATAGCTGATGAACTGGCCTGGCGCTTGCCGGTTGGTCTGACGCCAGACTTTTATGGTAAGTCTCATGGTTACTTGTAGCTCCTCTGGCTCGGGTGAACGTAATCGAATGCAAGCGGCTCTTTGGTGAGTTCTTCCCGGTTGCCGTAGCCTTTGTAGCCCCAGGCGGCGACATACGAGAAATGATCGTCGTCGCGTTGCGCTTCGCCTTCGGGAGTTTGATATTCCTCGCGGAAGTGGCCGCCGCAGGATTCATTGCGTTCGAGGGCGTCGACGCACATCAACTCACCCAACTCAAAGAAGTCGGCGACGCGACCGGCTTTCTCCAGGCTTTGGTTGAAGTCGCCGCCCGAGCCGGGAACTTTCACGTTTTGCCAGAATTCTTCGCGCAGCTCACGAATCTGACTAATGGCGTTTTGCAGGCCGGAAGCGTTGCGGGACATGCCGCAGTAATCCCAAACAATTTTGCCTAGCTGGCGGTGGAAGGAATCAACCGTGCGCTTGCCGTTAATATTGAGAAGCTTTTGCAAGGTGTTCTCCACGCAAGCAACGGCGTTGCGGATTTCGGGGTGCGATTCGGGGATGCTTTCCAGTTTGTTGTTTGCCAAATAGTCGCCTATCGTGTACGGCACGATAAAGTAGCCGTCGGAAAGCCCTTGCATCAAGGCGCTGGCGCCGAGACGATTCGCGCCGTGGTCGGAGAAGTTGGCTTCGCCGATGACGAAAAGGCCGGGAATGGTGCTCATTAGGTGGTAATCAACCCATAGACCGCCCATGGTGTAGTGAATGGCCGGGTAGATGCGCATCGGAACCTTGTAAGGGTCTTCGTCGGTGATGCGTTGATACATATCGAAAAGATTGCCGTAGCGCTCCTCGATGGCTTTGCGCCCCAGTCGTTTGATGGAATCCCCGAAGTCCAGGTAAACGCCTAATCCGGTTTCGCCGACTCCGCGACCTTCATCGCAGACGGATTTGGCATTGCGGGAAGCGACATCGCGGGGCACAAGATTGCCGAAGCTGGGGTAGCGTCGTTCCAGATAGTAATCGCGTTCGGTTTCGGGGATCTGATCGGGAGAGCGTTTATCGTTCTTCCCTTTGGGAACCCAGATGCGCCCATCGTTTCGCAGCGACTCGCTCATAAGTGTGAGCTTCGATTGATATTCGCCGGAGACGGGGATGCAGGTGGGGTGAATTTGGGTAAAGCAGGGATTAGCGAAGAGCGCGCCGCGTTTGTGGGCGCGCCACGAAGCGGTTACATTGGAGCCTTTGGCGTTAGTAGAGAGATAGAAAACGTTGCCGTATCCGCCGGTGCCGAGGATGACGGCATCAGCGAGGTGAACGTTGATCTCGCCTGTCACGAGGTGGCGCGTGACGATGCCGCGCGCACGTCCGTCAATCACGATCAGGTCGAGCATTTCCGTGCGCGGGTACATGGCGACGGTACCGGCCTGGACCTGACGCTCCAACGCCTGATAAGCGCCGAGAAGAAGCTGCTGCCCGGTCTGGCCACGGGCGTAAAACGTACGAGACACCTGCGCGCCGCCGAAGGAACGATTAGTTAATGTTCCGCCATATTCGCGGGCGAAGGGAACACCCTGCGCGACGCATTGATCAATGATGGAGACGCTGATTTGCGCCAAGCGGTAAACATTGGCTTCGCGGGCGCGGAAATCACCGCCCTTGACCGTGTCATAGAAGAGGCGGTAGATGCTGTCGCCGTCATTCTGATAATTCTTCGCGGCATTAATCCCGCCTTGCGCGGCGATGGAGTGAGCGCGGCGCGGTGAATCCTGGAAACAGAAGCAACTGACCTTGTAGCCCAGTTCGCCCAAGGTGGCGACGGCGGCCCCTCCGGCGAGTCCGGAACCGACCACAATCAGGGAATGACGGCGTTTGTTGGCGGGATTGACCAGCTTCATTTCAAAGCGGGTTTTGTCCCAAGTCCCCTCGATGGGACCGGAAGGAAGACGTGAATTCAGTTCCATTTATAACTTCACCAATCCTAAAAGAACGCTTACCGGAATAGAGATAAAACCGGCGGTCACGATCACCGCGAAAGCAATGGCGGCTTTCTGCAAAATGGGGGTGTGGCGCGGATGGTTAATGCCGAGCGACTGGAACATGCTCCAGACGCCGTGACGCAGATGCAAGCCGAGCAGGATCATCGAAAAAATGTACCAAGCGGAGACGTACCAGACCTGAAAGCCGCCTACGGTGTTGCCATAAACGTCGCCTTCCTGGAAGCTGCTGCCGGGATGCACTACACCGGCGGTGAGATGGAGGATGTGGTAAATCACAAACGCTAGCAGGATGGGTCCGCTCCAGTACATGGTGCGGGAAGCGTAGCTCGACACGGTGTTCTGGCGTCTGGCATAACCGACCGGGCGGGCCTTGGTTTTGCGAACGGCTAATCCGACGGAAGCCCAAATGTGAAGTCCGACCGCCGCGAGCAAGCCGATACGAACAATCCAGAGAAGTTCCGGAACGCCATGCAGGAAATGGCCGTAGCCGTTGAATTTATCGGCGCCGGCATAAATTTGCATGTTGCCGAGCATGTGCCCGACGATGAAGGCGAACAGGATAAAACCAGTCGCGCCCATTACGACTTTTTTGCCGTTGGTAGATTCCCAGAAACGCACGGGGCGAACCTCATGCGCGCCAATTACAGTTGCGGCCATTTTGCTTTCCTCACGATCCCTTTGCGAGAACAAAGAGCCAGCTACTTATCAGATGCGCAACTTGTGCAAAGATCGGCTTTTGTCTCGTAATAAAGAGCTTACTGCTTTCAGGGTAGCAAGGGATTTTTATGATACCTTTCCCGGCGTTTTTAGGTCCTAGTGAAGGAGTATTGAATTGATATGGATCGATTGGAAGAACTGAAGAATAAATATCAGAGCGCATTAAACACCATCAAACAGAAGGGTGTTGTTTTGTCGCACCTGCATGTGCAGGACAACAAGCTGTTTATTCAAGGCGCGGCGCCTTCGCAGGACATCAAGAACGATGTCTGGAATCAGATTAAGGCGGCTGACAGCTCCTATAGCGACCTGACTTGCGACATCACCGTCGATTCGAGCCTTCCTCAGCCGCAGCAGGCGCAAGCGGCGGCCACTTCGGGGGGCGGAAGTTCCAGCCGGACTTATACGGTGAAGCCGGGAGACACGCTTTCGAAGATTGCCAAGGATTTTTACGGCAATGCGAACGAGTACAACAAGATTTTCCAGGCTAACCAGGATCAACTGGAAAGTCCCGACAAGATTCGGGTGGGTCAAGAGCTGGTCATTCCGAGCTAGGGGGCATGAGGGTCCGCTCTAAAGCCTGGCAGCTTCTTCGAAAATCTGTGTGACCGGAATCTTAATGGCAGGTCCGGCAGTAAGAATTTCGGTCTTTCGGGGATGCGGGCCCTCCTGATGACATTCATAACCAGTCTGGCTATCGGCATCGACGATCCAGCAATAGGCTATGCCCGCGCGATGGTAAGGCTCTTGACACTTTTTGACTAGATACGGGAGGGTCTGACCGTAGGATCGGACCTCCACTACCAAAAACGCAGGGGACACTAGGTAGCCCTGATAAATGTTATAGACGGGGTGGCTCACAGTTACGTCGGGTTCGGCCTTGTCCGGCCCGAGAACGATGGTCCAATGCTCAGCCAGTTCGCCGCCTGTCAGGTGCCGGTAGCGATTCAGCAGGTTGTAAACGGCTTTTGTTACATCCTCGTGCTTTTTGCGCCCTACGCTCTCCTTCTTGATCCACTGCCCATCCAGATACTCGAGATATTTTTCATCGAGCAGCTCAAGAGGCGGCTCAGGAATCGCTAGTTCCGCCGTTGCCATCCGAAGCCTCTTTTTCTAACGATACAACCAATATCATGCCGCGCCCGGTTGTGATTTTCCTAAACACGATATAATTATGAGGGAGCTCCCTTCATTGAATTTGCGTGGATTGGTGCGTCTTTTGGCGCACATACAGCTACTGCCCGTGCTGGAAAACGGCGAGGAGACTACTCTGATCGGTGGTCAAGCCGTGATGGAAGGCGTGATGATGCGCTCGCCGCATAGTTACTGCGTGGCGGTGCGGAAGCCTTCCGGCGAAATTGTCACGGAAGAAAGCCCTTTGCCGCGAGTGTCCGACAAGCATCCGGTTTTCAAGTGGCCCGTGATGCGTGGGCTGGTGACTTTGGGCGGCGCAATGACTCTGGGGATGAAGGCTCTCAAGTTTTCCGCTGATTGCGCTTTGGAAGGCGTTACAGGCAAGAGCCAGGAGATAAGGAAAGAAGCTGGGCGCGGAACCATGGCGTTGCAGCTTGGCTTTTCCCTGCTGTTCATGCTGGTGCTGTACAAGTTCATTCCGTTATATCTGGCCACGCAGTTGGGAAAGCACTTTCACCCTCTCAGTGGCCGCTTTACCGTCAATATGGTGGACGGGACTTTGCGAATCGGCATTTTTCTCGGCTTCATGTATTTGCTGTCGCGCACAAAGGAGATGTACCGGCTGTTCCAATATCATGGCGCGGAGCACAAGGTGGTGTTCAATTTTGAATCCGGCCAGCCGGTGACGGTCGAGAATGCGCAGCGCTTCGTGACGTGGCATCCCCGGTGCGGAACCAGCTTTTTAGTGGTAGTTCTGATTGTGTCGATGATCGGCTATGCGTTTCTGCCGATTGACAACTTTTGGGCGAAACTGGCGGCGCGGATCGCGCTGCTGCCCGTGGTGGTGGGCGTCAGCTACGAAGCCATTCGGTTCGCGGCCAAGCGGCAAAGCGGACTGCTGGCGTTGCTGACCCGGCCAGGATTGTGGCTGCAACGCGTGACGACCAAACCGCCGTCGGACGAACAGACCGAGGTAGCGATCCACGCGCTTCAGCGGGCGATGGAGTTGGAGCGGGCGCAGGGCGGACAGCTCGTCATTGCTTAATTTGTCCAGGCTTACTTTATTCACGGGGCGGCATTCATGCAATTTAAAGATCGATTAGAAGAAGCCGAGGCGCGCTTCAACGAACTGACAGACCGGATGGCCGACCCGGCGGTCATTAATGATTCGGAGCAGTATCGAAAAACGACCAAGGCGCAGAGCGAGCTGATGGAACTGGTGACGAAATACCGGGACTGGAAGCGGGCCGATCAGGAGTTGCGCGACGCTCGGGTGATGCTGGGCGAAAGTGATCCCGACCTGCGGCAAATGGCCGAAATGGAAGTTGTCCGGCTGGAGCCGACGGTGGCGGCGCTGGAGCAGGATCTACAGCTTCTGCTGTTGCCGAAAGATCCGAACGACGAAAAGAACGTCGTGCTTGAAATCCGTAAAGGAGCGGGCGGCGATGAAGCTTCCCTCTTCGCGGCGGAAATGTTCCGCATGTATGGGCGTTACGCGGAAGAGCAGGGCTGGAAGGTGGAAGTTACTTCGCTGAGTGAATCTTCCGTGGGCGGCCTGAGCGAAGTGATCGCCATGATTAGCGGCAACAAGGTTTATAGCCGCATGAAGTATGAGAGCGGCGTGCATCGCGTTCAGCGCGTGCCCGCCACGGAGACGCAAGGGCGCGTGCATACTTCCACGATTACCGTTGTGGTGATGCCGGAAGCGGACGAAGTGGACGTGCAGGTTGACGCGAAGGATTTGCGCATTGATACGTTCTGCTCGTCTGGTCCGGGCGGGCAGTCAGTGAACACGACCTACTCGGCTGTGCGGATTACGCATTTGCCGACGAATACCGTGGTGTCGTGCCAGGACGAAAAGTCGCAAATCAAGAACCGGTCCAAGGCAATGCAGGTTTTACGGTCAAGGCTTTACCAGATGGAGATGGAAAAGCAATTGGCGGCCATTGGAGCCGAGCGGAAGAGCATGGTCGGCACGGGTGACCGTTCCGAGAAAATCCGAACGTATAACTTTCCGCAGAATCGCATTACAGATCACCGGATTGGGCTGACGCTTCACCAGCTTGACTTGACGATGGAAGGGCGTTTGCAACCGGTAATCGATGCGTTGGTCACTTATTATCAGTCGGCACGGCTACATAATGAGGGCCAAGCCGCTTAGACCCCTTCTTCCGTGACGCTTCAAACAGCCTTGCTCCAGGGCACGGAAGTTCTTGAGAAGGCCGCTATTTCAGTTCCGCGTTTAACGGCGGAAGTTCTGCTTTGCCATGCCCTGCGCTGCCGGCGCTCTTATCTTTACGCGCATGCCGATGACGAACTGACCGAGCATGTCCGGATTCACTACGGCCGTTACTTGAACGAGCGGTTAAAAGGCAAGCCAACGCAGTACATCACGTATCGGCAGGAGTTTTATGGACGTGATTTCCACGTTGATGAGCGCGTGCTGATTCCCCGCCCGGAAACGGAACATCTGGTTGAGGCGGCGCTTTCTCTCCTGCGGGGGAGGCCAAACGCGCGTGTCCTGGACGTGGGAACGGGGTCGGGCGCGATTGCTGTTTCCGTTGCGCTGGAAAGCCATACCGAGGTGTGGGCTTCTGACTTGTCGGTACAGGCGCTCGAAGTAGCGGAGCGCAACCGTCGCGCACACGGGGCCTCTGTCCGTTTCTTCGGAGGAGATTTACTGGAAGCGGTGCGGCCCGGCAGCTTGGATCTGCTGCTGTCCAACCCTCCCTATGTTCCGGGCGCGGACGCGGCGAACATGCAGAGCGAGGTTCGGGATTGGGAGCCGCATGTGGCGCTGTTTGCCGGCGATACCGGTTTGGAGATTTACCGGCGGCTGATTGCGGGAGCGGAAACGGCGGTGCGGCCCGGCGGACAATTATTGATGGAGCTCGGATATCGCCTGCTGGACAGCGTGCGTGAGATGCTGGCGATTTATTGGACAGACATTGAGGTCATTTCGGACTTGGCCGGTTTGCCTCGGGTGATAGGAGCAACGCGCCGGTAAGGAGTTTACATGCATCCGCTGATTTGCCACCTTGATATGGACGCATTCTTCGTTTCGGTGGAAGAGCTGTTCAATCCTTCCCTGAAAGGCAAGCCGGTCGTAGTGGGGGGCAAAGCGGAGCAGCGCGGGGTGGTTGCGGCGGCTTCCTACGCGGCGCGAAAGTTCGGCATTCATTCAGCGATGCCGTTACGGGTGGCGGCCCGCTTGTGTCCGCAAGCAATTTTCGTGACGGGCCAGCCGGGGCGATACCGCGAGTATTCGAAAAAAGTCTTTGCTGTTCTCAACCGCTTCTCCCCCTCCGTGGAAATGGCGTCTATCGATGAAGCTTATCTGGATCTGACCGGCACGGAGCGGCTGCACGGCCCAGCGTTGCGCGCCGCGCATGCCCTACACGAAACGATTCGGGCGGAAACAAATCTCCGGTGCTCCCTGGGGCTGGCGTCATCGCGATTGGTCGCCAAAATCTCGTCTGATCAGGCAAAACCAAATGGGGTTCTTTACATTGTTCCGGGGCAGGAAGCGCGCTTTCTGGCGCCTTTGGAGGTGAAGAAGATTCCCGGAGTCGGGAAGAAAATGGAGGAGTCCCTGCACAAGCTGGGCATTCGGCGTGTCGGTGACTTGGCGAATTTGGAGGAGAGCTTTCTGACGGCGCGGTTCGGGAAATGGGGCATGGCGCTGGCGGGCAAAGCACGGGGCGAAGACTCCGGCGGCTGGTTCGATGCTCCGATTGGAGCGGAGGAAGATCCAAAATCGATTAGCCATGAACATACCTTTAGCGAGGATGCCGCCGACCGCGAGCGGTTGGAAACAGCTTTGCTGAAACTGTCGGAAATGGTGGGAAAGAGATTACGGGAGCATGGGCTTTACGCACGGACAATACAGTTGAAACTGCGGTACGAAGATTTCACAACCATCACGCGGGCGCGTACTTTGGATCACGGCACGCAGTTGGACCGCGAAGTAGCGGGCGCGGCCATCACCCTGTTCCGGCAGGCTTGGGACGTCAAAACGGCGGTTCGGCTGCTTGGTATACACGCTGGGGGCTTGCAGCACGCCGAAGGGCAGATGAGTTTGCTGGAAGAACCGAAAACGGCGCGGCTGCGCGAGGCGTTCCGGTCCGTGGATTATATTCGGGGCCGTTTTGGGGAAGCCAGCATTTCGTTTGCGAAAACGTTGAAGTCCGGCATTCGCGAGAAGGTTCACGAGAATCCGTTCGATTTGCCGGGGAAATCAGCAGGCGAGAAAAAGGAGCCCACGGATGCCGACAGCGGACTTGACGATTAAATCAGACCGAGTTGGTTTGCTTTTGCGATGGGAGCGCAACTAAGTGGCATGGCAGTTACGCGACAAGCCCTGAAGTCCCATGCTCTGGCTTCTTCGCTGTTTGGGCCAACGACCCTGCGCCAAGCTGTGGAACAGTTTGGCTTTGTCCAGGCTGATCCGATACGGTCCCCCGCACGGGCACAAGATCTCATTCTCCGCCATCGAGTAAAAGGATACCGTGCTGGAGACTTAGAAAAGCACTATCCGAAGCTGGGCCTCGAAGAAGATTTTCTGTATGCCTATGGTTTTGTGCCGAGAACGACTTGGCGCTTGCTGCACCCGAGACTGAAAGCAGGCTTAAGCGCAGCAGAGGAGCGCGTGTTAGCGCAGGTTTCGGCACAGAAGTGCCTGCATCCGCGAGAACTGGAAGCACATCTGGGGCGAGAGCGGGAAGTGAATGCTTGGGGTGGCTACTCGAAGGCTACGACTCGCGTTCTACAGGCGCTGCACTATCGCGGTCTGTTGCGAGTGGCAGGGCGGGACAACGGCATTCGTCTATATGCGGCCACCACGCAGCAACTGGAACACATCGAGCCGGAAGAACGACTCAGGAAGCTGGTGCTGTTAATTGCCCAGATTCTTGCGCCCATGCCGGAGCGAAGCTTGCGAGAGACGTTGCGACACTTGGCGCAAGCAGCTCCACACCTAGAGGGAAGATCGTCGATAGTAGCCAAGCTGGTGGACTCGGGCGAGTTGGCAAGTGCCGAAGTGGAGGGCTTACGATACCTGTGGCCGACAGGCAAGTTGCTTCGAAGCCAGCCTGAGGCCGTCGTCCGTTTTCTGTCCCCCTTTGATCCTTTAGTCTGGGATCGTCGCCGGTTCGAGCATCTGTGGGGTTGGGCTTACCGCTTTGAAGCCTATACCCCGGTAGCCAAGCGAAAGCTAGGCTACTATGCCATGCCTTTGTTGTGGAGAGAGGAGATCATCGGCTGGGTGAATGTGTCAAGCAAGCTGGGGATGACTGTAGAAACTGGATTCATCAGAGCCGAGCCGAAAGGAAACCAGTTCCGGCAGGCCCTAAAAACAGAAATCGACCGTCTCCATTTATTTCTGCAACAAGAACAACCATAGAAAGAAGTTGAATACAAACCCTTTTATGCGGATCGCGGCTATTTATGATATTCATGCGAATCTCCCCGCTCTGGAAGCGGTCCTGCAAGAAGTTCGTCACGTCGAAGCGGATCAGATCGTGGTCGGGGGCGATGTGCTTCCAGGTCCGATGCCGCGGGAAACGATGGAGTGTTTACTGGACTTCCCTATTCCCGCGCGTTTTATCCAAGGCAACGGCGAAGCCGCTGTACTGGAGCAAATGGCGGGCAGAGATCCAATCATGGTCCCGGAACAACATCGGCCCACCGTGCGTTGGACCGCGCAGCAGCTTGACTCAAAATATCAGCGGCTGTTGACGGGCTGGCCCCAAACACTTCGCATTGAAATTGGCGGGATAGGCGAGGTGCTGTTCTGCCATGCCACACCGCGAAGCGACACGGAGATCTTTACCCGCCTGACGCCGGAAGAGCGCCTCTTACCCGTCTTTGAAGGGCTCAACGCGCCGCTGGTCGTCTGCGGCCATACCCACATGCAGTTTAGCCGCATGGTTGGCGGGATTCGAGTTTTGAATGCAGGCAGCGTAGGAATGCCGTTTGGGAAACCGGGCGCTTATTGGCTCACCTTGGGGCCGGATATTCAATTTCGGCATACCCTGTACGATCTCGCGAAGGCCGCTGAACGCATTGGCGGCACGCCGTATCCTCAAGCGCGAGACTTCGCGGCACGCAACGTCCTGCAACCTCCCTCCGAGGAAGAGACACTGGCGGCGTTTACCCGAGTCGAGTTGAAATAAGAGCTAACCAGCTTCCACGATTTTGGCGTAGGAGTACGGGTCAAGACTGGCGCCGCCCACCAGAACACCGTCAATTTCATCTTCAGCCATCAGCCCCGCCGCGTTATCCGGTTTGACGCTGCCGCCGTAGAGAATGCGGAGTTGTTGCGCCGCTTCCTGCCCGAAGCGCTTGCCTGCTTCCGAGCGTATCAGTTTATGAGCATTGGAAGCGATTACGGGAGTGGCGGTTTGACCGGTGCCAATGGCCCAGATCGGCTCATAGGCCATGGCGATTTTTGCGAACTGCTCTTCGGTAAGACCGGCGATTCCGGCGGCAAACTGACGAATGAGCACGTCGGCGGCTTTCCCGTTTTTATGCTCTTCCAGTTTTTCGCCCACGCAGACAATCGGTTTGAGCCCTGCTTCCAGCGCGGCCTGGGTTTTCTTCAGAACATTGGCATCCGTTTCACAAAAGTATTGGCGGCGTTCACTATGACCGACGAGAACCCAAGCGGCACCCGCCGCGCGGAGCATGTCGCCGGAAACCTCGCCCGTATAAGCGCCTTCCTTTTCCCAGTACATATTTTGCCCGCCGATGTCGATATTGGTTCCTAGCGTTGCCGCCGCGGCGGCAGGAATCGCCAGAGTAGCCGGGCATAAGAGAATATCGCACTTATTGATGCCAGAAACGAGCGGCTTGAAGCGCTCTAAAAAATCGTTGGTCTGCCCGGCGGTCTTGTACATCTTCCAGTTAGCCGCCATGATGTGCCGTCTCATAGACTGCGAGTTAATTCGTGTCCTTTCGCAATGTCGTGCAGGAAGCTTGCGCCCGCGGGAATGCTCGTATCGAAGTTGCGCGCAACGGTTTGACCGATGTCGGCGAGCGTCCGTCGCGTGCCTAAGTTTATACCTGTTTGCGCGCCAGGGCCGTATACCAGCAAAGGCGTGTATTCGCGCGAATGGTCAGTTGACGGCGTGGTGGGATCGCAGCCGTGGTCAGCGGTGAGCACCACAAGATCGCTGTCGTTTACCGACAGCGAAGGCAGCCAACGATCAACGGCTTCCAGCGCGCGCGCGTAGCCCTCGACATCGTTGCGATGGCCGTATTGCTGGTCAAAATCGACGAGGTTAACAAAAATAAGACCGTCCTGTTGGGCCTTCATCGCTTCGGCTGTTTTCGCCATGCCGTCTTCGTTGTTCTTGGTTTTCACGGAATGCGTGATGCCCCGGTTCAAAAAGATGTCGGCGATCTTTCCAATACTGTAGACCGGCACGTTCCGCCGGTGAAGCTGATCGAGCAGCATGCCGTCGGGCGGGGGCACGGCATAGTCTTTTCGGTTCGCGGTGCGAACAAAGTGCCCCGGTTCTCCCGTGAACGGGCGCGCGATGACCCGGCCCACTTCATGCGGACCGCGCAGGATGTCCCGCGCCATTTTGCACAGGCGATACAACTCGTCCAGGGGAATCACCTGTTCATGCGCGGCAATCTGGAAAACGCTGTCGGCGGAGGTGTAAACAATCGGCTGACGGGTGCGGAGGTGGTCTTCCCCCAGTTCTTTAATAATTTCTGTCCCGGAAGCCGCTTTATTGCCGAGAACACTGCTTCCAATTTGTGTTTCGAAGGCGGTGATTACTTCGGGAGGGAAACCGCGCGGATAAACCGGAAAGGGCTTTGGAAGCAGAATACCGGCCATCTCCCAATGACCGGTAGTGGTGTCTTTGCCCGGCGATGCCAGCATGCACTTGCCGAATGCGCCGCTCGGCTTCTCGACAGGCGACAGATGAGCAAGCGGCTTAATGTTTGCCAGACCTAACCGGCAAAGGTTCGGAAGATAGAGCGAACGTTCGCGGGCGATGTTGCCTAATGTGTCGCTTCCCTCGTCACCATAGGAGGCGGCGTCGGGCATGGCGCCGATGCCGACGCTGTCCAGAACAATCCAGACGACTCGATCAAACTTGGGCTTCAACACTGATCCTTCCGGTTGCTATTGCCCTTTCCCCTCGGTGGCAACCGCTGTCTGCCCTATCGTTCCCGTAAACTGGTCTTTCAGCTTGGCGGCGCGTTCGCGGACAAGGTGCATAAAAGCCTCGTGGCTGGCAATGCGGCTGAGCAGAGGCACAAACTGCGCGGGAGCCGCCAATTGCTTGCGCAGCCATAACGACTCAATCTCGGCTAAAGCATCGTTCACGCCCAGCTTGTCAAAATGTATCGCACGATCCAGGCCCGCGTAAGCCCGTTCGGTGGACGACAACTGCTCGAAACGGTCGAGCAGTTGTTGCGCGGGAATCAGCAGCGAATAATTAAAGGTGGTTTCGGTTGCCGGACCGGATGCCGGTTCATACCGAAATACCTTTTTGCCGGTATTTGCCACTTTCAAGCCGGACTCCAACGGCGTCTTAAAGAAGTCCAGCTTTTCCGCCAGGGAAAAAAGCGCGCTCACGTCCGGCTCCGCCAGCTTGGCCTTAACCGGCTGATCGTCAGCGGGTGATTCTTTATACTCCAGATCTCCCGTTCTGTCGATGCCGATAAAGACGTACGCCGGGGTGCTGCCTGGAAAACTCTTGGTGAAAATGAGTCTTGGTTCACCGGCAAAAGCGCAGAACGAAATCAGGAGCGCGGCGGAAATCAGCTTCAATGCTCAGCTCCGGCAGCCAGAAGATAATTCATGCGGGCTCCGTGACAGATCGCCACGGCCAAGGCATCCGTCGCATCGTAGGAGTGAAACTGCCGGTCGATTCCCAGAAGCGACTGCACCATCATCTCAACCTGATGTTTTTCCGCCCGGCCATAACCAACCACGCTGATTTTCACTTCCAACGGCGAATATTCACTGACCGGCATTCCCGCTTCGGCTGCCACCAAGAGCGCCACCCCGCGCACATGCGCCAGTTTCAGCGCGGATTTGGCGTTTACCGAATGAAATACCTGTTCGATAGAAACTACTTGCGGAACGTACTGGCTCATGACGGCTCGCAGCTCTTTGGCGATTTGGACGAGCCGATGCTCCAGCGCATAAACAGGTTTCGTGCGAATCACTCCGGCGGTCACCAAGCGATGGGAGCGCCCATCCGAATCGATCACGCCAAAACCGGTTCGTTCCGTCCCGCAGTCTATTCCGAGGATTCGCATTCAGCAGCAGCCGTCTCAGATGGCGTTAAGCCAGAGCCTCTACTTCCGCCTCATCCACTTCATAATTGCCGTACACATTCTGCACATCATCGTGCTCTTCAAGGGCGTCGTAGAGCTTCAGCATGGCGTTGGCGTTCTTGCCTTCGAGCTTGACGGTATTCTTCGGCACCATGGCAATCTCAGCCGATTCGTTGGGGATGCCCGCCTTCTCCAAAGCCTGCAATACAGCTTCGTGCGCTTCAGGAGGAGACAGGATAGCCCAAGCTCCATCCTCGTCGCGGATATCGTCCGCGCCGGCGTCAAGCACAAGGGCCATAAGCTGATCTTCGCTGGCCTTTTCCGCGTCCACAATGATTTGGCTCTTACGCTCGAACATCCAGGCAACGCTTCCCTGCTCGCCCAGGTTACCGCCATTCTTTGAAAACATATGACGAATCTCGCTCACCGTTCGATTGCGATTATCGGTAGCGACGTCCACCAGCACCGCCGCGCCGCCAGGACCATAGCCTTCAAAAAGAATTTCGTCGATCTGGCCGCCTTCCAGCTCGCCCGTGCCGCGCATGATCGCGCGCTTGATGTTGTCGGAAGGCATGCTCACGCCCTTCGCGGCAATGATCGCGGTACGCAGGCGAGGATTGCCGTCCGGATCGCCGCCATTTCGCGCGGCAATCATGATTTCCTTAATCAGCCGCGTAAATGCCTTGCCGCGTTTCGCGTCCGTGGCCGCCTTTTTGTGCTTGATAGTGGCCCATTTACTATGTCCAGACATGAAAAACCTCAACTGTTCTTAACTTTTGAGAATAACAAAAGAAGGCGAAAGCAGGCGATGTTGTCCGTCCGTCATTAAAAGGCCGGACGAATTTGCCACCGGACGGCCCCTGGAAGGTTGAGCGTTTTTCAGCAACGTGAGCGCCGCGAATCCTTCCTCGGGAAGGCGCTTCAGCAGAAATGTATCGATCTCTTCGTGGGCGCGCCAGACTTCGAGAACATCATCCACCATTAAAATCTTTTGCGCTTCAGGCGAAGGTCAAGGTCGCTCCAGAGATGGGCCACTGAAATTGCCTCGCCGTTCGGCAAGAGCATCGTCGAGATGCGCTCCAGGTTTTCGGTTTGGCGGCTCCACTCCCAGGCGTACCGCAGCTCCGGGTCCATTACGAAGATGGCAGGTATGCCGATCCGAACATATTGGCGCCACTTCTCAATCACTCGCTCCATCCGGTCTTCAGGAGACAACACTTCCACTATTACAGCAACAGGTTTAGTTGGATAGGGTTGCTCAACAAACGTCGCGGCGGCAACGTCCGGTTTTGGTTGCCAGTCCGCGTCGATTCTCAGTTCGAGTTCCGTACCAGACTCATATCCCGCTCCATCTAGAGCATTCAGCAGAACCTTTACCAGCAGCGTGTGCAACCAAGTGGGCGCGAATTTCTGAACCGCTTCTCCGAACCAATACTCGTAATACGGCTTTTCTTCGGCATAGCGTAAACGGAACTCTTCCAACGTCAGGAGGTTCGTCGCTGAAGCCATAAGTGAAGTATAGTTTGCATCCGGCGGAGAGGGGGATCTGGAAAAAGCTTCTTCTCCGACACGCAATAAGACCAATCAGATGGCCGGCTAAACCAGCATCGGGCAAAAAGTGTCGTGACGAACTACTGGCGATGTAGGCTCACTTCGGTGACGGCCTTCCAGGTGAATTCGACGACTGGTACAGGGAAGATTCCCGCAGTCGCTCCACATCGCTGCGTGCTCCGTAGTTGGTCGCGTCCCCTTCGGTTGCCGCAGGGCCGATCCCGTAACTCGGGATTCCCTTAGCCCGCAACTGCGCCATGTCGCTGGCTCCAGTAGACATGGCCAGCTTTCGCTGGCTTGGCTCCTGCACCGGTCACCAGTGATGCTGCCGATTCCGGGAACATCGAGTGCGAAGCATCTAGAAGAGAATGTCGCCGCAGCGGACGTGAAGCTGAGTGACGCGGAATGGGGCGAAATCGAGCAGTCAACTCGGTAAAAGAGCGTCAAAGCCGATTGTGCAGGAAACGCCAAGTATTTGCGTCAATACATTGCTTGATGCTTCCTTTTACCTTTCGAGACGTGGAACAGAAGTAAATACAGCAATGTTATTACGGCCTTTTCGTTCGGAGGATCGCATGCCGGACCCGGTTCGGTACCCGTCCTGCCCTCAGCCAAATTCATTCTGGCGGAGAGGGGGGATTCGATACACCTTCTGTATCCTTTCCCCTGCAAACACTGCGGCAAGGAGTTCCTAGCCTGCCCCAACAACTACAAAAGGGATTCACGATTTACTGCGGTCGGAAGTGCTATGTCGCGACAAGACCGCGTGGGTTCGGAAAAGCGACGAAGAGCGATTATGACCGGAAGATCGCGTCGCAACGGCGAAATCCTGTGCAGACCGAGGCCCGCAAGCTGCTCGAAAGGGCCGTTCGAAAAGGGACAGTCCGAAGACGGCCCTGTTTCGTCTGCAAAGAGCCGAAGGCGGAGGGACACCATTGGGATTACTCGAAACCGCTCGATGTGTTCTGGTTGTGCCGAAAGCACCACGTAGAGGCCCACGATGGCCTGATTTGCCTTCCGTTACTCGCACAGCCGGTCATTGCGGCTGTGCCGTGGCCTAGAGGGAGAAGATGTCGGCCTCGCAGCAAATAGGCTGGGGCTTGCACGCCCAATCCTACCGGCGTAAGATTAAAACATGAGCACCACACCTTCCCGGCCCGGCACAGAACCTGAAATCTCCGACCGCGAGAAGTGGATCATCGAGCAGCGGCTTGCCAGGGCTGATAATGAGCCCCGGCAGGATGCGCGGGAATCGATTGAGGAAATCCGCCGTAAACTCCAGCACCCATCTCCCAAGTGAGGCGCGTTGAAGTAAGCGCGTCGGCAAAGGCTGACATTGCCCGCGCCGCCGTCTGGTATGAAAACCAGAAAGAAGGTCTGGGCGACATGTTCCTTACTGCCATTCTGGACACCATCGATCGGATTGCGCTGAACCCGGAAGGATATGCGAAGGCGATTAAAGAGGCGAGAAAAGCTGAGGTCGAGAGTTTCCCGTATTCGGTCTGGTTTCGTGTTAAAGATGACGTTCTGGTCATAGCTTGCTTGCATGGAAAGCGTGATAGACGGCTTGCCGTGGAGCGTGCCAGCGGGGTTATCCCGTTCCCTGAGCCGTGATGACGATCAGGTTTTGAGGGCAGCTTTGTGCAGCGACTCGTCCACGAGCACCCGGTACTCGTCGATCTTTTCCTTGATGTACTCGCGCTTGCAGATGTAGGTGATTTTGTGGGCCGAATAATTACCAAGCTCGCGGAACACTTCGATGGACTTGCGGCTGTTGCGGCCAAGGTTGAGCGTGGGATTGCCAGCGGCATTGCTAACAATGGCTTCCAGCATCACGTAATGTCCGGCGTTGTCCTTAATAACGTTAGCGATGCCCTGGTGCTCGTACGCCATGATGAGCAACACCTCTTCCAGCCTCCGCATCAGCACGGCGCATCCGTCAAAAATATTTTCTTCGTAAGAGCGGTTGATCTGCTTGGCTAGGCTCTCGATGTAGCCGCGTGTCTTTGTGTAGAGAGTTTCCGGCAGGATTGTGCCATGGTCCACAACGTCCTGAGATTTTTCGGCAAGGTGTGGAAACTTCGCGTCCATCTGGGCGATGTAGGTGTGGTGCAGCCGGAACGTGCCCGAGCGGCTACCGTTGACCGTATCGGGGGTTTTCTTCAAGTTGTCGGCCAGGCGTGACGTGTTCGGCTTGGGGAGGTTCAAGCTGTCCAGCCATTTGGCGCAGTCGCCCGCAGTGAACTCGGCGACAGCTTGCTTCTTCAGGTAGTAGAAGGCGAGATGGCACGCCTTCGGCACTTCCCCGAGCGTTGCCAGTTTGCACTCAACAGCGAACTTTTCGAGCATCACTCAGGAGTGGTGGCGCTTTCTGGAGGTGCGATGAGGCGCTCGACTTCACGCTTGCCGTCTTCGAGCAAATACCAGGTCTGCGGGTCTTTATCGGGGTCGTTGTTGACCGACTTGCCCTTCGATTTGAGCGTACTCAGGTCGCGGGTGATGTTGTTGTGGATAATCTTCCCGAATTCGCGAAAGTATTTACCGAAGGTCGCTGCAAGCACAGGTGCGCTGGCCTCGGTGTGCTTTGCCTCGATTTCAAGCATGTGAAGGAGCCACATGGCTTTGGTGGCGGTGTTCCATTCCTGCTTCGGAAACCCGTACTTCTGGGCATCGTGTTTGAAATCAATCGGTTCGGCGGAAACCCTCGGGCTGCCACTGTTTTTCCGGGTGGCGCCCCGGCTTCCGTTCCGCGCGGACGCTGCTGGCAGTGCTGCGGCAGGTAAGGCTGCCTGCAGGCTTGCGACCCGACCATTATTCTGATGGGTGTCATTGGCGCCATCGGCAATTGCACCGACCGCTTGAATCACGCCCTGAACCTGTTTCTGGACGGCAGCTACCTTGGCGACGACATCATCGCTCTCACCCTTGATCCTCAATTTGAGACCGGTGATCTCGAACTCGATTTCCATCTTCGCCATAAACGCGGTTTAAGAATCCTATTCTTAGGGGTATCCGTATTTCATCATACCGGAGAA
>JAABUZ0100002156.1_pt1 | contig 33736 bp, 29 predicted proteins | sample 5562091 | NCBI WGS metagenome assembly JAABUZ01 (sample SAMN12813069, study PRJNA571459) | rock metagenome | isolation source: Antarctica rocks | place: Antarctica: Victoria Land, Linnaeus Terrace sud | collected 2015-12-21
ACCGTGCCCGCGGCGTCAAAACGCGACCCATTTGCTGGCACTGGCAGTGAAAAGCACGGTGCTCGTCGCGAAACCCGCACGGCGACGAACCTGTGGTTGCCCGATCTCACCGCGATGCCCATGGCTCATTTCCTGCTAGGTGTGCTACCGTTGCATGGTGACACCGTGCTGATGCTGACTTCTCGAACCGCAGGAGCAAGCTGCCAACCATGGATGCACAGCCGCCGTACTCCCATGTCCATTCATCACCTCGTTCACTTCGCTGGCGCCGCTGGTCAGGGGGCATGGCGTTTTTGCTGTTCGCGGGAGCATTCGGCGCGGTGGTGGTTGATGATGTTCATCTCCGACACGAGGGGCCGCGCGAAAGTGCTGCGGCCCGGCAGTATATTGAAGGCGCCGTGCATAATGACCCCGCACGCATGTGGCAGACCTACTCGTCCCTGGCCCGGCACGAGCGCGGTGACAATCGCGACGCGTTCATTGCGTATATGCTAGCCGGTACGCATCCAGTGCAGGGCGCGCCCAATGGCTACCGACTCCTGGCGAGTTTGCCACTCGACACGGGGCAGACGTTGCTCTTTTACCAGGTTGACAATATGACCAGCCGGGGGATCCAGCAGACCATCTTTCCGGTGCTTCTGGACGAGCGCGGTCGCGTTGATGGCGCAGGTGATGATGGCATCCGTTTTGCGCCACCCATTAATGCTCATTAGGCGGGCTTCACGAACGCGACGACACCGGAAGGCGCTGACCATGCTGCCGTGGTGGTCATTGGAGCCGGCATTGCTGGTCTGACCGCCGCGGTGTGCCTTGCGGAACGTGGCGTGTCGGTGACGGTTCTGGAAGCTCAGCGCGTCTGTGGTGGACGGGTGCAGACGGACGGCACGACGGCGGTAACGTTCGGCGGACAGACGTGGCAGTTTCCCGATGAACACGGCATCCATGGTGTCTGGAGCCAATACCACAATTTTCGCTCGATGCTAAAGCGCGTGCGGCAAGAGGGCGCGCTCATTCCTGCACAGGGACAGGAATGGGTGCATGGAAATCGTACATCACTCCATCGCCTTGAGGTGGGACGCATCCTTACGCGCAGTGCTCTACCCGCCCCGTTCCATTATGTGCCCCTGGTCTTCCAGATGGGCTTCCTTCGACTCCTGCGCCCATGGGATGTGCTTCGTTTGCCGTTCGCGCTGGCGGGGCTCATCGTTGCCGCGAGCATGGATCCGATGCGCGATATAGACCTGTTGAAAGGCAAATCGCTCACATTGTTGCTTGAGGGATGGCCACCTCCGCTGCGTCACCTCTTTTCGGCACTGGCGCGGAACGGACTCTCAGCTGACCCGGAAGCGGTGGGGCTGGGGGATTTTGTGGCGTGGTTGCGGTTTTATACCTTTTTACGGCGGGACGCGTGGGGTTTCCACTTCTTCAGGGCTGACCCTGGCAGCACGCTCATTGAGCCGATGCTGACGGCTCTGCGTGAAGCGCACGGTCGTGTCCTGGTGGACTGTCGTGCCATCCGGCTTCAACGGGTTCAGGCTGATCTGTGGCACGTGGAGTACGAGGCACTGGGTGTGGAGGATCCCAGGGGTGACGGCGTGCTCCTGGGCACGGACGCGATGGGCGGGGAAACGTATCAGGACGCCCCGCTCCGTCGTCTGACACCAGTCCGTGGCGTGCGCCTTGCCAGGAACGTGGTGCTGGCCCTGGATGCGCCTGGCTCACGTTCTCTCCTGACCGGAACGGGGTCATCGACCGAAGCGGACGCACGTCTGATGGAGTGGCCGACGGCACAGGCCACGGTGGTGGTGCGGTTCTGGTTCAGTGTGTTGCCAGTCATAACGGCGGAGGCGGGTGTCCTCTCCGGCGACTTTTCAGCGGATAACTTTTTCTGGCTGCAAAACTTCCACGACGGCGCCTACCTCTGGCACCGTGCTACAGGCGGGAGTGCCATCGAACTGCATGTCTATGGGCCGCCCGCCTTGCTTGCCCGAGACGACGCCGACATCCTGCGCTTGACGCTTGGCGACGTGGAGCGGCTCTATCCAGACGTGCGAGGGACGTGTGTTCAACACATGCTCCGGCGCAATCCGCCCGTGCATACACTGTACCGGACGGGTACCGGCGAGGGGAACCTGGCAGTGGTTGCCCCATGGGCGGGTATTGTTTGCTGCGGGGATTGGATCCGACACGACACGCCATCGCTCTTTCTCGAGCGGGCCTGCATAACAGGGATAGCCGCCGCGAATGTGGTGCTTGCCGAGCGTGGTTTGGAACCGTATGTCATCCAACGTGAACAGGCGCCAGAAGGGGTCGCACACTGGTTGGAACGTATCTTGTATTTCGTTCGCCGATGGACGTAGGCCCATACAGTTCGTGGTAGACTATCAATTACAAACGTGCAGATAGACATCAACGCCCCAGAACGTCCACAGACGGATCTCCTTACGGAGTTTGAAGCCGCCTGTGCTTTTCCCCTTGACCCATTTCAGGTAGATGCGATTCAGCACCTGATTGCTGGTCGTTCGGTACTGGTGGCTGCCCCGACGAGTTCGGGAAAGACCATCGTCGCCGAATTTGGCATCTACCGTGGTATGCAGATGGGCCAGCGCGTCATTTACACGTCGCCTCTTAAGGCACTGTCGAATCAAAAGTTCGGCGACTTCTGTCGGGTCTGGGGAAACGACGTCGTCGGGTTGCTGACGGGCGATATCAGCGTGCATCCTGATGCCAGCGTCCGCGTGATGACCACCGAAGTGCTTCGTAACATGCTCTTGCAATCACCCGAAGGGATGAACGGCGTCCAGACCGTGGTGCTTGACGAGTTCCATTATCTCGGCGATGCTGAACGCGGGCGCGTGTGGGAAGAAATTGTGATCCTCCTGCCGCGCAATGTGCAGATTATCGCGTTGAGCGCCACCATGAGCAACGCGGAGCAGATGCGCCTATGGATGGAACGCGTCCACGGCGCGACGGCTCTGGTGCTCAGCGAACGGCGGCCCGTGCCGCTGGAAATCCACTACTTTTTGGATGGCAAACTTTACCGCGCTATCGACGCGAATGGGCGGGTGGTAGCACGCATCAAGGCCGGTGGAGAAGCACATAAGCTACGTCGCCGTTTCGCGCCTCCTGGCACGCGCTCCGCCCCGCGTCCCACGCCACAATATCAGCCGGTCACCTCGGCAGACGTGGTCGCAAGCCTGGCGACTCGAAATCTGCTCCCCGCGATCTACTTCGTGTTCAGCCGGGCGAAGACCGAACGCGAAGCGAGTCGGTGCGCGGCGTCAACGCTGGATCTGGTCAGTAGTGATAGTCAGCGCGAACGGATCGAGCGGGCCATCGCGGAAACCATGGCCTTCATGAGCGAGGAGCACCGGGGATTGCCGCAGGTGACCGCCATGATGCTCCTGCTGCGCCGTGGTTTTGCGTTCCACCACGCTGGCCTGCTGCCAGGACTGAAGGTGCTGGTAGAGACGCTGTTCGCTGACGGCGTACTCGGCGTCGTCTTTGCCACCGAGACGCTCAGCCTTGGCATCAATATGCCCGCGCGCTCGGTCGTCATCCCGCAACTTACCAAGTACGACGGCACGTCCAATCGTCCACTCTCTGCCCGAGAATTCCATCAGTTGATCGGACGTGCCGGTCGTCGCGGCATGGATGTCGCCGGGAACGCGATTCTGGTGCACGACGAGTGGATGAGCTACGACGAGGCAATTGGCATTGCGAAGCGTCCCCTCGAGCCCGTGATGAGCTCGTTCCAGCTCGGTTATAACTCGCTTATTAACCTGCTGCGCACTTATAACGACCGCGAAGTGCTTGTCTGGTTGATGCATCAGTCACTGCTGGCGCACCAGATGGTTGGCCGACGCGACGTGCTCCTCGCAGAACGAGCGACGCTGGAGGCGCAGGCGAACGGGAAGGGACCCGGATGTCTGATTGGCGGCCCCGACACCCTCCATGACTTCAACAGGCTGACGGCGCGACTGGAAGCGGCACAGGTTCGCCACGACGAACTTGAAGACGAACTGCGGCATTCCCGAAAGCGTCGATCCAGCGCGCACATGCCCGACGATGACGTACGGCGACAGATCCGGCAGGCCGAAGGCGGTGAACTACTTTATATCACCAGCTTTGGCTGGTCGGCACTCGTGCAGCAGCCGGATGGCCCGCTGGTGGTACCGCTTGACGGCCTGACAGAAGGTGCACGGCGACGGCGGCTGTCGTTGAGCTACGATCAGATTGAAGCCATCAGGATGAAGCCACGTCTCGATCTAGATCGTCTCCCGCATATGGGAACGCGAGGCACCGATGCGCTGCCTCGAGCTGAGCGCACGGAGTTGCGGCGTCAACTCGACGCCCTGGAACCGCGGGGCTCCACGGAGTCGTCATTGTCGCCAGCGGAGCAGGCACGGCACGCCCGTATCCACCAGCTCGAACAGAAACTGGCCGAATTGAAGACCGAGATCGGCGAACTGGGTGTAACTGTGCGTGAGCACCGATGCGCGACCTGCCCGGTGCTGGGCGAGCACCGCAAGCTCATTCGGTGGTCCTCGACGAGCCACCGACTCATCGAAAATCTCGACCTCGAAATCGCGCAACTGGCAGCGGCGGAAGAACGTGACCTGCGTGACGTCGTGTCCGATATGATGACACTGTTGGAGAAGTTTGGCTTCCTGGTGGGCGGCGCCTGTGCGCCAAAAGCGGATATGCTGGCACGCATTGTCGATCCAAATACCCTGATTATCAGCGAGTTGGTCATCAGCGATATTATGGACGGCATCCCGACCGAAGAGGTCGCTGAGGTGCTGTCGTGGTTCGCGGAGAGCGACGCGGATGGCCTCTTCCAGAATCTGAAAGGTTCGCTCAAAGACCTCTGGTTTCACGTACGGTTGCTGAGCGAAGCCATTATGGATGAAGAGAACCGCGTGAATCTGTATCATTCCCGCGGGCCGTCACCAGCGCATCCGGGGCTCGTCCGCGCGTGGTGCCGCGGCATGGCGTTTCCCCAGCTGATGGTCGAGTTTGAAATGGCCGAAGGTGACGGTATACGCTACCTGAAGAAGTCGGGCGATTTGCTGCGCCAGGTACGCCGGGCACTCGAAGAGACCGGACTGAAGCCGGAACTGCGGCTGACGATTGCCGCCGCGGAGCAGGCGGTTCGTCGTGATATTGTGGTGAGCCAGGAGTTGCTCGAATTGAGCGAGGTAATAGACGTGGCGGCCGAGGAACTTCCGCCGGAGATCCGCGACGAACTGGCCGACGTCACCCACGACACGGGTGATATTCATCCCCCAGTTGCCCAGCATCATCAGGCAGACCTGCATCTCCTCGCACCCATGGATGTGATCGCGCAGTCACGTTCGGGAGTGTAGCGGCGCACTTGGCGACCGACGTATCACGATCGAGCGCGTATATTCCCCATGCACGCTGGAACTTCACCATGCTGGCACTGGACTTCGCACTGTTCGGTGCCGCACTGTCATTCATGTCGTGGGTGACGATCTTTCCGGCGTTTTTGCAGCAACTCGGAGCCAGTAATGTGCAGATCGGGCTCATCGCGGTCGTGACCTCTACAGGATTCGCACTGCCCCCGCTGTTTATCGCGCCGTATACGGAACGGCTCGAGCGGAAGTCACCATTTATTCTGATCTGGACACTGTGGGAGCGTGTGCCAGCGGGGGTGCTCGCCTTGCTGGCGTTGTTCGTCTCGATACGCCACCCGACGTTGACTTTGTGGATCGCCCTGTTGCTGGTGAGCGTGCAGACGATCATTGGGGGGAGCCTCACGCCCGCGTGGCTGGATCTGATCGCCCGGGCGGTGCATGTGCGGAGCCGGGGTCGGTTCTTCGGATGGAGTAGCGCGCTGGCGGGCGCGCTCGGCTTTATCGGCTCGCTCTTCTCGCAGCGTTTGCTCGACAGCCTCGGGTTTCCGAATGGCTACGCCGCTTGCTTCGCTATCGCATTTGTGTTTTTGATGGTGTCATATCTATTTCTGGCGCTTAATCGGGAGATTCTGCCGGGTGCACGGCCAGCGGTGGTAGTAAACCGCCAGCGGTACAGCCGCATCCTGCTGGAGGTGCTCCGGAGCAACCACGACTTCTCCGTGTTCCTGGCAACCCGGTGCTTATCCGCGCTCAGCGGTGCCGCGTCAGGTTTCTACATGGTGTTTGCACTGGCGCAGATTCCAGATGCCGCGCAGAATGTTGGACTCCTCACCAGTTTCCTCCTGGCATCGACAACGCTGTCGAACCTCTTCTGGGGTAGTCTGGCCGACCGGGTGGGCCACAAGCTCGTGCTGGCGTGGGGACAGGCACTGCTGCTGTTCGCTCTGTTGATGGTGCTCGTGAGCCAGGAGTTGTGGCAGGTGGCACTTGCGTTTGTTCTGCTCGGCGGCGGTACGAGCGCATTGAACGTGTCGGCATTCAACATCACCCTGGAGTTCGCGCCACCCGAAAGCCGGCCGACGTATATAGGCCTCGCGAGCTTTGCCAGCGTCCCGTTCTTGATCGCTGGGCCGTTGATTGGCGGTGTTGTCGCCGATCATGTGGGCTACCGTCCAGCGTTCGGGTTCTACGCCATCGCCGGTTTCCTGGCACTGGTTCTCCTGATCGCCCTGGTGCGCGACCCTCGGGCTAAGAAGTAGCATACGATACGTGATCCGCAATGCTGGGAGGGGACACCTGCGATGTTTGGCGCGACCAACGATGTTGATGTTGACTTCCTGATCCTGGCGGATCGCGCCGAGGTCATCAACAACAAACTGTATCTGATGGGTGGCGGCTGGGACCAGTTTCTGGTGGTCGATTTTGCACAACCGGTGGGCCTGAGTCTCGCCGTAGCCGTCCTCATACCGTGGCAAGCGACAAATCTCCAGCATACGGTGACGCTTGCAATTCAAGACGCGGACGCGCGCGATATCCTGACGATTCCGACGGCGATGGTCACCGGACGTCCGCCGCAGATGGAAGCAGGCGCGGTGCAGCGTGTGCCACTGGCATTCCCCGCCATCCCCCTCACGTTGCCTGGTCCTGGCAGCTATGTGGTGAGCGCGCGCATAAACGGTGTGGAAAAAAAGCGTATCACGTTTCGGGCGACGCAGGCGCCGCGTCCACCTCTGTTTCCCGGCAGGTAGCGATTCAGGTTATTCTGGCCAGCGACCTTCATGGTTCCTTCTTATCAGTCATGTCTTGTGCTTCATGGTCAAACTGAGCCGTGAGTTCGTCATCATACGGGAAGACCTGGACGGTGACGGCAGAGATCTCGTCGCCGGTGGACTCGACGGAACGTCGAACCTGCTCGGCAATTGCGGCTCCCTCGGTGACGCTGATGCTCGGGTCCACCTCGATGTCAGCACGGACGCGCACATCACCGCCGATCACGCGGGCATCCACGTCGAGGACATCCCGCACGCCCGGTGTTTCATGCACCGCCCGACGGATGGAGCCGTAGACCGGCAATGCGGGGCTGGCATCGGAGAGTTCGAGCGCGGCATGCATCGTCACCCGAGCGCCGATGGTCATAATGAGCAGGCCCACGATGAGGGCGGCAATTGCATCAAGTTGGGGGTAGTGCAGCAGGTGTGCCAGTCCATCGCCGATGATGACGGCGCTCGCTGAGTAGACATCTGATTTACTGTCGGTGGCGAGGGCAGAGACGGCCTGGCTGCTCAGTCGCGTCCCCACCTTTGTCATCATGGTTGCAAGAACATGCTGCACGACGACGACGACGACAGCCACGCCGAGCGCCTCAAAACCCGGCATCGTATGGATGGGGGAGCGGAGGGTACCGATGGCTTCGTAGACCACCATGCCCCCAGCACTGATGAGAATCACCGCCGTGAAGACGGCAGCCAGCCCTTCGGTTCGCCCGTGCCCGTAGTGGTGGCTGGCGTCGGGGGGACGGCGAGCTAGTATGAGACTGCCGAGTGTGACGGTCGCATTCATGAAGTCGGCCAACGAATGGACGGCATCGGCCACCAACGCGGAACTGCCAGAGACGAGACCCACTCCTGCCTTGAGCACGGCCACCAGGAGGTTGGCCAGCATTCCCCACAGCACGACATTCCGGCTTTCAACATAGCGGTGTTCACGACGCTGGTGAAGCCGGGTGCTTCGCTGCAGCTGGACCTGGATGTGCTGGTTGTCGGCCACGGCGTGTAGTGGTCCTCTCTTTCAGCGCGGTCGGTCTCACGGACATCGTCGCCAGACGTCTGGTACCATGGGACCGTAGGCGGCACAACCTGTATTTTACGAGACATGAGAGCATGGGATGAGCGGACCGGCAGTGGCGTGGGGAACCGCGTGTGGTGGGGGTGGTAACAGTGCGGGCTAAGCTAGCTAGCTTAAAGGAGCTGCGCGGCTTCCTCAATGCCGTCGATTGGCGCCGACTGCATCTCGAAATCTCCAGGGAACTGGAGGCGCGTATTGTCATAACGGGGCCCGTCAACTCTGGCAAGTCTACGCTCTTTAACCTCCTAAAAGGGGCGTATGTGTCCCCCGCGTCACCGGTGGCAGGCACGACAAGATCTCCTATTGAAGAGCATATGGGACCCTTTCTGCTCGTGGATACTCCCGGCCTGGAAGGGCCAGATGCCGAAGCAAGCGCCACCATGGCACAGTCGCTAGCGAGTACGGCGGATCTCGTGCTGTTTGTTGTCGATGGTTCCCTTGGCGTGCGTTCCTCGCAGGTGGCGTGGTTTCACCGTATGCGGACGGTGGCGGCGGCACGTCCCGTCCTGTTGGTGGTCAACAAGGTTGATCTGTTGAAGCAGAACAGCGACGCGGTCGTGCGTGACTTCACAAGCGCGTATGGTACCGAGGCGATCGGTGTGTCAGCCCTCCACGGGACGAACGTGGCCCAGCAGTTGTTGCCAGAAATTATTGACCGTCACCCTGACCTTGCTGTTGTTTTAGGACGAGAACTGCCACCACTGCGGCGGCGAGCGGCAAACCGGGTTGTGATGGCGGCATCGGTGCTGAATGCAGCGATTGGAGTGGAACCGATTCCATTTGTCGATATTCCGGCATTGCTGCTGACACACAGCAGGATGGTGCTCCGTATTGCCGCGATCTATGGCGAAGAAATGACATCTTTGCACGTCCGTGAACTGATCGCGACGTTCGTGGGCGGTATGACGCTGCGCTATATTGCCCGTGAATTTGCGAAGGCGATACCGATCGCGGGTAATATGCTCGTTGGCGGTCTGGCGGCCGCGGGCACCTGGGCGATGGGGCAGGTGGCCATCCAGTACTTTGAAGAGGGCAAGCGCCTCACACCGGCGGAGTTGCGGCAGCGATACGGCCGCGAGGTGAAAGCACGGCTGTTGCGTCGTGATGCGTCACCGATTACCTTGCCGCCGCCACGCCATGACTCCCCCCACGATCCTGTCTGATCCCGTGCGCCTGGAAGCGATGCTTGGCGCCTACCTGGCTCACCATCCCGCCGTCGCGGCGCTGACGGCGACCTATCGCAGTGCACACAGGGATCTCTATCTGGTCGGGGGGGCGGTGCGTGACCTCCTTCTCGATCGCCCCGTCCACGAACTCGACTTTGCGACGGATGCGCATCCCGATGAGACGGAACGGTTGTTGCGGCGGGCAGGCGCGACGGCGGTGTATGGCATCGGCGCCCGCTTCGGGACCATTGGCGGCAACGTACACGACACCACGGTGGAGATTACGACGTATCGGTCGGAGACGTACCGCGACGGCGATCGTCATCCCGACGTCACGTTCGGTACCTCTCTGGAAGGGGACCTGCGGCGGCGCGACCTCACCATTAACGCCATGGCGGTGGACACGCACACCGGCTTGCTCTTCGACTATGCCGGTGGTCGTGATGACCTGGCCCAACGCGTGGTGCGTGTTGTCGGTGATGCAGAGGAGCGATTTCGTGAAGATCCTCTGCGCTTGATGCGGGTCGTGCGTCTGGCAACGCAACTTGAGTTCACCATCGATCCCGCAACGGCGGCGGCGACGCAAACGATGGCGCCCGCGTTGCGCGAGGTTTCGCGTGAACGAGTCCGGGACGAGCTGACAAAGGTGTTGTTATCGGCGCACCCGGATGTGGGCGTCCAGCGGCTGGCAGACCTTCGGCTGCTGACTCAGATTACGCCCCCCATCGATGCGATGCGCGGGATGGTGGACCCGGAAAAGCGGCAGTTCAAAGACCTGTTCAAGCACACCATGACGGTGCTCGCGGGGACGCCGCCCGATCTCGTTCTCCGGCTGGCTGCCCTCCTCCACGACGTGGGCAAGCCCAGGACCTACAGCAATGTTGACGGGGAAGTACACTTCTTCGACCACGAACGTGTAGGTGCGGCGATCAGTCGCAAACTTCTTACCGAGCTTCGTTACGACAGCGCCGTGATCCAGGGCGTTGTCCATCTCATTGATTTGCACATGCGGCCCGCCGCCGACACCGACGAGTGGACGGACAAAGCCGTGCGACGCTTTATCGTGGATGTGGGTGTCGACAACCTTGAAACCCTCTTTCTTCTCGCCGGGTCAGATATCACCAGTTCCAATCCTCGCAAAGTGGCCGCGCACCTCCAGCGTCTTGAGCGGCTTCGCGAGCGTTGCCAGCGGTGGCTCCACGAGGCAAGCGTGGTGAAGCCGCAGAGCCCACTGGACGGACATGACCTGATGGACTTGTTTGGCGGAAAGCAGGGGCCGTGGATCGGCAAGGTGAAGCAATATTTGCTGGACCTGGTGGTGGATGGCGACCTGACAGAAGGTGACAAGGAAACGGCACGGCAACTCGCCAGTGCGTTTGTGCGTGACCAGGGACTGCTTTCGGTGTAGGCCACGTGCCTAGTCGAAGCGGACTTCACGGCCCGTTCGCGTGGACTCTTCGAGGGCAGACATAGCCTGCACGATTTCGCGACCATAGGCGCCGTCGATGGCAGGTGGGCCGTCGTCGAGTATGGCGCGGGCGAGGTCGCGCAGTTCGCCGTTCATGCCATCTCCCGCGTCTGCCTCCAGCAATTGGTAGCTCCCGTCGCGGCCGAGCCAGAGTCCGGTGTTTGGCGCGTAGGGAGCGACTTTTAGCATGCCGCGTGTTCCGACGACTTCTGCCTCGTAGTGCTCCGCGCCGTGCAGATAGGCAGCGTGCTGGATGGTGGCCAGCATCCCGCCGTCAAATTCGAGGATACCGATAAAGTTATCATCGGCCTGGACGCGAAAGATGTCGTTGCCCACGCGGCCGCGCACGGCCACGATCTTTTTCCCCGCAAACCATCGCAGACGATCGATCATGTGGGCGCCGTTCATTTGCAACATGCCCCCGCCACGGGCCCGATCCATACCCCAGGCGGGACGCGATTCGAGGCCGAGCGGCTTGTACCAGCTGTCGGTGAGAAAGATGACGTCGCCAATCTCGCCCGAATCTATCAACCGTTTCGCGGCAAGGTTCCAGCCATTGTAGTGCTGGCTGTGCCCCACCATCAGTTTGACGTGGTTTTTTTCGCAGGCCGCGATCATACGGTCGCACTCGTCCACGTCCATTGCCATGGGCTTTTCAACGAACACATGCTTTCCGGCGTTGGCTGCCTCTTCCGCCACAGTGGCATGCAGAAAATGCGGCAGACCAATCATCACGATCTGCACGTCGTCGCGCTTGAGCAGGTCGTGGTAGTCCGGGTAGCCGAGGCAGCCAAAGCGTTCCGTCGCGAGCTTCACGCGTTCAGGCGCGACGTCGGACATACCGACGAGCGTGGTTTCCGCAACACGCTGTGCGGCAGTCATATGGCCACCGCCGACGCGACCAAATCCAATAACGCCAACACCTAGTTCTGCCATTGCTGTACTCCTGCCGTCTATCGCCACATGCGGTGCATATCTTCGCTTGCCGCGTGTCACGATGCAAGCCTTGCAGTGTGCCATCACCTCTCACGGGTTGGTAGATCGCGGGGGACGGCCCTTGTGCACCGAGAGCACCGGCTAGAACGGTCGCGACTGCTCGGCCAGGCGTCGTGCGGCCTGTGCGCACCGAGAGCAACCGGGCACTCGTGCATGGGACAACCGCGATCGGGTGGACGGAGGCGTCTCTGGATCATCTTACTGGGTAGCACGGTGGGAGAATGGATACACGGAAGGGGCACAGCACCAGAACTGGCCGCAAGCAGGTTCTGGCTCTATGCGTGTTCGGACGCCAGGTGCAGTGCGAGTCTGCCAGCAGACCTCGTAACTTTGGCCCCGGGAAACAGTTGCGTGAGTGCAGAGGTCAAGGTGGGACGATCGTCGCTCGTGAAAAAAAAGTCGGCCTGATCAGACGCCATGCGAAACTCGAGCACGGTGGACTTGCCTACCTCCGCCTGTTGCATGAGCGCCTGAAGTTGGGATAGCTGAGCAAACGTACGTACTGGCTGAACCGTCACCAGGGTGCCGTGATCGTCGGGAGCATCCAGTGTACCGGTTTCTCCATCATTCACGGCGGCTTCCGTGCTGGCACCTTGCAGATCTGCCCAGATGTTTGCAGTGGAGGCCAGGGAACCAGGTGAGCCTGTGTCGGGCGTTGCATCTATGCGTCCGCGGCCTTGTCGCTCGTGCGCAAGTTCGGCCAGGGATACGAGCGATTTAGTAAGCGACTGCACCACCGAGTGCGAAGGGTCGTCCTCTGGCAGGGCGGCTCCGATGGTGGCAAGGCGTTCCAGCATTGTAGCCGTCCAGTGGTCCAGTCGCAGGTACCGCTCGTGGCGCTGTTCATCATGTGCGCCCGAAACCTCATCACTGCACACCCGCAAGCTTTCGGACGTGATATCAGCAGCAATTGCGGTGACTCGTGACACAGTGTCGATGGAAACGAGAGCCGCGTCCCGTTCGGCTTTCAACTTCGTGTAGCTGCGTACCATTGCGCCAAGGCGTTGTCGCACTTCGGCTTGTGACAGCAGACCTGGCGCCGGGGCTGTGAAGGTCACCCCATGTATAACGATGGTCGGTTGTTCGCTCGTCATCGTGCGTACGAGTCCTCGTCTCGTACTGCCCGGTGGATACGGCCCACGTTCCCGGATGATTGACCCCTGGGCGGGTGGATCTCGCCCTGCTTGAACACAGGACGATGCGAAAGACAGATAGTGACGATACGGTATGTCGGGTGCGCAGGGCAAGGCAATGTGTCGCAAAATTCAGCAGGCACCAACTATCTCCCTTGACGAACAGCCTTTTTACTATATTGCGATGGTGTGTCATGTCCGTGTCTATACGCCGTCTAAGGTACTTTTCTCTACCAGAGTCACATCATTCCGGCCATCAAGGCTATCTTGACCGTGCGGGAGGCGTGGAAATAGTGGCTCTCGGTCTCCGCGACCACCTTCGGTGGGAGGCTGCAAGCGGCTTGCCTCCAGAGTGTTCTATCACTACAATCTACCGTAGCAGCAATGCGCAGTCGGTCAAGCATACTCGTGCAAGTGCATCGTCACACAGAGGTGGGCCGCCTTTCCTTTTCTGCTTCCTGGCGTATCCGCGTATGTGTCGTACCTTGAGTTGATGCACCGTACAGAGAATCGATGAATAATACAGAGTTTCGCGATCAGGCACAGCGTGCTGTGGCTGAGGAAACTGCTCGCCTTCTCCAGCATGCCCAGGCGCAGGCTGCGGCTATCATAGAGAGTGCGCGGCAAGAGGCAAAACAAATACGGCAGCGAGCCACCCATGAAGCGCTGGAACTGTTCGAGGCGGCCCGCAGAGAAGAGGTACTGGTCATTCCCGCCGCGAGCGAATTAACAGTTGCTCCTGTTTTGCCCGTGCACTCGGCGGCTTCTCTGAATATGGCGGCAATTCCTATGTCATCGGGGACGGGAAGCATTGCGGTGATGGCGTCACCGTTTCCGAGCTTTACCTCCCTGGTGTCGTTTCAAAATGCGCTCACTGCGCTCCCCGGCGTGTCGCACGTTAAGATGAAGCGCTTTCTCAAGGGGCGCTTATGGCTCGAAGTGAGTTACGACGGCGTCGTTCCGCTTACTGATCGGGTGAAGTCCCTCGAAAATTTTGAAGTCATCGTTGTCAGTGATACGGACGATGCCCTTGACTTGCGGGTTGCACCGCGGGACATGCCTGACTCACCGACCGATGGCGACGGATGATCGTGGGCCGGTACCTGGGAGACCAGTACTTTTGCGGTGTGATCTCCCGCCTGCGGTATACTGGGCGGAGGGCGCTTGCATCACGTCTGGATGACAGGCGAACCGAGAGAGGGGATCGATCCCTGTGGAACTTCGTCAGCTTCTCAGCATTCCACTGGTACGGACGTTGGGTATCCTGGTCATGTCCGTAGCGGCCGTCACCTTCTGGCTTCTCGTGTTCGGTATTGTGTTCTTTAGCTTTACGACCGTCCCCGTGCTGACGATTGCTACGTTCGCCGTTGGGTACTTGCTGCTTCGCTTGGTTCGATCCCGGCGCATCGTCTCCTCGTAGTGCGAGGTAGCAGGGCGCCTTCGTTTTGGCAGTAAACAGCTCGGTCGATCCGGCGGCGGTATCGAGTGACCGTGAGCCACTCTTGCATCGGGCCTTGCACCGTGGCCTGGGACGTCTGTTGCCCGAGCACATCGCACGTTCGTATGATGTCGTTCCCATTGGCCGGAGCCGCGACTCGCTCGAACTCGCCACCATTGCCCCGGTCGCAGATGACGCACGTCAGTTTTTAGAGCGTACGGCCCGTTGCCGCGTGTCGTTTATTCCCGCGAGCCAGGAAGAATATTTGTACGCGTCAGCGCGTATCTACGCCGCGGATGACGCGCAGCTCGAGTGTGGCTCTGTTCTCTCTCTCCTGGGAACCCTGGTTCGTACCGGCGCGCTGCCGGAGGTACTGGCCGCCCAACTGGGTGAGTCTGCGGGCAATGGTTCGTTGAGTATGGAAGATCTATCCAATCTCGCGAGCCTCCCAGGAGAAGCGTACGCTGAGGCTGTGGCGGTACTATGCCAGCGCCCCTGGATCGACGCGAATCGCATTGACCTTCAGGGACCTTTATGCCGGGCACTTCCTACTGCCATGATTCAGCATCTGCAGGCAGTGCCGTTCTGGTCGCTTGGCTCGATGCTACTTGTGGCAACGTGGGTGCCACCGGATACGTTGGCCTGGCAGGCGGCGGGGGAATCCATCGGATATCAGCTGATGCCGGTCATTTTTCCTCCGAAAGCAGTTCGCGAGGCCATCGCGTATGCGTCGGGCGCACCACTTGATTCGGTCGTCACCGCGTTGTCGACGGAAGACCTCGTTGGATCGGGCCTGGTCACACAGCTTCAATTGCGTGCCGCTGCTGACGTTGCCCATGCCACCAGAGAGCCGCTGGAGCGCATCCTTGTGCGCGGTGGAGTCGTCACGCTTGTTGACCTGGCACAGCTGGAGGCGCGGGTACGCCGCCAACCATTTCAACCGTCATCGGCTGTGGTGGTGGACGACATTCCCACCGACGCCATTCCTGTTGCGATGCAGCGCTACCTGAATTTCGCCATGACGTCCATAGAACAAGGCGTTGCAACCTTGCTCGTAGAGCAAGACCTCCCTCCCCATGTGGCAGAGCTCGTACAGGTCCTTCTTCGGTGCGATATTCGTTCGGTACGCTGCGAGCCCGGTGGCGTGACTGCGGTACTCGATATCGTCGCACACCGGACAAAGTACGCGAGGGCGCCAATGGCCAACAAGAGCGCTGTCATCAGTCTTGACCAGGCGCTGGATATCGTGGGGTTGCCCAACCACGTGAATGCGCTGCACAGTGAAGCCGAACGTCACGTGTGTCCGGACGATGTCGATGAAGAGCTTTGGGTGTCCGTGATGGCGCTGTGTTACCAGCTTCCAAGATCACTGGCACACCGGTGGAAGGCGTTTCGGTCTCCGGTTCGAGCGACTGTGGGCATCGTCCTTGAGCAGGCTGGTGGCTTCTTGCTTGGCGAATCAGGCTATACCTGGACAGTGGCAGCCACGCCCGAACATATTGATCGCGTGTTGCACGTAATAGAGTCCTTCAAACATGGCCACATCGGGTTCCGCCCGGTGATCGTCTCCCCGTCGTCACTTCAATCTTCAGTACGCCGGTCGCGAAGTAACCGAGAACCGCGAGACGTGCCATCGGCGATCGTGCAGTTCGGCACCCAACTCGTAACACAGGGATTGCTTACGTGGGGCGCCTGGGATGCGGCGCTCGAGCGCTATCGAGACACACGGGAGTCGCTGGACGTGGTGCTCGTCCGGGCGGGGATGAGCGGCAGAGCGGTGGTTAACGCGCTCGCGTCCTTCACGCACCTTGCTGTAGGTAACCTTGAACCGTATGAGACGAGCGAGACCGTCCTGGACGCTCTTGGCCTGCCAACGGTGCGCCGGTGAGTGGTGCAGCCAGTTGATCTGGCATGTGCAGCGCGGGTGTCGGTTGAGCAGGCCGAGGTTCTCGGCGTTCTCCCCTTCCGCTCGCATCATGGCGTTACCACGGTCGCCGTGGCTGACCCACTGGCAGCTGGTCTGCACGATGAGATGGCTCGTATTCTTGGCGGTCCTGTTCGACTTGAAGTTGTCGAACGGGCACATCTCACATCGGCTATTCAGCGGGCACTAAAGCGGCGGTCCCTGGGGGATTCTCTCCTGGAGGTTGACGTACTGAACCTCGCACAACTGCAGCAGGGGCTGGCTGTCCAACGTCAGACGGGTGTGCGGCTCGGCCAGGCACTCATCTCGCTGGATTTTGTGAGCGATGAGCAGCTCGCAATTGCATTATCTGAACAGTCAAAACTCCCCTATGTTGATCTGATTGATATGGAGGTGGATCGCGCCGCTGCGATACTGCTCAGTCCGCTCCGGAGCCGGGAACTGGGGCTCCTCCCCATTGCGCTGCCAGATGACAACCACGTGCTGGTGGCGGTCGTTGACCCGTGGGATGCCGTATCGATCGACGAAGTGAGGCGCGTGTCGGGTCGGGAGGTCATTCCTGTCGTCTGCTCCGATCAGGGGCTGGAAGTGGCCATGGAGCGTCTCTATAGCGCCGACTATCTGGTGGAAAGCGCCAGCGCGTTGCTCTCGCGCAGGCCAGACGACTCCGCGAGCCGGGTACTCAGTGACCATCAGAAGATCTTTTTGTGGGGGCTTACCGCGTTCGTTATCATCGCACTGTTTTTTGCTCCCCTGGTGACGCTCGTGATTCTCAACACCCTGACGCTTGCCTTCTATATGCTGTTCTCTAGCTACAAGTTTTACCTGATTTATCGCGCCCTGTCGCACAACCTGGAAGTTCCCGTGACCGACCAGGAGGTGGCTGATCTGGATGACCGGCAACTCCCGATCTATACGATCCTCGTGCCGATGTACAAAGAGCCCGAGGTGCTTCCGACGCTGGTCGCGGCGGTAGCCAACATGGACTATCCGTCAACTAAATTGGACGTCAAACTGCTCCTTGAAGAAGACGACGCGGAGACGATTCACGAGGCGCGCTCCATGCGTCTCCCAGCGCACTTTCACATCGTGATTGTGCCGAAATCAGAGCCGCGCGGCAAGCCCAAAGCCTGTAACTACGGATTACTGCATGCTCGAGGCTCATATTGCGTTATCTTCGATGCGGAGGACGTGCCTGACCCCGATCAACTCAAAAAGGTGATCGTCGCGTTCCAGAAGAGTGGGCCCGAGCTGGTGTGCATCCAGTGCAAGCTCAACTATTACAACCGTACGCAGAACCTCCTGACACGGTGGTTCACCAATGAGTATTCGATGTGGTTCGACCTGTTTCTGCCCGGGCTTGACGCAGCCGGTGCCATGATTCCTCTCGGGGGGACGTCGAATCACTTTGTGACGCGACGACTTCAGGAGATTGCGGCGTGGGATCCGTATAACGTCACCGAGGATGCGGACCTCGGAGTGCGGATTTTTAAGGCACATTGGAAGACCGCCGTGGTCGATTCAACGACCTACGAGGAAGCGAACAGCCAGGCCTATAACTGGATTCGGCAGCGATCCCGCTGGGTCAAGGGCTATATTCAGACCTACCTCGTCCACATGCGCCATCCGATTCAGCTGTGGCGCGATCTCGGTCCGAATGGTTTCTTTAGCTTCCAGATGGTGATTGGCGGGACGTTTATCGGGTTTCTGATGAACCCGATCTACTGGGCGCTGACGTCCCTGTGGTATCTTTCAGGCTGGTACATGATTCGGGAGCTGTTCCCGCCATTTATTTTCTACTTCAGTGCCTTTGGCCTTTATTTCGGTAATTTCGCTTTCACCTATATGAACGTCGCGGGCGCGCTTCGACGCCAGCATTATGATATGGTTAAATATGCGTTAATCAGCCCGATCTACTGGGCCATGATGAGCGTTGCCGCGTGGAAGGGCTTTCTCCAACTCTTCTATGCGCCTTCATACTGGGAAAAAACGGTACACGGATTATATAAGGGACCGGTGAACATTGGTCACTAAGACACGGATACGACGTATACGCCTCGACTTTCTCCTCCTCGCGTGCTTCTGCGCTTCTCTTGCCGTTTCGTTTGCCGTTTCGTTCCCTCGCACCGTGCAGGCGGGAGCACTTCCGCCCGTGTCCACTGAGGATGTCTCGGTGAAACTGATCAGTGGGTCCGATGCCACCGTGGTTGGCGTACGGCCCAGCATAGACCTGTATTTTCCTGGTCCTGGCGACTTTTCTACGACCGCGGATAACATGCTCAAACTTACCTACAGCCATTCGCCGCTCCTGCTTCCCACTCGTTCCACGATGACGGTCCGGGTGAACGAGGTGCCTGTCGCGAGTGTGTACCTGACCGCCGACAACGCAAAGCGGACAACGGCCGTGTTTCCCATTACGCCAGTATCAGTGCCACGAGAGACGTGGCATGTCCAGGTCTCGTTCTACATGCGGCTCACCGACGAAGTATGCAGTTACGACACCGGAAACAGCGCGTTGACAGCCACGGTCTACAGTGACACATCAATTCATTACGCCTACGGACCGCGTACGTTGCGTTCGGAAGATCCAGATCTCGATCAATTCCCCGCGCCATTTCTGAGTTCTACAGCGCTGGACCCGGGACGTATTGACATTGTGCTGCCCGCCGAACCGGACCCGGCAGTGATGACGGGAGCGGGTCATCTGGCCGCCGCCCTTGGCAGGATGACTGCACGCCGCAATCCTACGATGCTCTTTGACACCGACACGACCATTGATGCCACCCTCGCCGCCAGTCACGACCTGATTGTCGTCGGTCAACCACGGGGAGATTGGCTCTGGAAGGGGATCGCGGGGCAATTGAATCGGAGCGACACTGCCCTTCCCTTTCGCGCACCTGCTGAGGGAAATGGCGAGTTTACCACCACCGACGGCGTGCCTCTTCCAAGTAATCTGGGGGTTCTCGTCGTGCTGGTATCTCCGTTCAGTCCGGATCGGCAGATTCTCCTCATCTCCGGGAACGCGCCAGACGGTGTGCTGAGAGCGGCGGACACGCTCAGCACGGCACGGGGCCGAGCATCCGTGCACGGCCCCTGGGCCCTCGTCACACAGGAGACCGCGTCGGCGGCCCCTGGTACGCCGCAGACTGGCGCATTATCAGGCGCAACGGTCCAGGACTTGTTGCTCTCTGACTCGGGCCGGAGTGATATTGTCATTCGTGGGCTTGGGGATCAGTTGACGACCTGGCCATTCTGGTCCGACGGTGGCACAGCCTCCATCCCGACGCCCGCGGACATCTATTTCAGTCATTCCAACCTCCTCAACGCGTCGCGATCATCCCTGCGTATCGATCTAAATGATGTACCCGTCGGCAGCACCAACCTCGACACGAACGCCAGTGACCAGAGACAACTGCATCTGAGCATCCCGGCGGGACTGCTCCATGCGGGTCTCAACCGCCTGACGCTGCGGATGAATCTGGAACTGCCCGCTTCGGTGGATCTTGCTGGCTGCGTAGAGCCGCCATCCAATGCCGCGTGGGCCGTCATCTACGGCCGCAGTGCCTTGCACCTGGTGCAACATGGGGCCGTTCCAGCGGGAACCGTTGATCTGGGCGCGTATCCATATCCGTTCGTGAATGGCGGGAGCCTAGCCGGCACCGCCGTGGTGTTGCCGCGCCGTGTTGTAGATATGGCGGGCGCTCCCGCTATTATCGCCGATCTGGGAAACCGCTCGGCTGAGGACGTTACGGAACTCCAGGTGCGAACTGATGACACGCTGAGCGATGCAGACCGGGGACGCTACAACCTGCTCGTGGTGCGACTGCCGGGTTCTAATAAGGTGGTCCAGTCGATGCCCCTGCCGCTCGCGATTTTACCGGGAGGGGCGAGAGGAGTACGTGACGCGTCGGGTACCATTATGACGATCAGCGATAGCGCCCGTGTTGGCATCCTGGAGGTCGTTGCCTCCCCCTGGGCAAAAGACCGTGCGGTGCTCGTCGCTTCCGGGCGACTTCCGGAAAGCCTCCAGTGGGATGCTTATGCGTTCAACCAGGGAGGTTTGCGTGGTACGGCGGCAACGGTGGCACGCGATCTGACCGAACCGTCGATCGTCAACCGTGTCAAAGTGACGACGTTTGACCTGCGTCCGAAGGTTGGTGCTCCATTGCGGGCGTACCAAGCGGCACGTGATAATTTGCCGCTGACGCTTGCCGCTGCGTCTGCGCTCTTTAGCTGCCTGCTATTGGGGTACATGGCTTACCGCGTGTACCGTTCTGAGCAGATTGAATGAGGTCGAGATGAGGATTTTCTTGCCGACGCGTCCCGAGTGGATGACGCGTTTCCTGGCTGCGGGGACGCTGGCGTGGCTCATGTTGAGTGGCATGCTTTTGCTCGTCACTGATAGCAGAGGTTTTGCTATTTTTGGTTTCGGGTTATTGAGCGTCGTGGCTATTACCGTACTCGCCGGTCCCACCCCCCGCATTGGTGTTGCGCTGGCTGTACTCACCGCCCTCGTGTTTGTCGGCATACAATTCACCCGGCCGGGTACGCTGTCGAGCTATGCGTTAGCGCTCCTGGTGTCGCTGGTTTCGTTTAGCGGGCTGGCGGTCCTTGGCAGCCTGGTTGCGCGTAGCATTACGACGATGGCCCGGCAGCTGGCGCAGAATTCCCGGCTCATCGACGAATTGTCGAGCCGGGATCCGGAGACCGGGGCACTCAAACGTCATCACGCCGACGCCGTTCTGCTCGAGGAGATCGACCGGTCGCGTCGGTACAATCATGTGCTGACGCTCCTCATTGTGGGTTTTGATAACTGGACGGAGATTCAGCGGGATCGCGGGTTCGACCACGCCAGCACGTTGCTGGCTGAAACAAGTGCAGTGCTCCTACGCCACGTGCGTACATCTGATACGGTGGCACGGCACGCGGAAACGGAGTTCGCTGTGCTGCTGCCCGAGACGGGGATGGAAGGCGCCCAGGTCACGTCGCAAAAGCTGCAATCGCTGATTTATGCACAGGTGAACGTCCGACCACGCGTTGGCCTCGCCGAGTATCCGAATGATGCCATCACCGGGGAGTTGTTGATCCGCGAGGCGGAGTCCGCGCTGGCATTTGCCCGGTCGGCTGATCTTCCCGTCGCGAGCCGATCACTACTCACCTAAGCAGCATCCCTCAAGGCGACATCGGAGCACGGAACTGAATCGGCCCGACGGTCAGATGCGCGTGCAGATTGTCGAGATCGCTTCACGTGGTAGACCACGGAGGGGTCAGCCAGGCTTTCGCACGTTTCCCGTTGCCATTTCGCGGACAATAGAACTTCCCATCGCCTGGAGGCGGGCGACCAGCACGGCATGGGAGACTGGCTGTTCCTGACCAATATAGGGTGAGAGAAACTCTGAGAGACGCAGACCGAGTAGCCGACCGAATGGCGTCGTGATAGACATCGGTGGTGTCGGCGTATTGGTGCTGTTGACATAGGCAATGAGCAGCGTCCTCTGGTGAGCGTGCTCTCCCCGATCGGACACGGGAACGGTCCAATAGAGTGCCGAGCCTTCCGCGCCGTCGGCGTCCCGGAAGCTCAGGAGAGATCCCCCCGTGCCACCGCCGAGGTCAGTGTGGGTTACGCCGAGGAGCGTCGAACCGTGAAACAGGAAACAATTCTCCACGGAGTATGTGTGAAAGCCGGCAGTGTCGGGCGCGACGATGAGTTGAACCTGGACGTCGTCGTCACCAACGAGGGGAAGGTAATCGTAGGCGTAAGCGTGCGACTTCTGTCCAAAGTACTGGATAAACCAGTCGAGCGGTTGTCCTGTGGCAAGGTGCCACTGGCCGATGTGGCCGGGGATTCCCGGCTGCGGCAGCGTCACGAGCTCGTTGTCGGAGGAACCGAGCCATCCATAGGTGGTCAGCGCCCGGTTTCCGACCGTCACCAGTAGTACAAATACGAGCAGGATGCTCACAAATGCCTTCGGTGGGGCAATGTTTGTTCCAGGAAGGAGGACACCTGCGCGTCTCCTGGTAGCCTGGAGGCGAAAAAGGGGCTGGGCATTGAGCATGGTCAGAAAAACAATGCCAAACAGGATAGCTCCCAGAACAGGATGAACCACGTCCAGTGCAACGCGAGTACCAGCAAGCCTGGCCGCGGTCAGAATGAGCAGGACTCGAACCGCGTTGGCAACGAGTGTGAGTAGCATGCCGCACGCTACCCAGAGCATCTTTGCGTGGCGAGATCCCGTGAAGCCCCATGCCGTAGGGCCTCCAATGACCAGATAGCCAAGAAAACCATTCAATCCGGCACAGGAACTCCCGATGACAAGCGAAGCGGTGCCACCTGGAGTGGCGACGGTATAGATCGTGCCGCCGACCGCTGCTGGAGGCTTGGCGACGGGCAGCACGTGCAAGAACATATTGACGACGGTGGTCGTGAAATGGAGAAAGACATCGTTGCCTACACCGATAACAGCAAAGTACGGAACGGGCCAGGCAAGCCAGAGACAGACGAGGGCTGGCCAGAGGCGCCACGTAGCACCTGTTCCAAGCAGCAGGGTGACGACGGCTGCCGCGAAGACAGGAAGAGCGAGGAGGTCTGGACGGACGAGCCAGTAGTCCCATGACATCCGAACCGGCAGGATGAACAGGGCGACGACGGTCATGACCGCAAAGACGGCGAAAAAGAGTGCATCAAAAAAATAGTCCCGTGTAGCGGGCACTCCCCGGCTATGGATGCGTTCATATCCCACGTACATGGCAAGTGCTGGGACGAACACGACGAACGCAACGGGGGTGTTGGCCTCAGCGAGGCCGATCAGGGTCAGCAGTGAGGCATAGAATCCCCCCGCCACGGCGACGACGGTAATGATGAGCAAACAGCCAGCCGTTGGAGCGGGAATCGTGAACACCCGAGCGAATTGATGTCCCCGTGCGGCTCTCCTCTGCATCCCGGTAACAAACATACAATCCTACTGGTCTAGCGAAACAGCAACTCCGTAGCGGCGCGACCGCGAGCGGTGGAGGCAATAGACGGCGATGCCTACTGCCGGGTAGATCAGCATAGATGGCACTTCAGGTACCTGACAGCTTGCTGATACCACGTTGTTATCTTTGCTACCATTGCCAGCATCGGTACAACTTGATGCAGCTCTCGAATCATCGCCGTTTCCAGCAAGTGCAAGTCCGCCACCATTCATCGCCAGGACGAAACCGAGCGCAGTGGCAACCACTAGGCGTAGCAAGTTCAACTCCTCTTTACGGTGCCATGGATTTCGCAAAGCCACGGCGTCTTGTCAAATCTGAGCGAATGGTACCACATCACCACTCGTAATACAAGCGTTAATCTGGTCGCTTACGTTAATATTGCTGAAAATACTACCGATGCAGTAGTCTCCGGTACGTGTACTGGAGTGCGTCGCATAGGGAAAAAGATGGGACGTCGTCATGCTGTGGAGGATCATGATTGTGGTGGAATTCGTCGTGGCTGGCGATGACACCTGCATGCGGCAGACGCCTGTGGACTGCGTTGCATTCCGTTACTCCGGCGGGAACAGGATGGACGGCAATCCATGCAGGGAACGAATTTGCCAGTCAGGCACCGGGTAGGCAGGTGGTCGGTTGGCTCCGGACGGGTTGAGCCAGACGGACCGCCAGCCAGCACCGTGGGCGCCCGCAATGTCGGCGCTCAGGGAGTCTCCTACCAGCACCGTGTCGTCAGGTCCTGTCCCCGCGCGCGTAAGCGCGCGTTGAAAGAAGCGCGGGTCGGGTTTTTCCAGCATCTCTTGCTCGGAGATCAACACGGGGTCAAGCAAACCCTGGAGGCCGAGACGGGACATGGTCGTCTGCCGAGTGCGGACCAGTCCATTGGACAGGAGACCGACTGTGCAGTGCTGACGCAGGAAATGGAGGGCTTCGATAGCTCCCGGCATCAGTGTGATGACCTCAAGCCGACTCTTCAGGTAATGGTCATACATGGCACGCGCTGTCCGCGGTTTGTCAATTCCACAGGCCGCCAATGCATCGGCGATCTGATGCTGGCTTCCGTGTGTGGCACGGTCGTGGGTCATCGCGCGGGGGAGGTTCTCGTATGCGCGAAGGAAGGCGCCCGCCGGGATCTCGGGAACCAGCGCATGAACTTCGAGCGCCGTTTCGTGTAAGCCGACGTGGGCACTTGCCGTATAGTCCACGAGGGTGTCGTCCATGTCGAAGAAGACAGCTCGCACGGGCATGGACACGCTCATAAAGAAAGGCGCCGTTCGTGGCAACGGTGACCGATGTTCATACTCACGGGTACCACACTCCCCCTGTATTCGCGTACCTCACTGTCGGCAACCAGAACCTCTGGAGTTCATTGTGGCATGACGGCGCGTGGCCGTCTTGCTACAATGCTGTGGTGCAAGGAACAGCCTTTGAACAACCAGTTAACGGTTAGGGACGTCGTGTGATCGTTGTACGGGCTCCGCTCAGGATTCCACTCGGCGGTGGCGGAACGGATCTCCCGGAGTATTATCAGCGCTTTGGCGGCTTCGTGTTGACTGCCGCGATCGACAAATATGTCTACATGCATGTGAACCGACTGAAGGTGGAAGATTTCACCCGCGTGAAGTACATGCGAACCGAACTGGTGGAAGAGGCACGCCAGATCGAGCATCCGCTTCTCCGGGAGGGGTTGTTGCACACACAGGCACCCGCAGGGCTGGAGATTTCTTCGATGGCAGACATTCCTGGCGGCACTGGCATGGGGAGTTCCGGTAGCTTTATCGTAGCCCTCCTGCTTGCGTTGCATGCGCTTAAGGCCGATCATGTCACGACCCAGGAACTTGCCGAAGAGGCATGCTATGTGGAGATGGTCCGTGCCCAGCAGCCAGTCGGTAAGCAGGACCAGTATATTGCCGCGTTTGGCGGGATGATCACGATGGAAATCAACCAGGACGGCTGTGTCACCGTACAGCGTCCACGCATTGCTGCCGACTGCATCGATGAACTTCGGAACCGAACGCTCCTCTTTTTTACCGGCGTCCGTCGAGACAGCTTCGACATTCTCGCCGACCAGGAACGGCAGACGGCTTCCGGCAGCAGTGTCGTTGTGGAGAGTCTCCACCGTGCACGGGATCTTGGACATCAGATTCTTGACGCACTGATCGGGCAGGACCTGGATCGTTACGGGCAGTTGCTTGATCAACACTGGCAAGCGAAGCAGCAACGATCCACGTCCATAGCGAACCCCGACATCAGTCGCTGGTATCGGCGTGCTCGTGACGTGGGCGCCCTCGGCGGGAAGTTGCTTGGCGCTGGCGGAGGAGGATTTTTAATGTTCTACTGCCCTGGATCCACCAAAGGGGCCGTCCGTGAGGCACTGCGGGCGGAGGGACTGCGCGATATGCCGTTCCTGTTCGAGTCGGCCGGTGCCCGCGTCGTGGCGCACCTGTGAACAGCCGTGATGCGTCTCCGTGGACGACGTCGGTGGTCGCACGGTATATGGCAGCTTTGCAACAGACACTGGACCAGCTGGAACCCCAGCGCGAAGACATGGCACGTGCGATTGAGATGCTGATTGATTGCTGGCGCGGTGGCGGCGCGATCTACACGGTGGGCAACGGAGGCTCAGCATCCACGGCAACACACCTGGCGGCCGATCTGGCAAAGTACACGGCAGTGGAGGGTCAACCACGGGTGCGCGCATTGAGTCTGACCGATAATATTCCCCTGGTGAGCGCGTGGACGAACGATGCTGGCTTTGGGAGCATCTACGCCGAGCAGTTGCGGCCATGGATACAGCCAGGAGATGTGTTGATTGCCATTTCTGTCCACGGTGGGGCAGGTCAGCCGCCAGCTGGTGCTGGTGGTGGCGGGCAGGCGCCATGGTCGCAAAATCTTATCCTGGCTGTCGAGGTGGCGAAGGAACGGGGCGCACAGGTTCTTGGCCTCAGCGGGTTTGACGGCGGTGAACTGGCACGTCGGGCCAATGTGTGCATCACCGTGCCAGCTTCCATCCCCGACCTGGGTACCCCAATTGTGGAATCCCTCCATGTTGTGCTGCATCATCTGTGGGCGTCCGCACTGGCGGCATATATTGCCGCCCAGCCATTGCCGTAATAGTCGTGGAGAGGCTCGTGTGGGCTATACGCCACACCTTCCCATGGTTGTAAGGGCGGCGGTGGTACGCTCGTTAGGAACGGGTGACAGCGACGCTGGAAGGGTTGGACCTAAACGATGGATATTTTTGTAGATACGGCACATCTCGGTCACATTCGTACCTGGTTGGCCCACGGTGTGATTGACGGTGTGACGACCAATCCATCAATTTTGCTAGCGGAAGGAACGTTTGACCTAGAACTGGGGGCACGGCGCATAGCGGCTGAAGCCGCTCCGCTGCCCGTCAGTGTGGAAGTCACATCGGATGAGCCTGATGAGATGCTCCGTCAGGCATTCAACATCGCAACCTGGGGCAGCAATGTCGTGGTCAAGATTCCCATCATTACAAGCACCGGTGCTCCCTGCTTGCGTGTCATTAAGACGCTGGAGGAAGCGGACATACGTGTGAACGTCACGGCCTGCATGAGCTTCGGACAGGTCATGCTGGCCGCCAAGGTGGGCGCGACCTATATCAGCATTTTCGCGGGGCGCGTGAGTGATGAGGGCCATGACTCGGCTCGCTTGATTCAGCAGGCGCGCGGTTGGTTGGATCAGTGGAACTACCGGAGCAAGATCATTGTGGGGAGTATCCGCGAGGTCATCAATATCCAGGATGCGGCACTCGCCGGTGCGCACGTGATCACAATTCCGCCAAAATTTCTTCCCGCGCTGATCGACCACCGTTACAGTCGTGACACGGTACGCCAGTTCGTCCAGGATGGCAGGGAAGCGGTGGAGCAGGCTGAGCGGCTCCGCTTGCGGGTCGAGAACGCTGCGCCGTCGGCGGGACGATAACACCGTGGAACTGGCGGGCCGAGTAGCGCTCGTCACCGGCGGCAGCCGTGGCATTGGGCTGGCGATTGCGCGAGCCTTCGCCAGTGCTGGCGCTTCCGTCGCCGTGTGCGCCCGGAGGGATAGCGAGCTTCAGGAAGGACTGCGTTCCCTGGAGCGTCTCGCTGATGCCCGACACGTCGCGATCGTGGCCGATGTCTCTTCACGGGCAGCGGTCGCGTCACTTGTGGATGAGGTTGAGCAAGCACTGGGTCCGATTGGCGTGCTGGTCAACAATGCTGGCGTCCTGGGTCCCGTGGGACCACTCTGGGAGGTTGATCTGGATGACTGGGAAGAGACGTTTAAGGTACACGTCTACGGTCCTGTTGCCTTGTTGCAAAGGATACTCCCCGGCATGATCGCACAGGGGAAGGGCAGCATCGTCAATCTGTCGGGCGGCGGTGCCACGTCTCCACGGCCACGCTTCACCGCGTATGGAGCGTCCAAAACCGCGCTGGTGCGGCTGACCGAGACACTGGCCACGGAACTGCCAGTGACGGTGCGCGTGAATGCGATCGCGCCCGGCGCCGTCAACACGCGCATGCTTGAGGACGTCATTCATGCGGGAGCGGCGGCAGGTACGAGAGGGGTGGCCGAAGCACGGCGCCAGGTCGAGACGGGCGGCGTGCCACCAGAACGGGCCGCAGCACTCGCGCTGTTCCTCGCATCCGATCGCTCCACCGGATTGACCGGTCGACTGATCAGCGCGGTCTATGACGACTGGGAACATCTTGATCGGCGCATCCCTGAGGTGATGGCCGGTGAAACGTACACGCTCCGGCGTGTTGTCTGAGGACGGATGCTGGTCTTACCCCTATGCGCGCAGAGTGCGCATTCGGATCTTCAGGAGTTCTGTGCTGTTCTCGATGGTGCCACGCACCAGCCTGAACCGACTATCGGGTTCGTTCATCCAGCGAAGCGGAACTTCCTGTATCTTGAAACCGAGGCGGCGGGCAATCAACAAGGCTTCGATATCGAACATGTAGCCGTTCGTTTCTACCCTCGAGTAGATCTCGCGCGCCGCAGCGCGCTGGTAAAACTTGAACCCGCATTGTGTGTCATGAATGCCGCTCAGTCCCATCAGATTCCGGGCGACGCGGCTGAAGACACGTGATCCCATCTCCCGTACCGGTGAACGTTTGACTTCGAGTGTCGAACCGGCTGCAGCTCGTGACCCGATGACGACATCCACACCATCACGAAGGTAGGGCACTATCTTCTCGATCTCTTCGATGGGTGTCTTATAGTCGGCGTCCATAAATCCAATAATCTCTCCCCGTGCTTCGAGCACTCCCCGTCGCACCGAATACCCCTTGCCGCTGTTTTGGACGTTGGCAAGTACCTGGATGCGAGCGTCGCCACGAACAGCCGTCGTCAGGGTGGCGATGGTGGTATCAGTGCTTCCGTCGTCGACCATAAGCAGTTCCCACGGGTATGACTGCTGTGAAAGATAGGAGACGGTTCGGTCCAACGTCAGGACAATGCGCTGCGCCTCGTTGAATGCGGGCACGACCAGGGACAGGTAGATGCCTCCCGGTTTGTCTGGCATGACTACCCCGTGACGTGGGTGGACGTGCAGACCCATGGCTCGAGAGCAATCGTCTCCACCATGCACGGCACCCACAGTGGTGGCTGCCTCTGTGTTGTGTGTCGATTCATCGAGACAGTGTACCACGGTGCCGTTCCCTGGTTGGACGAGCATACCGGGCGAACGACGACCAGCGGTACGTGGATCCGATGGGTGACCCGGGATCCCAGACTGCCGTGAAAACGAACATCAGCGGCTGGTTGCATGCGCTACGTTTCGGTGGTCGGACGTGGCCAGCGACTGAAGTCGCGCCTGACATAGCCACGTCCGCCTTCGCGGACTCCCTCCCTGCGAGACACGTCGCGTGCGAGGTGAGGAACGTGGCCGATCTGGTGCATCCTGCCGGTGTGGGTCGCCGCGTGGTATATATACGCGTAGTGGCAGAGCAGATGGCCCAGGAGGGTCATGGCCGTGGAAAGGGGGGACGCTTGGTGCTGATGCGGTATGTCACAGGACTGGTCGATGTGCCCGACCCGATGCACCTGGATCCGGAAGTAGAGCAGGACGAACCGTTGGCGAGTGATCAACACCACTATGACCAGGACAGCTGTTACCGGACGCTGCAGGCGCTGTTTGCTGGCCCCACCTGTTACGTCACCCGTGACCGCTGGCTGCTGATGGACCCGTCCAATCCCCGAGATAAACTCCTGCCCGATCTCCTGGTGGCACGGAACGTGCCGCAAGCGAACCGGATGGAGTATGACCCGGTGGTGGAGGGGAAACCACCCGATCTGCTCGCGGAGTTTCTCTCGGACAGCTCCCTGCGTGCCGATCTGGTGGAGAAAGTCCAGCGGTACCAGGAGTTGGGAGTGCGTGAGTACCTGGTGTTCAATCCCTCGGGCATCTTTCATCAGCCCCTGATCCAGGGGTGGGACTTACAGGCATCGAGAGGCGCCGCACCGTTGTCCCCGGATGCGGGAGGTGGTGTCACCAGCCGTATCCTGCCCGTGCGGTTCGTCATCATCAACGGCAACCTGACCCTCTTTGATTCCCGGACCGGCGACAATCTGTCGGATTATGAACGTGCCAACCGACGGGCACGTGAGGCGAATGAAGCGCGTATCCGGGCCGAAGCGGAGCATACACGGGAAGCAGCACTTCGGCGGGATGCCGAAGCGGATCGTGCTCGAGAAGCAGCACTTCGGCGGGATGCCGAAGCGGATCGTGCTCGAGAAGCAGCGCTTCGGCGGGATGCCGAAGCGGATCGTGCTCGAGAAGCAGCACTTCGGCGGGATGCCGAAGAGCGGGTACGCCAACTCCAGGCCGAGTTGGACCGATTACGTGACGTGTGAGCATTGGCCGTATGTGCCCTCTACGGGGACGACCTCCATGGTGGCCCGATGACGACATTTGGTGAAGTGTGCGACTAGGGTACGCCCGCGGATATGATGTGACCATGGACAGGTAGCAGAGGAAGGAACATCCGTGGGCGATCGTTTGCGCGGGAAAGTCGTCATCATTACCGGCGGCTACGGCCTGATCGGAACGGCGATGTGCCGGATGTGTGCCGCCGAAGGTGCGCGTGTGGTCGTGGCCGGCCGTGACGCAGAACAGGCGAACGGCCTTGCGGCGTTGATTGAAGCCGAAGGTGGGCAGGCACTGGGGCTCGGTGTAGATGTGTCATCACTGGCCGACACCGAACGCATGGCGGCCGTGACGATCGAACGATTTGGTGGGATCGACGGCATCGTGTGCGGTGCCGTGTGGCAAGAGATGGGCAATGCCCTTGAACTGTCCGAAGAAGGATGGGACCGCACGGTCGATGTCGGTTTGAAAGGTGTCTGGCTCTGTGTTCGCGCCGTGCTGCCCTCGATGATTGAGCGACACGGCGGCAGCATCGTGACCATCTCGTCCATTCAGGGTCTGGTTGCCTATCCCCGTCGCGTCGCCTATGGTGCCGTGAAGGGCGGTGTGACCTCACTCACGCGGCAATTGGCAGTCGATTGGGCGCCGAAAGGGATACGGGTCAACGCGCTCTCCCCGGGTGCCGTGCTTTCCGCTGTCGGGATGGCAACGATGGATGAAACCTGGCCGGGGCAGTCGCGCCTGTACGAACAGGTGTACCCGATGGGGCGGGTCGGGGTGCCCGATGATGTGGCGTGGGCCACCGTCTACCTTCTCTCAGACGAGGCGCGCTTTGTGACAGGCATCGATCTACCGATTGACGGTGGCTTGCTTGCACAATCACCCGAGTCGGTCGTGCTGCCACGCATCAGGGAAACGTGGCGACCGGGCCGGTGGGAGTTCCATCCTGAGGGGTAGGATAAAGTAGCGTTGCTCATGCCTCTGAACGGGACATCACGCCCTTCCAAAGGTTGCTTGGGTACGCCGAGCCCTATCCCGCGGGCGCTCCTTACACCTTCGCTGGCTGCGGGGTCCAGTTGCCGTATGGGTTGATGGGAACGCCATCCACTACCGCGTCGCCACCGCCACGCCAGCACGGTGCTCCAAATAATCGACGAAGCGCACAAACGGATCGAATCCAACGAGCGTTGGTGCATCGGTGACGAAGTTGGAGAGCGCGTTGATGTCATACAGATAAATTTGGCCGTCTCGTTCGCTCTCCAGATACTCCACACCTCCCACGTCGATACCGGCCTCACGGAAGATACGCAGTACGGCATCAACGATCCACATGGGCGGCGTTTCCGCCTCGATGCGCCTAACCTTCTTTGCCGGTGCGGGCACCGGGCAGAAAGCGAAATCCGCCGGTGCCTCATCCCGGGAAGACACGGTGATGTTGCCACTGTGCTGCGTGCTCGCTACCATGCCGCTGGCTTCACCTGGTACCCTGCAGATATCGGCTGGACAGAGGTTGAATCCTTCGTTCGGGTCATTGTAGATACGGATGGCGTAGAGATAGCGGTCGTCAAGCCCCTCGACGCGCACGATTGAGCTGTCCTTTGGCGGGTGATACTCCTGCACAATGGCCGTGTAGTCAAGCCCAAACATGCTCTCGAGTTCACCATGCTCGGCAGCCATGTGCAGTTCCTCGTGCGTGTTAAACCGGCGCATCAGCGCACCGCTGCCACCAATGTTCGGCTTGATCATCAACGGATACTCCAATGTCGATGCCGCCGCTTCGACCTGGCCCGGATGGTTGACGACACGGCTCCGCGGGTGTGGCAGACCGAGTCGTGCCAGCAGCGTCAGTTGCTGCGCTTTGGAGAGTTCCAGTCCATAGGCACGGCTGCCATTCACCACCGGGACATGCAGATCTTCGAGAAACGCCAGATACTGACGCGCATGAAAGATCGCGCTCGTGTGTCCGCGCAGATACGACGACGGGCTGACGCGGTTCACCACCAGGCTGTAGGGAACCGACCGCTGTGACGGGTCGTAGCTGTGCTCGTGCGCGGCGATCTGCTCGTAGGGCAGACCACGCCGATCCAGTTCCGCAAACAGGGGGATGAACCATTCTGGATGCTCGTACAAAACGCCGATGGGCCGCGACACGCCGTGCTCCTTCATACCAGCCTCCGTACACTCATGATCGGTGAGGGATTCGTTGTCCCGCTGACACTTCCAGGCTTCATGCTCAGGCTCACCTTCTGAAGATCATAGAGCACCCGTGGAGTGGGTACAATTGTGTGCGGTGGCTGGTAGCATGAATGCCAGAACGGTGACATACATAGGTTTCACCGTTCGCCACACATGATGAGCCAAAGGATCCCTTGCCTGTGCCCAGTACCGCACTCCTCGCGAATGCCGCGCTCTCGCTCTGGAACGCTGCTATGGCCATCGTTGTCGGGCTGTATGCCTGTGACCGAATGGGCATTCCACATGCCGTTTCGCAGATGGACCGTCACCTGCGGACGTGGCTGGAGTGCTTTGTGTTCATGACCCTGGGCTTTATCAGCATATCGGTTGTCTCGCCGATCTACCTGCTCCTGCACAGCGTGCTGTTCCCCATGCCGCTGCTCAACAGTATCGTGCATGCGTTGAGCGGGCCCGCGCTTTCGGCATTGGTCACCGTGGGGCTCGTCTGGCTCCTGTCGCACGGTATCAGTTCGATCTCACTGCGTGAGGCAGGTTGGGTCCGGTGCCCTGGCGCGGGACAGGATGCCGTGGTGGGCTGGCTTCTCCCTCCCGTTCTTTTTGGTATCGGCACGCTCATTAGCGTGGCCGCAGGGTGGGCCGACGTAGCGGTCAGTAGCGCAGCTATGAGCGGGGATGCGCCACGGGTAGTGGCGCGTGGCCTGCTCTTTTTTCTGGGCACGTCCATCGCCGAAGAAATGGTGTTTCGCGGCTTCCTGCTGAATACTATCACCCGTGGCTTTGGCATCCGCACGGGAGTGATTGTCTCGTCGCTGCTGTTTGCCTTTGCGCACTCCGCGAACCCCGGCGTGAATGCACCCGCCATCTTCGGCACGCTGCTCGCCGGGTTCCTGCTTGCCTACGCCTACGTCATCACCGGGCAACTCTGGCTGCCGATCGCGTTTCACTGGGCGTGGGACTTCTCAGAGTCGAGCCTCTTCGGCTTTCACGACAGCGGCATACTGCCGGACGCGATTGCGCAGATCAACGAGCATGGCCCCGATCTGTGGCTGGGGGGCGACTTCGGTCCTGAAGCGGGGCTGTTCGGCTACCTCGCGGTCGCGGCGGCGGCTGGCGCACTGTATCTCTATAGCAAGCATCGGCAACGCCCCGCGCCAGTCACGGCTGAGGAGCCTTCCTAGAGCCTGTTATGAACTTTTGGAGCGGGTAAGCTGGTGAGATGGAAAGAAAAGCGTATCCCAGTGATGTGAGCGATGACGAATGGGCGTTTCTGGCGCCGTATCTGACCTTGATGAAGGACGAGGCACCGCAGCGGGAGCATCCGATGCGGGAGGTGTTCAATGG
>JAABUZ0100002157.1_pt1 | contig 33735 bp, 31 predicted proteins | sample 5562091 | NCBI WGS metagenome assembly JAABUZ01 (sample SAMN12813069, study PRJNA571459) | rock metagenome | isolation source: Antarctica rocks | place: Antarctica: Victoria Land, Linnaeus Terrace sud | collected 2015-12-21
TTGTACGCGGTCGCGAGTGCAGTCATGCCACCGTCAGACTGCCCGGAGACCGCGATCTCGTGAGGGTCGAGGAGCCGCGAGAGGATCCCGCGCTTGGCGGCGCTCGCAGCCAACATGCGCGTAATCACAACCCTCATATCGGCGGGCTGGCTAACGATGTCTGACTCATTGGCGCCCCCTGGTGCGTTCTTGTTGGTCAGCGGGAAGATCGGCGCCGCGACCACATAGCCAGCGCTCGCCCAGGCCTGCAGCAGGCGTGCATAGATGGCTGGCGTGACGTTGAATCCGTGGCCAAACACCACGAGCGGAAACGGGCCTGATGACTTCGCCGGGGGGGCCCCGGGACCCTCGACGGGCGACGGATCGCCGATCGCTGGGTAGCGAATCACTGTGACAAGCGGCCGCGGCTGCGGGCGCTTCCCCGGGAGCTGCACGAACCGGCTCGTGTCGATAAAGCGAACGACAATCTCCCCGACGCCGAAACGCGCATGGGCGCCGCTGTAACTCGGATTGTCCACGGGACGGTTCGTCGCGGACGACGTGGTGTGACTTGCCGCCGAACTGCCAACGCCAGCAAGCGCGATCGTGCCCGCCAACAGCACCGCTAAGGCGGACACTCGAGCCAGGTCTCGCGCCGGGTTGGTCACGACCGGGAAGCTCACAGCACGACATGATGCCAACCGACCCACCGTGGGAGCCGACGGTACGAGTCCGACAGAGGGCCCTGGTGCTACTTATCGGCGAGCTGGCGGACTGCGTGCGCGTAGCGCGTGACGGACGATCTCGTGGGTTTGCCGGGCGGGAGCTCGACTACGAACGCTGTGCCGGTCCATGCTTGGTGGTTCTCCCATATGCGGCACGCGGAGGTTTTCGTCACATCATCGTGCTCGACGGCTCAGAGGTGGTGGGATCCTGTCGATGCAGGACATCGTGCGGTGCTGGGGTCCCTGACGGCGCCACGTCCGAGGTCGGCGGCCGCTCGGGGGTTACGCGCCACGCACAGGCCTGACTCCGGGCGCGGACACCGCCGCCGTCATGTGGCGGCTATCAATGCTTAGGGCTACGATACGGGGTGGATGTCTATAACTCTCACGCAGCTGAACACGCTGCTCGCGGTGATCCGGGGAGGCTCGGTGACCGCTGCGGCCGACGAGCTCGTGGTGACGCAGCCGTCTGTCTCCTCGGCACTGGCCGCCCTGGCACGTGAGCTCGATTGTGAGCTGTTCGTGCGGTCGGGGCGAGGCATCCGCCTCACGGAGCCGGGTGCGGCGTTCGCACCCTATGCCGCCGACGTGATCGGCCTGCTCGATCAGGGGCGGCAGGCCGCGCACGAGGCTGGCACGATCGTGGCGTCCAAGCTCCAGATCATCGCCGCCACGACCGCGGCGGAGTCGTTTGTCCCACCCCTGATGCGGGCGTTCTCCGAGGAGCATCCCGACATCGAGCTGACGCTCGTCGTCGGCAACCAGCAGGAGGTGCTCGAGCGTGTGATCGACCATTCGGTCGACGTCGCCATCGCCGGGAAGCCGCGCTCCGAGAGCCGGCTGGTCGCAGAGCCCCTGAGCGACAACGAGATCGCATGCATCACGGCGCCCGATGACCCCGGCATCGATGGCGCTCCGATCGAGTCGGCCCAGCTGGCCGGGCGCACGTGGCTCCTGCGTGAGCTGGGGTCGGGAACGCGCCGGCTGAACGAGCAGTTCCTCACCGACCGCGGCCTGAATCCGGTCACGCTGACGCTCGGCTCGAACGGAGCCATCAAGCAGGCAGCCCGGGCCGGGCTCGGTGTCTCGCTGCTCTCCCGGGTGGCCGTCGAGCCCGAGCTGGAATCCGGATGGCTAGGAGAGCTCACGTTGAAGGACGGGCCGCCGAGCCGCCCGTGGTTCGTGCTGCGCTCGGCAGTGGGACCCGTTAGGCCTCCGGTGAAGCTGTTCACCTCGTTCCTCAGCCGGGGGGGGCGTGAATCGGCTCGGGACCCAGGCGCCTAGCCCCCTCTGGGACGGCGCTCAGAAGCCCGACGATCGCGCTCCCCTCAGATGCGCTCAGCACGCGCGGAACCAGATCGAGTGTCGACTCCAGCGCGCAGTGGGCGATGTCGTCCGCGAGATCGGCGGCCCTGAGCACGCGTGCGTCTTCGCTCGCCGCGAGGGCCTGCAACGGCGTCTCATAGCTGTGTGCGACCGCCTCGGAGATCAGCGCGGCGTTGGTACGCTCGCCCGGCAGCGCTGCGCAGATCCGGCCCGCGAGGTAGGTGTCCTCCAGCGCGGGGACGCCGCCCGTACCGGCGCAGACGACCTGCAGATCCAGCTCGCCATCCGCTTGCAGCGCCTGGACCACCGCGCCCAGGTTCAGCAGGCTCGCGATGAGCACCTCTCGGGCGCAGGGGACCGCGGCGACGATCGCCGGAGCCCCGTTGGTCGTGGCCAGTACCAGCTCCTCGCCCCGGGGCGACATCGCCTCGCGCGGAGAGTTCCCCTGATCGAACCCCGGCGGCATGACGCATTGCTGCTCTCCGGCAATGACGCGCTCGGGCGTACGGAGGCCAGCGGCACGCTCCACGCTGTCCACGCACATCACGCTGCGGTAACCCGCGGCCAGCGCCTGCGTGATCGTCGACGTCGCTCTGAGCACGTCGACCACGACTGCGACATCCGCCGGGCGGATCTCGGTGCGGGTGAAAGCGACGTCAATCACGCAGCGCCTGCCATTTGCACGAGGTTAGTGGGCAAGTGGGCAAGATATAAGTACGCAATCACAAGTCGCCGCTGAGCCATAGATGGCGCCCTCGTGGCCCCATCTGCGGAATCGCCCGTGCCCAACAGTTGTACGTAGGCCTATGTCTAGACGGCAAAGCTCCCTTGACTTCAATACCGGAACTGGGTTAGCGTTGGGGTCATGGTGTTCGACAGAAAGGCTCGCCTGACATGACGGCTGCGGAAGACAAGAAGGATCGGTGGGCTGCGGGCGTTACGCCGTACGCCGAGATGGGCTATTGGAACGAGGATTACGAGCCCAAGGACACGGATGTGTTGTGTGCCTTTCGGATCACCCCTCAGCCCGGAGTCGATCCGATCGAGGCGGCGGCGGCGGTAGCGGGCGAGTCTTCGACGGCGACCTGGACGGTAGTCTGGACCGACCGGCTCACCCCTCACGAGCACTATCAAGCCAAGGCGTACCAGCTCGATAAGGTCCCGGGGACCGAGGATCAGTACATCGCCCGCATCGCCTACGACATGGATCTGTTCGAGGAGGGCTCGGTGGCCAACCTGACCTCCTCCATCATCGGCAACGTCTTCGGCTTCAAGGCTCTGAAGGCGTTGCGGCTCGAGGATATGCGCATCCCGCCGCATTACCTCAGAACCTTCCAGGGTCCGCCGCACGGGATCGTGATGGAGCGTGAGTACCTCGACAAGTTCGGCCGGCCCCTGATCGGCGCCACCACCAAGCCGAAGCTCGGCCTGTCCGCCAAGAACTACGGGCGCGTCGTATACGAGGCGCTGCGCGGGGGCCTCGACTTCACCAAGGACGACGAGAACATCAACTCGCAGCCGTTCATGCGCTGGCGCGACCGCTATCTCCACGCGATCGAGGCGGTGAACCGGGCCTCGGCGGTCACCGGCGAGGTCAAGGGTCACTACATGAACGTGACCGGCCCGACGATGGAGGACATGTACGAGCGCGCCGAGTTCGCCAAGGAGATCGGCAGCGTGATCATCATGATGGACCTCACCGTGGGGTACACCGCGATGCAGTCGATGTCCAAGTGGGCGCGGCGCAACGGCATGATCCTGCATCTCCACCGCGCCGGCCACGGGACATACACGCGGCAGAAGACCCACGGCGTGAGCTTCCGCGTGATCGCCAAGTGGTGCCGGATGATCGGCGTCGACCACATCCACGCCGGCACCGTCGTCGGCAAGCTCGAGGGCGATCCCAACATGATCAGGGGCTACTACGACGTCTGCCGCCAGCGCTTCAACAAGGCCAACCCCGAGACCGGAATCTACTTCGACCAGGACTGGGCGTCGCTGGCCCCGGTGATGCCAGTCGCCTCCGGTGGGATCCACGCCGGTCAGATGCATCAGCTGCTGCATTACCTCGGTGAGGATGTGGTGCTTCAGTTCGGTGGCGGCACGATCGGTCACCCGATGGGGATCGCCGCGGGCGCCACCGCCAACCGCGTGGCCGTCGAGGCGATGATCAAGGCCCGCAACGAAGGCATTGACTACTACTCCGAGGGGCCCGACATCCTGCGGGAGGCGGGCAAGGGCTGCCCCGAGCTCAGCGCCGCGCTCGAGGTCTGGAAGGACATCTCGTTCGACTTCGAGTCGACTGACACCCCCGATGCCGTGGAGACTCCCACGGCCAGCCGCTAGTCGGCGGAGGTAGATAGCCATGAGGATCACGCAAGGAACGTTCTCCTATCTGGAGGACCTGACCGACGAGGAAATCGAGGCGCAGCTTCGCTACGCGCTCGAGAACGAGTGGGCGATCATGGTCGAGTACACCGATGATCCGCATCCCCGCAATCCCTACTGGGACATGTGGAATCAGCCGGAGTTCGATCTCAGCCCTGACGAGGCCGATGTCGCGATGAAGGACATCCACGCCTGCCGCGAGGCGTATCCCAACCACTACGTCAAGGTGGTTTGCTACGACAGCTCCCTCGGACGGCAGACCTCGAGGCTCAGCTTCATCGTCAACCGGCCTGCCCAGGAGCCTGGGTTCCGCCTCGAGCGCCAGGAGAAGGCCGATCGCCAGGTGCGTTACACGCTCCACCCCTACGCGGCCGAGGATCCGGCCGGCGTGCGCTACGGCAACCGGGGTGATCTCGCGAGTACTCGTGACCCGGCGGCGGTCCAGAACGCCACTCCGGGCCGGGACTCGGCCTCCGGCGGCCAGGACGGCTCGTCCAGCAACGGCCTCGGTGCCGCTCGGGATGAAGGGGTCGGCGAGTCGTAGTGAGTCCACGGGGCCGGGACACCACCGGCAGGCCGCTCGACCCCGACGAAGCCGAACGGGAGCGGCTCCTCGGCCGCACGCGTATGGGAGGGGAGGGCGGATCGGTGTCTGAGGAGTTCAGCGGCAAGGTCGTGGCGCCGGACAAGGGCGCCAAGGCGGGCTCCGCCGTCGGGGAGGTCGACTTCTCGGCGGCGGTCTCCGACGGCGAGGCCGACGTGCAGTCAGTGGTGCGCGACACGCGCGTGGACGAGGTTCTGAAGGAGCTCGACCACGCGCTGATCGCCCTCGCGCCGGTCAAGCGCCGGATCCGCGAGATCGCGGCGCTGCTGGTGATCGACCGGCTGCGCGCGGAGATGGGGATCAGCTCGGAGCGACCAACGCTGCACATGAGCTTCACCGGCAGCCCCGGTACCGGGAAGACGACCGTTGCCCTGCGGATGGCCAGCATTCTCCACCGCCTCGGCTACATCGAGAAGGGACATCTGGTCTCGGTGACCCGCGACGACCTGGTCGGCCAGTACGTCGGCCACACCGCGCCCAAGACCAAGGACGTGGTCAAGCGCGCGTTGGGCGGGGTGCTGTTCATCGACGAGGCCTATTACCTGCATCGCCAGGAGAACGAACGCGACTACGGCCAGGAAGCGGTGGAGGTGCTGCTGCAGGTGATGGAATCCGAGCGGGAGAACCTGGTAGTGATCATGGCCGGCTATCACGACCGGATGGAGGAGTTCTTCCAGGCGAACCCGGGGATGGGATCCCGGGTGGCTCATCACATTCGCTTTCCCGATTACAACGCCGACGAGCTGCTGCAGATCGCCGAGCTGATGGTCGACCGGCAGGGCTACGAGATCAGCGACGAGGGCACCGAGGCCCTGCTCGACTACATCGCGCGGCGGCTGGACCGGCCCCGGTTCGCCCACGGGCGCAGCATCCGCAACGCGATCGAGCGTGCCCGGATGCGTCAAGCCATGCGCCTGTTCGAATCCAACCGGAAGCTGACCAAGCGGGACCTGATCACAATCGAGCCTGAGGACATCCGCCAGAGCTCTGTCTTCAGTGACACCGAGGAGGAGCCCGACACCGAAGGGTCACCGGAAATGGAAGCCGGAGCCAGTGTCGGAGCCTAAGGCACCCAGTCGCCCCCAAGCGCCCCGGCGCGGACCGTCCACCACCTAGGAGGTACCCATGCCGCGCCCAATCATCCTCGGCGTCGTCGGCGACTCGGCGGCCGGAAAGACAACCATCACCCGGGGGCTGGTCCGCATCCTCGGCGAGGAGCAGGTGACGGCCGTCTCCACCGACGACTACCACCGCTATGACCGCAAGCAGCGGGCCGAGCGGGGGATCACGCCGCTGCACCCGGACTGCAACTACCTGGACATCATGTCCCAGCATCTAGGCCACCTGCGTCACGGCGAGCCGATCCTCAAGCCGGTCTACGTGCACTCCGAGGGCACCTTCGGGCCGCCGGTCCACGTGGACCCCAAGCCGTTCACGATCGTCGAGGGGCTGCTGGGCTACTACTCCGAGGAGCTGCTCGGCTCCTACGACGTTCGGGTCTACCTGGCGCCTCCCGAAGAGCTTCGCCGGCAATGGAAGGTTCGGCGTGACACCTCCCGGCGAGGATACACCACCGATCAGGTGCTAAAGGAGCTCGACAAGCGCGAGCCTGACTCGGCGGAGTTCATCCGCCCCCAGGAGCGCCACGCTGACATGGTCGTTGCGTTCCAGCCCCCGGAGGAGGGCGGCGACCCTGACGCCCTGGACGCGGAGATGATTCTGCGTGACGGGCTTCCCCACCCGGACTTGTCGCCCTTCATCGGGGACGGCGATCGCGGCATCACGCTGGAGGAGCGCGGAACGGAGAGCCATATTCGCGTCTCCGGCCAGATGGACCGCGAAGCAGCGACAGAGATCGAGGAGGCGATCTGGGAGAAGCTGCACTTCGCCACGCACCTACGTTCGGACCGGCTTGGTGAGTACACCATCGGGACCGACCTGCACCGGTCGGAGTCCTTGGCGCTCGTGCAGCTCCTGATCCTGTACCACCTCGTGACCGCAAAGGCCGCCGTCGCGCTGGGCGGTGAGGGACCCCGCGCCGACGCCGCCAACGGCGAGCAGGCCGCCGATGGCGAGAACACCGCCGATGGCGAGAACGCCGCCGGTGGCGAGAAGGCCGCCGATGGCGAGGAGGCCGCCGATGGCGAGGAGGAAGCAGTCTCGCAGGAGAGCGGGCGTTAGGCCGCGAGGCCGGCGTCGTCCAGTTCGGCCTGGATCTCGCCGGTCTCCGCGCTGGTGACGTGCTGCACCGGTACCCCGAGGCCGCGAAGCTTGCTCAGCAGATCGATGTGCAGCCAGCGGGACAGTCGCCACGGCAGCGTCGAGATGACGATCTCGTCGAAGCCGCGGAGGTGGAGCGCATCCGAGACGGCAGCGAGCGGGTTGGCGTCGCCCACGTGACCGGTGACCTCGTTGCCGGCCGCCTCGCTGAGCAGGGGCAGCGCCCCCCGGAGGCGCTCGGCTGCGGCCTTGTGACCGGCCACTTCGGGATCGACAACGCGATGCAGTCCCTGGGGCGTGGCCGGCACCACGAGGTGAAAGAGGACCTGGCCTTCATGCGCCCGGCGCCGGACGGCTTGTACGAGCGCAACGTTCGTGGCGGTTCGATTGGCGACGAGTAGAACGCGGGACGCTGGCATGCAGATCGTGCTCCTTGTGTTGATTGCCACGATCTATCCTGACAGCAGTCCGACATACGAGCAATAGAAATTCGCCGTGAGCGGATAGCCGATCGTCAATGACCGGCGGCGCGACCCCTCGGCGGTCGCGGTGCGACCATCTCTGCGGCATGGACCTCACGGTGGGGATGGACATCGGCACGACCAGCGCCAAGGCGATCGCCTTTGATGCCCGGGGCAACGCGTACGGGTCCCACAGCGTCGGCTACCCATTGCACGAGCGCAACCCGGGGGAGGCCGAGCAGGACCCCCTGGAGGTGATCCAGGCCGCGCTGCAGTGCGCCAGCCAAGCGGTGCAGGCCTCAGGGCCGCACCGGATCGCCGGCGTCGCGCTCAGCACGGCGATGCACTCGCTGGTGGCCGTCGAGGACAACGCACGGCCGCTCACGCCGCTGCTGACCTGGGCGGACTCCCGCGCCGTCGAGCAGGCCGAGCGTCTGCGCCGCGAGCATCTCGGGCTGCACGCCCGCACCGGCACACCGCTTCACCCGATGTCGCCGCTGGCCAAGCTGCTGTGGTTCCGGGAGAACCGCGCGGAGCTGTTCGCCGCCGCGCGACGCTGGGTCGGGATCAAGGAGCTGTTGATCCACCGGCTGACCGGGGAGTGGGCGATCGACGCCTCGTGCGCCAGCGGCACCGGGCTGATGTCGCTGCAGGATCTGGCCTGGGATGAGGAGGCGCTGGGCCTCGCCGGCATCGAGGAGGACCAGCTGTGCCCGATCGTTCCCACCACCGAGCTGCTGGAGCTGACCACGGACGAGCTCGGCCTCCCCACGGGGGCTCCGGTGGTGGCCGGGGCCGGCGACGGCCCGCTGGCCAACCTCGGCCTGGGCGCCGTGCGTCCGGGCGTGGCCGCCTGCTCGATCGGCACCAGCGGGGCACTGCGGCTGATGGCGGAGCGGCCGGGGATCGACCCCGATGGTCGACTCTTCTGCTACGCGCTGACCCCGGGACGATGGGCGCTCGGCGGCGCGATCAACAACGGCGGCTCGGTGCTCGGGTGGACCGGGAGCGCACTCGCCCCCGACCTGGGTCCGGACGCCGAGGACCGGCTGCTGGAGCTGGCGGCGGAGGTACCCACCGGGAGCGAGGGCCTGATCATGCTTCCCTACCTCCTCAGCGAGCGAGCCCCCCGCTGGAGCACGACCGCCCGGGGGGCGTACGTGGGCCTGCGTCACTTCCACGAGCGCGGCCATCTGATCCGCGCCGCGATCGAGGGCGTCTGTCAGCAGTTGGCGCTCGTCCTGGCCTCGATGGAGGAGTCCGGCAACCCGGTGCGGGAGATCAGGGCCACCGGCGGGTTCGCGCGCAGTGCGCTGTGGCGCCAGGTGCTGGCCGACGCCCTCGGCCGGCCGGTGGGCTTTCCCTCTGGGTACGAGGGCTCGGCCTTCGGTGCGGCACTGCTGGGCATGGAGGCACTCGGGATCGTCGACTCCCTGGACTGCGCGGCCGAGCTGGTCCGCATCACCAGCACCGTCGAGCCCAACCCCGAGGCCGCGACCGTCCTCGCCGAGCTGCGGCCGCTGTTCGCCGAGCTCTCGGACGACCTCGGCCCCGTGTTCATCAAGCTCGCCGAGGTCGAGGGCCGCGGGGCGGACTTCGCTCCCACCCGCCAGCACCCCGCGCCGGGGGACTGACCTCCTCAGGGCGGGATGATCGGGATCCCTTCCTCGGGCGACAGAGCCGGCTGAAATCTACGGCGGCAGGCGAGCCGTGGCTGCGGTGTTTGACCAGGTGGATCGCTCGGGTAGCGACGCGACCATGAACTCTACAGGCACCCCCCGCAGGCAGCTGAGTCCCCTGGAGCCGCTGATGCGGTCGATCGAGTCCGCCGAGCTGCTGGACGAGCCCGCCAAGGCGATCGCCGGCGCGGTGCGCAGCAACCTCTCGGGCACGCTCAAGGATGCCGTGAGCGGCACCTGGCTGGGACATGCCGTGCACCCCCTGCTCACCGACGTCGTCGTCGGCAGCTTCACCAGCGCCACCGTGCTGGACCTGCTGGGCGGCTGGGGCGCCAGCGCGGCTAGCCGGCGGCTGATCGGCGTGGGCATCGCCGCCTACGTCCCGACCGCTCTGACCGGTGTTAGCGACTGGGCCGACTCGGAGCCGGTCGACGACGGCGTGCGGCGCGCGGGGCTGATCCACGCCGCCGGTAACGCCGCGGCGCTGATGCTGTACGCGGGATCGCTGCTGGCGCGCCGTCGCGGGGCCCAGCGCAGCGCCACCTTGCTGAGCGTGGCCGGCGCCGCCGTCCTCGGCTCCGCCGGCGGCTATCTCGGTGGCTACCTGACGCTGAGCAAGGGGATCGGTGCCGACCAGACGGTGTTCGATCCCGGCCCTCGGGAGTGGACCGCGGTGAGCGGCGCCACGGAGGTTCCCGCTGGCAAGCCCGTGCGCGTGGTGGCCGACGAGACCCCGGTGCTGCTGCTGCGCGACGGGGAGCAGCTGCTGGCGATCCACGATCGCTGCTCGCATCGCGGTTGCTCGCTGAGCGACGGGGAGATCGAAGGGGGCGAGGTGGTGTGCGGCTGTCACGGCTCCCGCTTCGACCTGCATAGCGGCGCCGTCAGGCAGGGCCCGGCGACGGCGCCCCAGCCCGCCTTCGAGGTCCGTGAGCGCGAGGGCAGGATCGAGCTTCGCCTCCGCAGCACCGTCGCCGCTTAGAAACCTCAACACAAACCTCAACAGACGGTTATGATCGGCGTATGCGCATAACGGTCAGCGGCGCCACTGGCTTGGTCGGCCGCCACCTCGTCGCCAAGGCGCTGGCCCGAGGCGACGAGGTCGTCGCGCTCAGCCGCAGCAGCGACAGAGCGCGATCACTGCTCGGCGAGGAGGTCGAGCTGCACGAGTGGCGCGATCCCCAGCACGAGCCCGCGCCTCCCATCGCCCTGCAGGGCGCCGACGCCGTGATCCACCTGCTCGGGGAGCCTGTCGCCCAGCGCTGGAGCAGCTCCGCCAAGCAGGAGATTCGCGACTCCCGCGTGCTCAGCACCCAGCAGCTGGTAGCGGGGCTGGCCGGGCTGACCGTGCAGCGTCGCCCGTCGGTCCTCGTGTCGGGCTCGGCCACGGGCTTCTACGGCCCTCGGGGCGAGGAGCCCGTCGACGAGCGCGATCAGCCCGGCCACGACTTCCTGGCCGACGTGGTGGTGGCCTGGGAGGCGCAGGCTCGGGCCGCGACGGGGCTCGGGCTCCGCGTCGCCCACAGCCGCACGGGGGTGGTGCTGGCGTCCGGCGAAGGCGCGCTGGCCAAGATGCTGCCGCCATTCCGGCTCGGCCTCGGCGGGCCCGTGGCCGGGGGGCGGCAGTACGTCCCGTGGATCCACCTCGACGACATGGTCGGTGCGCTGCTGCACTGCGCCGGCCAGAATGCCGCGGCGGGCCCCGTCAACCTCACCGCACCCAACCCGGTCACCAACGCCGAGCTCTCACGAGTCCTGGGTCGCGTCTTGCACCGGCCGGCGGTGCTCCCTGTCCCCGGGGCGGCGGTGAAGCTCCTCTACGGGGAGATGGCGAGCATCGTGACGGGCGGTCAGCGCGCGGTGCCGACGCGGCTGCAGGAGCTGGGCTACAACTTCATTCATCCAGAGCTTCAGCCGGCGCTGCAGGACGTGCTCGGCAGCTCCGGGGGATGACCCACACGATCGAGCGTGAGCAGCTCGTCCGCCGCGATCCCGCCGAGGTCTTCGACTTCTTCTCCCGCGCGCGGAACCTGCAGCTGCTGACGCCGTCGTGGCTGCACTTCGACGTGCTGACCCCGGAGCCGATCGCGATGCGGCAGGGAACGCTGATCGACTATCGCCTGCGGCTGCACGGTGTGCCGATGCGCTGGCGCACGCTGATCGAGCAGTGGGAGCCGGAGCGGATGTTCGTCGACCGCCAGTTGCGCGGGCCCTACCGGCTGTGGCATCACACGCACGAGTTCGAGCCCCACGCGCAGGGCACGAGCGTGCGTGACCGGGTGCGCTACGAGATCCCCCTCGGACCCGTCGGCTCGCTGGCCCACGCGGCCTTTGTGCACCGCGACCTGGAACGCGTCTTCGAGTACCGCCACGAGGCCGTGGTGCGCCTGCTGGAATCCGGCTACTCGCGCACCTCGCGCAGCAGCCCGGCGTCGACATCGTAGACGAAGCCGCGCACGTGGTCGCGATGGGCCAGCATCGGTGAGTGCCGCACGCGGCGCAGCGACTCGCGGATGTTGGCCTCGACGTCGTCGAAGCCTCCGGGCCTGAACGGGGGCGGCACCCCGGCGGCGCGGGTGAGCTCCGCTAGCAGCTCATCCTCATCAAGGCCCTCCATGCCGCAGCGCGTGTGGTGGATCAGCATCACTTCGCGCGTGCCCAGGCGTCGCTGTGAGATCGCCAGCGAGCGGATCATGTCCTCGGTGATCACCCCACCGGCGTTGCGCAGGACGTGGGCGTCGCCAGGCCGCAGGCCGAGCGCGGCATAGACGTCGAGCCGGGCATCCATGCAGGTCACGATCGCGACGCCACGCGTGGGGGGCGCCGGCAGTTCCCCGGCCGGTGCGTCCTCGCTTGCGGCGAAACGCTCGTTCATCAGCACCAGCTGCTGAATCTGGTCCGTCACGACGTCTCCGTGAGGGGAAGCGCGTCCAGCAGCGCCCAGCTGGAGCGCAGCAGGCGCCCCGGCGGGAACTCGGCGTCCTCGAGCGCCAGCCGCCCCTGCTCCTCCCCGATGCTCAGCAGCATGCGCGCCATCACCTCGACGTCGAGGTCCTCGGGCACGCCGGGAATGGCGGCGACTCCCCAGCGCACCAGGGGCTCGAGCCGGCGCGCGAGTTGGGTGCGACGGCGGTTGACCAGGCGCTGCAGCGCCAGTGGCGCGCTCTCGGGGCGCAGCAGGGCCACCCGCCAGGTCCGAGGCCGGGCGATCACGGCGCTGAGGAAGCCGGCCAGCGCCTCGCCCAGGATCTGCGCCGGGGTGCCGTTGCCGGGCGTCTCGGCCAGCAGTCCGTCCAGCACCGAGCGAACCCGCAGATCCTCGCGGTGCAGCAGGGACACCAGCAGCACCTGCAGGTTGGCGAAGTTGCGATACACGACCACGCGGTTGACTCCGGCGCGGCGGGCCACGGCCTCCATGCTGAGCGCGTCGAAGCCCTCCTGCGAGAGCAGCTCCAGCGACACGTCGAGCAACTGCTCGCGCCGCTGGGCCCGTGGCATCCGCGGGCCGCTCGGAACGGCGCCGGTGGGGAAAGAGGGGCTGATCACCGGCTCGGCCAGCGCGGGTGGCTCCTCCTCACGCGGGCAGGCATCGGGTGGCAGCAGCGCCAGCAGGCTCCGGGTGGTCCCGGCGAGGCGCTCGGGGGGAAAACGCCGCGGGTGGGCAAGCATCAGCCGCGCCGCATCCTCACCGGCGGCGACGATCAGCCGCGCCCCGAGCGCATGGTCCAGCCCGTGCGGGCCGCCGCGACGCGCGATGCCCCAGTCCAGGAGCGCCGTGACCCGCTCGGCCACCACCCGGCGGCTGCGCTGGATCCGCTCGCGCAGCTCGCGGGAGCTTCCTCGCGGCGGCATCAGCACCAGCCGCCAGGTGCGAGGGTTCGACCGCACTGCCCGCAGAAAGGCGAGGATGGCGTCGATCAGGAACTGCTCGGGATCGGCCTGCCCGGGGTCGCCACCGACGATCGCCAGCAGCGGCGCGAGGGCCGTCATCTCCTCGCGGTCGATCAGCGCCAGCATCAACCGGTCGAGGTCTCCGAACATGTCGTAGATAACGGGCCGCGTCACGCCGGCGCGGGCGGCCACGGCCTCGACCGTGACCGCGTCGAAGCCCTGCTCGGCGAGCACGTCCAGGGCGGCGTCAAGCAGCTGCGCGCGGCGGATCTCGGGCGCCAGCCGGGGAGTGCGCTGCTGTGGGGAGGCGCTCATCTGAAGGCAACTGTTGCAGGCGGAAGCTTGCCACAGCCCCATGATCATGTAACGTTCCCGTAGCTACAAGAGTGTTACAACGAGCGACGCGCCCCGGAGGCGCTGGAGAGCAAATTGCTTGCGGACCACGAAGTAGTCGTGATCGGATCGGGTTTTGCCGGGCTTGGCATGGCCGTCGCGCTGCGACGGGCGGGCTTGCGGGACTTCGTCGTGCTGGAGCGCGCCGGTCAGCTCGGCGGCACCTGGCGTGAGAACCACTATCCGGGCTGTGCCTGCGACGTGCCGACGCCGCTGTACTCGTTCTCGTTTGCCCCCAACCCGCGCTGGTCGCACTTGTATGCCCGCAGTGGGGAGATCCGGGAATATCTGGAGCAGTGCGCCGACCGTTTCGACCTCCGCGGCCATCTTCGGTTCCGCGCCGACTTCACCGGCGCCCGGTGGGACGAGGAGCAGGCCCGGTGGGTTGTCGAGGTCGGCGGCGAGCCGTCGCTGACAGCGCGCTTCGTCGTCGGTGGCTTCGGGGGGGGCTGAACCGCCCGACGTTCCCAGACGTCCAAGGACTCGAGGATTTCGACGGAGCCCTCTTCCACTCCGCTGCCTGGGATCACTCCGTGCCGCTGGAAGGCCGGCGCGTGGGGGTCATCGGCACCGGCGCCAGCGCGATCCAGCTGATCCCCCAGGTGGCGCAGAGCGCCGCCGAGGTGACGGTCTTCCAGCGCACGCCGCCCTGGGTAGTGCCGAAGCTCGATCGTCCCATCGGCGCCGCCCAGCAGGCGCTGTACGCCCGCGTGCCGCTGACCCAGCGGGCCGTGCGCGGAGTCATCTTCGCCATCACCGAGGCTGTCGGAGTGGCCATCACCCGGGCCCCGCGGCTGATGGCGATCGGTGAGGCATGGAGCCGCTGGCACATGCGTCGGGCGATTGACGATCCGGCGCTGCGCGCCCGCCTGGAGCCCGACTACCGCCTCGGCTGCAAGCGCATTCTGGTCTCCAACGACTTCTATCCCGCGCTGGCGCGGGAGAACGTCGAGTTGGTCACCGAAGGGATCGAGCGGGTCACGCCCGCCGGTGTCCTCACACGCGAGTACGTCGAGCATGAGCTCGACGTACTCGTCTGCAGCACCGGCTTCCGGATCGAGGAGGTCTTCGCCCACCTCGACATCCGCGGACGCGACGGGGTGACACTGACCGAGGCCTGGGCCGGCGGTATCGAGGCCCATCGCGGCACGACCGTGGCCGGATTTCCAAACATGGCCCTTCTCTCCGGACCCAACACCGGCACCGGCAGCACCTCACAGGTCTACATGATCGAGGCTCAGATCCACTACGTGAGCGAGATGCTGCGCACGCTGCGCGAGAGCGGTGCCGCCTGTGTCGAAGTCCGTCTGGAGGCGCAGGCCACCTACAACGCGTGGCTTCAGCGGCAGATGCAGCGCACCGTCTGGCTGAAGGGCGGGTGCAACAGCCGGTACCTCGACGACCACGGGGTGAACCGGACGCTGTATCCCGGTCCCTCCTCGTCGTTCTGGCGCTCGCTGCGTCGCGTGCGTGAAGAGGAATACGAGCTGGCGCCGATGACCGTGCCCGGGCCCAACCGAACCCCCGTCGCCGTCTGAGCCATGTCCACCCGCACTCACAGGAGGAGCGCTATGCCGATACCCATCGCTCGCCGGGCCGGCCTGACCGGATCGCTCGCGCTCGGGGCGTACCTGAGCCTGGCGGGTGCGGCCACCGCCGGCACCCCCGCCGCTGCGCCCCCCGCCGGAGGTGCCCCGATCGGCCAGGTGATCGGCGCCACTGTCGCTGGCTTGCTGCTGACGGCAGCACTCCTGGTGATCGGCTTGCGCTACCGCGAGGGCCGGATGCCGGCGCTTGACCTGGCGGCCCGGCCGTTCACGGCGCTGCTGCGGGTGCCCGCGTGGGCGGCACTGCCGGTGGCGCTGGGCACCGGCTCGCTGCTGCTGGCCGGAACCGGCTTCTACTGGGACGTCGCGGTTCACATCGACCGCGGCCGTGATCCCGGCCCCTTCGGCACTCCCGCGCACTTCCCGATCCTGATCGGGCTGTTCGGGATCTTCGCGTCCGGCTGGCTGGCGCTGGTGATGGCGCGCGGGCGGGATGCCGGGCGCACCGGCATCCGGCTCACGCGCACGTGGACGGTACCGACGAGCGGGCTGGTGATGATGGCCTGCGGGAGCTTCGGCCTGCTCGGCTTCCCCCTCGACGACGTCTGGCACTCGATCTTCGGTCAGGACGTGACCCTGTGGGGACCGACCCACCTGATCCTGCTCACCGGGGCGCAGCTGATGATCCCCACGATCCTCGGGCTGCTGCTGGAGGGCCGGGCCGCGGTTGGAGCCCGGGTGGACACCGGGGAGGCGATGACGCCGGGGCGGCTTTCGCACTGGGGCGCCAAGGCCGTCGCGCTCTCCGGAGCGGGTGGCGTGCTGGCGGGACTGACGATCTACCAGGCCGAGTTCGGCTTCGGCGTGCCGCAGTACAACCTGCTCTTCCAGCCCACGCTGCTGGCCTTTACGGGGACGCTGGCGCTGGTCTTCGGGCGCGTGGTCATCGGGCGCGGCGGGGCGCTGGGGGCGGCGGTCTTCAACATCGTCGTGAGCGGCGCCTTTGCGCTCATCGTCGGCCCTGTGCTCGGCCAGGCGACGCCGCACTTCTCGAGCTACCTGCCCGCGGCCGTGTGCGTCGAGCTGGCGGCCGTGATCGTCTCACCACGCCGGCTGGGCGCCTTTGTTGGCACCGCCGCGGTGCTGGTCGGCACGCTCGGGACCCTCGGCGAGTGGGCCTGGAGCCACCTCTGGATGCCGATCCCCTGGCCGGCCCACTTTGTCCCCTCCGCCGTCGGGATCTCGCTTGTGGTGGCGCTCTGCGGCGCCCTCGTGGGCGCCTTTGTGGCCTGCACGCTGGCACCGGCGCGGGTGGTGCCGATCGGCTCGCGCCGCTGCCTGCCGGGAGCGATCGGCCTTGCCGGCTTCGCCGCGGCGATGGCGTTCTGCCTGCCGACCCATGCGCCCGCCAGCGCCCTCGCCACGGTCACGCTCGACCGCGTCCCCGGCGCCGGTGTGACGACTGCCGGCGCCACGGTGGCATTTCACCCGGCCTCGGTCGTGAGCGATCCCGACTACGTCCAGCAGCTCTCCTGGCAGGGCCACACCCGCAGCGTCGCCCGCGTCATGCGCCGCGTCGCTCCGGGCGTCTACCGCACCGTCACGCCGCTGGCGCTGAGCGGGACCTGGAAGTCGGTGATCCGCGTGCAGCAGGGCCCGACGCGGGCTGATGTGCCCGTCTACCTGCCCGCCGACCCGGCGATCCCGGCGGCGCTGATCCCCGCCGAGCATCGCGTCACGCGAGCCCTGGCGACTGAGTCGACGCTGATGCAGCGCGAGCGCAAGCGGGACGTCGCCGGCTGGCTGTGGAGCACGGCGACAACCGCGGTGCTGGTGATTATCGCCGTGCTGCTGGTGATCATCGGCTGGGGGCTCAATCGCGTGGCGGGGCGGATCGCCCAGGACCCGCCCCGCGCTCGCAGCAGCGTGCTGCTGCGGCGACGACGCCCACCGCAGGCGGCGGGGGTCGCGGCGGCGGGAGCGGGCCGATGACCGTCCTGGCCTGCGCCTCGCACCTGCTAGTCGACCTGCCGCTGTTCTGCACCGCGCGGAAGATCTCGAAGGCGTCGTAGCCCTGCTCCAGGCCGCGCCTGAAGCGCTGGGTCACCGAGGCCGTGATGTGGCCCTCGCGCCAGCGGAACAAGTCGAGCTGAGGGTCACGCTCCAGCAGGTCACCGGGCTCGTCCCGGCTCGGGACCGCATCGCTGATGACCTGCACGATCTTGCGGGCGAAGAGCCGCTCCACCACGGTCTCGACGACCTGACCGGCGACGAAGGTGAGCGTCTCAAACTCGGCCAGGTTGGCGCCGAAGTCGTCGTGGCCGCCGAACTCCTCGGGGAAGCCCGGAGCGCTCAGGCCCTCGCCGGCCAGCGTCCTTGCCCAGAGTCAAAGCCTCGGGTCTGGCTCACCGTCGGAGTATGCCTCGGCTGGGCGGGGTCGGGCTACGGGGTGATGATCCGGTGCGCCCGCCGCAGGAAGCGGCCAAAGCGGTTGTGGCTGCGCCCGCCCACGGCGGTGACGCCGAGCAGCACGATGAACACCCCGGCCAGCAGCAGCAGCACGCTCAGGACGACCGGCCACCGCCGCTCCAGGAACTCCCGGCAGGAGATGAGGATTCGCTGCGCACGGTCACCCGCCACCGACAACGTCACCAGGATGCCGATCAGCGGCAGCACGAAGCAGAGGTTGAACACCAGCAGTAGCACGATTTGCCGCGGTGGGCCGAGTCCCGAGCCGACGATCGCGGCGATCGCCGCGAAGTAGGGGAAGGCCGTCGGCAGCTCGACCGCGGTGATCGTGGCGCCGAGAATCGCGCTGGATCTGCGCTTGGTGGCCATCTCGGGCATCTCCCGCTCGGCCAGCCGGTGCCGATAGCGCCACAGCAACGCCGAGGCAATCACCATCGCCACCCCCACGACGATCTGGATCACGTGGCGCGCGTTCGCGTGCGGGTGCGGGACGAGCGAGAGCAGCAGCTGACCCGGGCCCAGTGCCACCAGCACGCCGCCGGCGAAGTAGACGACGAGCACCCCTAACGTGAACTGCAACACCCGCGCGCGCGGTCGCTCGCCGCTGGCGAGATACATCGCCGGCGCGATCGTGGTCGGGTTCAGCGAGTCCGCCAGCCCGATGGAGACCACCAGGCCCACCAGTCGCAGCATCGGCGGGATTCTCGCTGCCCGCGTCCGATCGCGCGGTCCGCCCGGGCCCGACGCGCGCTCTCCGCCCGCTCAGATCGCGCCCAGCACCTCCCTGGCGGCCCGCTCGTCCGAGCGCACAGCGCCATCCATGTAGCCGTTCCAGTAGTCCGAGGTCTCAGCGCCCGCCCAGTGGATTCGACCCACCGGCTTGCGGATCGCCGAGCGGTACTCGGTGAGCACGCCGGGTGGGGTGTAGCCCACGTAGCAGCCGCGGGTCCACTGCTCCTCCGACCAGTTCATCTCGATGTAGCTCCTCGGGTGCGCGGCGCGCGACCCGAAGTAGCGCACGAAGCAGCCGATCGCCCGCCGCCTGCGCTCGGCCGCCGACAGGCCGGCGAAGACCCGGGCCGCGAGACCCTCGACGAAGCCCAGCAGCACGCCCGGCGAGCCGTCCGGAGGCGAGTTGTCGAAGGTGAGCTTGATCGGGCCGGTGTCGCTGGTGACCTGGCCGGCGAGTCCCTCGTCGCGCCAGAACGGCTTCGGGTACACCGCCTCGATCTTGATCGCCGAGCCCTGCGGGAAGCGCTGGAGCAGTTGCGCGCGCGCCGCCGGCAGCTTCGGCTCGTACTGGATGCCCGCCGTCAGCGATGGCGGCCCGGTGACAATCACCGCCTTGCCCGTGGCAGTGAGGTGATCGGTGTCCAGCGCCACCCGACCTCTGGACTGCGTGATCCTCCGCACCGGCTGCGAGAGCCGCACGCGCCCGCCCAACCGCTTGGCCAGGCGCAGCAAGATCTGCTGCGAGCCGCCCACGAAGCGGCTGTCCTGCGCCCCCCCGGCGGTGTTGATCAGCCGCTCGAGGGTTCCGGGCGTGGTCTCGTTGCCGGCCGAGTGGACGTAGAAGACCACGTGCAGCAGCGAGATGTCTCGCGGCTCGCAGGCGAACACCGACTCGATGCCCAGGTCCAGCAGGCTCGAGGCAGCCGAGTCGAGGGTGTGCTGGCGCTTGTAGGACTCGAAGGTCACACTGTCCCAGTCCCACGCCTGGGCCGCCTTCCACGGCTCGTTCAGCGGGACGGTGAGCGCCATCGCGTCAAGCTGCTGGAGCACCTTGAGGACCCTGGAGGTCAGCGTTGATGTCGGGAGGAATGGCGCCCGACGCGCCGCCGGCGCTGTAGGGCGTCAGCTTGCCCTGCTCGTAGAACAGGTAGTTGCCCTTGTTGTAGGTCTTGAAGGTGCCCACCCCCAGCGACCGGGCCAGCTTGAGCACGTGATCCTGGGTCGGACCGACTCACTGGCCACCCACCTCCACGACCTTGCCGCCGCCGAGCGGATGGTTGAGCGTGCGTCCACCGACCCGGTCCCGGCCTCGAAGACCAGTGCCGAGTGACCGGCGGCCACCACCCGCTGGGCGGCGCGCAGGCCCGAGAGGCCGGCACCGACGACGAGCACGTCGGCGTGGAGCGCGCTTGGGGCCCGGCGCCGAGCCGCGCTGGCACTCGCGGGGAGCGCGGCCGCCCCGGTTGCGGCGGCAGCGCCGGCGACCAGCTTCCTGCGGGAAATGCGCGTGCTCGACACGAGGCGGCTTCCTTTGCCCAGGGGTGAGCGCTTCATTCTGGCGCCCGCGGCGGCGATCTGCCACGCTTGCAGGGTGATCTTGCGGAGGCTGATCCCGCTCCCTGGTGGCGGCGGCCATCTCCGGAGGGGGCTCTGGGAGCGGCTTGTGCAAGGGCCGCCACCGGGGCCGGACCGGCCTGTGCCACCCTTCGCTCCTGCCGCAACCTGCCCGCGATCCGCGCCTTCGACCCGCGCCCGCGCGCGCCGCGCGTGTTCGCGATCCAGTACCGCCAGGCGAGCAACGTGACCTCGCTCGGATCCTTCCGCGCCACGATCGACTGCCTGCTGCACCGGTACGTGCTGCCCTACCGAGCCCGGGGGCGTCCGAACGTGGTCGTGTTCGACGAGGACACCGGGCTGGCCACGCTCGCTGTAGGCTCACGCGGCACCGCCGCACGCCGGCTGTTCTCCCCCCAGGCGGCAGCGAGCTGCGCCTCGCCATGCCGCGCGCTCGGAGCGCTGAGGATGCTGGGAGGCGCCTACGCCGGTCCGCTGGCGGCCTACAAGCAGCGATTCCCCGGTCTGGGCCCCCTCTCCGGAGTGTTCGTGGCCGAGACCGACACGATCGCACGGAGCTTCATGGGCACCTTCTCCGCGTTGGCCGAGCGCCACGGGCTGTACCTGATCGCCTCGGGCGACCTGCCGGCGTTCAAGCAGTCACGCGCCGGCGCCGACGTGCGGCTGTTCGGCGATCCCGACCTGCGACCGCGGGCGCGCTCGGCGTGGGCCAACCCGGGGAGCTGGAGCGGGCCCGACGGCAACGGCATCGAGCAGTGGCAGCCGCTGTCGTGGATGGGCTCCACCTATCGCACGGTGTCGGACCCGAGCGTGCACTTCGCCTACAACGTGACGGCGATGATGGTCGGCAACCTCGCCGACCTGCCCTTCGACGGCCAGAGCGCCATCACCCAGCGCGGCGGGACGCGGGGACCCGGGTGTCACTACGTTGGAAACAGCTTCGTGCCCGCTGAGGATCAGCCGGTTCTACGCGGCTACGCCGGTGCCAAGCGTGACTTCGTGGCGCTGGCGCCGTGGGTGGTGCCGGATGGCCCGCGGCCGGCGCTGCGACGCGTTGGTGCCGAGCTCGCCTCTGGGTCGGGCAGCCGGCGACAGGACGACTACCTGCAAACGGCGCTCGTGGCCGACCTCCCCCTGCCCGTGGATCGCCACCGGCGAGGATGTGCCTAGCGGTGCGCCCTGATTGCCGGACGGTGCACCAGTCGGCACCAATGCGTACTGGCTACACTCGCTCTCTGGCGCCCGGCGGCGTTCGTAGACACGCCCGCAGCCTGGCCCGCAAACCTGAACCACGACGCACGGGAAGCGATTAGATGGCCCGCGGAGACGTCCGGATTGCCGCCACCCTCGCCTGCGAGGAGTGCAAGCGCCGGAACTACCAGACCAACAAGAGCAAGCGGAACAATCCTGAGCGGATCCAGCTGCGCAAGTACTGCCGCTGGTGCAAGCGCCACACCGCGCACCGCGAAACCCGCTAGCTGACGGGGGCATTCCGTGGCTCGCAACCGCAAACGGGCAAAGGAGCGGCGCGTTCGCAGGCGCGCCGGGGCCGCCGTCGCCGCCGCCAATGGCGGGCGGGATGGCGCGCCCGACCCGCTGGAGCACGCCTCTCCCGATCCGATCGAGCATGCCGCTCCCGATGCCGAGCTCGCGCAGGCGCAGCTGGCGGTGGGCCGCCCCGAGCCGGAGCCGGAGCCCTTGGATGTCGTCCCCGGTGCGCCCGTGCCCGAGATGGGCGGCGGCGAGGCCGACTGGGAGCTCGACCCCGGCGAGCCAGAGGGGGTGCAAGCGGGCCCGGAGCGCCTTCCTGCGCCTCGGCCCCAGCCGGCCGCGCGCCTGACCCACTTCCTCCAGGGGAGCTGGCGGGAGCTTCAGCGAGTACAGTGGCCGGACCGTCGGCAGGTGATGCAGGCCACCGGTGTCGTGATCGGGTTCGTGGTGGTGGCTGGTGCGTTTCTCGGCGTCGCCGACTTCGTGGCCGGGAAGCTCATCAACTTGATCCTGAAGTGAGCGCGCCGGCCTGAGCGCCAGGCGCGGCCGGGGGCCGAATCGCTATTTTCAACGCCCGGGGCGCACGCCCCGCTGAGGAATCGATAGAGCATGTTCCGCTGGTACGTCGTAAACACATATTCAGGCCATGAGAACAAGGTCAAGCACAACCTGGAGCACCGGGTCGTGTCCCTGGGCCAACAGCGCGCGATCCGGCAGATCGTGGTGCCGACCGAGTCGGTGTCCGAGATGAAGGACAACCAGAAGGTCACCGTCGAGAAGCGCACGATGCCCGGCTACGTGCTGGTCAACATGGATCTCAACGAGGACTCGTGGTCGCTGGTCAAGGGCACACCGGGGGTGACCGGATTCGTCGGCGCCTCCAACGAGCCGGTGCCGCTGACCCAGGCCGAGGTCGACCGCCTCCTGCACAAGGAGACGGCCGAGCGCCCGCGCAGCCGGGCCCAGTTCTCCATCGGCGAGTCGATCAAGGTCATCTCCGGGCCGCTGTCAGACTTCTCGGGTGAGATCTCCGAGGTCAACGAGGACGCCCAGCGCCTCAAGGTGCTCGTCTCGATCTTCGGCCGCGAGACGCCCGTGGAGGTCGGCTTCGACCAGGTGAAGAAGATCTAATGGCCAAGAAGGTTCTAACCCAGATCAAGCTCCAGGCCGTCGGCGGCCAGGCCAGCCCGGCGCCCCCGGTCGGACCCGCCCTGGGTCAACACGGGGTCAACATCATGGAGTTCGTGAAGTCCTTCAACGCCCAGACCCAGGCCGACACCGGCACGGTGATCCCCGTGGTCATCACCGTCTACGAGGACCGCTCGTTCACGTTCGTGACCAAGAGCCCGCCGGCGGCGGTGCTGATCAAGCAGGCGCTGTCGCTCGACAGCGGCTCGGCCGAGCCCAACCGCAACAAGGTCGGCAAGATCACCCAGGACCAGTTGCGACAGATCGCGGAGACGAAGATGAAGGATCTCAACGCGGGCGACATCGACGCCGCGACCAAGATCATCGCGGGCACCGCCCGCTCCATGGGCGTGGAGGTGGTCTGATGAGCAGGCACGGCAAGACCTACGACGACGCCAAGCAGCGCTTCGATCGTGAACGTGAGTACAGCCCCGCCGAGGCCGTCTCGCTGGTCAAGCAGCTCAGTCGCGTCAAGTTCAACGAGTCGGTGGAGGTCCACGTTCGCACCGGCTTGAACGTCCGCCACGCCGACGAGCAGCTGCGCGGGACGATCGCGCTGCCCCACGGCCTGGGCAAGAACGTCAAGATCGCGGTGTTCGCGCAGGGGGACAAGGCGCGCGACGCGCAGGAGGCCGGCGCCGACGTCGTTGGCGCGGAGGATCTCGCGGAGAAGATCCAGAACGGCTTCGACGACTTCGACGTGGCCATCGCCACGCCGGACCTGATGCCGGTCGTCGGTCGACTGGGCCGGATCCTCGGCCCCTCGGGCAAGATGCCCAACCCCAAGGTGGGGACGGTGACGATGGACGTCGCTCGCGCCGTGGAGGAGGCCAAGGCCGGCAAGGTGGAGTACCGCACCGACCGCAACGCCATCGTGCACCTCGTGATCGGCAAGCGCGACTTCGACGAGCACCGTCTGCTGGAGAACTACGCGGCCGTGATCGAGGAGCTGATCCGCGCCAAGCCCTCAGCCGCCAAGGGTCGCTACCTGCGCACCGTCACCTTCGCGAGCACGATGGGCCCCGGGATCAAGGTCGACCCCTCCCGCACTCGAGACATCGTCGAGGAGCCCGTCGCCGCGTAGAGTCGGGCGAAAGAACACACACAAGGAGCTTCAGGCCCAAGACCTTCGGCCGCGATACGTTCGCGTAAGCCCGGAGCAGGCGGAGTCCAGAACCTAGGAGCCGGTCCGGCCCTCGTTCTCGATGCCCGCCCTGCGCGCGGGCGTCGTAATCATTTAGCGAGGACTATGAACCGAGACCAGAAAACCGCAGTTGTGGAGGAGATGGCCGAGCAGATCAAATCTGCCGATGCGATCTTCGCCGTGGACTACCGTGGCCTCACGGTGGCGCAGGCGGCCGCCCTGCGGGAGCGTCTGCGTGATGTCGACGCCCGCTTCCGGGTGGTCAAGAACTCGCTCTCCGAGCTCGCCGCCGATCGGGCTGGCGTCGAGGCGCTGAAGCCGATGCTCCAGGGGCCCACGGCGCTGACCCTGGTGCGCGGTGACGCTGCGCTGGCGGCCAAGGCGCTCAACGAGACGGCGCGGACCCTGAACCTGCTCGAGTTCAAGGGCGGCCTGTTGAACGGTGACGCGCTGAGTGCCGACGACGTACGTTCGATCGCGCGGCTGCCCGGGCGCGAGGTCCTGAACGCCCAGCTCGTCGGGACCATCGCCGCCCCCCTCAGCGGACTCGTCCGGGGCCTCAACGCGCTCATCGCCGGCGTGGCGATACAGCTGCAGGCGATCGTCGAGCAGGGGCTCATCGGCGGCCGAGCCGGCTCGGGTAGCGGCTCCGATCCCGTCCCGGACGCGTCCGGGACGGACGGCGACGCCCCCTCCGAACAACCTGAACCACAAACGCAAGCGGAAGCCGCGCCCGACGCGGAAAGCAAGGAGACACCATGACCAACACTCAAGAGTGGATCGACGAGCTCAAGTCGATCTCCGTGCTCGAGCTCTCCGAGCGGATCAAGGCGCTGGAGGAGACCTTCGGCGTCTCGGCCACGGCAGCGGCGGTGGCCGCACCCGCCTCGGGCGCCGGGGCCGACGGCGCTCCCGAGGAGGTTGAGGAGCAGACGAGCTTCGATGTCGTCCTGACGGCCGCCGGCGAGAAGAAGATCCAGGTGATCAAGGTCGTGCGCGCCGCTACCGGCCTCGGCCTCAAGGAGGCCAAGGCGCTGGTCGACGAGGCTCCCAAGCCGGTCAAAGAGGGCGTCGACAGGGAGGAGGCCTCAAAGCTCAAGGCCGACCTGGAGGAGGCCGGCGGGAGCGTCGATCTGAAGTAGCTCCGCCGCGCCCAGCGTGCTCGATTTGCCGCGGTATGCGCGGACTTTCGAGCACCCTGGGCGTCTGGCCGGTGGCGCGGCCGAGTTGCCACTTGCGGCCGTGATCCCTACACTGCACCCTGTCAGCCGATAGTCGTAGCTGCCCAGAAGCTGCGGCACCGCGCCACATACGCGGTGCTCGAGGGCGGGGTCCGTGAGTGCTGACGGTCCTTCACAGGGCGCCGATGCCGTGTGCTATCTTTGCTTGTCGCGCTCCAGGGTGAGCCGGTGACCCCGCACCAGCGGTTTCCCGGCCGTCGGGAGTGCGTCTCCCTGCCTCTCGACCGCCCCGAGGAGTCGCCCGCCTTGGCATCCGCTCACGCCCCCCGGACGCGCCGTAACTTCGCGCGTCTGAACAAGGTTCTCGAAGTCCCCAACCTGATCGACATTCAGCGGCGCTCGTTTGCGTGGCTGACCGATCCCGACGGCGGCGGATTGCGCGAGACGATCGACGACATCTCCCCGATCGAGGACTACACCGGCCATCTGGCCGTGCAGTTCGGCGAGTTCACCTTCGACGAGCCGGTCGCGAACCTCGAGCAGTGCCGGGAGAAGGACCTGACCTACGCGCGGCCGCTCACGGTCACGGTGGCGTTCATCAACCGCGAGACGGGCGAGATCCGCGAGCAGTCGGTGTTCATGGGCGACTTCCCGTGGATGACCGAGCGCGGCACCTTCATCATCAATGGCACCGAGCGTGTCGTGGTCACGCAGCTCGTGCGCTCGCCGGGCGCCTACGTGATGGAGCCCAAGGACCGGGAGAAGCAGGTCTTCATCGCCAACCTGATGCCCGCCCGCGGGTCGTGGCTGGAGCTGGAGATCGACAAGAAGGGGCGCGTCTACGTCCGCATCGACCGCAAGCGCAAGCTGCCGGTGACGGTGCTCCTGCGCGCGATGGGCTACGCGTCCGACGAGGAGATCCTCAGTCTGTTCGGCAACTCGCTCTACATCCGCCTGACCCTCGACGCGGACGCGGAGATCACCCGCAGCGAGGAGGGCGCGCTGATCGAGCTGTTCAAGAAGCAGCGCCCCGGTGAGCCCCCGTCGGTCGACGCCGCGCGCTCGCTGCTCAACCAGCTGTTCTTCGACCCCAAGCGCTACGACCTGACTCGCGTCGGGCGCTACAAGCTGAACTCGCGCCTGGACCTCGATGTCGACCTGGAGACGCGCACGCTGACCCACGACGACATCATCGCGCTGGTCAAGGAGCTCATCTCGCTGCCGCGGCGCCTGGGCATGCCTGAGGAGCCCAGCGAGCAGATCAAGGACTTCGCCGCCGAGGCCCTGTCGCTGCCGCGGGAGCCGATCCAGGATCACCTCGACGAGTACGAGCACTTCGGCAACCGCCGGCTGCGGACCGTCGGCGAGCTGATCCAGGAGGCGTTCCGGATCGGCCTCTACCGGATGGAGCGCGTCGTGCGCGAGCGCCTCACCACCGAGGACGCCGACACCATCACCCCCCAGACGATCGTCAACATCCGGCCTGTGGTGGCGGCGCTGAAGGAGTTCTTCGGCTCCAGCCAGCTCTCCCAGTTCATGGACCAGACCAACTCCCTGGCGGGCCTGACGCACCGCCGGCGGCTGAGCGCCCTCGGTGCCGGTGGGCTGACCCGGGAGCGGGCCCCGATCGAGGTCCGGGATGTGCACCCCACCCACTACGGGCGCATGTGCCCCATCGAGACGCCCGAGGGGCCGAACATCGGCCTGATCGGCTCGCTCTCCTCCTATGCCGAGATCTCCGAGCACGGCTTCGTCACCACCCCGTATCAGGTCGTGCGCGAGGGCCGGGTCACCGACGAGGTCCTGCACCTCGACGCCACCCAGGAGGAGGAGCGCCTGATCGCGCAGGCCAACACCCCGGTCGACGACTCCGGTCGCCTCGCCGGTGAGGAGATCCTGTGCCGGACGCAGGCCGGCCAGTACCTCACGGTGACTCCCGAGGAGGTCGATCTGATCGACGTGTCCCCGGAGCAGATCTGGTCGGTGGCCACCGCGATGATCCCCTTCCTGGAGCACGACGACGCCAACCGGGCGTTGATGGGCTCCAACATGCAGCGACAGGCGGTGCCGCTGCTGGTCACCGACGCCCCGGTGATCGGCACCGGGATGGAGCGGCGAGCGGCGATCGACACCGGGGACGTCATCCTCGCCCGCGGGGCGGGGACGGTCTCCTACGTCGACGCCGAGCAGATCGTCGTCGAGCGCGATAGCGGCGGCCAGGACGAGTACGAGCTGCAGAAGTTCATGCGCTCCAATCAGGGCACGCTGATCCACCAGAAGCCGATCGTCGACGCCGGCACCGCCGTCACCGACGGCCACGTCCTCGCCGACGGGTCGGCCACCGACATGGGCGAGATGGCGCTGGGCAAGAACCTGCGGGTGGCCTTCATGTCCTGGGAGGGCTACAACTTCGAGGACGCGATCATCCTCTCCAAGCGCCTCGTGCAGGACGACGAGCTCACCTCGATCCACATCGAGGAGTACGAGATCGACGCGCGCACGACCAAGCTCGGTGACGAGGAGATCACCCGTGACATCCCCAACCGCTCCGAGGAGTCACTGCGCAACCTCGACGATCGCGGCATCGTCCGGATCGGCGCTGAGGTGATCTCGGGTGACCTGCTGGTCGGGAAGGTCACGCCCAAGGGCGAGACCGAGCTGACCGCCGAGGAGAAGCTGATCCGCGCGATCTTCAAGGAGAAGGCGCGTGAGGTCCGCGACACCTCGCTGAAGGTTCCCCACGGTGAGGGTGGCGTCGTGATCGATGTCAAGACCTTCAGCCGTGATGCCGGTGACGACCTGCCGCCGGGGGTCAACGACCTCGTGCGGGTGTTCGTAGCCAAGAAGCGCAAGATCGCCGAGGGCGACAAGCTCGCCGGCCGTCACGGCAACAAGGGCGTGATCTCCAAGATCGTCGATGTCCAGGACATGCCATTCATGGAGGACGGCACCCAGGTGGACGTGATCCTCAACCCCCTCGGCGTGCCGAGCCGGATGAACCTGGGGCAGATCCTGGAGACTCACCTCGGCTGGGTGGCGGCGCAGGGCTGGTATGAGGACGGCTCGGAGGCTCGCCGGATCGCCACCAACGGCGGCCGCCGGCCCGACGGACAGCCTGGCAAGGTCTACGTGGCTACGCCGGTGTTCGATGGCGCCACCGTCGCCGACGTGGACGAGGCCCTGGTGCGCTGGCAGGACGAGCACACCGGCCAGATCAGGATGAACGTCGACAAGGGTCGCCGTGAGGGCGAGCAGGCCTCCGGCAAGGTGACGCTCTACAACGGTCGCACCGGCGAGCCGTTCGAGCAGCAGGTGACGGTCGGCTACATGTACATCCTCAAGCTCCTGCACCTCGTCGATGACAAGATCCACGCCCGCTCCACCGGGCCCTACTCGCTGGTCACCCAGCAGCCGCTGGGCGGCAAGGCCCAGTTCGGCGGTCAGCGCTTCGGCGAAATGGAGGTCTGGGCCCTGGAGGCCTACGGCGCCGCCTACACCCTGCAGGAGATGCTGACGATCAAGTCCGACGACACCGTGGGCCGCGTCAAGGCCTACGAGGCGATCGTCAAGGGCGAGAACATCGCCGAGCCCTCGATCCCCGAGTCGTTCAAGGTCCTCCTCAAGGAGATGCAGTCACTGGCGCTCGACGTCAACGTCGTCTCCGAAGAGGGCGAGCGGGCCGAGATGCGCGAGGAGGACGACGACCTGCTGCGCGCCGCCGAGGAGCTCGGCATCGACCTCTCCGGGGTGCGCTCGGACGATGGAGCTGCCGACGAGGCCACCGAGCACGAGGGCGAGACGGTGGAGGCATCGGCTGCGGAGGCCGAGGTCGAGGACCCCGACCTGGAGCCCGGCGAGGAGCTCGCGGCGGCCGACCTCGAGTCCGAGGCGGACCCGATGATCGAGGCGGAGGTGCCGCCGGGCGAGGCCGAGGGAGTGGTGGACGCAGACTGAGTAGCTCCGCCCCTCACCGGTTCGACCTCCCTTGCGCTTCGCGCGAGAGGTCGCCCCGGCGAGCGGGCTGCGCAGGCTGAAGTACGGCTTACAAGATTCAACCGGTGAAGGAACTAAATGATCGACATCAATAACTTCGACGCCATCGAGATCAGCCTCGCTTCGTCCAAGCAGATCCGCGCTTGGTCCTCCGGAGAGGTCACCAAGCCGGAGACCATCAACTACCGCACGCTGAAGCCCGAGAAGGACGGCCTCTTCTGCGAGCGCATCTTCGGTCCCACCAAGGACTGGGAGTGCTACTGCGGCAAGTACAAGCGCGTTCGCTACAAGGGCATCGTCTGCGAGCGCTGCGGCGTCGAGGTGACTCGCTCCAAGGTCCGCCGTGAGCGCATGGGCCACGTCGACCTGGCCGCGCCGGTCAGCCACATCTGGTTCTTCAAGGGCGTGCCCAGCCGGATCGGCTACCTGCTGGATATGGCGCCCAAGGAGCTGGAGAAGGTCCTGTACTTCGCGGCCTCGATGGTGACCTGGGTCGATGACGAGGCCCGCGCTCGCGACCTCGACTCCCTGGAGGGCGAGGTCAACAAGGTGCTTGACTCCTACGCCGCCGAGAAGGAGGAGCAGGTGCTGGAGCTCAAGGAGTCCCTGGCCCGGCGCGAGCAGTACCTGGACAACGCCAAGACCGGCCGTGACTTCTCCGACGAGGACCACCTCTGGGCCGAGACGCTCGAGGTCAACATCGCCAAGCTCTCCGACGAGGAGCGCCAGAAGATGCTCAAGGAGCTCCGCAAGAGCTTCGGCGCCGACATCGACGACACCGAGGCCTACATCGAGGACGCCGCCGAGCGGATGCGCCAGGTGTGGGACCTGTTCAAGACGATGAAGGCCAAGGAGGTTGTCAACGACGAGACGACCTTCCGGGAGCTCAAGGACCGCTTCGGATCGCCCTACGGCTTTGGTGAGTACTTCCGCGGCGGCATGGGCGCCGAGGCCGTGCGCGATCTGCTTCAGCAGGTCGATCTCCAGGACGAGTCGGCCGACCTGCAGGATCAGGTCAAGACCGCCAAGGGCCAGAAGCAGGCCCGTGCGGTCAAGCGGCTGAAGGTCGTCTCGGCCTTTATCTCCTCAGGCAACAAGCCGGAGATGATGATCCTGGAGGCGGTTCCGGTGATCCCGCCGGAGCTGCGCCCGATGGTCCAGCTCGACGGCGGGCGCTTCGCCACCTCGGACCTCAACGACCTCTACCGGCGCGTGATCAACCGCAACAACCGCCTCAAGCGGCTGCTTGACCTCGGCGCCCCCGAGATCATCGTCAACAACGAGAAGCGGATGCTCCAGGAGGCGGTTGACGCGCTGTTCGACAACGGCCGCCGCGGCCGCCCGGTCACCGGACCCGGCAACCGCCCGCTGAAGTCGCTCTCGGACATGCTCAAGGGCAAGCAGGGCCGCTTCCGCCAGAACCTGCTCGGCAAGCGCGTCGACTACTCGGGGCGGTCGGTGATCGTGTCGGGTCCCTCGCTGCGGCTGCACCAGTGTGGCCTGCCGAAGCTGATGGCGCTCGAGCTGTTCAAGCCCTTCATCATGGCCCGCCTGGTCGAGCGCAAGTCCGCGCAGAACATCAAGGCGGCCAAGAAGATGGTCGACTCGATGATCCCCGAGGTGTGGGACGTGCTCGAGGAGGTCATCCACGAGCACCCGGTCCTGCTCAACCGCGCCCCCACGCTTCACCGCCTGGGCATCCAGGCGTTCGAGCCGGTGCTGGTGGAGGGCAAGGCGATCCAGGTCCACCCGATGGTCTGCCACGCGTTCAACGCCGACTTCGACGGTGACCAGATGGCTGTTCACCTCCCGCTCTCCGCCGAGGCGCAGGCGGAGGCCAGGATCCTGATGCTCTCGGCCAACAACATCCTCTCGCCCGCGCACGGCGCGCCACTGGCCACGCCGACCCAGGACATGGTGCTCGGTGCGTACTACCTGACCTACGGCCCGGATGACCGGGAGCTGGCCGAGATCGACCCCGCCACCCACGAGCCGCGCCCGCACGTGTTCCGCACCGCTCAGGAGGCGGAGTGGTCCTACGAGCACGGCGTGGTCAAGCTCCACGACCTGGCCGAGTTCCGGCCGCTGGGCCGCGAGGGCCACCTGCTGACCACCGTGGGCCGGATCATCTACAACGACAAGATCGAGCGTTCGATCGGCGAGGCGATCGGTGCCGAGTTCGATCCCAACTCCTACGAGTTCATCAACCGCTCGATGAAGAAGAAGGACACGACCAAGATGGTCGACGCCCTCGTGCAGGCCTACGGCGCCTCCACGATTTCGCTGGTACTGGACGCCTTCAAGGACATCGGGTTCCACTACGCCACCCAGGCGGGAGTGACGATCTCCAAGAACGACGTGCAGACGCCGCCCAACAAGGCCGAGATCCTGGCTCGCTACGACGCGCAGCTGGCCACGATCGAGGAGCAGTACGGCAACGGCGAGATGGATGCCGAGGAGCGCCACGAGGCGGTCACGGCGCTCTGGGACCGGGCCACCAACGAGGTCGGGGAGGCGCTCTACGAGCATCTGGACGAGCTCAACCCGATCTTCATGATGGCCAACTCGGGCGCCCGCGGGTCGTTCTCGCAGATCCGCCAGCTGGCGGGCATGCGCGGGCTGATGGCCAACCCCAAGGGGGAGATCATCGAGCGTCCGATCAAGGCCAACTTCATGGAGGGCCTGACGGTGCTGGAGTACTTCATCTCCACCCACGGGGCCCGCAAGGGCCTGGCCGACACCGCGCTGCGCACGGCCGACTCGGGCTACCTGACCCGGCGCCTGGTCGACGTGGCCCAGGACGTGATCATCCGCCAGGAGGACTGCGGCACGGAGCAGAGCATCGAGATGCCGGTATCCCACCTGGAGGTCGACCCCGAGAGCCGGCGCCTGCGGCCCACCGGCGAGCCCAACGACAACCTGATTGGACGGATCGCCGCCCAGCAGCTGGCCACCAAGCGGGGCCGCGTGATCGTGGAGCAGGGTCAGGAGATCGACCGCGCCGAGCTGGCCGATCTCTTCGAGACCTGGGCCGAGGAGACCGGTAAGGGCAACGTGATCTACTTCCCGGTCCGCTCCGTGCTCAAGTGCGAAGCGCTGACGGGGGTCTGCCAGGCCTGCTACGGACGCTCGATGGCCACGGGCAAGCTGGCCCAGATCGGCGACGCCGTCGGGATCGTGGCGGCCCAGTCGATCGGTGAGCCCGGTACTCAGCTGACGATGCGAACCTTCCACACCGGCGGCGTCGCCGGCGCGGACATCACGCACGGCCTCCCGCGGGTGGTGGAGCTGTTCGAGGCGCGTCGGCCCAAGGGACTGGCGCGGATCGCCGAGGTCGGCGGCCAGGTGACGATCGAGGACTCCGACAAGGCCATCACGGTGGTGATCACCGACGACGGCGGCGAGGAGCATCGCCACACGTTCCCCCGGCGGACGCTGCTGTTCGTCGACTCCGGACAGCAGATCGAGTCGGGGACCCAGCTCAACGAGGGCTCGCTGTATCCCCACGAGCTGCTGGCCATCCGCGGCCGGACCGAGACCGAGCTGTACTTCGTGCGCGAGGTGCAGGAGGTCTACAAGTCTCAAGGGGTCGACATCAACGACAAGCACATCGAGCTGATCGTGCGGCAAATGATGAAGAAGGTCAGGGTCGACCAGAAGGGCGACACGGACCTGCTGCCAGGACAGTTCGTGGACCGCTACGAGTACGCCCGGATCAACCAGCAGGTGATGGATGACACCGGGGAGGCAGCGCAGGCCGAGGAGATCATCCTCGGTATCACCAAGGCGTCACTCAACACCGACTCGTTCCTGTCGGCGGCGTCCTTCCAGGAGACGACCAAGGTGCTGACCGACGCGGCCCTGGAGGGCAAGATCGATCGCCTCAACGGGCTCAAGGAGAACGTCATCATCGGTAAGCTGATCCCGGCTGCCACCGGTCTCAAGCGCTACCGCCGGATCGAGATCGAGCCGGCCGAGCCGCTGCCCCGCGGCATGGACGACGTCGGCCTGCTCGACCACGACGATCTCGTCGCCGAGCTGGGTCTGGGCGATGGCGAGTCGCTGAGCACCTACAGCAGCGGGATCGAGCCCGATCTCTCCGACCTGGAGGACATCGGCCGCAGCGGCGGCTCGTCACTCGGGTTCGCTGAGGAGCTGGCCGACCTGGACCTGCCGCCGTCGGGTAACGGAAGCAGCTGACCCTTCGCTCCGGCTCCGTGCGGCTTCGGCGCGAGGGAGGCCGGCAGCGGAAGGATCAGCCGCAAGCCTGGCGGCGGTTGCGGTCGGAGCTCGATTGCAGGGGTCAGCTCGTGTCAGCGGGGCACCAGCCGAAACGCACCGCCTTTGCAGTGGAATGACAGCCCGGAAGTGCCGGTATCGACGGTGGCCAGCGCTAGCGTTCCTCGTTGCTCGGCCAGGACCACCATCGAGGCGTCAGCCAACCCAAGTTCAAGCGCGGCATACAGGGCGCACAGTTCACCGGCTCGGCGCAGGCCGGCGCTGTCCAGCACCTGGACCGTGTACGTGATCGCCAGATCCTCGATCAGCGCCAGTTCTGCCTGAAGGCCTAACACCAGCGGCTAGGGCAGAATTTCGAAGGATTCCGTGTGGTGTGGCCTGGTGGCGGCGAAATGGCGCCGGTCAAGCGTGATGATCACGGTAGCGCCGATTCGCTCCGCGAGGACGATCGACGATGCGTCGGTGCCGCCGAGGGGGAAGTCCGCATAACGCTTGACCAGCTCGGCCATC
>JAABUZ0100002158.1_pt1 | contig 33735 bp, 35 predicted proteins | sample 5562091 | NCBI WGS metagenome assembly JAABUZ01 (sample SAMN12813069, study PRJNA571459) | rock metagenome | isolation source: Antarctica rocks | place: Antarctica: Victoria Land, Linnaeus Terrace sud | collected 2015-12-21
GGCCAGGTGGAGCGATACGAGGTACGAAGGTTCCTCCCTGCGGGCGGCAGGCGGCGGGTGCGATCGGGGCCGCAGGCTGGCTAAGCGCCCCCGCGGCCCCTCTCACCGTCGAAGTCAGGCAAGCGTTATCCCGCTGCGGGTCTCGTTTCGAGGACCAGCGCCGGAATCTTGCGGCTGGTGCGGTTCTGGTAGACGCCGAAGTTCGGTAGCGCGGCGACGTGGCGCGCGAACAACCGTTCGTGTTCGGCACCGTTGCTGAGTCGCGCGTGGACCTGCAGGGTCGCTCCGGCCACCTCAATCGTCGCGCGCGGGTCCGCAAGCAGATTGTGATACCAATCTGGGTGCCGCGGCGAGCCTGATTTCGACGCCAGGATCACGTAGGCCGCGTCGCTGCGGGTGTAGTTGACCGGCGTTGTTCGCGCCAGTCCGCTGCGCGCACCAGTGGTGGTCAGCAGCAGTAGCGGCACACCATCAAATGCGCCGTCCAACTTGCCGTTTGCTGCGCGGAACGCGGCAACGATCCCGGTATTCATGACCTTCATGGCCTCGGGGTTGGTGTCGGCGAGCAAGAACAGGGGTCGAGATCTTGCTCTGTCGGCATGGTCTGCGTCGTCATGGTGATGACTCCTCGATATCAGGGCGGATGGGTTTGCTGCGAAGAACTCCCTGGAACTGCCTGCCCGTGCATCTGAACGCGGCTGCCGCGCTGGCGCTCCACAGTTGGACGCAACTGCGTGGGAAACCTGTTGTGACAGTTGTTGGGGACGGTCGCGCTCTCTACGAGGGAACGGTTTCGCCGACCTCCACGCGACCGCCCATGGTGAGTCCGGGGCAGCCCTGGGCGATGGAGGCGGCGGCGTCGAGGGTGTCGGCGTCTATCACGACGTAGCCGCTGAGCTGGTCGGCGGACTCGGCAGGACTACCGAGCATCACGGCTCGAGCGACGCGGTGGCCGAAGTCAGTGACGTGCGCACCGATCTGGGCGAACCAGTCCGCCCAGGCCTGCTCTTGTTCCTGAGTGGGCGCGGTGGCGGGGCTGCGGAAGGTGACGACGTAGCTGGACATGGTCGGGCTCCTGTTGTCTTGGGGCCGACCACCGGATTGTGTCGGCTCTGTACTAGCCGTCGCATGAGCCGGCGCGGGAATCGACATCGCGCCCCATCTTGCGGGTGAGCCAGCTGCCACCGGGCTTCAAGAGCCTCAGCCGCCGGATTCGGATTTGGACTTGTCGATTTCGCTGGCGCGCGGTTCGTCGGAAAGATGAAACCTGCGAATCCGGATTCGAACACCATGATGATGCGGCAACGACAGCGGCGGCCGGGGGAACTTGGACCCGCCCCTTAGCATGGGGAGACGCGATGTCGCAGTACCTGATTTTGATCCACGACGACCAGCAGGCGGTGCAGGCCGACACTCACGCCTACGAGCAGACGCTGCTCCGGCACGAGCAGTTCATGGCCGCGCATGCGGCCGCGCTGCGCGGCGGCAGCCGGCTGCGCCCGGGGAGCGCGGCGACCTCCATTCGCCGCGATCCCGCCGGGGCGCTGCTCGTCACCGACGGCACCTTCATCGAGTCCAAGGAAGTCCTGGGCGGCTACTACCTGATCGAGGCCGCCGATCTGGACGAGGCGATCGCCATCGCTATCGAGGTGCCAGCACCGTTCGGGGGCGTCGAGGTGCGCCCAACCTGGCCGTTGGACGAACCATGAACGCCGCAGCAGAGCGACCCGAGCGCCGATCGGTCGACGCGGCCGTTGCCGCCGCGGTCGCTGACGCGCACAGGCGGGAATGGGGCTACGTCCTGGCCGCGACGGTGTGGGTCACCCGCAGCCTGGATCTGGCCGAGGACTGCGTGCAAGATGCCTACGCGCAGGCGCTGCGCACCTGGGCCGAGGGCGGGGTCCCTGCCAGGCCCGGCGCGTGGCTCACCACGGTCGCCCGCCGCCGGGCCCTTGACGCGCAGCGCCGCGATGCCGTGTGGCAGCGTTCGGTGCCATTGCTGATCGAGGACACGTATGGGCCGCCGGTCGACGAAGCCAGTGGCGACCAGGTGACCGACGACCGGCTGCGGCTGATGTTCATCTGCTGCCACCCGGCCCTGTCGATCGAGGCACGGGTGGCGTTGACGCTGCGGCTGCTGTGCGGGCTGTCCACCCCCGACATCGCCCGCGCGTTCCTGATCACCGAGGTCACTATGGCCGCACGCATCACCCGGGCCAAAAAGAAGATTGCCGATGCCCGCATCCCCTACCGGCTACCGTCAGACGAGGATCTCGCCCAACGGGTGGACGCGGTGCTGACCGTGCTGCATTTAGGGTTCACCGCCGGGCACACCGCGCCGTCCGGTACCAGCCTGGTCCGCCCCGAGCTTGTCGAACGGGCCCTGGATCTGGCGCGCATGCTGCGCCTACTGCTACCGACAGATCCCGACGTCGCCGGCCTGTACGCATTGTTGCTGCTCACCGACGCCCGCCGCGCCACCCGCACAGATGAAACTGGCCGGCTGCTGTGCCTGGCCGACCAGGACCGAACCCATTGGGACCGCCGCGCGATAGCCGAGGGACTCGCGCTGGTGCGCCGGTCTTTGCGCGGACACTCGCCCGGACGGTTTCCCTTGATGGCAGCGATCGCTGCCGTACATACGGAGGCACCGACCTGGGAGGCGACCGACTGGCCCGAAATCGCGGGCCTCTACCAGCACCTAGTTACCGTCTGGCCATCGCCAGTTGTCGCCCTCAACCAGGCGATCGCCATCGGTCACGCCGAGGACCCGCAAGCCGGACTCGACGCCCTCGACCGGCTGGCCACCGACCCACAGCTGGCCGGCTACCACTACCTCGCCGCGGCCCGGGCGGAGTTTCTCACCCAACTCGGCCGCACCGAAGACGCCAGGCTGGCCTACCAGGAAGCGATGCTGCTCACCGACAACACGGTCGAACACAGCCACCTCGCCGCCCGTCTCCAAGAGCTCGACCCTTAACCGGTCCCCGGCAAGCACGATCCGCTTCCCGGGACGGATCAAGGCGGTGATCAAGGAGTGAACTCAGGCGCGTCTGGGTCGGCGATGGCGACGATCCCTGCAGCACCTCTGCGAAGACGCCCATCAGAGGTGACCAGAATCCCGTCCAGCGATGCCGCGAGAGCGACATAGAGAGCGTCCCGAGTCGCGATCTGATCCGCCAGTGCCCACGCCGGCAACAGCAGGGGCCGCAGAGGCCAACGCGTGGCCCCAAACGCGGCCAACGCTTCCACGCGTTCGGGCGCGCGAGTCAATTGCCCGGCTCGCTTCAGGCGGCCTAACGCCGAAAGAACCTCGGCGTCAAGGTGGGCCGGCGTTACCACCGCGTCGGCGGACGCGAGGACTCCACGAAAGGGCTCGGCCGCGGGGAAACCGCAGATCAGGTCGACGACCGTGGCTGCATCGACGACAGCGATACTCAACGGCCGACGAGCTCGTCATCTTCGGCACGGGCATCAGCCACAAGGTCAGGCCCGGTCGGGCCGCCGGCATGAGCCGGACCGAGGTCTCGCACGCGTTGGAGCCATTCGCCCATCGAGGGAACGGCCACATGGTCGGATAACACCTCCCGCAAGTAGGCACGCAGACTCATGTCGCTGGCGGCCGCGCGGCGAACCAACTCCGCGTGCACTTCGTCCGGCAGGTCCCTGATCAAGACGTCCATACCCAAGAGAATATCATTCTGATATCCGTCATCCACAGCGTCGAGGCTGGCGAGAAAAGCGTGCGCTGTTCGGATGGGTCGCGACGTTCAAGGCCGGTGGGGGCGTAGGGCATGGTCGTGGGCGGTGTCCCGGGGTCGACGGGTGTGCACGCGGGCGATGATGTCGCTGAGGGCAGCGATCTCGGCGTTCAGCGCGGTTCGTCCGGCCGCCGTGGCGCTCACCCAGGTTCGGGGACGACGTTGTTCGAACAGCTTCTCGATCCGGACGTACCCGGCTTCTTCCAGGCGGGTAAGGCTTCGCGACAGGTTGCCGTCGGTGAGTTCGAGTGTTCGACGCAGGTAGCTGAAATCCGCACGTCCGCTCTCGCAGAGCACGGCGAGGATGCCGAGGCGGGTGCGCTGATGGACGGCCTCGTCGAGGCGACGGCTGGGGTGGCTCACCGGCAGCCCTCGGGTATCCGGGCCTTCTCGAGCGTGCGCAGGATGGCGCCCGCGCCCACCAAGGTGACTCCGAACGCGGACTCGACGAGCCACGGTCGTTGCCCGCTCAGTGCCAACAGGGCGGCGATCGTCCCGCCCGCGGCAGTCATCGCCGGCGGTAGGGCGTTGCGTTGCAGCCACCCCATAGCTGCGTACCCAAGGATCACGATCACGATCGGCGCGACCGATCCCCCGGCGGCACCCCACACGTTGCCGGCGAGCAGGCAAACCACGAACATCCCGATGGCCACGGCCCAGACCGGACCCGAGCGTGCGGTGATGCCGGTAAACCTCCCCCGCCGGTGGTAGTAGCGGGAGGTCAACACCATCCCGCCGACCCCGGCCGCGATCCACAGCGGCAGCAGGACGACCGTGCCCGCCACCGCGACCAACGGCGCGCTGAAGATCGTCACGATGCCGAAGCACACCATCGGGAACCACGGCTGCCCCAGCGAACGGCGAGAGCGGCGGCGCAGCTCGGCCAGCTCCTCGAGGGTTTCCGCAGCCCGCAACGGGTGCATCGTCATCAAGAACCCCAATCCCTTGACTTTACATCGCAAAGTACTTGACGTACCGTCCGTGATCTGCGGCAGCGATCTGCGGCACCACCCCCGGCGTCATGGCGATTGCTTCGCACTCCCAGCATGACGACAGCACCGGCGGCAGCCGGCCCCTCATACCTTAGGAGAGCGACGTGCACCTGAAAGACGATGAACTCGTCTCCGGACTTGCCGAATCGGTGCAAGGAGATCCGCTGCTGGCCGCCACCTACGCCCGGGTCCACACCCCGGCAAGCTTCGCCCACTGGCTCGGCCCGCTCGGGAACTACTTGATCGCGCGTCCAGCGGCCCGCGCCGAGGCAAAGAAGATGACCGAGCAGAGCGACGTCCCCCTTGACTCTGCCGTCGTCCTAGGCATTTCCGGCGAAGCGCTGCACCTGTGGAGCGCCGACCCCATGCTCAATCAGGTCCACGACTACCTCGGTCATGTCCCCCGGGCGCGGATCAGCGGCATGCACGCAACTCCGGGCAAGAGCTGGCAGAAGCTCACGATCAATCTCGAGGGCGGCCACGACATCGAACTGGAGGCCCGCGGCGCGAGCCACGCCCTCGTGGCGGCCTTTGAGGCCCCGGCTGGGCCAGCGCAATAAGCGAAGTGCGCGACGCGATTCGCCGGTTCAACCACCGCGTTCGCTACAACGGGGCAGATCGCACGGGGCCGGCCGATCCCCGCCTGCCTGAAACACGATGAACGTGTCAGGCGGCAGCCACGGCTTTCCGGGTACTGGTCGCCGCTCCTCACGCGATCGGGCATCCGCGGCTTCGACGGCGACCTGCCGCCAAAAACGCGCCGCTCCGGGGTTCTCCTCCTGGAACGCGATCTCCCAGGCTCCCGGATGGCGGTGCAACATCTCGCGGGCGGCGCAGTAGCCCACCTTTTTGCGGCGCAATGCGCGCACCACGAAAAACGCGTACACCTTGCGCGGTTCCGTCGTCGCCCCGAGGACAAGCGCGAAACCGCCCAGCGCGTCGCCGTGCCGGATCAGGTAGGGCTGCCGGTCGGGATCACCGGTAAAGAACGCCGGTAGCTCGTGCTCCCGGTACGCCCCGTCCTCGTCGGGCGGGCTTTCACGGAACTCGCCCAGGTCGTGGCGATACATCTGCCACAACCGCGCCAACACCGGCTGGCGAGCCGCCCCAACGGCCTCGAGTCTGGTCTGCCGGTCCACCCAGCTATCCTGCCGCGCCGGCGGGCGAGCTGGATGAGGTGCGACGCGTGCTGGATCAGATGCTGATCGTCGACCATTAGTTCCGGGCGGCCAGCGTCCCAGTAACGATCCGCTAGTGACATCGCAGCCGCGGCTCTGGCAGTCTGTACGCGTCGAGTCGAGCGAGAGGAGGTGCGACACGTGACGACGACCGTTTCCGCGCCTCCTGGAGCTGACTGACCGAGTGCAGCCCCAGGTGGCCCCCCCTGAGAGGTGGCCCCATGGCCGTACGTATCAAGAGCATCACGTTCGACTGCGCCGATCCCTACCGCTTGGCTCAGTTCTGGTCGCAGCTGACCGGGTTCATCGAGGACCCGGACAATCGCAACGCTCACGAAGACCCGGAAGGGCTGCTGCTGTCGCCGGACGGCTCGCTGGCGCTGCTGTTTATTGCCGTGCCGGAACCGAAACAAGTCAAGAACCGTGTGCACCTTGACCTGGTGCCGCTTGAGCGGCGGCAGGACGAGGAGGTAGACCGACTCCTAGGCATCGGCGCGCGCGTGGTCGCCGACATGCGCCGACCGGACGGTGCCGGATGGGTGGTGCTCGCCGACCCGGAGGGCAACGAGTTCTGCATCGGGCGCAGCGACGTTGAGCGCGCGCCCTCGGTCGAGCAGCTCGGCCGCGCGTTTGATGCGGTTGGTGACCTGATCACCAACATTCAACCCGAACAGTGGTCAGCGCCGACCCCATGCACGGACTGGACGGTGCGCCAGCTGGTCCAACACCTGATCGGAATGAACCGGGTCTTCGCCGCACTCCTCGCCGACGAGCCTGCACCTGCGCCGGCCGCTGACCACGTCGAAGACGACCCCGTTCGCGCCTACCGCGATTCCGCGGCCGCGCTGCAGGCCGCGTTCGATCAGCCTGAAGTCCTACAACGCACCTATCACGGCCCGCTCGGGGCGGCCACCGGAGCAGAGCGACTGCAGATCCGTCTGTACGACCTCCTCGCCCACGGTTGGGACCTCGCCCAGGCCACGGGGCAACCCGCCGAGCTACCTGATGATCTGGCCGAACAGTCGCTGGCCTTCGTCCGCATCCAACTGAGCGAGCAAGGGCGCCCAGGTCGCTTCAACCGAGTCCAGATGGTCGCTGCACAGGCGCCCGCCATCGAGCGACTGGTCGCCTTCCTCGGCCGCCCGGTCAGCGCAACGCCTCGGGCGACGGTTGTCTCCGACCGACTATTCGACAGCGCGGACGGCACTCGGCTCGCTTATCGCCGGACCGGCACGGGACGGACGCTCATCTGCATTCCCGGCGGTCCGATGCAGGCCTCGGCTTATCTCGGTGACCTGGGAGGCCTGCAGGGACACCACTCGACGCTGCTGTTGGATCTTCGCGGCACCGGAAAGTCCGCCGTCCCGGCAGAGCGGGCAAGCTACCGCTGCGATCGACAGGTCGACGACGTCGAAGCGCTACGCCGGCACGTGGGCCTGGACCGGCTCGACCTTGCTGCTCACTCGGCCGGTGCGACGCTCGCCCTCATGTACGCCGCTCGGTATCCCGAGCGCATCAGCCGGCTAGTGTTGATCACCCCGAGCCCGCGCGCCGTCGGCCTCGAGGTCACGGACGCGGACCGTCGCCAGGTCGCCGACCTGCGCCGGGACGAGCCTTGGTTCGCCGACGCCTTTGCGGCGTTCGAACGCATCTGGTCAGGCGATGCCAACGAGGCCGACTGGAGCGCCATCACACCGTTCACCTATGGCCGTTGGGACGCCGCCGCTCAGAGCCAACACGCGCGTGAGGCAACAGAGCTGAACGCCGACGCCGCATCTCGGTACTACGCGCCCGACGCCGTCGACACCACCGCCGTTCGATCCGCCCTCGCCGTTCTTCATGCACCGGTCCTGCTCGTCGCTGGCGAGTACGACGTCGCGCTCCCTCCACAACGCGCCGCGGAGTACGCCGAGCTCTTCCCGCACGCCGAGATGGTCGTGCTACCGCGCGGCGGGCACTTTCCATGGCTCGACGATCCCGAGCGGTTCGTCACGACTGTGACCCGGTTCCTGCGCCAGTAGGGCCGCCCCGAGTAGGTTCCGGGCTCAGTCACGACCAAAGACCGCGGCCGCCTGTTGGCGGCCCTCGGCGGCGAGGTCCATGAACTGGTAGGTGCCGCTGTCGAGAAACTCGCGACCGGCTCGGGTCAGCGCCGCCAAGGCCACCTGGCTGAAGGCCCCGCCGACCGAGATGCGCGCCACGCCTGCCTGCGCTAACGCCGCCACCGGGGCGAGATTGGGGCGGACGAGAACGTTGACGGGACGATCGACAGAGCTGACTAGGCGGCGGATGTCATCGAGGTCGGTCAGACCTGGTGCGTAGAGCACGTCGGCCCCCGCCTCCTGGTAGGCCTGCAACCGGGCGATCGTGTCGGTGAGGTCGGGGTTGCCACGGACGAAGTTCTCGGCCCGTGCGGTCAACACCAGCCGGACACCGCCGTGTGCAGCCTCGACGGCGGCGGCCACCCGCTCGGTGGCCAACCCCAGGTCGTAGATGGCTGCGCCCTCGCCGCCGGAGAAGTCCTCGATCGAGCAGCCCGCCAGACCGACCTCAGCGGCTCCGGCAACGGTGGCGGACACCGCGTCGGGACCTTGGCCGAACCCGTCCTCGAGGTCGGCGGACACCGGAACATCTACCGCCGCGACGATGGCGGCGGCATGGGCCAGGGCCTCGTCTCGGGCTACGGAGCCGTCCGAGCGGCCGAGTGTCGCGGCGTGACCGCTGCTGGTTGTCGCCAGCGCTTGGAAGCCCAGGTCGGCGAGCAGCTTGGCGCTTCCCGCGTCCCACGGGTTCGGCATGAGAAGAGGTCGGCCGGGAACGTGAAGCGCCTCGAAGGTGCCTACCTTGTCTGCGTGAGAGCTCACGGTCCAGACCGTAGCGAGGTGCGCTGGCCGGCGAGCTGCTCGGACCCTAGTGACCAGTCAGGCCAGCGGTTTGCCGGCACGTTGAACCGAGAGCGGTCCGGCGCTGGCATGGTCGAGCAGGCGGTCGCTGAAGGTACGAATTTGCTTGCCGGACCGGACGTACTCGGCGCAGGCCGCGGCGTCGGCGGGCCGGCCGTGGCAACCAACCAGGCCGCTGTGGCTAGCACCGATCTCCAGCTCGAGCATGGCCAGCGCCTGCGGCATACCGCGGCCCCTCGTCGTGCCGCCGCCCATCCGCAGCGCCCCCGACAACTCGGCCGGGGTCCACCCGAGGCGCTGCTCGTCACGCAACGCGGGGGTGCCCGGCGGGTCCTCGGTGACACCGCCGCCCTGCTGCGGCAGTTCGACGGTGCCGCCGTGCACGCTGCCGTCGGCGGCCAGCCAGGAAAGGTGCGCAACGAACTGCCAGGCGCCCCCGTGGCCGGATCCGTACGCCGCGTTGATCCGCAGCGCGGCCGCATCCGGCGGGGCGGAGCGCTGCAGATAGCCGACCAGGGTGGCGGGGTCCAGCGCCGTGCCCGGTCGGGGGGCGGCGCCCCCGCCGGCGCCGATCAGCAGCGCGGCCCCGGCCAGCACCGATGCCAGCCAGCTGCCGATCACCCACCGCGGCGCCCGGGCCGCCCGCAGGCTCGGCGTCATCAAAGCGCGGTCACCCGGTCGGGCTCATCGGGCCCGCGGCAGGGTGAACGACAGCACCGCGCCGCCGCCGCCCCGCGCGGTGCATTGCAGGCTCGCCCCGTGCCCGGTCAGGATCTCCCCGACGATCGCGAGACCCAGCCCGCTTCCAGGACCGGCGACCCCGGGACCCCGTACCAGCGGCTGGCTCAAAGACGCCAGCTCCTCGGCGCCCAGCCCCGGGCCGCGGTCGGCCACCGCGAACGTGACGCTCTGCTCGTCCGCGTCGGCGCTGACCACAATGTCGCGCCCGCCGCCCGAAAGGCCGTGGCTGAAGGCGTTCGCGATCAGGTTGCGCAGGGCGCGGACGATGTCGCCCTCCGACGCGACGACCGCCACCCGCTCGTCCGGCACCTCCACGCTCAGTACGACCCGCTCCTCGTCGGCCCGGTCGAAGAACGCGGCGGCCGCATCCTCGACCAGCGCACCGGCCAGCTGCAGGCTGCGCACACCGCCACCGGCCCGCAACCGGGTGTAGGCCAGCAGGTCCGCCGCGGTCGTCTGCAGCCGCAGCAGTTCTCGCTGGCAGGTACGCACCGACACCATCGCGGCCGGGCTGATCTGCTCGTGCGCGATCAGGTCGAGATGCCCGACGACCGCGGCCATCGGGGTGTTGATGTCGTGCGCCAGCCGGGCCCCGAGCTCGGCCAGCACGCGGTCGCGCCGCTCGGCAACCGGGTCGGCGGGAAGGGCCAGCGCCAGCGCGCCGCCGGGCAGCCCGGTCATCGCCAGCGGGACGCCGTCGCCGCCCCGGCCGCGCACGATCCGGCCCGGCGCCGGCACCGCGTCGATGGCGAACCGGACGTCGTTGGCCGGCCCGGTGGTGCGCAGTACGGCGCCGCTGGTGTCCAGCAACGCCGCCGGCACGGGCAACGCCGGCCACACGTCGACGCGGCGCCGCCCGCGCCACCACCACGCCAGCGGGACCGCGCCGAGCGCCAGCCACACCACTACCAGCGCGACCCGGATCATCGGGAGCGCTCCCCGGGCGCGACCCGGATCATGGGGAGCGCTCCGACGCCGGCTCGCGGGTCAGGTAGTAGCCGACGCCGCGCCGGCTGTGCAGGTAGGCCGGGCGCCCCGGATCGGACTCGATCAGCAGCCGCAGCTGCGACATCCTGGTCTCCACGGTGTGGGCATCGCCGTCGAACCCGGGCCCCCACACCCGCGCCAGCAGCTGGGTCTTGCCGAACACCTGGCCGGGATGGTCGAGCAGGAACTCGAGCAGGTCAAACTCCTTGGGCTTCAACGCGAGCGGCCGGTTGCCGCGCCGGGCCTGCCTGGCCGCGAAGTCGACCGTCACGTCACCCAGACGCACCTGCCGGTCGGTGCCGGCGGTGCCGGCCAGGCGAAGGACGGCGCGTACGCGGGCCAGCAGTACCTCGGGCACCACCGGCTTGGTGACGTAGTCGTCGGCGTCGGCGGCGAAGCCGGCCAGCTCGTCGTCGGGCCCGTCCAGCCCGGTCAGCATGATCACCGGCAGGTAGCCGGGCTGGGCGCGGATCTCCCGGCAGACCGCCAGCCCGCCGATGTCGGGCAGCCCGATGTCGAGCAGGACCAGGTCGGGACGGGCGCTACGGATCGCGGCCAGCGCCTGCGCACCGGTGGCCACGGCCTCGGCCTTTAGGCCGTCCCGCTCGAGCAGGGGGACCAGGTAGGAGCGCAGCGCCGCCTCGTCCTCGACCACCAGCACACGCATCGAGACTCACCTCCAACGCAGGCAGTTCTATACCGATTGTGCACACCCGGCCGGCAGCGACAGCCGGGTCCGGGTGCGGCTGTCGTACACCTCGGGCGGATCGCCGGCGATCAGCTCGGTCAGCGCCAGCGCCTGGACATGGACACCGGCATCCACCCCAAGCTGGGCCAGGTTCCGGGCCCGGGCGGCGCTGGTGGTGATCGCCAGGATCGTCGCGGTGGGCCGGGCCCGCAGGTAGCGCACCAGCTTGCGGCGCCAGGCCGGCCCGCTCTCGGTGCCCCGGTCGACCTCTACGCACCAACTGCCCGCGCCGCCGTCGACCCGCCAATTCACCAACAGATCCGGATACGGGTCGCCCCGCGCCGCCCAGTCCCGCAGCTCCGCCTCGCCCTGCCAGCCGGTCACCGACAACCAGCCGTACCGGCCTGGCCGGGCCAGCAGGCCGAGTACCTCGCCGATCGCGAGCGTGTGCTCGAGCTGCGCCGGGCGCGGCCGCCAAGGACGCGTTTGCCCGACGGCGAGCGCCGCCCGGCCCACACCGTAAAGGGTCACGGTTGTATGGCTGCGAACCGCGACCCGCGCCCGGTCGAGGTAGCCCAACGCATGCAGGCACTGCAACCGATCCCTCGTTTGCCGATCTTTGCATGCTCCACTCTCGAGCGCCGCCAAGGTGGTAGTCGGGACCCAGCCCAGGCTGTAGCAGGCATGAATCAAGGCTCGATCACCCTCATGCACGGCCTGCGCCGGCCGCCGGATCCTTGCAGTCATGACGATTCCTCCCTCGGCCAGTCCGGGCCGTCGGGGCCGGGAGCGGGTTGCTGGGGGCAGCCGACGATCAGCGGGCGGCCCGGGATGCGCACGCGGGATTTGAGCCCGTCGACCTCGGCGTCGCCCCGAAGCGGGTTCGCCGGCGGCGTGGTCGTGGCGGCGATGACCTGCGGGCCGAGCGGGCCCGGGGTGCGCCAGTAGCTCTCGTGCGGCGAGCGCGGTCAGGTCGTCGGCGTCGAACGGATGGACGTAGGGCGCCAGCACCCGCGCGTCCCCTGGTGCGGTGCGGAAGGCGACCAGGCTGCCCACCCCGGCCAGCAAGGTGGACAGCAGGTCGTGGGACACGGTCTCGATCCTGGACAGGTTCTGGTTGGCGAGGACCACGCCGAGGCCGTACTTGCGGGTGGCGGTCAGCACCTGGGAGAAGGTGGACAGCGCGAATTCCTGGAACTCGTCGATCACCGCGATCACCGGCGGCCGGTCGCTCTCCGGTCGGCTTTCCCTGGCCATCGCCGCCTGGTAGGCCAGCGTCACGAGCACCGACCCGATCAGCGAAACCGTGCCCTCCGGGACCAGGCCGCGCGGCAGGCTGACCAGCACGATCCGGCCGCTGTCCATCGCCTCGTCCAGCCGGTAGCCGGGGCCCGGGTCACCGAAGACGGTGCCGAGGATCGGGTTACGGTCGAAGTCGGCTGCCTTGTTGAGGATGGAGCGGACGACGCGGGCGCGTTCGTCGTAGCTGAGCACGGCGAACTCGGCCCAGCGGGCCGCCACCCGCGGGTCGCCGCCGCGGCGGACCGTGTCGCTGCGGAACACCGCGTCGGTGAGGAACCGCGGCAGCTGGGTCAGGGTGCCGTCGCCGGCGGCGATCAGCGCGGCGAGCGCCGCCTCCAGGAAGTGCAGCAGGCTGGGGGCGGCGCCGCGGTCCAGGCGCCACAGGTCCTCGAACACCGCCCGGACGGCGGCCGAGCGGGTGGACCTGGCCACCGCCAGCTGCTCGGGGGTGCCGGCCGGCAGCCACAACGGGTTGATCGACGGCAGCTGCCCGGGGTCGGCCAGGTCGATCAGGTCCACCCGGGGCAGCGCCGAGTCGGGCAGGGCCGCGAGGACGTGGCGTACCAGGTCGCCGTGCGGGTCGAGTATCAATCCTGCGGCGGGAGTGCCGGCCAGCGCCAGCACCAGCCGGGTGAGCAGGGTGGTCTTGCCGGTGCCGGACGGCCCGATCACGTAGGCGTGGGACAGCAGGTCGCGGACGCTGACGCCGACCGGCTGGTGCTGATCGTGGTAGAGGCTGTCCGCCAGGTGCAGCTGGCCGGCGGCCGCCGGGCTGAGGGGGGCGCGCCGCCTGGCGCCGCTTCGCCGCAGGTGCGGCACAACAGTGCCGGGCGCCGGCGGGTGCAGCAGCCCGGCGAGCTCGTCGGTGCCCAGGATGGTCCGCTCCCGGCGCCGGCCCTCGCCGGTGAGGATGCCGGTCCACACCTGCTCCGGCCGCTCCCGGGCCGGCAGCAGCGAGTTCTGCCCGGCGACCGCGAACTGGCCAAGGGCGCCGGCCAGCCCGCGGTGCCCGGCCGCGGCCCTGGCCTGCGTCGGCGCCCACCAGCCGGTGCGCAGGGTGACCCGGAACGCCGGCTGCGCCGCCTTATCGGTGATCGCCGCCACCCGATGTGCGACATCGGGGGCGAGCTGACGTCGGCCGGACTGGGCCGGATAAGGATTATGCGGGGGGTCGGCCGCGCTGATCAGCCCGGTCAGGATGCTTGCCAGCAGCTCGAAGGGCACGCTGATCAGGCGCATCCCCCACGAGCTGGTGTCGGCACCGGTGGCGAGGGCCTGCGCGTACGTCGCGGCGTGCCGGGCGAAGCTCGCCGGGGCGCGGCCCAGCACCACCGACAGCGCCCCGGTCTCCCCCGGGCCGGCCTGGGCGAGGGCGCCGAGCGTCATCGCCATCGGGTCGGAGTTCACGAACGCCTGCACCCGCTTCATCGGGTAGGCCCGGTCGGCGGCCAACGTCCACCGCTGGCCGCCGAGGTAGCGGTCCGGCCCGCGGGCCGGCAGCGGCGGGTCGCCGGGCGTCACCTGCAGGTCGGGGTAGGCCGACTGCAGCTGGCTGAGCAGCGGTCCCAGGACGGCGGCGCCGGCCCGCAGCCACCAGTCGACCGACGTGTGTCCGGCGGCAGTTCTTCCCTCCGCAGCGTTTCCGGCAGCAGAGTGCCCGGTCAGCAGCAGCTGCACCAGCTCATCCGGCCGCAGGCCGGCGTGGATAGCGGCGTACAGCTGCTCGGCGGTGAACGGCGCCGAGACGTTGTCCCGCGGCATGATCAGGCGCACCCACCGGCGGTCGGCTGGTACCTCTGCCCGCCGGCTCACCGCCGGCTGCCGACTTCCGGTCCGCCGGCTCATGACCGGCTCCCTTCGGTGGGCCGGTATCCGTAATCGGCGGCGACGGCGAGGACCTGCGCTACGTACACGGTCGAATGGTTGTAACCGAACAGCGCCTGCGAGACATCCCAGCCGCTGCCGGACAAGGCGCCCGAGTGGCGCAGATGATTCGCCGCGGCCAGCACCGCCGGCCCCGGGTCGAACGGCGTCGCGCCCGGGACCACGTTGAACAGCAGCCAGGAGCTGGGCAGGAACTGCATCATGCCTTCGGCTGGGCCGCCCAGAACCGGTGGGCCCACCGCCGCCGGATCGAACCCGGATTCGACTTTGCCGACAGCTGCCAGCAGGGCGGGGGGCAGGGCGTACCGGCGCGCTGCTGCCAGGAACGCGGGGCGTAGGGCGGCCGGGACGGCACGCAGTTGGCTGGCCTCGCTGCCGGTGGCCCCGGGAACTGCGGTGGCCCCGGCATCGGTCAGCGCGGCCGCGTCGGGGGCGCCGGGGAGCGCGCCCGCGTCGGGCGCACCGGCCAGGGTGAGCAGCACCAGCAGCGGGAGCCCGAAGCAGCAGCCGGCAACGGCCGCGATCAGCCGGGTCATGGGCGCGGCCCGCTGCTGGCGAGGGCGTGCTCGTGGTCGGCGGCGACGATGTGGACGGGGCTACGGTCGCCGGCGGTCAGCAGCAGGCCCCGTCCGGTCCGGCCGGCGTGCAGCCACTCGCCTTCAGCTGCGGTCAACCCCAGCCCGGCCGTGACGGCCGCGCGCTCATGCTCCGCGCAGCCGAGCAGCAGCTTGGTCGCCGCGTTCGCGAGGACCGCCTGACCGGCGGGCAGGGTCAGGAAGTCCGAGAGCCGCTGCGTGACCACCTCCAAGCCGACCCGATACTTGCGGGCCCGGCGGGCGAACTGCGCCAGCAACTCGGCGGCCGCGGGATCGTCGAGCAGCAGGTGGGCCTCGTCGACGATGACCAGGCGGGGGCGGCCGGCTGCGGCGCCTACGGTCTGCGCCCAGGCCCAGCCCAGCACGCAGGACATCACCGCCGGCCGCGCGCGCCCGGGTACCGCCCGCAGGTCGAAACACACCGTCGCCGGCGGGTCGAGCAGCTCGGGGTTCGGCGCGAACAGCCCGGCCAACGTCCCGCCGGCGGCCGGCGCGAGCCGCGCCGGCAGCTCGGCGCCCGCGAACGGCGCGCGCGCCACCAGGTCGGTGATCGCCGCGAGCAGGTCGGCGGGGGACGGGCTTTGGTCCGTGCCGGCGCGCAGCGCGACCAGGGCGCGGTCCAGCAGGGCCACGTCGATCGAGCTCAGCGGGGTGCCGAGTAGGGCCGCGGCCCAGGAAGTCAGCAGCGCCAGGCCCTCGGTGGGGTTCAGCCCGGGGCGGCAGGCCAGCCCGACCGGGTCCAGGCCGGCCGGCTGCTCCCCCACCCGCAGGCACAGCCCGCCGAGCGCCTCGGTGAGCGGACCGAACTCCCCCTCCGGGTCGACGATGACCGCCGCGGTACCGGTAGCGCTCTGCCGCAGCAGCTCCAGCTTCGCCGCGTAGGACTTGCCGGCCCCGCTGGTCCCCACCACCAGCCGGTTCGCGTTGTGCGCTGACCACCTGTCCAGGACCAACGGGACACCTGAGTCGGGGTCGACGCCTACCAGGCTCCCCGCCTGCTGGCGAGCGCTAGCGGTCGCCGTCCCGGCGTTCCCGGCCGGCCGGCGAGCACCGCCGGCCGCGGCGAGCATGGTCATCGGGGGCTGGGTCGGATGCGGCAGGGTGGCGGCCACGCTGGCGCTGTCCAGCAGCCGCCACGGCCAGGGCAACGCCGGACCGCCTGGGCCGCAGGCATTCCACCCGGGCCGCTGCTGCATCCGGAGGGCGCCCGCTCCGGCCAGCAGCCCGGTCAGGACCGCCCGCAGGTCCTGCTCGGCGTGATCCAGGGCCGCCCGGTCGTCCGCGCAGAGCGCGCAGAGCAGCTGGGCGTGCCACAGCCGGGTGCTGCCCCGCGCGACGGCCTCGCGCAGATCCTGGGTCGCGGCTTCGGCCAGCTCGTCGGCCGGATCGCGCAGCCGCCCGCTGCGCTCATCCAGCGCCGCTGTGGACATCAGCGCTGTCAGCCGGCGGCGCAGCATCCGGCCGGCGAGTTCCCGCGGCACCGGCCGCAGGTGCAGCACCACCGCTAGGCAACGCTCGGCCACCGGGCGCAGCCAGCCGGGGTGGACGGTGGCGGGCCAGCCGGTGACGGGGATCACCCGGGCTACCCCGCCGCCGGCCAGCCGGAGGTGACCGGCGAGCTCCCCGCCCACCTCCGGCCACGGCGGGAGCATCGCGGCCGGCGTTGCCTCGATCAGGATCGTGCGGCGCGGCCTTGCCGAGGCCGCCAGCTGCCGGATGAACAGCGTGGCCGGGTCACTGCCGCACCATGTCGCGCTCCCCATCGGGACCGATGGCACCCGGCCGTGCCACACCTGCACCGGCCGGTCGGCTGCAGCGATCAGATCAGCCAGCTCGTCGAGAGCGGCCGCCTTCCCGGCGGCGTCGCGCATCGCGTAAGCCGGCCGGAGCGCCAGTTCGGTCAGCGCGTAGGCCGGCCGGAGCGCCAGTTCAGCAGCCACAATCGGCTCCCGGTCCGAGCAACGCCAACCAGAAGCCCAGGTCGCCCCCGGGCGCCGGGAGGGACCCGGCCCACGGGTCGGGTGGAATCGGCGCGGGGAACGGCACTACCGGGGCAACCGGAGCAAACGGTGCGGCCGGTGAGGGCGGCGCCAAGCGGGAGGGTTGTCCGGCTAGCAGCCGCGCCCCCACCGCCAGGCTCGCCGCCAGCGCCACCGCCACGGTGAGCGCGAGGGCACGGCCGGCCAGGGGAGCACGTACACGGGTCCGAACTGCGACCGGCGCCTTACCCGTTTCCGTCGCAACCCGTTCCGCGGCAACGGCTTTCGGGGTCACGGGTTTCGCGGTCACGGCTTCGGAGGCGGCCGGTACGGGGGCATCCCCCGGGGGCGGCGAGTCGCCGGGCTCCGCGAGCTGCCCGGCCTCCACCGTCTCGCCGGCGGCGGACCGGCGGCGCCGATAACCGAGCGTCAGCCGCAGCCAGGTCAGCAGCGACCGGCCGTCGGGTCGGCAGAACGCCGCAGCCACGCCAAGGGCCAGCAGCGAGCCACCGGCCACGACGGGTAGCGGTACGGGCCAGCGCAGTACCGCAAGCGCGGCGCCGGCGCCGGCCAACGCGAGCCAGCCGGCCATCGGCAAGGTCACCGGACCGGCGAGCCGGTCCGGCACGTCGATGTCGCCGGGGACGAACACCACCGGCTCGCCCCTCATTTGAGGGCCGCCAGTACGAGGGTGACGACCAGGTTCGCGGACAGCGCCAGAATCAGGCCGACGACCGCTGACATCAGCCCGGTCTTGGCCTCCGCCTGCCGGATGTGATTGCCGCCGCTGGTGGTCCACCGCACCCCGTTGATCGCGATGAACAGCACGGCGATGCTCGCCGCCACGGCGGTCACGTAGTCAGTGAGCCGGGCCGCGAACGAGGTGACCTGCCCGATGTTGGCGCCGCCTGCCGCGTGCGCGCTCTGGACGCGCCACACCAGCAAGCCGACGAGCACGACGCCCACCGTCAGCGCCCGCAAGATTTTGACTTTCATCTCTCGGTTCCTCTCTGCTGTCGGGCCTGCTCGGCCCGGGGTTAGTTGGGTGCCGCGGCGGAACGGGACCGCGGGCGAGGTCGGGTCACTGCACGGGCGCGACGTAACCGGCGAGTGACCTCACCGGCGTCCACGCCAGTGGCTGCGCCGGCGGCCCAGCCGGGGATCTTCACCATCAGCGCGAGTACGGCCACCCCCGACAGCGCCCCGACCAGACCTGAACGTTCCGAGGAGAAAAGGGCGACGTAGGTCCCGAGCAGGACGGCGTTCGCCACCGGCAACAGCACGGTGGTCAGCTGCAGGCGCCACCAGAGCCGGGCGACCCCGCCGCCGCCGGGGAGCACCGCGAGGCCCATCGCGAAAGGGGCCAGAATCACCAACAGCCACAGGGTCGCCCACCGCACCAGACCCAAGACCAGCAGTGCGACCAGCAGCACCACGCCGACGGTGACCGTCACCAGCAGCGCCAGGCCGGCCGCCGCATCCCCTTGCAGCACCCGGTGGAAGGCGGCGCTCACCGGGTTGTCGGTTCGCTCGAAACCCCCTGCCACGAAGGCGTCCACGATGCGGTTGGCCAGCTGGACTTCGAGAGCTACCAGGGGAAGTGACAGCACGGCGGTGAGCAACCCGCCGGCCAGCCGAAGGCCGAGAGCCTCCCGCGCGCTCATCGCGAGGCGCGAGGACGGGCCGGGGATCAGCGCCAGCCCGGCGATCGCCAGCAGCAGGCCGGCGCAGCCGAACAGGACCGCCAGGGAGGTGAGCCAATACTGGCGCAGGGTCGCTTCGGCGGCCAGGTCAGGGGTGTGCAGCACGTAACGGGCGACGGGTGCGGCGAGCTGGCCCAGAAAGTCCTGGCTCAGCGAGCGCAACAGGCCGGCGACGGCCTCGACGACATGGCCGATCAGGTAATGACCCAGTCCCGCAAGGGGGTTCGGGATGTCGATACCCGGCCCGGACTGCCCGGTCGGGATCACCGCGGGAAGGGCTGCGACGAAAGTGTTCTGCGGCAAGGGGTCTCCTTGGTCAGCGGGCTCGTGCCGGTTGACCTGGAGACTGCAACACCAACCTCACCGCAACCTCACCGCAACCTCACCGCGGCGAGGAGGTTGCGGTGAGTTTGCGGTGAGGTTCGCGGGGGCGCCCGGGGCGGCAAGCTCATCGAGCCCGCTTTGCCGGCAATCGGACGGCGCCAGGTGATGTATGATGATGTCATGCAGCGAACTCAGATCTACCTGGACAGGGAGGAGACGAGCCTGCTCGACCGGGCGGCAACCCGCACCGGTGCCTCCCGGTCAGAATTGATCCGGCGAGCGATTCGCACCCAGTACGGCATGCAGACATCGGAGCGGCGTCTTGCTGCACTTCACGCCTCCGCAGGGGCGTGGCGGGACCGGTCAGACACCGGCGCCGATTACGTGGACAACATCCGTGGCGAGCGGGTTCGTTGAAGCTGCTCGACACCTCGGTGGCCATCGACCACCTCAGGGGTTATTCCGTGGCCACAGCGCTTCTCGAAGGCCTGCTCCGATCCGATGACACCCTTGTCGCCAGTGAACTCACTCGCGTCGAATTGCTCGCAGGAGCGCGCCGCGACGAACGCACACACCTGGAGGACTTTTTCTCAGTGGTCGACTGGGCTCCGGTGACCGAGGACATCGCCCGACAGGCTGGCGCGTACGCCCGTTCCTATCGGCGAAGCCACGCCTGGATCGGGGTTGTCGATTACCTGATCGCTAGCACGGCGTGCGTACTGGGTGCCGACCTACTCACGGTCAACCTACGCCACTTCCCCATGTTCGACGGCCTTCGGACGCCGTACCTGGATGAGTGAGGGCCCCGATCGCGGCTAACCCCTCGAACGGACGAGGTCCCGGGCCGTCAACGCGGCCGTCACGACGGCGGCGACGACACTGCCGCCCAAAAATAGAGCAGTGCTGCCCCGTGGTGAGAGGACGGCGCGAACAAAAACCATCCTCCCGCGAGCACTCCTGGCAACCCGAGCACGATGAGCCACCGCCGACCCTACAGGACCGACGCCGCTGAAGGCTCTCTACGCGCTATGGGTGGTCGGCGTGCTGGTTGCGGCTGTCGCCAGCTTTGCTGGTGCGGCCAAGGTGGCGTTGGCACCCATGGGGGTCATCGTTGTCATGACCGGGCTGACGCTGCTGACGAATTACCGCGGTAGCGCAGACGCGTTGGCCGCCGCGATGAAGCAACAGCGCCCGTTGGGCGTGGACTACTCGCGGTCGGTGCTGTCGACGCCTGGTTACGCGCGGTTCTTCGGCGGCTTCGCCCTTGTCGTCGGGGCCGGTTTTGTCTACAGCGCAATCGCGGCGATCTGACCGGGGCGCGGCCGCGGCTGAGACGGCCGGCGCTACGGCCCGAGCAGGGCGGCCGGGATGACCGCCACCCCGTCTTTACGGCGGTAGGCCCGGGCTCCGGTGGTGACGACAGCGGTGTCGAGCCGCTGGTCGCCTAACCGTTCGCGTAGCCACCGCAGATCCTTGACGCTTGCATCATCCGCTATTGAGCCGAGCTTGACCTCGAGTGCGACGACCGTGCGGTCCGGTCGCTTGAGGATGAGGTCAGCTTCGTGTTCGCCGTGGCCGGCGTACCCACTGCGTGAGCGTGTAGCGCTACCGGTAGCACGGTCGCGGTGTCGGTGTCGGTGGGCACCAACGCAGGGGAGTTGCAGTGTTGCGCTGGTGATAGCACAATGCAAGCATGACCAATGTGCTCGTCCGTGACCTTTCGGAGGAAACGCACCGCGAACTTCTGCGTCGAGCCGAGCAGCGTGGGCAGTCGCTGCAGCAGTACCTCGCCGCTGAACTGAGCCGGCTCGCCGTCTCGCCCACCCTGGACGCCGTGCTGGGGCGTATCGAAACGCGCCGCGGTGGCAGGGTGGGCTTCGTACAGGCAGCGGAGGATCTCGCCGATGAGCGTTCCTCCGGGTGATCGTCGTCGACGCCTCCGTGCTGGCCAATGCTGTCGGCGACGACGAGGCCGCCGGCCAACAGGCCCGCAGCTTGCTCCGTACACATCGTGAACTCGCCGCCCCCGATCTCATCGACGTCGAGACGACTGCCGTCCTCCGGCGGCGGTGGTTGGCAGGCTCTGTCACCGATGAGCGATTTGAGCAGGCAATTGCCGACCTCGCCGATGTGCCTCTTGCTCGGTTTCCCACGCTGGGGCTAATGCGGCGAGCATTCGAGCTGCGGGCAAACGTCACTGCCTATGACGCATGCTACGTAGCCCTCGCTGAGGCGCTCGATTGGCCGCTGTGCACTGCCGACCGTCGCCTTGCCCATGCCTCCGGACCACGCTGCTCAATGCAACTGATCACACTACCGAGCTGATCTGCGGGTCGCAGGGTCCTGACCACTGCCCTCGGCTACCCGCGCCCCTAGCTGTGTAGACCGGGGGCAGCAACTGGCAGGCCCAGCGTGTGAGCCGAAGCGAGCAGCCGTTGGTCGTAGGCGACGAACGCCTCCAACACCTCGCGCGTGGCGGACACCACGTGGTCGGTGTGGTGGCCGACAACGGCGGGAACCCAGCCGCGGTCTCGGCAGTATGCACGCATCAGGGCTGCCTGCTGCGCCTGGATGACGCCCGTCGGCAGCTGGCCTGCCCTTGCCACAACACGGTGTTTTCGCTGTCCGGCGAGGTGTTGCACCATTCGCTGCGGAACAAGCCAGCACCCCTTCCGCCCCTGCGGGTGCGCGAGCGGGAGGGCCGCGTCGAGGTACTGCTGCCGGGCTGAGGCCCGCTGCGCCAGAACGGCCGGATCGCCTACGGGCCTCGCCGCCGCGGGTAACCCGGGTGCTGGATTCGTACATGGCATGCCCCACGGAGCCGTCCCGTGCCCGATGAGGCGGCCGCAGGAACGAGTTTGGGATCGCGTTGAACCCGGCGCCGAGCGGGGCCGTAGAACGGGTATGGCGATTTTCCCGCTGCCGGTGCCACCGGGGCGGCGACCGTTGCCCTCGCCGGCAACCCAAAGCTGGGCCAGATCCTGGTGGATAGCCTCCGCACCATCAGCCGCAGCGACGGGGGGCGGCACCAGTCGCGGACGCACCGCGCCGCCGGGACGTGGCTGGCGAGCACGGCCGCCCTGGTCCTGGTGACCTCCGGCTGCACGGCGGCGACGAACACCCTGCATCCAGGGCGCGAGACGATCAAGACCGGCCACACCGCCAGCCTCAACACAGTGTTGGTAGACGGCGAGGGGCGCATGCTCTATCTGTTCGTCAACGACCCCCCGGGCCACAGCGCCTGCAGCGGCGCCTGCGCGAGCGTCTGGGCGCCGGTCAGCTCCAAGGCTTTCCCGTCGCGGGTAGCGGGATAGCCGCGGACCAGCTGACCACCATTCACCGCGGCGACGGGGGCACCCAGGTCGTTTACCACGGCCACCCGCTCTACTACTACCAAGCCGACACCGGATCCGGCGATGTCTACGGCGAAGCAATCGCCCAGTTCGGCGCCGAGTGGTACGCCGTCTCACCGGCCGGCGAGCAAGTCGCACCGAAGGGCGGCGGCAGCGGTGGTTCCTGAACGGCCGGCCGACAGCAGCGCGATAACCCGACGCGGGCTGCGCTACCTCAGCGCGCTACTGCTGTTCGGGATCGGGGCGGTGCACCTCCAGCAATACTTCGGGGTCTACTACCGAGTGATCCCGGTCATCGGGCCGCTGTTCGCGGCGAACTTCGCCATCGCCGTGCTGCTCGGCCTCGCCTTACTCATTCCCCTGGAGCGAATCCCCCGCATCGGACGCCCGCTGCTCATCCTGACGAGCGCCGGTGCTATCGCCTTCGCGGTGGGCGTCATCGCCGGACTGGAACTGAGCGAATTCGGCACCCTGTTTGGCTTCCACGAAAACGGCTACCGGTTCGCGATCACGCTGTCGCTCGCACTAGAAGCCGCCGTGATCCTCCTGCTCTCGGCGTTCTTGGCGTTGGAGGCGAAGGCCACCTCGCGACGCTGAGCCGCCACTTGCCCCGTGGAACGTCAAGCGCCCACCACGCCGCGGGGGAGGTGTAAACATTCTGATCGGCCGTATGGCGATGGGCAGCACGTCACGGTTGCGAGCCGGGAGGGAGAAGCACCGATGGCCTGGATTGCCACCGTGTCATACGAGGCGGCCGACGCCAGGCTCCGGAGCCTTTATGACCGGGTCGCTGGACCGGATAAGAACGTGGACAACATCATGATGATGCACGGCCTGCGGCCGCACACGATGCAGGGCCACATGGCGCTCTATAAGAGCGTGCTACATCACTCGGCGAACACACTCCCGCCCTGGTATTTGGAAACGGTCGGGATCTGGGTCAGCGCCCTCAACCGATGCGACTACTGCGTAGAGCACCATTTCGCCGGGCTGCAACGGCTGCTGCGCGACGACTCACGCTGCGTGGCCATCCGCGCAGCGATCATGGCGGGTGATCTTTCCGCCGCCCCACTCAGCCACGCGGAAAGGTGCGGGCTGCGCTATGCCCAGGCGTTGACCGAGGCACCCTGGGACCTCGAAGCTAGCGCGGTGAGGGGCCTGGGTGAGGTTGGATTCACCGACGGGGAGATCCTCGAGATCAACCAGGTCGCGGCCTACTTCAACTATGCGAACCGCACGGTCCTCGGCCTCGGCTGCTCCACCGCTGGCGACATCTTGGGGTTGTCCCCCCAGGACACCCGCGACCCGGACAACTGGGGGCACCGGTAACGGCGGCAGATCCGCCCTGAACGGGCCGGAACACATCCGTTGGCACATGAGGCAGTAGTGAGGTGGCTCGGCGATCCGCCAAGGCATGTTCAGTGCTCCACGCTGCGAACATCACCTGGAATGGACGGGCACCAGGTCGAGGCCTACCAGCCGCCATAGCGTCGGGTACGGCCGCCGGAGCAGGCCGAGCTGGGTGCACAGCGACTTGACCTTGGCCAGGGACGCAGCTACTTCCGCCCTGTGGCGCGGGTTGGCATCATAGGCCTCCACGACGACGTGCGAAGGGATCGCGTACCGCCCAATGATCTGCGCCGAGGGTTTGAGCATCATCTGCGCCATCGAGCTCAGCACGATCGGCGCCCCGATGGCAAGTTGAACGCGCCGCAGCGGTCGCAAGGTCGGCACGGTGCGCTTGAGGTAGTGCCGGGCGAAAGACAGGTGCCGCGCCTCCTCCGTCACGTGGATGCGCATGATTCGTTCCAGCAGTGGGTGAATGGTCCGATCCGAGCGCAGCTCGCGGCGTTGCACGTAGTCAATCGGGTCTTCGCCGGCCAGCACGAACAGGAAGAACAACTGCGGGAATCGCCGCCCGAGTTTCACGATCCATCGGCTCGCCAATCGGTCGGCGGTTTTCAGCCCGCCGGCATCGAAGCCGCTGCGGTTGACGAACTCCTGGAACATCAGCGAGTGCTGCGCCTCCTCGATCACCTCGTGGTAGGCGTAGCGGAACTCCGGTGCGCGGTTCGGCAAGGTGCCCGCGAACTCGAGCAGACCGCGTTTGAGCACCGATTCGAAAATCAGGCCGGTCTTCATCTTGCTGGCCACCAGGTCACAGCCCAACCGGGCGCGGGTCGGCGCGGGTAGCGCCTGGTACCAGCCGGTCGCGCCCAGCGGGTCGTCCGCGGGTAGCTCCCAACGTGCGTCATGCGGATCCAAGGCCAGTTCCGGGTTGTCCCAATCGACGTCGGCGTAAGCGTCGAAATGCCGGGACACGGACTGGCTATTGAGCCTGTCCAGCAGCGAAAACCAGGCGCTATCCGCGGCCGCGCTCTTCCCCCGGAACACCGAGACGTCAGTGGTCGACATGATTGCTCCCTTCAATATTGGTGGTAAGCGCGGGTCGCAGCAGCGCCTTGAAGGCGTTCAGGACCTCGCCTGCCGGTAGCGGGTCGTAGCCAGGCAGGAGCCGGCCGAGCGCGAGGCCGTCGAGCAACGCGTAGACCAACCCGAGGCCAACCCGGGCCAACTCGGGGTCGGGGCCGATCTCGGCGGCGAACATTTCCCGGAAAACGGCCTCGCTGGCGGCCAGGAACTCACGGTCCATCCGCACCACCGGCTCGGCGAGCTGCGGGTCGACCCGCGCGGCGACCCACAACTCGGCCCAGGCCACGAAGGTCGGCCCGGAAAACATCGACCACAGCAGATCGATCGCGGCGTCGATCCGGTCGGCGCCCGGCGTCAGGTTCGCCATCGCCTTGCGGAACTCGGCGTGGCGCTGCTCGAACAGATGCCCCACCGCCGCGCACAGCAGGTCGTCCTTGGTGGGAAAATGGTGCAGCAACGCGCCCGAGGACACCCCCGCCCGGCGGGCTACCGCACCGGTGGTGGTGCCCGCGAAGCCCGCGCTCACCAGGCATTCCACCGTGGCGTCCAACAGCGCACCCCGGGTCGTCGCGGTGCGCTGCGCCTGGGTACGCCGGGGACGGCCCTGCACTGGCATGTGGGACAACCTTGCACCCGACAAACAAACCGTCAAGACTTCTTGTAATAAGGTTTGCCCGGCTAGCGCTACCCGGCGTCGCCTACCGTGCTGGTGCTGTGCTGGTTGGTGCTGTGCGTCGTACCGGCCGGGTGGCCGTCGGCCGGGCTGGTCTTCGTGGGCACCTCGTTCGGAGCCAGCACCCGGCTGTCACCGGGGTAGGCCTTGGTGAACCCGTTCGTGGAGTACCAGACGTCGCGGTTGAGCTGGCCCATCGGAACCGAGTCCTCGGTGCCGAAGTTCTGCTGCTGCGCCCAGGACACCCAGGCCCGTTCTACCCGGCTCATCGCCGCGGCGGGGGGCGGGTATTCATCGAGGGGGATCTGGTTGGGCCTGGCCTCGAACGGGGTCAGGTCGGGCTTGTTGGTGAACGCGTCGGCCATCGCGACCGCCGCGAGGTCGAGCTGGTTCATCGGCGGCAGGCCGAGGATCGCCTCGATGGTCTTGTCGACGTTGAGCTCAGAGTAGTAGTCGTGCACGACCGCGCCGTGCTTGGCGTAGGGGCTGGCGATAAAGGTGGGGTTGCGGTGCCCGTCGACGTGGTCGACCCCGTTCTGGCTGTCGTCCTCGATGACGAACACGGCCGTGTGCGCCCAGTCCTTGCTGTGGCTGATCGTATCGATGATCCGGCCGGTGGCCAGGTCGTTGTCGGCCACCTCGGCGCGCGGGGTCGGGAAGTTCGGCTGTACGCCGGCGGTGTGGTCATCCATCACCCACAAAAGGTTCAACGCGGGCAGCGCGCGCTTTTTCTCCAGCTGGGCGAAGTCCCGGTTGAACAGGTCGGTCCGGTACTGGTCGGGGATCTGCAGCTGGAAGTTCGGGAACGACGGCACCAGGATGTGCTCGAGGCTCGGCACGTCCGAATGGCTCTGGTAGTAGCCGATCGGGGCGTGCAGCGGCCCCTGCGCCTTTCCTTCCAGCACCTGGCTGTCGTGATACCACTGCTGCCAAGTGCCCTGCGGCGCGGTGTTTCCGGGGCCGTTGAAGTAGTTCGCGTACTCACCCCACACCTTGGTGCTTACCCCGTGGCGCGCGGCGTTGTCCCAGATGAACCCGCTCTTGGCGTAGGCGAGGCTGTCGCCACCCTGCGCCGGGTAGCTGCGGGTGAAGTTGCCGAACGACTTCTCGATGTAGTCGTTGACGAATGCCTGGGTCAGCCAGTTGTGCCCGTCAGCGGACAGCGTGCCGTCGGAGTACAGGTTGTCGATCAGCGGGAACTGCTTGGCCAGCGCGTGGAAGTTAGGGGTGATCGGTCCGCCGAACTGCGCGAGCGCCGCGGAACCGTTGCCGCGCGGGTCATCGCCGAGAACCTGGTCGTACGTGCGGTTCTCCTTCACGATCACGAACACGTGCTTGATCGTCGATGGGTCGCCCAGGTGCAGCGGAACAGCAACCGGCTTGGCCTTCTTGTTTCCCCTGGCGTTGCGGGCCTGGATGCCGTTCCACTGGTTGTCGGTGAACACCTGAGCGGTGTCGGCCTGGACCTGTCGCTGGGTGGTCGGCGGCGTGATGATCTGAATGGTCCCGACATCGGAGTAGACGCTGTGGCCGGTCGCCGGCGCCGTGCCCGGACCCTTGTTCTGCGTCTTGACCGGCCCGAGCGAGCCGACACCCTTCTCGTTGCCGACGATGAGCTTGCCCAACTGCTTGTCCATCAGCACGGAGCCCGGGTACCAGCCGGTCGGCAGCAAGCCGTCGAAACCGACGGGGTTGTGGGCATCGGTGTAGCTGTACTCGGCGATCGCGTTGTCCCGCCCGAGGCTGACCGCCAGGTGATTGGCGTCAACGAAGGCCATCGCGTTTGGGCTGGCACCGTACGCCCCGCCCGGCACCGGGTTCACGTTGAATGTTTGCCCCACGCTCTGGGCGGCAGTGTCGATCACCGAGATGGAGTCGTCATTGCTGTTGGCGACCAGCAGGTCGGTGCCATGGGCCAGCAATGCGGTGGGCTGCAGGCCAACCGCGAACGTCGTCACCGCCTTGTTGGTGGCCAGGTCGATCTCGCTAACGGTACCGGTGCTGGCACTGCCGTCGGTGGTGTCGCTGACGATGTTCGTGCCGTAGCTCGGGTTGACGAAATCCGTCGGCCCGGCCGGCCGCCCGCCCTGGTTCGCGACGTACGCTTTGCCCCCCAGCACCACCACATCGCGCGGGGCGTTGCCGGTGGGGATCTGCGTCTTGACGGCGCCGGTCGTCGGATCGAGCACTGCCAGCGTGTTGTCACCGTTGAGGGTCACCAGCATCGACTTGCCGTCCGGGGTGAAGACCACGTCAGAAGGCAGCGGCGCGTCGATCCCGGTGGCATCCCCCGTGGGGATGGTGGTCTTCATGCCGGGAAGGGGGACGACGGTTGGCGTACCAACCATGCCAGTAACCGGATCAACCGGGAACCGCAACAGATCACTGGACTGCCCGGCCCACAGGAACTTTCCGTCCGGCGAGTAGGCCAGGCCGCCGTAGGACACGTCCCCCGATCCGACGTTCTTCGGGGTCTGGTAGGTCTGCAGCACCTTCTTGCCGACCAGGTCGACGATGGTGATGACGCCCTTGCCGTCCCAGGTGAGGTCGACGGCCTTCTTGCCGTCCGGGCTCAGTGTGGTGGTGATCGGCCGGCCCGGCTGCTCGATGACGTCGCCGATAGGCGTCACGAACTGGTTGTCCGGGGTGAGGACCGATCCATCGGATTGGCGCCCAACCAGATTGTTCGACAGTGGCTTGTTCGACCCGGCGGTCGCGGCCAGGGCCACCCCGGTCGTGAGCAGGACCACTGCCGCGCCGGCGGCGGGGAGGGGGAGGAGTTTGCGTCTCATGCGCGCCAACGTAGGAAAGGCGGTGGCCCAACTGAACTAGCTGCGCGTGGCATCCGGGTGAACATTGGGATGCAGACGGCAAGCGCCCCGCGGGAAGGGGGGCGGGCTGGGCGACGCTTACTGCAGCCCGAGTACGGCGCGCAGCCGATCGGGGCTCATCATCCCAGGCGCGTCCTCGCTCGCGGGGGGGAAGCTGTCGAGCAGTCTGATCAGGTCCGGTCGACGGCTCGGATCGGCCGCGGCCTGCCGGGGAGTGCATCCGGCCAGCGCCGGGATGGGTTCGTCTACCCAGCTGCGCTCGTACCCCTGCACGAACTCATTGAGCATCGCCGCCACCTGCGGGTCGGCGGGGTCGAGACCGGGCCCGGCGTGGCCCCCAGCGGGATCGCTCCCGTCGGGCGGCGGCGCCCCGGCCAGCTTCATCGCTTCGTGCATATCGCCGGCGGCCTGGCGTTTCTCGGCAGTACGATAAGCGAGGGTTGCAGGCTGCGCAGCACGTCCAGCACCCGATCCAGCCGCGCCTCGCTGTTGGTTTCCACCCGTAGCTCGGTCCCGGAAAGAAGCAGGGTCGCGCGGACACGGCGCATACCGTGCGTGGTCACGTACTCGATCCACTGCGCCGGCTCGCCGGCCGCTGGGTCGGCGCTGGCCGCGAGGTCGGCCGCCGGCTCCTCGCGCTCGTAGGTCTCGTCGAGCTCGGTGGCCAGCGCCGCGGGGTCCCGGACGTGCAGGGTTGCGGCACACATCGCGAGCGGGTCGCCCTCGGTGTTCTGCAGGGTCGGCGGGGCGAAGCGGCGGGTCAGGAAGGCGACCAGCTCGACCGGGTCGGGCTCGTCGTCCAGCAAGGCCAGCAGCTCGTCGCGCTGATGCAGGGCCACCGATTCGATCCCGCCGAACACCTGCATGGCGTCACCGGCGGGCACCACCCGGGCGCAGATCAGGGCGCCGACGGTCAGCTGCCGGCTCGCAGCGCCTTCCTGCACTTCGTGGATGTCGCCGGTGCGCAGGTCGCGGACGGTGAGGCCCTCGCCGGGGCGGACGGCCTGCACCTCGAACACGGACCGCTCGATCAGCAGCCACTGCTCGGCCAGCGACCGCTCGTCGTCGGGGAGCAGCGCCCCGCGGGCGGCGAGGAATTCCACGAACACCCCGCCCTCGAACAGGACGGCGTCGGCGACCAGCGGATCGTTCATCGCGGCGGCGACGGTGTCGGCGTTCTCGTCAAAGGGGGCGGCGCCGTCCTCGTCAAAGGGGTCGGCCCCCTCCTCGCCGAAGGGGGCGGTGCCGAAACGGGCCCGCTCGTCGGCGGCGTCGATCAGCGCCTCCGGAACGGGCGCGTCGACCAGGAACATCCCGGCCTTCTGATAGAGCCACCATGCGCGTTCGGCCAGCTCGGGGCGCTCGCGGTGCAGGTGGCACTGCTTGTATTTACGTCCCGACCCGCACCAGCACGGGTCGTTGCGGCGCAGGCCGGCGCGCGGCTGGACCTCGAACCTGGTCAGCAACTCGACGAGGGGGTGCTGCGGCGGGGCGCCCGCGCGGCGCAGCAGGTCCAGCCCCCGGGTGGCGTCACCTCGGTCGCTGGCGTACCTGGCGAGCTCGAGGAGGGCGAGCGGCCAGTCGGGATCGAGGGACTGCGCGGCGAGGAAGGACGTTTCGGCGGCCAGTATTTGCCCGAGCCGTTCGAGCGCCTTTCCGCGCAGCCACCGAAGCGCCGGGCGGGCGGAGCGCGGCGCCAGCGGCTCGAACGTCTCGGTGAACAGCCCGAGCACCGCGGCCCGCTCGCTGTCGCTCTCCCACCCATCCAGCGACATCTCGTTCGGCTCCCAGCCGGCTGCCTCCCCGCCATCCCACTCCGCCTGGTCGGCTGCCCCCCGGCCCTGCCTCTGCGCCCCGTCGGCGTCCCCGCCATCCGGCTCCGCCCCGTCGGCGTCGGTTACGCCTGGCTCGGCGCTGCTCGGGTTCCAGTCGTCGTCCGCCTCCAGCTCGTCGTAATCGACGCTTGGGAGTGTTTCGAGCAGAAGCGCCTCGGCGATCACGGGTTCGGCCAGGAAGCGCAGCGTGGCGCGCACGGTTTCGGGGCTGCCGGGCAGGCCGCGCCCCGGACCAAGATCGCCCATTGCGGTCTCGGCGCCGTCGCCTCTCTCCTGCGCGTCGAGGACGAAGCCGGCGCCCGAGCATGGTTGGGTTGCGCCGCGACAGGCCCAGGTCGGGGGTCACCGGGCTGCCGGGAGGGAGGGACCATGGCGTGCTCGTGGGATGAACTCGCAGCGCTCAGCCTGGCCCGGCAGTTCCCGAACGTGCAGGCGCGCGACGAGACAGCGGTGGCCGAGACGGTGCGCCGGATCGGGCCGATCCAGGCACAGACGGCACGCTCGCCGTTCCTCGGGCTGGCCGCCCGGATCCCCGGGGTGACGGTCGAGGACATCTGCGCTGCGTACGACGATCTGCTGATCGTGCGCGGCAGCAACATCCGCGGGACGGTGCACACCTTGACACCAGCCGACCACGCCGTGCTGGAGGCAGCCACCCGGGTCGGTCAACGCACGCTGTGGGCGCGGACGCTGGGGCTCCAGGCCACCACGCTGGAACAGGTCTGGGAGGGCATCGAAGACTACGCACGCGACGACTGGCGCACCCCCGATGAGCTGCTCGCGCACCTGCGCAGGTGGCTGGACCGGCACGACCCGCACGCCCGCGCGGCAATCGACAACAGCGCCGGCCGCTACCTCGGCTTCGGGCACGGGGGGCTGCTGCGCATGCCGCTCACCGGCGGCTGGCAGTCACAGGGGGCTGCGGGATACCGCGCCGCCTCGGCCTTGCTCGGCGACCGGAGTGCCGTGTTTGCCGACCCCGACGGCGCCGTGGATGCGATCGTGCGCAGGCATCTGTCCGCCTACGGTCCGGCCAGCCGCCACGACATCGCCTGGTGGTCCGGGCTTGTGCTGCGCGTGGTGGACAGTGCGTTGGGCCGCCTCGCCGGCGAGCTGACTGAGCGGGAAGGCCCGGACGGGCGCATCTACCACGACCTGCTTGAGGCCCCGGCGCCCGCCGATCCGCCGAGCCTTCGGCTGCTTCCGGAGTTCGACGCGCTGTTGTGCGGCTACGACCCCAAGGCTCGCGCCCGGTTCGTCAACGCGGAGCACTACCGGCGGCTGTGGTTCCAGAACAACGGGATGCTGCTGGCCCCGCTGCTGTGCGACGGTCGGCTCACCGGCAGCTGGCGGCTGATCGGCTCGGGGACCAGACGATCCTGCGAGATCGCCTGGTTCGCCGGCACCCGCCGTCCGAACTCGACGGGCCCCTCGCAGCCCTGCAGGCGGCGTACGGCATCACCGTCACGAGCGTCACGATCAGCCGGGACACGTGAGCGACTCCGCCCGTCCGGGCTGCGGCCCGAGCCCGCCTCACATGAACGTTTACGTCGGTTCCGGCACTAATGTCTGAGGAATGCAGACCGTGTATGAGGCGGCGGGTGGTGGCGGGGGCCTACTTCGCCTGGCTACTGCCTGGCATCGCCAGGTGATGGCAGATGAGGTGGTCAGTCACGCGTTCAGCCATGGTTTTCACCCCAAGCACAGCGAGCGACTGGCCGCGTACTGGGCAGAGGCACTCGGCGGCCCGACCAGATACTCCGACACCATTGGCGATGAAACCTCGGTCGTGCGGATGCACAGCGGTAATGGAGAGCACCACGAGATGGACCACCGCGCGATCGCCTGCTTCGAGCGGGCCTTGACCGACGTCGGACTCATCGAGGACGGGCCGCTGCGGCAGGTGCTTCACGCCTACTTCGCGTGGGCCACGACAACGACCATGTCCCGCTACCACGATTCCGCCGCGGATGTTCCCGACGGCCTTCGCATCCCGCACTGGTCATGGGACGGTCTGGTCGCCAGGACGTGAGCTGGAAAGCCGCCGCGGTACTCGGGTAGCGGTGGTCGACGAGCGGTGGCAATCACCAACGCGTCGGGAAGCCGCAGACCCTTATGCCGAGCCCGCAGTCTGGCGGCCGCCTCGGCCATCTCAGCGGACAAGGGCTCGACCGTGAGCTGCTCGGAGCAGAACCGTCGGACCACTGCCAACGCTCTGCGCCCAGACCGAGCCGGGTGCACGAGTACCCGCACGTAAGCCGACGCAGGAACAATGACCGACGACCCACGCTGACGGCGAGCATCCCGGATCGCCGCCGACGCCGTCGCGTGATGGACATCGTTCGGGTCCAGCACGGCGATCACCACACTCGCGTCAACGACGGTCAGCGCGACTCGTCGCGAAGCCTTTCCAACGCCCCCCGCGGCCACAACCCCGGCAACGCCCCCGACAAACTCGTCGAACTCGTCGTCGATCCCGCGGACAATGATGCGGCCCGGACCGTCGTCGCACGTGGCCTTGGCCCCGCATCCGTACTTTTCTTGCCATAAGTAAGGGTTCGCATCGGCGCCCTCACTTGCGCGCCATTCGAATTTCATCAGCCACCACCGGCGACAGGCCACTGACCAGCTCAACACCTGGCGGAACGCCGGCGGTGTTGCGTTGGCGCTGTTCTGAACTGGAGCGAGTTCGCCGCCCACCTCAACAGGCTGTCCGACGGCCTCAGCGCGGCGTGAGTGTCGCTCGCTTCTCCCGCGACCGACTCCGACGGGCCCAACAAGCGCACCGCGGTCCGCCCCGTATGACGAACCCATGCGGCAATCTTCACCGGGCGGCCCTTCTGGGACGCCCTTGGGCTCGCACCCTTGCTGCCCTGCGTGTTTGCCGGTAAGGGTTCCGCTTGCGGGACGGGCCCGAATCGTGACGGCCTCGGCGCGAGCAACCAAGGCAGGCGACTGGCATGGCCGAACAAGCCGCCTTGGCGAATGGAAAGGGCGCGGGTGTCGGCTCGGCGACACTCGACTCACCACAGCGGCCCAGGGACGGTGACCCGCAAGACGCCGTGACCAAGCAGGTGGAGCGCCTACCTCCGCCTCTAGGTAATATGCAGAGGCCAGCATCCCTCACATCGCCAACCGGGCTCCGGCAAGCGATGATGATCCGACACGCCGTCCGACACCGCACCGGTGGGCTCGCCGGGACAGGGGGTTTGGCAATGCCAGCTAAGGACGAGCGACGACGGCTCTACTATTACCGGCCCCGGGCAATCGCGTTCGCAGTTCTCGGCGCGACGTTGGCTGTCGGATTCCTTGCCATCATTCCGGGGGCGGTAGAGACGCCGCACAACACGATGAACGTCGCGATCGGCTCCGTCTTGGTCGTGGTTGTGTTGGTCGCGATCGTACGGTTGGTGCGGTGCGTGGTGCTCGCCGACGACGACGGCGTGTAACTGGTCAGGTGCAGTGGGCTGCGGGCAGCCATGGTTGGCCTTCTGCGAGTCGGGTGAGCGCGTGGTAGATGTTGATGTTGTGTTTGCTGGCGGTGGCTGTGTAGGAGCGGATCGCCGCGAAGT
>JAABUZ0100002159.1_pt1 | contig 33720 bp, 29 predicted proteins | sample 5562091 | NCBI WGS metagenome assembly JAABUZ01 (sample SAMN12813069, study PRJNA571459) | rock metagenome | isolation source: Antarctica rocks | place: Antarctica: Victoria Land, Linnaeus Terrace sud | collected 2015-12-21
CTCTGCTATTGCTGCTTCTAACCGTTGTTGTTCTTCTGGGGTCATCACCTTGGCTCTAGTCAGTTCTCTGAACTCCACATACTACATTACTGTCTCCGGTGTTTTTGCATAAATGGGATGCTCCCCAGTCGTTATCATTACAGAATCCAAAAAGTGCCTAGAGATTACCCACTTCGTACCTTTCACTTAAAGCGAAGCCTGCTGGTTGCACTGTTTTTTCTAACCGGTCACTTTGGACTGCTGAATCGAGTGTCAGCAGCGAAACCTTCTGTCCGGTTGGAACTCGCTCAAAATCATAACACCAACTCTTTGCAGAAGCGCCATACAGACAATCTTGGCTCCTCGACAATTTCTATTAAAAATCTTAATGAGCTTCCGGGAGCTGGGTGAAGTGCGATCTCAGCAAGTCGTGGATGAACCGATAACGCCCACCAACTCTTTGCAGAAAGATTCGCTCCGTAGCGTAGTTGAGGAAACGGGCATAGTTCCAGGGAATGTACCCTTGACGCCAAAGAATCAGGCGCAGGGTTAAATGTTGAATGCAGGCAGTACCTGGAACTATTCCACCAATCAGCATCCCAACCAGCCCAGATGAAATAAACGTATAAGCATTTACATTTCCCCGAGCAATTACCCATCGAATAAGCACAAAAATCAGCCCAAACATCAACCAGCCAACCAGAGCAAAAATGCCAGTATTAACTGCTGATTGCCAGATCCCCTGGTTTGGAATTGTTCTTTTCTCTATATCAGGGCCACTAAAAGCACCAACTATAGCACCTATCGACCCACCAAACAAGCCAAAAACCGGTGCTCTAATCAAACTCTGAAACAGTACGTCAGTCAACTTAATATTTGGAGTAAGAATCAGCGTAAAAGTCGGCCAACTAATTAGCCCATAAATCACCCCAATAATTCCCCAAAAAATCAGCCCCCGACCTACTTTTATCCCAGACCATTTCACGGTTTCAATTGGTTGAATTTTTTGCCGAAATCCGAGAATCAGCCCACTCATTGGCCCAATAATCAGCGCAAAAATCAATCCAATTCTGGGGTCATTAAAAATCAACTCAACACACAAACCACCAATGAATCCAATAATCAGCCCACCAATTATCCCAATTCCAACATAATATGTTTGCTTTTGAATACGAGTTGGTAACCAAGTGGGCTGCATTTTCTCAATCAGAAACTCGTCTCTTGATTCGTCTTTGAGTCTCAACGACAGCCAAGTCAACCAATGCTTAGTTTGTTCTGGGCTTGGCTCCTTGCCCTTAGCATACCAGCGATGTTTAATCTCCCGTTTCAGCATTCGTTCAATGAAGGCATCAAACAAATATCGGCGACGTGCTGCGGGAGAATCGCGCTTAAGCCATTCCTCAATCGATATTTCTTCATACGCCAAAGTCACTATGCTAAGTAACAGGGGCGTCTTGACCAACCTCAATAGTTCAGGATCATTTTTGATGCTTTGCCATAGCTCTAGACGTCCTAGATCCACTAGATAGTCATGAATCTGTGCATAAGTCAGGGGTTGCAAACATACCGCCCCATTTAGCTGCAACTGGGTGTTGCAGATCTCGTATTCATCTCGACGACTGCACACGACCACATGCGAGGGGCTATAGGTTTGCTCCAAAAACTGATTAATTGCCTGTACACAGCGCTCCTGGCGCGTTAACTCCAGCTCATCCAGACCATCAAGGAGTGGCAATATCTGACGTTCTTCGAGCCAATGCCTACCAATATCGACGCGGACGCCCCGCTTATCCTTGAGTTCAGTCACCAGCCAGTCAGCAATCGTTTGCTTGTCGTCCTTCCAAGCTGATAGGTTAAACAAAACTGGGATTGGCTCATTTTGGTTATTGAGAGCGCGATCGCACAAGTCTCTGGTAAGTTCAAGCAAGGTCGTTGTTTTTCCAGCACCAGGCGCACCTAAGATCAGAAGCTTGCCGGAGATCGCTTTCTGGTCAAAAACTTCAATCATCTTTGTCGTAGAAGCTAGCTGTGTAGTCGGCTGATTGCCGATTTTCACCTCAACAGCCCATCTGCATTCAACCAACTCATTTTGCTTCTCCTTGAGCAAATTAATCAGCACGGCATCATGCAAGGAGCTTTCCAGCCGTCCTTCAACTTCTCTTATGACATCCTCTAGCAACTTATAGCGATTTTGAACATTCTGTTGGTTGAAGGAAGTTTCTGTAGTGGAGGTAGTGGATGACGCCGGTTTGGGGCGTATTCTCAGCAGAACTATCACTGTTAGCAGCGAGAAGGCGAATCCAATGCCCAAAACCCAGTAATAGACACCTTTATTTGCTGAAGGTGAACTGACTAGCCAACCAGCGAAGGTGAGGAGCGCGGCACATAACACTGCCAGAATGAAGATCAGATAAACAGTAGTAGATGAAGCGTGTCTTTCAGACAGTTTATTAGACAGAACGCTGGACAAGACAGCAAGCAGTCCAATCAGTAGCAGCAACAGCGATAGCAGCAAGGGATCAAGGTTTTGCATTCATAGTCCTGATGTCTACAAAGCGCGCTCGGTCTTCTGGGCTTGCCTAGAGTATAGCTAGGCTCATCAGTAGTCAGTAGTCAGTAGTCAGTAGTCAGTAGGCACTCTTCTACTGGCTACTAGATACCTTAGCCAGAAACCACTTTACAAATCACGTAGTAGGATGGCTATAGATATGACTAAAGGATCTGGCACCGTCAACTACTGTGCAATAGAGTAGGGGCAAGTCGGAAACCATTTCTACAGTCGCTTATTTCTGTGAAGCGCCCGATTCGAATCCAGAGCCATTCCTTTCGCTTGCTGCTCTACCTTGAGTGGATACTGCTAGGCATGGGTGTTCTCACCGAAATCATACCTCACCCATTCCACCAATCTACACAGTTGCCGCTGCTGACAATCCTCAGTATCACTGCATTTGGGATGATGGGCCTGAGATTACCGAGGGCACGGTCAATCTACAAAGTGCTCTACACGAGCCTAGAATTTGGTCTTATTTTGTTGCCAACAGTCCTGGACAGTCGAGGGGGTATCCGCTTTTTCCCATTGCTTTGCCTCGTCATGGTAATCCGTAGTTGTGTAATCTTTAAACCCCCTGGTCGGCTAATCGTCGCAGGTTTGGCTTTTATGTCATTTCTGCTGACGCTGTTCCTCCGAGTTGAGAAATTTAATTCTCTAGCACGGTCACGGTCAATGGCGCAAGAGCAACTTGGCTTTACTATATTGCTCCTGAAGTTGAATGGCGCATTGTTGTTTGGACTCACTCTAGTATTTGTCTTGCTGTTGGTCAACGCATTGCTAGCGGAGCGCCAGAGTCGGGAGAAACTTATGATCGCCAATGAGCAACTGCGAAAGTACGCTCTGCGAATTAAAGATCAGGTGACACTCGAAGAGCGCAATCGCATTGCTCGTGATATTCATGACTCTCTGGGACACTACTTGGCAGCGCTGAATATTCAGTTGGAAGGAGTACAGAAACTGTGGCAATCTAATCCAGTCAGAGCCCAAACATTCCTAGCGGATGCCAAGCGGCTGGGCTCGACGGCACTGCAAGAAGTGCGCCAATCTGTCTCCACCCTCCGGTCTGACCCCCTGCAAGGTCGCTCCCTGGAAGATGCGATCGCAAGTTTGATTGAGGAGACTAATCGTGCAACAGGCGTATTACCAGAGTACAGCATTAACATCTCATGTCCCTTATCTGTTGAGGTCAGCACTGCCGTCTATAGAATTGTTCAAGAAGCACTAACCAATATTTGCAAGCATGCAGCAGCAACAGAGGTACAAATTTACTTGAGTGAAACGACAACAGACCTGAGCCTAGTCATCCAGGACAATGGCAGAGGCTTTAGGTTAGACCAGAATACAACTGGTTTTGGGCTTCAAGGAATGCGAGAGCGAGCGGTTGCTACAGGAGGCTGGTTAGACATTGAAAGCGAACCGGGAGTGGGTTGCCGGATTAAGGCTCATTTTCCTTTAATGAGGCTAGCTGGATGATTCGTGTGTTGCTAGTAGACGATCAGAGTATTATCCGTCAGGGGCTCAAGGCATTACTGGAGTTGGAGCCAGACTTGCAAGTGGTGGGCGATGCTGATAATGGGCAAAGCGCGATTCAGCAGGTCGAAGCACTCCAGCCCGATGTGGTTTTGATGGATATTCGGATGCCCGTCATGGATGGGATCGCAGCCACCCGCTCAATTTGCCAGCGGTTTACAGGTACTAAAGTGCTGGTTCTGACAACGTTTGATGATGATGCCTACGTTTCTGAGGCACTCAAAGTCGGTGCAAGCGGCTATTTGCTCAAGGATATGCCCTCAGAAGAATTGGCAGCAGCTATTCGAGCCGTTCATAAGGGGTACGCCCAGTTGGGACCTGGGCTAGTGCAGAAAGTGATATCTAAAGTTCCAACCCCAATGGCTCAGTCAGGAAATCTGCCACCCGGTTTGACTGAGCTTACTCCAAGGGAGTGGGAAGTCTTGCGGTTAATTGCAATTGGAGCCAGTAACCACGAGATTGCCGATTCTCTATACATTTCTGAGGGAACGGTTAAGAATCACGTGACGAACATTCTCCGGCGGCTGAATTTACGCGATCGCACCCAAGCCGCCATTCTTGTCAACTCCTTCTTGGCGTTGTTGGATGAGCAAAAATGATGCAATAGAACGGTAATATTTTTGGTATTGTCTTGCTGGGAATGGGGAATTCACTCAAATTAAGCCATGAACAGAACGATTGAAGTCTTACCGGATAAAGCGGCGCTGATTCAGCGCTCACTCGAACTCACGCTTGCCAAAATTCAAACTGCCATTCAAGAGCGGGGGCTGTGTACGATCGCCCTTGCTGGTGGCAGCACACCCAAGCCTTTGTATGAAGCGCTTGCAGCTCAACAGCTACCCTTGGATAAAATCCATTTGTTTTGGGGCGATGAACGTTACGTCCCAGCGGATCATCCCGATAGTAATGAGGCGATGGTTCGTCACGCTTGGCTAGATCGAGTTGATATCCCAGCTAGCAACATCCACCCGATGCCGACTGATGAACCAGATCCAGCAGCAGCAGCCCGTAAGTATGAGGAACAGCTACGGAAGTTTTTTAAGGTTCAGCCGGGGGAGGTTCCCACCCTCGATCTAATTTTACTGGGAATGGGGGATGATGGACACACCGCCTCTCTGTTTCCTCACACCGATGCCTTGCAAGTGCGCGATCGCTTAATTACCGTTGGCAATAAAGACGGTCAACCCCGCCTCAGCTTCACAGTCCCATTGATTAACCAAGCTCACTGCGTCATGTTTATCGTTGCCGGTGCTAACAAACAATCAGCCTTAGATCAGATCTTCGCACCCGTAGCTGATGACCTCACCTACCCAGCTCGGTTAATCCAACCTCAAGGGGAACTTTGGTGGCTTCTCGATCAGGCGGCGGCTCAAACCTTGAAACTGGAAACCACTGCACAAAAATAATTAATTATTAAAATGTGATCCCCAATTCCTGGTATCGCACCAGGACTCCTTTACGATGATCTCAATCAAAGGATCAACTCCATGATCGTCTGCCCCAACTGCAATCACCCCAACCCGGAGGGCGCGCAAGCGTGTGAAGCTTGCTATACCCCCTTACCAGCAACTACCAGTTGCCCGAACTGTGGCACAGCCGTGCAGGCAGATGCCACCTTCTGCGGTCAGTGTGGCTTTAACCTGCACCCTAGTACCGCAACGGCAACGGAAGCAACCATCGTGACCGAAGTTTACTCTGGGATACCTAACCCCACGCCCATACCACCAACGGCTGTATCAGTTCCAAAAGAACTGGTATCAACCGAGGTAGTCAGCTCTACACCACCTCCTCAACAATCGCAAAAACCAGATGCCGCGAGTTCCAGAACTCAACTGCAGCAGCAGACGGCACGGCTGTTGCACGTCCAAACCAACACACTCATGGAGTTGCCGCCAAATCTATCCGTCATTCATTTAGGAAAATCGAATGACCGGATTCCACCAGATATCGATGTTTCAGGATTTCCGAATTCGGAGATTGTCTCCCGGATTCATGCCGATATTCGGGTGGAAGGAGATGCTTACTATATTGAAGATGTAGGAAGTTCTAATGGCACCTACATTAACAATATGCCCCTTTTACCCGGCAATCGGCACCGCCTCCGACCAGGCGATCGCATAGCCCTCGGTAAGGGAGACGTGGTAACGTTCCTATTTCAACTCTCTTAGCTGGTTTTAGATCCAACTCGACACTACCAATGTGATTAAATTAATCCTTCTGCATCCGCATCAGCCTACTCCGGTTCAAAGTTGGAACTTTGAAAACGAACCGCTCATCCGGATCGGACGTGCGAAGGATAACCAAGTAGTTTTGTATAGCGCCGTGGTTTCCCGCCACCATGTCGAACTGCGAGGGAGCGGTAGGAATTGGGAAATTGTGAATCTTGGTACAAATGGAACTTATTTGGATGGCAAACCCATCTCCCAAGTGCCAGTCGTTGACGGGGTAATTATTCGCCTCGCTATCTCTGGTCCTCAGCTCCAAATTCGTCTTGGGGCAACTTCTTGATAAAAATTCAATAAGCGTTCTCAAGGCAAAAACGAGTAGGCGCTCCGATTTGAAATCGGAGCGCACTAAATGCTTGCTCTATCTGGATTAAAACCTATCGTTGGTGGGCCGATTTAATTGCTAAGTCTACATCTTTGAGAGCTGCGTTAGTTTCTTGTAGAGCCTTATCAAGAGTCTGTTTATGACCTTGATAACCATAAGTATTTTGATCTGCCTGTTTAAGGATTCCACGAACTTCGTCCAAATCATGCAATGCCTGACGCAAGTCAGCATAGGTGATATTACGATGGGACATCTGTGCAATCTGATGTTGATTCATTGTGTCATCTTTATCCTGAGCGAATGCGCGACTGGCAGTATTAGTAGCTATTAGAGTCAGTCCAACTACAGCAGCAGCAATTCGAAAGTTGTTCAACCGCATGATTGTTTCCTTGTAAAGACTTCAGTCTAACTAGACATTTTATCCAAACGAAAGTTCCGATTTTGATGGAAATTTTTGCCTTTATATCTGACAACTAAAGCAAACTTTTTGTGACTCTAAATCAGACTTTTTATAGCTTTTAAAACAAAACTTGTTGTGTTTTTAGCCAGCATATTTCTTTTCAACATTCGGTAGTGTGTTCATCGCTAGCAAAATGTTGAATGCATAAACCAAAGAGTGAGTAGTGAAAAACGGGTACAAGCCTCGCCTACAAGTGGCGCAGCCGTTGGCAGGACGGTAGTGCTGCCTGTGAAGGTACCACTAGACTGTTGAGGCAGTTGCGGTGCGGAGCGGAAAATATGCTTTTCTTTTTGCGGAGCAGCTTATCTACGATATTTTGGCCCATAGGCAAACTGACTACCTGGTTTTGTGGTATCTTTATTTACCAGGAGTCAGGGGACAAGTTATTTTGCTGATGTAAGGAGGCTTCCGTTACTTTACCGTATCCGGGTAATTATACTAACTAAGCATTTTCACTTAAGTTTATAATTATAAGACAACACGCTTGACATTATACTCACTTAAATTTATGCTCAGTGAACAACAAGGTGTGAATGCAGCAAAGCGATTTTTGTGCAAGCCTCTGAAGGCATATCATAAACTGCAAGTTTTTGAAGTTGCTGCTTAAATAGAGCCAAATCAGTAGGATATTTGTGTTTTAAAAAAGTTTTTGCAACAAAAATATAACTCCTACTATTTTATCATCTGCCAAATCGATGGAACCTTCAATAACTATTGGCCATTTATTTAAAGATAAATTGATCAGCAGGCTTCAGGCTTGCAGTCAAGGGCAGTTTAAGAAGGGTCGGCTGGATGTCAAAGATCCTAAAGGTCACCAGTGGAGTTTGTATTTCGACCTGGGTCATTTGGTTGGAGATGCTGGTGGAGTGCATCCGTTTCGTCGTTGGTGCAGGCAGTTGTCTCACTACTGTCCGCAACTTGGCATCAATGCTGACAGTATCCAGGGGAGAATGGTAGATCGGTGGTGGGATTACGAGTTTTTGGCAAAACTGGTGAGACAAAAGCAAATACTGCGCGAACAGATGGTGGCAGTTGTTGAAGGCAGTATCGCAGAAGTGTTATTCGATATTCTTCAACAAGAGGAACTGCTTTGTGGCTATCGTCCGGAAGCAAAACTGACCTACACTTACGTTCCTGAAGTTACACTATACTCTTCACCGTTGGTTTACATCAAAGCTGACCAAGCTGGGATGCAAGCACGGCAGGCTTGGGAAACCTGGCGACAGGCTGGCCTAGAAAACTGTTCTCCTAACAATGCTCCGGTGATCCTGCAACAAAAGGAATTGCAGCAGCAGACTTCAGCGACTGCCTACCGCAGCCTCACAGCTCTGGTGAATGGCAAGTGGACTCTAAGAGATTTAGCCCTCAAGTTACGGCAAGAACCGTTGCTCCTGGCCCAGTCGATCATACCCTATGTTCGTAAAGGGTTGATGCAATTAATCGAAGTTGCAGACTTAAATAATTCGGCTGAGGATTTTACGGTAATTCACCCTCAGCAGGCACCTAGGGCGCCACAGTCGAACCCCACTCAATCTAAGTCCATCGGTCCCTTGGTGGCATATATCGACGACAGCCGAATGGATAGCCAAATCATGGGTCAGATTCTTAGCAAGGCTGGGCTCAGGTACCTTAACATTCAAGACTCGGTGCAGGCACTACCCACATTGCTAGAACAAAAGCCAAATCTGATCTTCTTGGATTTAGTCATGCCCATTGCTAACGGGTATGAAATTTGCGCACAAATCCGTCGCACTTCAATTTTCAAAGACACGCCCGTGATTATTGTCACAGGCAATGACGGGATTGTAGACCGGGTTCGGGCCAAGATAGTTCGCTCAACGGACTTTTTGGCGAAGCCTATCGATACAAAAAAGGTGCTAGCAATCCTACGGAAGTATCTATCGGTTCCAAATCCTGGCGGCTTCAGATATGGGAACCATCATAATACTTAAGTTTGGTCTTCAAAATAGTAGTTTTTAGGCCCTTGAGTGATGACTTTGAATAGTTTTTTATTGATAAGAGAGCGCCTGTGAGTACAGTCCTTGTGGTTGAAGATAGCTTGACAGACACCGAGGTGCTAACTCGTTACCTAAGGCAGGTCGGCCTAACCGTGGTCAGTGTCCAAAGTGGTGAGGAGGCCCAAGTACGACTCCAGTTACAGAAACCGGATTTGGTGATTCTTGATGTAATGTTGCCTGGTCAAAGCGGATTTGAACTCTGCCATAACCTGAAGACCAATGATGACACCAAGCAAATCCCGGTGGTGATCTGCTCATCAAAAGGAACCGAGGTTGACAAGATCTGGGGGTCGATGCTAGGAGCCGATGCTTACCTAACTAAACCTGTAGACCTGCAAAAACTAATGCCAATCGTCCAGCAATTTATTTCTTTAGGGAAATGGACCCACTTAACCCAGTAGTAAAGACTACCAGTTTTACCCTGGTTAATTCAGACCCGCCGTTCCCGGAAGAATCCCGCCAGAAGTTTCTCCGCTTTTCTCTCGGTTCCCAAGATAGTGGCATGCTTCCCCTAGAACAGATATCGGAAGTCCTGAACGTAACAGTGGCAAACATTCTGCCAGTGCCGGAAATGCCCAGTTGTGTTCTAGGTATTTACAACTGGCGGGGAAAAATGTTATGGCTCATAGACCTGCAGCATCTTGTCGATTATCCACCCCTGTTGCAACAAGGGAGAGGGTTGGGGTCCTTGATGGCAATGGTAATTCAGATGGATGGCCAGTCTATGGGTTTAGTTGTGCAGTATGTCAATGATATCGAGTTGCACGATGCCGAGCAACTCCAGCCAGCTGCTGCTGGTTTATTCCCGCCCAGATTACTGCCTTTTGTAAAGGGATACTTGCCCGGTGCCAACGGTACAGTACTTGATACCGGAGCTATTGCCAGTTTTCCCATGTGGCAAGTTCATCGGAGTTGAAATCACAAATTTTTTTAGTTTTTATGAACAGTTTTAATTTTCTTTTAAAACTACTAGAGGGAGAGAACCCCCCAGATCTAGCTACACAGATGGAGACTCTCCCAAAACCAGCTGTTGAAATAAAACAGGAACTTTTAGAGATGCAAACATTTAATCAATCTAAGCAATTAACCGATCTTGAGTCAAAAGAGCAGATGTTGAATCAAGGCACCAACGCTAACGGTGATGCCACTGGGAACTCTAGTGCATTCAATGAAAATTTTGATATAAGCAAAGATGTCGCATTAGTTAGCAGCATCAAAGCAAAACTTGAAAGGGCGGGATTGTTAACCACGGCTAAAGATCAAGACAAGGTTTTCCAACTTGAGAGGTTGGCTGAGATTCTACAGATAGGTTTAAAGGATAAACTGGCTGCTGCTGAAGCTAGCTTCAACAATGAACGGCAACGGTCATTAGCCATTGTCGGCCAGATGCGTCAAGCACCAGATGTTGACACCCTTTTCAGAGCCACAGTTACTGAGGTTCGTCAGCATTTACAAGTAGATCGGGCTCTGATCTACAGCTTTCAGCATCAGGACTCGGGTGTAGTTTTGGCCGAGTCAATGGTGGGCGGTTATACCCCCAGCCTGGGTAAAACATTAGCGGCGCGAATCTTCGAGTTTGGAGACGAACCGTATCAGCAACAGCAAATGGTAGCTTTGGAGGATATTTACCAGGCGAGCTTAAGTCCCTACCAGCTCCAACTGCTCCAGCAGTTTCAGGTCAAAGCTAGCCTGAGCCTGCCAATTGCCCTAGAAGGTCAAGTGTGGGGCTTGCTAGTCGTGCAGCAATGCTCTAGTTCCCGACAATGGAAGGAAACTGAGATCAGCCTGCTCTGCCAGATTGTCAGTGAGTTGACCTGGAAACTGCAACTAGAGGAATTGCGCGTCCAACTACAACGTCAAGCCGAACAGGAAAAAGTCCTGGCTAAAGTCATTGAGAAAATCCAGCGGTCCCCTGATATCAATGTCATCTTCCGCACTGCTACCCAAGAAGTGCGGCATTTGCTTAAGGCCGACCGAGTGGTGATCTATCGTTTTAATCCTGATTGGAGTGGTGAATTTGTAGCCGAATCAGTCGCTGCTGCCTGGGGTTCGGTACTCGCGGAGCAGGAAGAGGAACCGATTTTGAAGGCGGACCAAACTACCTCTGAGCGCTGTACTTTGAAGAACTTGGCTGTTTACTCAACCTCCGATGCTGATACCTATTTAAAAGAAACTAGGGGTGGTGGCTATGCTAGGGGTGAGCGATTTAAGCGGGTTGATGACGTCTACTTAGCTGGCTTCTCCTCCTGCTACATTGAAACTCTAGAGAAATACCAGGCCAGAGCTTATGTAATTGTGCCTGTTTTCCAGGATACCAAACTCTGGGGCTTACTAGCCGCCTATCAAAACTCCGGCCCCCGATGCTGGGAAGACTCTGAAGTCAACCTGATGCTGCAGCTGAGTACTCCCCTAGGCATTGCCCTGCAGCAAGCCGAGGTTCGCACCCAACTTCAGGCAAAAGTAGAGCAGATAGCCATTGCGGCCGAGCGGGAGCGTACCGTCACCCGGATTATCGATAGGCTGCGGCAGTCGCTAGATATTAACAGCATCTTTAGAACCACCACCCAAGAATTGCGGCACTTGCTCAAGGCTGACCGAGTGTTGCTCTATCGCTTCAATCCAGATTGGAGTGGTGAGTTCGTAGCCGAATCCGTCGCCCCAGGCTGGCTGGCGCTGCTCCAAGAGCAGGAGAAAGACACCAGCTTGAAGGGGACAAAAATCAATTCTGTCCGCTGTAGTTTGGAACACGTAGCTGTTCCCTTTACCTCCAATGCTGATACCTATATAAAAGAAACTAGGGGTGGTATTTATGCCAGGGGCGAAGGATTTTTACGGGTTGATGACGTCTACTTAGCTGACTTTTCCCCTTGCTACATAGAAACTCTGGAAAAATACCAGGCCAGAGCCTACTTAAATGTTCCCATCTTCCAAGGCGACAAGATCTGGGGCTTGATGGCTGCCTATCAAAACTCCGGCCCCCGGCGCTGGGAAGAGTGGGAAGTGGAAATCATGCTCCAAGTGAGAGATCCCTTGGGTATCGCTCTGCAGCAAGCGGAGTCCCTACAGCAGATTCGCGCCTCATCTGAAAAACTCAACGTAGCTGCCGCACGGGAGCAAGCCGTGACCCGAATCACCAGCCGGTTGTTGCGCTCATTAGATATTGAAGCTATTTTCAAAATCACGACGCAAGAGATTCGGCAGATGCTCCAAGCTGAACGGGTGGCGCTTTATAAGTTCAAGCCTGACTGGAGTGGCGAGTTTGTGGCGGAATCCGTCGGCAGTGGCTGGAGCCGCTTGATGGATACCATGCCGGTAATTGCAGACAGCAACCTGCAAGAAACCCAAGGGGGAAGGTATCGCAACAACCAAACCCTGGCAGTTAATGATATATACACCGTGGGTCACTCCCCTTGCCACATCGAATTGCTGGAGGAAATGGAGGCTAGGGCTTACATAATTGTGCCTGTCTTCGTGAATCAGCAGCTTTGGGGGTTACTGGGGGCTTACCAAAACTCTGGCCCCCGCGTTTGGGAAGAGGGGGAAGTTAACCTGCTAGTCCAAGTGGCAACGCAGTTGGGGATTGCCTGGCAACAGCGCAAGTACCTCGAACAACTCCAGACGCAGTCTGAGCAACTGGCGGCAGCGGCGGAACGGGAGAAAGCAGCAAAAGAACAACTACAAGCTAGGGCAGTTCAACTTCTGGTAGCGGTGAGGCCCGCCTTAAATGGAGACTTAACCGTCCGTGCCCCAATCACCGATGACGAGATGGGTACGATCGCCGACGCCTACAACAACACGCTGCAAAGCCTGCGGAAAATTGTTATCCAATTGCAAGAGGCATCTAGCAAAGTCGCCCAAACCTCTCAATCGAGTGAATCAGACCTATCCGGTCTAGCTACCCTTGCCCAGCATCAATTTCAGTCCCTCAACCGTGGTCTGGAGCAAATTCAAGCAATGGTCAATTCTACCACAGCCGTGGCAAGCGATGCCCAAAAGGTGGAATTAGCCGTCCAACGGACCAACCATACTGTCCGTGAAGGTGATGCTGCGATGAACCGCACTGTAGACGGGATTCTCGCCATCCGGGAAACTGTGGCGCAAACCAGCAAGCTGATGAAGCGCCTGAGCAATTCCTCCCAGAAGATATCCAAAGTGGTGAACCTAATTAGTAACTTCACAACCCAGACTCAGCTCTTGGCGCTCAATGCTTCGATTGAAGCCACTAGAGCCGGTGAGTACGGACGTGGGTTCGCAGTTGTGGCGGATGAGGTGCGAGCGCTAGCCCGTCAGTCTGCTGCTGCTACCACGGAAATTGCCAAGCTAGTACAGGAAATTCAAGATGCCACCGAGTCGGTTTCCACGGCAATGGCAACGGGTACCCATCAGGTTGTTGAAGGTACTAACCTGGTGAACCTCACCCGCCAGAATCTGAACGCTATCGTTGAGGCCACAGCCCAAATCAGCAAACTGGTAGAGGGCATCACTGGGGCAACGCAGAGCCAGACTACTCAGTCCCAGTCTGTTACCCAAACTATGACCGAGGTGGCAACCATCGCCAACAAGACCTCTCTTGATTCCATCGAGTTGTCTGCTTCCTTTAAGGAGTTGCTGAAAATGGCTCAGGAACTCCAAGCCAGTGTCAATCAATTTAAGGTCAATTAAAGGAAGCTTTACATGAGCGACCCTACCATCCGCGCCCAAACCTACGCCTACTTTCTCCAAGAAGCACCACAGTTGCTGCAAGTCTTGGAACAAGAACTGCTGAGTCTCCGAGAAGACTGCAGTATTACCAAAGTCCATACACTGATGCGAGCCACTCATACCCTGAAAGGGGCAGCAGCTAGTGTAGGCTTGGAAAGCATTAAAACAGTGGCTCACTCCCTGGAGGATGTCTTCAAAACCCTCTGCCAACCGGATTTGGCTATTGATTCAGAGATTGAAGCCTTACTCTTCGAGGGTTATGAGTGCCTACGCGCACCCCTAATGGCTGAACTGACTGGCAGTCATGGTAATGACTCGGACATTTTCGAGCGCGCTGCTACCATTTTTACCCGACTGCAAGAGAAGTTGGGTGATTGTTTTGGCCAGGAAGCTTACATTCCTACCTCGACGGAATTGGGCTTCGACATGACGCAATCCATCTTTGAAGTGGGTGTTACCCAACGATTAGAGCAAATTGCCGAGGTTTTAGCCAGTGGTCAGCCTCAGGCGGTTGCCTCCACCCTACAGGCTCAGGCAGAAATCTTCTTGGGTTTGGCTGAATCTTTAAACTTATCAGGCTTTGGTGCAATTGCCCAAGCTGCCATTAATGCCCTGGCAAAACATCCTGACCAAGCTGTGACCATTGCCCAGGCTGCCTTAGCAGATTTCCAACAGGGTCAGGCAGCCGTTTTAGCTGGCGATCGAACCTCTGGAGGTGAACCAACTCTTGCCTTGCAACAACTAGCCGGGGAAGAGGCAGAAGCAACAGACTCGCTCTTAGAATCGATTTGGAATATTCCATCCGAAGCTTTGCCAACCGATGAACCTGAGTTTACACAAAGCTCCGAGCTGTGGGACAAGCCAGAGGTTACGGTTGAAACTAACCCATCCTTATACCAGAGACAGGGATCGAAGTCAAGTTCTATACCCAAGAAAGATTCAGTTCCCGTATCCAACACAGTGCGCGTCGATGTCGAGTATTTAGATCGCCTGAATTATTTAATTGGGGAATTGCTGACCAACCAAAACCGCCAGTCTCTGCAGGATGAACAACTTCAAGATAGGATTCAAGAATTACTTTCCCAGTTGGCTAAGCATCAGCAACTGCTCAGTTAACTGCGGGATTGGTCCGACCCTCTGAAACTAGATCGCCACAGTGAACGCGATTTCCTGGTGCAGTCTCTCCTGGAAAATGCGGCGCAACTGGAAGCAGCCACCGACGCGATTGACTCGTTCTCCCGCCAATCCAGTCTAATTCTGGAAAAACAAAGCCGACTGTTGACCAGCGCCCAGTCAGACCTATTAGAAGCCCGGATGGTGCCTTTAGGCGATACTTTTAGCCTCTTGCCCCGAGTTTTGCAACAGCTGGAAACCCTACATAATAAGCCAGTGGCATTAAGACTCAGCGGAACGGAAGTTCTGGTGGATAAAGCCGTGGTGGAGAAGCTGTATGACCCCTTGCTCCACCTGGTTCGCAATGCCTTTGACCATGGCATTGAGCCCATCGAAGTGCGACAGCAACGGGGTAAGGCTGAGAAAGGCGAGATTGAAATTCGTGCCTTTCATCAAGGCAGCCACCTAATGATTGAAGTCCGAGATGACGGTCAAGGACTCAAATTTGAACAAATTCGACAACGGGCGGTCGAGCTTGACTTGGTCTCACCGGAACAGGTTCGCAACTTGAACGAAGCCCAACTAATGGATTTACTGTTTGAGCCGGGCTTTTCCACTGCTAAGCAAGTGAATAACCTTTCTGGTCGGGGCATTGGTCTTGATGTCGTGCGTGCCCAGTTACAAGCCCTTCAAGGTGCCGTGACCGTTTATTCTGAACCAAACCGAGGCACGGCTTTTCTGCTGCAAATCCCCTTTAGCCTGACGATGGCCAAATTGTTCCTCTGTCAGGCTGGCCCTACTATCTACGCGTTGTTGACTGATGCGATTGAGCAGATTTTTGTTCCCCAATCAGATCAAATTCGTTACTGGGCGGGAGGCAAAGTCCTGCGGTGGGGCAAGGGTGCCGATGAACGGCTGCTCCCCCTGTGTAAGCTTGAGCAAGTTCTAAATTATTTCTCGCCTGTTACCACGCCAGCTGACCAGCCAACTAATCAGAATCCTTTTGCTGCCACGGAGCAGCCGATACCGGTGGTTCTCCTACGTTGCCAGGATAAACTATTAGGCTTGGAAGTGGACCAAATTATCGAGGAACAGGAACTAGTAATCCGACCTTTGGGACCAATGATTGTGCCACCGAGCTATGTCTACGGGGGTAGCATTCTAGCGGATGGGCGGCTAACGCTGGTGATTGATGGAGCAACATTGGCGAAGTATGTGTTTGATAAACACAGCAGCGATTCCACAAATGGGACACTAGTCAGTTTTACACCTCCCATTCTCTCATCCAATTCGCAACACCTACAATTGTCGGCTCAACCCAAGCCAGATATTAGGGCAATGTCAGGCAAAACATTGCTCTTGGTGGATGACTCAATCACCCTGAGTCAAACTCTAGCCCTGACACTTCAAAAGTATGGCTATCAAGTTCTCCAAGCACGGGATGGTTATGAAGCAATTGAAAAACTGCGACGACACTCGGCTATCCAGTTGGTGATCTGCGATCTGGAGATGCCCCGAATGAATGGGTTTGAGTTTCTAAACTACCGCCGGCAGAACCCCCTCCTAGCCGAAATTCCGGTGATAATCTTGACGTCTCAAAGTGGAGAGAAGCAGCGCTTAATTGCCATCGAATTGGGGGCAACAGCCTATATGACCAAGCCTTATCTAGAGCAGCAATTATTGGCTACAGTGGCAGGTTTACTTATCAAAAAGGAGTCAGGAGAGAGGTGCCAGTCGTCTGAATGACTCCTGACTCCTGACTCCTGACTCCTTTCATTGATTCTAATTATGCGCCGACTGATTCCTTAGCCGCGTACATCACTTCAACCGTAATTTCAGCGAAGCCGCGATCGCGAGCAAATTTCTCGGTGTTGCGCTTCACCTTGCCCCGGACGAAGCCTGGAACCTTATTCAGTTCCGCCTGGGCTTCCTTATTCCAGCTGAGGTCGGAATCAGCAGATATTCCCTTTGTAATCACTTCCTTGGTGTCATGACCACCGAAAATTTCTAATAGGTGGTCTTCCATACCTAATGTGAAGGAGTTGTAGACCAAGTCTGCCAACTGGTTCGTGCCTTCGTAACCCATGAAGGGTTTGTAACCAATGGGGAAGTTCTGGATGTGGATAGGAGCTGCGATCACGCCGCAGGGAATATTCAGCCGCTTGCCGACGTGCCGTTCCATTTGAGTGCCGAAGATGGCTGATGGTTCGACACGTGCGATCGCATCCCCAATCGCACCGTTGTCTTCGCTAATGATCACTTCATCACAGTACTCGCTCACCTGCTCACGGAACCAGTCAGCATCGTACTTACAGTAAGTACCAGCCCAGACCACGTGAATACCCATCTCACGCGCCAGAATTTTGGTCATAGCAGCTGCGTGGGTGTTATCGCCAAACACAACAGCCTTTTTGCCGGTCAAGTTCTGACAGTCAATCGAGCGGGAGAACCAAGCCGCTTGTGAGACGTGCAAAGTTTGATTTTCGATGTAGTCTTCGTAATCAACAGCGGCACCTTGCTCGTTAATCACCTGCTGAATCTTGCGGACGCAACGAGCTGTTTCCACAACGCCCATTGGGGTGATGTCCACATAGGGCGTTCCGAATTCTTGCTCCAGGTAGCGAGCTGCCATTAAGCCTAGCTCTCGATAGGGCACCAGGTTAAACCAGGCGCGGGGCAGTTTCTTCAGGTTGTGAACCGAGGCTCCCTCTGGAATGACTTGGTTGACTTCAATGCCGAGATCAGCCATCAGCCGCTTCAGTTCCGTGCAGTCGTGATGATTGTGGAATCCGAGGCTGGAAATGCCGATGATATTGACTGAGGGCTTTTCCGTCTTGCCCTCTGGTAGATCTCCTTTTTTGCGAGCCTTCTCGATGTAGAACTGGACGATTTGCCGCAGGGTGGCGTCGGCAGCTTGCAGTTCATTAACACGGTAGTGGTTGACGTCCGCCAGCATGACGTCCCCTTTTGCCTCTATGGATGCCCGTTCCACAAAGTTTTCCAGGTCTTCTTGCAAAATGCTCGATGTGCAAGTCGGGGTCAACACAATTAAGTCAGGGCGTTCCTCAGCGTCCTTACGGGTGATGTTGTCCACCACCTTTTCTTGGGAGCCACGCGCCAAAACATTACGGTCAACGGAACTGATAGTAACCGGCGTGAAGTTCCGATCCCGCTCCAGCATCGAGCGCATGACGTTGAAGTAGTCATCTCCGATGGGAGCGTGCATAATGGCGTGGACATTCTTGAAGGAACTGGAGACGCGCAGGGTGCCGATGTGGGCCGGACCTGCATACATCCAGTAAGCTAATTTCATATGAGCGATACTCCCTTGTGTGGATTGCTAATCTTTAATTTTTAAAGCTCTCCCTGACTAGGTTACAGCTTTTGTTGAACTGGATCGCCACCTAATCCAACCGCAATCATTCTTAATACATAGACTACAAAATACGCCTGGCTTCACGTTGGGCTTCTAGCAATTCTTGAATTCCCTTTTCTGCCAAATCCATGATTTGATTCAACTGGCGGCGACTAAAGCTTCCTGACTCCGCTGTTCCCTGCACTTCAATAATGCCCAGATGTTCATTCATAACAACGTTGAAATCAACAGCGGCAGCTACATCTTCGACGTAGTTCAGATCCAAAAATGGCTCATCCTGCAATAGCCCCACCGAAACAGCTGCAACTTGATGGAGGATGGGCGATCGCTCTAATACTCCCTGCTGCAACAGTTTTTCCATTGCGTCAGCCAGTGCCACAAATCCCCCAGTGATAGCTGCTGTCCGCGTGCCAGCATCAGCTTGCAACACATCCGCATCCACAGTTACCGTGCGTTCTCCCAGTGCATTAAAATCCAGCACCGCCCTTAAGCTACGCCCAATTAACCGCTGAATTTCTTGGGTACGTCCAGACAGTCTTAACAATTCCCGTTCTTGACGCTGGGGCGTTGCTCCAGGTAGCATCCGGTACTCAGCTGTTAGCCATCCCTTGCCAGTTCCTTCCAAAAACTTAGGCACCCCAGTTTTGAGAGTCACACTACAAAGCACCTGAGTATCGCCGCACTTAGTTAGAACGGAACCAGCTGCAAAGCGGGTGAAGCCCAGATCAAAGCTGATGGGACGCAGTTGGGCTGGTTGCCGACCATCTGGACGCTGCCAGGACATTACCGTTGCCTCAGAAACGTTTTTTATGATACAGCACTCAGCAAGCTGCTTTCATCAACAATAGCACTGATGCACTGAGCGTCAACTATCTTGGCGCTGTTGACGTATCCCTACATCTAGTGTTTGATGAAAAGAATAACTCCAAAAGTACACTATATATATCAGCTGACCTACTCTATAATAGCAATTCCCTTCGTCATCCTTTAAAATATCCCTATGGTTGCCCAGCTAGAAACCCCAACCCTCGATTCGCCTTGTAGCCTACCGTATCCGATTGCAGGACTGGTGCAAGTATTCACCTGCTCCCATCGCAGCTTTTTTACCAACGTGATGGCTCAAGCCCTGATAATTGCTGGTCAGGGTACCTCAGTCCTAGTCATTCAGTTCCTTAAAGGTGGTATTGGTCAAGGTCATGAGCATCCCATCCAACTGGGACAAAACCTGGATTGGATTCGCTGTGACCTACACCGTTGCATTGATACCCCACAACTAGACGAGGCAGAGAAACGCTCCTTGCTAAAGCTGTGGCAGCATACACAAAAAGTAGTGTTCGAGGGCAAGTATTCTCTAGTCGTTCTGGATGAATTGAGTTTGGCGATCAAGTTTGGCTTAATTCCAGAATCCGAAGTCTTGGCTGTGATCGAGAAACGTCCTGCTCACGTCGATATTATTTTGACAGGGCCAGAAATGCCCCAAGCTATTTTGGAGGTAGCTGATCAAATTACAGAAATTCGTCGGACTCACCGACCATAAGCTTCTGCTGCCGGTCTAGCAATAGATGTCGGATTTAGCAGGAATAAAGCCGCTCTTTGCGCTGTCGCTTCAGACAGATGAATCTGTTTCAGGCTGACTAATCCCTCTTTTACAAAGGAATCTCTCACCAGGGCTTTTTCTCCAGTGTTGAAGGGAGTTTCATAAAAAACTTCGCCAATACCAGCTGAAATAATTAGCTTTAAGCAAGAGAGACAAGGTTCTAGGGTTACATAAATACTCGCACCAGCTGTTGCAATACCATGCTTGGCAGCTTGGGCGATCGCATTCGCCTCAGCATGTACAGCCCGGGATGGCATAGTTTTACTGGCATCACAGCTACTCAAGCCGGGATAGCAGTATCCCTGAGCTGTACAATGAGCTGAACCAGATGGGGTGCCGTTGTAACCAGTTGCCAAAAGCTGCTTGTTCTTGACAATCACTGCACCCACTGGAAAAGCGAGGCAGGTTGAGCGAGTGGCTGCAAGTTTAGCCAACATGAGAAAGTATTCATCCCATGTTGGTCGTTGAGAGGTTTCATCTGTCATATTCCTGTTGAGCCAAATCCGCCCACACCTCTGTCAGTTTCATCTAATTCTTCGACGTTTTTTACTTTCACAGATAAAACTGGTTTAATGACCATTTGTGCTATCTTCATACCAACCCAGACTTTAAATGGCGACTTCCCGTGATTAATTAAAATTACTCCGATTTCTCCACGATAGCCTTGATCTATTGTTCCGGGTGAGTTTAAAACCGTTACCTGATGTTTAAAAGCTAGTCCACTACGTGGCCTAATCTGAGCCTCTGTTTCTGGAGGCAACTGAATACTAATACCTGTGGGAATCAAGGCGCTTTCACCTGCTTGTATAACAGCGTCTTCGGTTGCAAACAAGTCTAAACCTGCATCACCTTTATGAGCATATTGTGGTAATTGGGCTTTTTCACTAAGCAACTTAACTTTTAATACATACTCCTCTACTTTACCTTTTCGTGTCAGTCGTTCAATGATCTCTTGTTGTTGCCGGATGATAGTAACCAACGGCTCCAAAGAATGAGACTGCAACACTTCCTCCTCTTCTATTCTTCTTAAGATAGTTTCGTTTATCATGCAATCACACTATTATTTGTTTACCCAAAATATAAGTATTTATCAAACCCCTTATTTTGTCAATATTGCAACTTATATCTTTACTCCAAATTGATTAAAATTGTCCATTAAAAACAGGCGATCAATATTGTTATAGCAGTCATAAATAATTCCTCAACTCAAGAGGAGATTCTCTTGGCGTTCTTGGCGGCTTGGCGGTGAGACAGCCCTGAAGGAGGGTTTCCGACGCCAGTTTTCTACGCCGGGGAACCCGGCTTCGTGAAACTGGCTCCTCCGTAGGGGACTGCGAACCCGAAGGGTTCGTTAAAAAAGTAATGTCCATACGAGGATAGGATTGCTACATCCTTAGTTTATGTCAGACTAGAAGTAAGGATTCTCTGCTAAACTCAGTGGTTTGTCTTGCTCATAGACACAAGTTGGTTTCGTTGACAAAGCAAGTTCTGCTTTTTGTAACTCTGTTCCCAAATACATTGCGTGTTCGACTTGAAGACTGGGAGAATCCGCTGCTATTTGGCGATAAAGTTGACTTGCTGATTTGCCTAAGTAGCAGTTAATCACTTCTCCTGAGGCAGGTGTCGTGTGTTCCACAAGAATTTTGCCATCCTGCACACTGATAACAAAATTGCCTGAAGGATCAGCGTAATCTCGTTGCTGACAAATCTTCGCATACTGAGATTGAATCAGATTATCTGCATTTTCCCAACAATCGTCATAAATATGGGCGCTCTGGCTGACCGTAATCAGTGGCCCCATCCTCAAGTTATAGTTAGAGTGTTTAGCGATCGCAGCCCAAATATATTGTTGCAAAGCACGCAATCCCATCGCATTGGCAGGCCAAGCGGAAAACATATCGTTACTGCGGAAAGTCGCTGTTAAAGATAGTTCGTTATCAACAATTCTTACCCAAATATGGTTAAGACATGGGGGACTATCATTGGCTTCGTGATCTCGCACGTCCCATAAAGACATTACTGCCCTAGCTGAATCAATATCAGCTATCAGTTTTTGAATGACTTGTTCAATTTGATCTTGCCTAAACCAGGAACGCAGGCGTTGACCGTAAGTATATTTGACGCCTTCCCGGTAGGGGGCATCGTCTAAGATTTGCGAGATGTACTCCTCAATGAAAGCTCGCTCGCACGGCAAATAATTCGGCTCTGGAAAATAGAAATCAGCTGGTTCATCAGTAACAATCGCCATCAAATCAATTAACTCTTGCCATTGCCCATCGTAGCCAGTAGGTCGAATCGTTCCAGTCGTTTTTATTCGCTGAATGATTTTAACCCAAGTCTCAGCAATAGTCCGCCCCTCAATCCGATGTCCGTAGCGTGGTCCAGGTAGCACAGTCGGGACGACAGTGGACATAGGAAAGTCTAACCGTGAACCCCACGGTTCAATGGCTTCGCGTAGAGCATAAGACTTCACAAGACCCCGAGCCTCAGCAATTGAATGAGCTTCTTGCCACTCCACAGATTGTCGTAGGTGTTCTAAAGCACCGACGTCAATCTCAATATCAATGTAACCAGGAATGGCAGAGCGAATCACCCAGCAGCGCCGCCCAGTATCACTAGAACCTTCTGTAAAGCCATTACGGAAGAAGTCCAGCAAGCACTCGCACGCACCTGCGTTTCGGTCTTCCTTCGTGGCGTTAAGAGCAACCAAAAAGCGCACATGGGGGTTGCACAATAAATTTCTAATCAAAAAATTTATGCCACGACTTGGGCTATACAGTTGCCCAATTACAGCATACTCATGTGGATGCAGCTGTTTAGCGATCGCTTGCTTTACAGTCCATCCTGTCACCACTGCCGTTTGTCCGTTGCCATAAATCAGCTGGTTCGGCTTATGGAGTGGATTGTACTGGAGTTTGGTTGCCTGACCAGTTGCTGTCACGGTTGCCTAAAATTAAAAAATAAAATTATCATAGCATTTTTACACGATGGGATGCACGATTGTCTCGATATTTAACTGTTATCCAACACACCGTACCTCCTCTGTGCCTCTGACTGTGAGTCGCTAGCGTTCAAAACTACCTCAGCTCTAGGATAAATATGTCGGACTAGACTGAGCGCCTCGGGGACTATAAAAGCGCAGTACACTTAATCCAAGGAGTTGATACTATGGCTTTAACTGCCTCAACGATGTTGCCTCTGGGAACAAAGGCACCGGATTTCCATCTGCCGGATGTGGTATCTGGTGAGACGATATCGCTCTCCACCAATGCTGGCAAGCAAGCGCTGCTGGTGATGTTCATCTGTAAGCATTGCCCGTTTGTCAAGCACGTACAAGACGAACTGGCGCACCTGGGGAAAGATTACGTCAACCGCGACGTTGGGATTGTTGCCATCAGTACCAACGATGTCGATAAGTACCCGGACGATGCACCAGAGCAGTTGAAGGGGATGGCGAAAGACCTGGGATTGTCGTTTCCTGTTTGTTACGACGAGAGCCAAGAGACGGCAAAGGCTTACACTGCGGCTTGTACGCCCGACTTCTTCCTGTTCGACGCCGATCAACGCCTGGTCTACCGGGGGCAGCTGGATGATAGCCGACCGAGTAACGGGAAGCCTGTCACTGGTGAGGATTTACGAGGAGCGATCGATGCAGTGATCGCAGGTCAATCTGTTAACCCGGAGCAGAAGCCTAGCGTAGGTTGCAATATTAAGTGGAAACCAGGAAACGAACCTAGCTATTACGGGTAGCAGCAGTAAAGTCCCTGAACCTTGATTCAGGGACTTTACTTATCGCTGTTTTCTAGAGGTGCAACTTAATCCCAGACTTACGTAGCAACACGTCATTTTTCGTTATTTTGTACTGGTTCGGTCAATGTCAACTTTTTAAGCAGCTTTCTTACTACCGCAGCCCGAAGCGCAGTCTTCGGTTTCGGCATTTGCCTTAAGTGTTTGCCATTCCTGTTGTGTCATTCTTACGACCAACATTTTGTCTTTTTTAATTGCCATAGACCGATCTAACTTGTTATACTTATAGGGTAGCAAGTGATAAAGCCACCATGTACGCCCTAAAGCTAGAGCTAAAACTAAATAACAGAGAACGCTCTCTGTTTAAGGGCTGTGCTGGGTTCAAACGTGTTGTATATAATTTCGGTCTAACCCTAGTCAAAAATTCTTGGAGTTTGGGCATAAAAGGTTCTGATTCCAAGAAAATTGATGCCGCTAAAAAGATTCTGACTAATGATCTGATGAAGCAGGAACAGTACGAGTGGATGAAATTGTATCCATCCACTGTTTACCAATCTGCTTTTCAAGATTTAAAGGAGGCTTTTACTAGGTGGAGAAAAGGAAAAGCCGAGATACCAGTCTTCAAGACGAAGAAAAAAAGGGATAGTTTCACGGTTTATAAAACTGCTGGTGTTTATCCGGAAAAAGGTAAACCTGCTCTCCCTTTTTCTAATCGGCAAGTGCTTTATCAAACTAAAAGAATTACTTTGCCTGGTCTAGGCACTTTTAGACTCAAAGAAGCTATTCCATTTATTTGTTCATCTCAGACTTTTACGGTCAGTAGACAAGCAGATAAATGGTTTGTCAGTTTCACAATTGATGCAGCTCGATTACCTCCAATCATTCACGAACATGAAGCAGTTGGTATAGATCTCGGAGTCAAGACATTTGCCACTCTAAGTGATGGCACTACCTATGATTCGCCCAAGCCCATGGAAAAAGCGAAAATCAAGCTGGGCAAGATTCAGTGGCTTAATCGTAGGAAACACTTAGGTAATACTAAAAAGGGGATATACGCATCCTCGAACGCTCATAAGTTCTATATAAAGCAAGCCAAATTTCACGCCAAAATCGCCAATCAACGTCGAGATTTTCTCCAGAAGATTACGACTGAGATTAGTAAGAAGTACTACCGGATACGAATAGAGGATCTCAACGTTAGTGGCATGAAAGCTTTCGGCAAGCTATCTGCTGCCATATCCGATTTAGGCTTCTATGAATTTAGGCGCGAGCTTGAATACAAGCAGTACCACTACGACACAAGAGTTGAAATCGTTGACCAGTGGTTCCCTTCTTCTAAACAGTGTTTGTGTTGCCAAACAGTAAATAAAGAGCTTAAATTGAGTGATCGCGTGTTCAAATGCATAAATCCTGAGTGCAGATTAATTCTGGACAGGGATCACCATGCATCACTCAACCTCTTAAATGCACCGAGTGTAGTAGTGAGGTCGGCTAGACCTTGAATCTTAAATGCTTGTGGACGAGTAGGAGCCGACTCCCTCGGTCGAAGCAAGAAGCAAACATCGCACTATACCGCAATGTATCGTGTTGTATCAGTTTTGTGTAGCAGAGCAATCTGGAGATATTCAATGCCCCAATTTCCTGGCATGAATCCTTATTTAGAAGGTCCACTGTTCCATGACCTCCATAACGCTCTCGCCAGTCGAATTCGAGCGCTGCTGACTCCACTATTGCGTCCACGTTATGCAGCCCGATTGGAGATTTATACTGTACAAGATACAAATCCAACTGAAAACTTGGGGATTGTCTCAGCCACGCTCACGCTACCGCTTCCCATTGCAGTCCGAATTCCAACGGTTGAAGTCCGAGATACCCAAAATAATACGCTGGTCACCTGTATTGAAATCCTTTCCCCAGTCAATAAGCGACAACCGGGGGTCAATCAATACGTTCAAAAACGAGATCGCCTGATTCGAGCGGGTATCCATCTCGTCGAGATTGATTTGCTCCGACGAGGACTGCGTCCCCTGTCCAATTCACAAATCCCCAATTCTCACTATCGCATGACGGTGGCGCGGGCGAACAATGGAGTCGAGGTATGGGCAGTGCGGATGCAAGATGGATTGCCGACCATTCCTATTCCCTTGCTTCCACCTGACCCGGATGTGCCTTTGGATCTTGCGAGTGCCATTCAAGTGGTCTACGAAGAGGCAGACTACGACCTGACAATTGATTACACCCGTCAGCCCCCGCCGCCTCAATTATCTGAGACGGATGTTGACTGGTTGCAAGGGGTACTGCCGCCACAGGAAGTAGAATGAAATGATCATGTCCATCAATTTGAAAATCTTTGCCTAGCGTCGGACGCACTCGTACTAAGTATGGTTCAACACATCGTTCTGCTCAAGATTAAACCGGAGGTAACACCCGAAAAGATTACGCAACTGTTCAACCTGCTAGCCGAACTGCAGCAATTGATTCCGGGCATTACCTACTTTAAAGGTGGGCCGTACTCAAGTCCAGAGGGGCTGAACCAAGGCTACACCCACGGATTTATTATGACTTTCGAGAGCGTAGACGCCCGTAACGCCTATCTGCCGCATCCCGAACACGAACGGGTCAAAGCCGAGCTTTTGCCGTGCATCGACAGTGTAATCGCCTTTGACTTTGAAGCCTAGCGGTTGGCGATTGTCTAGCTATCAGGCTTGAACATCCTGCAGGCGAGAGTTGAGGAAGCGATCCATCCAGGTTTCTAAGTAAGATTTGTTCGCTTGTTGTTGCTCTGGGTTAGTGGTATCCAGGGGATAGGGCGCTAGACCGAAAATCGTGGCTGTAGTCACACAAAACATCGATTTTTGAAAACTCTGGCAAATGTTCACCCGTAGGTCATCTTCTCCTCGGAGGCTGTGGCGATAAACATCCTGCAAATATTCTGGTAAAAAGTGGCGCATATCTTGCATTAGCAAGGTAGGCGGAATTCCAGCACCACCAATCGGTAGAGGATCGGCATAAAGAGCCCCATAGTTAAATCGGCTTTGATCCGGGGAAATTTGATGGGCTTGGGCGTTGTATGAGACGGTGCCAAAAAAGGGCGTACCTCGAAAGAAAATGGTCTCTACGTATGGCACCGCCACATCTGGCAGGAATGTTAATCCGGCAGATTCAGGAATGATTTCATAGACCTTGTCCTGAATGGTGACGGAATAGGTAATGGGTAAGTTAGCTGCTGCAACTAAACCTGCCCTAATATGCTCTACAACTTCAGGAATAGACTGAATTTCCCCTTGGTCATAACGATCAGACAGGGTGAGAAACATATCACTCATTACCCGCCAGAACTGACCGAGCGCACTGTAGTAAGCTAATTGCCGCACCTGCTCTGGTAAAAACTCCGGAAACAAGCCCTGCAGTACTCTGATCGGCCAGTTATGCTTAATTTTGGCTTGGATTGCCTGCTGCGAGGCGTAAGTAAATTCTGGAGAATCTAAGTAAGTATCTAGACCTCCACCCCCGTGCCAGAGCATCGTTTTCATACAGTACTCAGCGTACTCAAAATTAATCCGGTCGTGCCACCAGTGGCGCAGCAACTTCCCTAAAGAAACCTCGCCGTTAAAGTACTTGAAGAAGGGAAAAAGCACTAAAAATTGATGCTCCGCAATGTAGAGGAGATTTTTGTAGTAAGCATCCAGCACTACACCATAGCTCTTAAGGATTCCAACCACCTCAATCACATTTTCCCTCGTGTCAGGGAGCAAGGCATCTCCAGCCTTCAGTCGCTCAATATACGCTGCTAAGGGATGAGAAGATTTCAAGGTGGTCTTGATCATTGTTGGTACTCCTGTAGAACAGTGTCAGAGCGTTTAGCAAACGCAGAAATTTGATAGCTCATTGATCGAGTTTGAATCAGGGCCGTTGTTGTGCTTTCGCTCCAGCGCACCATCCAGTTAGGCTGTAATCCTAGAATGACGATCAAGATAGCTAAAACAATAGCGGGTGTGCGCTCAAACCATTGTACAGGTGGCAAGTTCAAAGCCTGTTCTGAAAGGCGTCCGAAAAAAGCGCGGTTAACCAGCAACAGGAAGTAAACCGCTGTTAAGCCTGTCCCGATCATGCACAGTAGAGTTTGCACAGGAAAGGCTGGCAAACTGCCTCGGAAGACTAAAAATTCAGAAATAAAACCCACCAAGCCGGGGATACCAGCGCTAGCCATTACCCCCAAGACCATCAAGCTACCAATCACGGGTAGGCCCCGTTCCGGGTTCAATAGCCCACGCAAGACATCTAAATCACGGGTACCCGTCTTTTGGTAAACGACGCCCACTAGCAGAAACAGCAGCGCTGAAATCAGTCCGTGGCTGATCATTTGGAACATGGACGCTAAAACGCTCAAGGGCGTTGCGGCGGCAGCAGCCAAAAGCACATAGCCCATGTGAGCAATCGAGCTATAAGCCACCATTTTTTTCATGTCCTTTTGGGCGATCGCCGTGAAAGCTCCATAAAGCACACTTACCGCTGCCCAGGTCGCAAGACCTGGAGCCAGGGCTGCCCATGCTTCTGGAAACAACCCCAAACCAAACCGTAGTAGACCATAAGTTCCCAACTTCAGCAGCACACCCGCTAGGAGTACCGAAACCGGGGTCGAGGCTTCCACGTGGGCATCTGGCAACCAGGTATGGAAGGGAACCAGGGGAATCTTAATCCCAAATCCCACTAAGAGCGCTCCTAGCAGTAAGAATTGCTGTCCTAAGGGTAGAGCTTTGGCAAAGAGCGGCTCATAATCAAATGTAGAGGAGCCACTGAGCCAGGCTAGCCCTAAGAACGCTGACAGAATCAAGATGCCAGAAACAGCCGTGTAAATCAGAAACTTTGTTGCTGCATAGCCCCGCCGAGCACCCCCCCAAATTGCGATTAACAAATACAGGGGAATCAGTTCTAGCTCATAGAATAGGAAAAACAGCAACAAGTTCTGAGCTAGGAAGGCTCCTGCAACTCCAGTATTGAGCAGCAACACCAAGGCGTAATACAGCCTCGGTCGGTTGACTGACTTCTCAGTGCTATAGATTGCAATCAAGGTGAGAAGACTATTTAAAGCTACTAATGGCAAAGATAGGCCATCTACACCAAGTTGGTAGGTCAAGCCTAAGGATTCAACCCAGGGGAGATGCTCTACAAACTGTAGCTTTGGATTGCCAATATCAAATTGACTTCCCAAGACAACCGTCCAGATCAGCGCTATCCCCATCACAACCAAAGCGATCAGCCGGGACTGCTTAGGAGTTAGGGGTCTAGGCCAGAACCCGATCAGGGCAGCACCTAATACTGGTATCCAGATCAAAGCACTGAGCATAATTTGGCTCCTAACTCACCACATAAACCGAGTCATGAATAAACCTAAGAAACTGACAACCACGAGGATTGTCAACATATAACTCTGAGCCTGACCGGAGATGCTGTACTTCAAAGTCTCCCCACTGAAAATAGAGGCCAAGCCCACAAAGTTAACCGCCCCATCAACCACATAACGGTCAAACCAAGCGGTAAATCGGGAAATTAGGTCAACCGCAAGCACCACACTCAGGCGGTAAAGCCGATCAATGTAAAAGTCATAGCCCAACAAGTCCTGGATAAATCTCCAAGGCAGGTACAATGATCTCGACCAAGCCTTGTGCAGATAAATGGTAGCTCCAGTACCGCAACCAACTAAGCTAGATAAAAATAGCACCAGCACAGATGTTTTGTTGATATATTCCCAGCTTGGCAGCAATGACAACCGCTGCATCATTAAAGGAACTAAAAGGGTGATTACTGTCAAAGTCACCATCGGCACAGCCATCTGCCAAGGCACCTCTGGAGTCCGCTTAGTCTTAGGCTGAGGTTGACCCAAAAAAACGAGACGAAACACGCGGGTTAAATTCAACGCTGTCAGACCGTTGACCAATAGCACAACTACCGCAAGAGCGGGTTGGTCATACCAAAAGTCATCGACCCCTAGTTGTAGCGCCCAAAAGCCCCCTAGCGGCAGCAGCCCGACTAAGCCAGCTGAGCCGACCACAAAGGCCGTTGTCGTTGCGGGCATCCGCGACCACAGACCCCCCATTTCCGTCAGGTCTTGGTTGTTGGTTGTCGTAATCACCGAACCAACGCTCATGAATAAAAGTGCCTTGGCAATCGCATGGGTAAACAGCAATAGCAGAGCAAACGCAGGCCATTGCAACCCGACTGCCATAAACACCAACCCCAAGTAAGCACTCGTTGAATGAGACAAGGCTCGCTTGATGTCGATTTGGGCGATCGCAACCAAAGAAGCTCCAATCGCCGTCACAGTGCCAATCACTACCAGGGTCGTCAGCGCCACAGGCGAAAGAACCAAGATCGGCCGGAGTTTAATCAGTACATAGGCACCGCTAGCCACCACTACTGAGTTTCGCAAAATTGAGGCTGGGTTAGGTCCTTCCATCGCCTCATCTAGCCAAAGATGAAGTGGAATTTGAGCACATTTACCTGTAGGTCCAGCAATTAAAGCCAAACCCAACAGTGTTGCGACGGTAGGACTCAAGGTCGCTGTTGCGCTCCAGTTGTACAAGTCAGGAAAATTCAAGCTTCCCGCCAAGGTCGCCAGCGTTACAACCCCCATTAGAAGTAGGATGTCTCCCACCCGCTTCGTCAAAAACGCGTCTCTGGCTGCCGTCACTACTAGCGGCTGAGCATACCAGAAACCCACCAGCAAATAAGTGGAAAGGGTGAGCATTTCTAGAAGGGCATAGGTGAGAAGTAAAGAATTACTAATTGCTAGGCCACTCATCGCCCCTTCAAAAAATCCCATCAGGGCAAAGAAGCGGGCTAATGCCCAGTCCTTCTCCATATATCCTAGGGCGAACAGTTGCGCCAGCAGACTTAAACCCGTCACTAACTCCATTGACCCGACACTCAGTGCTGAGATATCCAGGGCAAATGATAGGTCTAAATCGGCGACTTTAAGCCACTGAAATACTAACTGTTGAGGCTCCTGGTTCCAGGTAGCTCTGAAAACACTTGTCCCATGCACCAACGCTAAGACAGTCATCAACACGTTAAAGTAAGCCGCCGGTCGCGGACCTGTGCGGCGGACGATGCCGATAGACCAGGGTAGGGTCAAAACAGCGCCAATCAAGCCATAACAAGGCACCCACCAACTCGTTTGTAGGAGGAACTCATTCATTGCAATTACCAGTCAAATTTCAGAATTAATTGAATCCCCTAAGTAGCTCCATTGAACTCAGGGATATCTGTAGAGTTATACAAAGACCAATGAGTATTTTTAGCTAATTACTTCTATTAACTTTATTTTAGCCTACTTCTGATATTTCTTCAAAAGGTAAATTTTCGGCTAGCAAAATAATCAATGTAATCTCTAATTTTTACTTATATCTCTTTATTTACAAAACTTATTACTTAAGTTTGCCCAAATTATAATATAATATTTTCACCTAAACTATCAAGTTTTAACTGCTAATAAGCAGGGGGAATCAAATATTGATTTTTGGTTGATTAGAAGATTCACAATTTCTCTAGTATTAAATTTTCTAATATTTAGGATAAAAATGTATTATCAGGAATTATATTGCTAAATTAGGGATGTCATTCTATTCTTAATTTAGGAGAGTATAAACTTTGATGAAGCTAAAAGATGGCTTTTCCCGTCCAAATTTTGAGCAGGGATATTGACGCCAAAATTATCGTCAAAGAATTGTGCCATGATTCTGTAGGAGATCAAGTATGCCAATTGCTGTCGGAATGATTGAGACTAAAGGCTTTCCTGCTATTGTGGAAGCGGCTGATGCGATGGTCAAAGCCGCTCGCGTGACCCTAGTGGGGTATGAAAAAATCGGTAGTGCTCGGGTGACGGTGATTGTCCGAGGAGATGTCTCTGAGGTTCAAGCTTCGGTTGCGGCTGGAGTAGAATCAGTTAAGAGGGTGAATGGTGGTGAGGTGTTATCTACCCATATCATTGCCCGTCCCCACGAAAATCTTGAGTACGTTCTACCCATTCGTTACACCGAAGCGGTTGATCAGTTCCGCATGTAACTAGGACAACTGACAATTCCGCAAAGATTCTTTAATTTAGTACATTCAACAGAAAAATTCTCAAGGAATAAAAATCATGGCAATTGCCGTTGGAATGATAGAAACCCTAGGCTTTCCCGCCGTTGTGGAAGCAGCTGATGCGATGGTCAAAGCCGCCCGAGTCACGCTCGTTGGCTACGAAAAAATTGGCAGCGGTCGAGTGACCGTTATTGTTCGGGGAGACGTCTCTGAAGTGCAAGCCTCGGTAGCGGCTGGGGTCGACAGTGTAAAACGAGTTAATGGGGGACAGGTGCTATCGACCCACATCATTGCCCGTCCCCATGAGAACCTTGAGTACGTCCTGCCAATCCGTTACACCGAGGCAGTGGAGCAGTTCCGGGATAGTGTCAGTGGTAGAGCCCTTCACTCTGGTCCTTACACTAGACCCTAAAAACACCGAATGCAAATTGCCAAAGTTCGTGGCACTGTTGTCAGTACCCATAAGGATCCTAGTCTTAGAGGTGTAAAGTTCCTCCTAGTACAATTCGTGGATGAGGAGGGACGCTTACTCCCAATATACGAAGTGGCAGCCGATATCGTCGGGGCAGGGGTAGATGAGTGGGTCCTTGTCAGCCGTGGGGGTGCTGCCCGTCAGGTTCAGGGAAGTGAGCAGCGTCCTGTAGATGCAGCAGTGGTGGCGATTATTGATACTGTTAGCGTTGATAATCGTTCTCTCTACAGCAAAAAAGACCAAGACCGCTAGTTAATCACCAGAAACATTTTTGCAAATCTGACTGCAGATGAGTTCTGCATTGCGTTTTTCATGAGGAGAATTCACCTATGGTAGCCCGTAGTTATGCGGCTCCCCCTACCCCCTGGTCGAAAAGTCTGACGGAGCCCAAGATTGATGAGACGGCTTATATACACTCTTTCTCTAATATTATTGGGGATGTTAGAATTGGTGCCAACGTTCTAGTTGCCCCAGGAACTTCGATTCGGGCCGATGAAGGTTATCCTTTCCATATTGGCCAAGGAACGAATATTCAAGATGGGGTCGTGATTCATGGTCTGGAGCAAGGTCGGGTAGTTGGGGATGACAACAAGTTTTACTCGGTTTGGGTGGGAGATAATTCGTCGATTACCCACATGGCCTTAATTCATGGCCCAGCTTATGTGGGAAATAATTGCTTTATCGGCTTTCGCTCCACTGTGTTCAATGCTCGGGTAGGTCACGGCTGTATTGTAATGATGCATACCCTGATCCAGGATGTGGAAATTCCCCCAGGAAAGTATGTTAGTTCAGGGTCTGTGATTACCACGCAGCAGCAAGCAAACCGCCTACCTGATGTGCAAGAATCTGATAACAAATTTGCAACTCATGTAGTGGGAATCAATGATGCTTTGCGCTCAGGTTATCACTGTGCTGAAAACATTGCCTGCATTGCTCCAATTCGGGATGAGATAGCCAGAACCAACGAATCCAGGCCGCCTGCTCACGATCACAAATCCAATGGTCAGATTCACCAGGGTACAAGCATGAGTACAGAAGTGGTAGAGCAGGTGCGCTCATTGTTGGCTCAAGGTCACCAGATTGGCATGGAGCATGCGGATGGACGTCGGTTCCAAACCAGTTCGTGGAAGAGTTCCGCTCCGCTCCAGACGAACCGGGAGTCAGAAGTGTTAAGGGAGTTGGAAGCTTTCCTGAATGAACACAATGGGGAATATGTGCGCTTGATTGGGATTGACCCCAAAGCCAAAAAGCGTATTCTGGAGACAATCATTCAACGGCCGAACGATAAGCCGGGTGCGAAAGCTAACGCGACTGCTGCCAAGTCTTCCCACTCAAATACTGATACTGCCAGGTCTTCAAACTTCAGCAGTCAGTCACAAAGCACGAGCTTGAGTAAAGATGCTGTGGAGCAAGTACGCTCGTTGCTATCTCAGGGATACCAAATCGGTACAGAACATGCAGATAAGCGTCGATTCCAAACGAGTTCCTGGCACAGTTGTAGTCCAATTGAAGCCAAGCAGGAATCGGAAGTGGTAGCAGCCTTA